>WNGE01012269.1_pt1 | contig 12188 bp, 9 predicted proteins | sample 5400651 | NCBI WGS metagenome assembly WNGE01 (sample SAMN13153370, study PRJNA577476) | soil metagenome | isolation source: 60 cm soil or saprolite under grassland replicate 2 | place: USA:California | collected 2016-06-15 | reverse complement strand
GGACAGAAAAGTTCAGTTCCCATATATCTGCGTCATTGCATTCAACGGTCCCAAGAATTTCAGTAGCTGCGTAAATCCAAGCTTCCAAGCCTGCTGAATGGCATGTTCACAAAGCCGCACTGCTGATATACTGACGGCATGCATGGGCTTAGTCGCCATCGATTGCTGATCCTGGCGTCAATCTGCGCTTTTTGGACCGGGCTGATTTTTCTCGGCCATTTCTTCACCGCGACTCCGTTTCTCTCCGTGCCGTGGCGCAGTGAACAAAGCTTCGAGGATTTGCTCCGTCGCGAGGGCCGAAAAACTGCGACGCGCGACGATTTCGTTTTTCTCGGGATCGATCAAAGCACATTGCAATTGCCGCCAATGACGGCGGAAGAAATCGCGAACAATCGCGCGTTTCAGTTGATGACTGAGCAGCCTTTCCCTTGGTCGCGCGAAGTCTGGGCACTTCTGCTCGATCGACTGTTCGCAGCTGGCGCGCGTCTGGTCATGTTCGACATGATTTTTAGCCCACCCAACGATGGTGATCCGGCGTTTCATGCTGCGCTCGATCATTATCATGACAAAGTCGTGCTGGGTGCCAATTTCGACATGGAGAATGCAGCGCAGGCCGTAACGCCAAACGATGCGCTAATTCCAGCGCCGCAACTTCGCGACAATCGGGTCGGTTTCGTGAATTTCTGGCCGGATCCGATCGACGGAAAAATCCGCGCCGCGACTTATCGCGTGACCGACCGGCAGCTCGCCGGGTTGCCCCCTCACCCGAGCCAGGAAATTTACGAATCTCTTTCCGCACGTGCGCTCACGAAGATCGGCCACGCTGATGACGTCCCGCCGAATTTTCGCGGTTATATGATTCGCTTTACGGCGCTCGACGCGTTTGAACCGCGCCCGCTTTACGAAGTCTTCGATCCGAAATTTTGGCATGCCAATTATGCCGATGGCGCGTTTTTCAAGAACAAGATCGTGATGATCGGATCGTCCGCGCAGGTGACGCACGACGTTTTCGACACGCCAATGAATCCGACAACGTCTGGGGCAGCGCTTCATCTGCAGGCGATGGCTGCGGCGCTTGGCCACCAATTCTTGTTACCCACGCCATCAAAAGCCGGCCTGACCCTTGTCTTGCTGGCGGGGTTTGTCGCGTGGTCACTGATCGCCTTTCTGCGCCGGCCGTTACTTTGTCTTGGTGCGCTCATCATGATCGCGGCTGCATATCTTGGCGCGGCGCGATTGTTTTACGACAAGTCGGGACTGCTGCTTCTCACGGTTCCGGTCCTCTGTGCCCTTATATTGAGCGGATCATTTTCGCTCGGTTTCGAATACGCCCTCGAGCGCATCGAAAAATTGCGCACGCGGCGCACGCTCGAACGCTATGTCTCGAAAAATCTGGTAAAGGAAGTTCTCGAAAATCCGGACAGCTACTACAGTTCGCTCCGTGGTGTGCGCGTGCCCGTGTCGATATTGTTCTCGGATTTGATTGGTTTCACCACGCTGGCGGAAAAAGCCGATCCCGAAGCATTGGTCGCACAACTCAACGAATACCTCACCCGGATGACTTCGGTTGTTTTCAGCAATGGTGGTACACTCGATAAATTCATCGGCGACGCAATCATGGCCGTGTGGGGGAACGTGCGCAGCTTTGGCGTGACGCAGGACGCCAAAAATTGCGCACGAGCGGCCTTGGCGATGCGGCTCGAGCTGCGGCAGCTCAATGAAAAATGGCGCGAGGAAGGTCGAATGGGTCTCGGCATGGGCGTCGGCATTAATCAGGGCGAGGTAATTGTTGGGAATATTGGCTCGCACGAGCGCATGGATCCCACCGTCATTGGCGACTCTGTTAATCTAGCGTCTCGGCTCGAAGGTCTCACGCGGATCTACGGCGTCGACATTTTGATCGGCGCGACGGTGGCCGAGTTGGTGCGCGACGAATTTCACCTTCGCTCCGTTGCGCGCGTGCAGGTGAAAGGCAAAAGCAAACCAGTGGACGTCTTTACCTTCGTCGGCGCGCGAAATGAAGAGGTCGATCCACAATTCCTGAAGTGGCTCGAGTCGTACGAGGAAGGGCTCGAGAAATTTCGCTCACGTGATTTTACGGAGGCAAAAATCTTATTTTCGCGCTTTCTCGAATTTTATCCGGACGATCTCCTGGCGAAAATGTATCTCGATCGCGCGCTCGAATACGAGCAACAGCCGCCGGAGGAAACCTGGGACGCGGTGGAAGTGTTCAAGAAGAAGTAGAAGTAGCCCGCAAATCACGCGAATTGCTCAGATGACAAGGAGCGGCGGCCTCTGCCCGCCGAGGCGATTGGAGAAATCGCCTTCCTTGATTTCTTCATTCGCGTCATTCGCGTGATTCGCGGGTCAAATCTCTAGCGCGGATCAAACTCCCAGCGTAGAGAATCAGATGAAGGAAGCGCCGAGAAAATTTCATTTTCTGGGGATCTGCGGGACGGCCATGGGCTCGGTGGCGGCGGCCGTGCGCGCGCGCGGCTTCAAAGTCACCGGTTCGGATGAAAATGTTTATCCGCCGATGTCATTCTTTCTAGAAAGGAAGGGCATCGCGCTGAAGGAAGGCTATCACGCCGAAAATATTCCGGCCGATGCCGATGTTGTGGTGATCGGTAACGCTATGAAGCGCGGCAATCCCGAAGTGGAGGCGGTCCTCAGTCGAAAACTACTTTATCTCTCTTTGCCGGAGGTTTTGAAAAATTATTTTCTGCGCGGCCGGCACAATCTCGTCGTCACTGGCACGCACGGCAAAACCACGACGACGGCCCTTCTGACCTGGATCATGGAAAAGGCCGGACGCAAACCCGGTTATCTCATCGGCGGACTCCCGACAAATCTCGGACAAGGTGCACGGCTGAACGACTCGGAATATTTCGTGATCGAAGGCGACGAGTACGATACGGCCTTCTTCGACAAGCGTTCGAAGTTCATTCATTACCTGCCGGAATTGCTGATCGTGAACAACATCGAGTTTGATCACGCGGACATTTTTAAGGATCTCGAAGAGATCAAGCTCAGCTTCGAGCGTTTGCTCAACATCGTTCCTCAAAATGGCATGGTGCTCCTGAATGGCGACGACGCCAATTGCGTAGAAGTCGCAAAAGATTGTCTCGCGCAGATGATTGAAGTGGGCTTCTCAAAGAATTGCGCGCAGCGAATTCGCGATTTGGCTTACTCGTCTGAAGGCTCGAGCTTCAAACTGGGCGAGGAGACTTTCGAAATCCCGCTTATCGGCGAATTCAATGTCCGCAACGCGGCGATGGCGGCGACAGCAGCGCGGTTTTACGATGTGCCGAAAGCAAAGATCGATAGTGCGTTCAAGAGTTTTTCGGGTATCGCGCGGCGGCAGGAAGTGCGCGGCGAAGAGCGCGGCGTGAAAGTGATTGATGATTTCGGCCATCATCCGACAGCCATAGCGCATACGCTCCAAGCGCTGCGTCATCGTTACCCGGGCCACCGGCTTTGGGCGGTATTTGAGCCGCGCTCGAACACGACTCGTCGCGCCGTTTTTCAACAACAGCTTCCCGACGCGCTCAAACTGGCGGACGGTGTCTTCATCGCGCAAATCACCAAGCTGGAACAAATACCGGAAGAGGAGCGATTAGATCCAGTGGCTGTTGTGGACGCGATAGCCGACGCTGGCCGCCCTGCCTTTTACGAGAAGAACGCCGATTCCATTGTCGATCGAATCGTACCAATGCTAAGAACGAAAGACATCGTGACGGTTTTCAGCAATGGCGGATTCGATAATATCCACGAGAAGCTATTGAAGAAACTGCGTGCATTGTAGCGACGGTCTATGACCGCCGAAAATCGAAAACAGCGCCTCCATCGCCTCGAGCTGATGTTCATGCGCTCGCGTATCTATTTTGTAACGGCTTGCACAATCTTCTCGCAACAACCACGATCCACGAAAGTTTTGTTCGCTTTGCTAAAGAAGGGCCCACGCATGGTGCCTGGATTGGCGCATATGTGTTGATGCCAGATCATCTTCACGCCTTCGTCACGATTGATCACGAAAGGCTTTCGCTCTCAGGCTGGATGAAATCCCTGAAGAACGCTCTTTCGAAAACGCTGCGTTCTCGTAGCATTCCAACGCCCCACTGGCAGAAAACGTTTTTCGATCACGTGCTACGGAGCGCTGAATCTTGCACTGAGAAGTGGCAATACGTTCGCGAGAATCCTGTGCGCGCTAACTTGGTCAAGCGGTGGGAAGATTGGCCGTTTCGCGGCGAGATCTTTGCATTGGAATATCGGTTGGAGTGCTAAGGAACGGCGGTCACAGACCGCTGCTACAGAAGAAAATTACTTCAGCGAAGCCGCCGCCGACGTGTGATCGTGCACAATCCGCCAACCATCGGCGGTTTTGCGAAAGATTAACGTGAAGCGCCCGTGCGGCTGATCCAGCGCGCGTCTTAATTTCCAGCGGCCAAGGACAACTGCTGCGTCATTGCTGAGCGGCGTAATTTCAACGCTGGAGAAAGTGAGCACACCCATCTTAGCGCGGTCGGAATATTTCTTCTGATAACGGTAATGCACGGTTTCCCAGCCCCGTGCTACGGTGTCTTCTGAAACAAAAATTATCGATTTCGAGTGCGCGTATCCGTTCATGAATCCATCAACGTCGCCGCGATTCCAAGCTTCGTGTTGGGCTTGAAGCACGGAGCGAATCTGGGCAGCTATGATGGTGCTATCCGGCTCTTGGGTGAGCGATGCTGCTGAAATTGACAAAGAAGCAGCCGACAACCAAACGGCCGCGGCCGAAATGAAGAGCGTGAGAGCGATTGGGCGCATGAAGCCGGTGCTGCGAGAGTTCAGGTCCAACGATAGCGGATCATTTGCAACCGCGACGATTTTTTATAAGCTAGCTCCGCGGCGTCCGGTCCGAGCATCGGAGTTTTGTTTCGACCGGGCGAAGTAGCTTGACGCGCCATCCTGAATTTATTAGCATCCTCGCCCACCATAAATAACACCGTGGATCGACTCTTTTGCATCGCGGCGCTTGCCCTTGTTGCGGCGACGGGCGTCTCAGGCCAGGTCGCGCCTGACCCGCGTAAGCCAAGTCCCGCTATCCCGAGAGAGAACCCTCCTCCGCTGACAAAGCCAACTGCGCCAGCGGGCGCACCCGACACGGTTCGGCTCCAGTTCCCAAACAGCGACGTGGTCGATGTGCTGCATCTTTACGAGCAGCTCACAGGCAAAAAACTGGTGATGGACAATTTTGTGCAGGGCAAGGTGAATATTTTCATCACCAAAGACGTATCCCGCGAGGAGGCGATCAAAATTATCGAGACGAGCCTCGCCTTGAACGGAATCTCTGTGATTCCGGGAGATCGGGACATTGTCGAAGTCGTTGGCGCCGGCCAGAATCCTCGAAAAGCCGCGGTCCCGATTCTTTCTGACCTGGCGGACGTTCCGGCGGGCAATCCGGTCATCAGCTTTTTATTCAAGCTTCAGTACGCGGACCCGCAGGAACTTCAACAAGTGTTAATGGCATATTTCCAGGGAAGCACAGGCTCAATCAATATTCTGGCCCTGCCGAAATCGTCGAGTCTTTTGGTGACACAGAACGCGGATATCATTCGCCAGCTCGCCAGCGTGATTGAGCAAGTCGACGTGGCGCCCGCAGAGGTGGTAAGCGAGTTTATCAAGCTCGACCGCGCCGATGCGACCAAGGTAGTTGAGATGCTTAAGGACGTTTTCGAGAAGGGCAGTCAACCGTCGAGTCAGCCCGGGATCCGCAGTGTGCGGGTGCCTCCGTCTGTGCCGCAACCGATGCCAGTTGAAAGTGAGACTGGCGGGCTGGGGGCTGGGCTATCCGAAGAAGCAGTCGTCGTGGGTAAAATCAAACTCACCGCCGACGTTCGCACCAACCGCATTCATGTCGTGACCCGGCCGATCAACATGCCTTTCATCCGTAAACTGATCCGTGAATTCGATGCCAACGTCGAGTTTGGAAAACCGGTCACCCGTCCGTTGAGATATATCTCGGCCGCCGATGTTCTTCCGGTTCTGGTTCAGTCTTTAACGGAGCCAGGTACTACAGCCCAGGCCGGCGCGGAAGGTGGCGCGAGTCCGCCGCCGCAGGCTCAGCCTGGTCGCACCTCCACGCCATCCCCCTACACGGGCGGAACACCGGGCACCTCGACCACTTCGACCGGAACCACGCTAAACATTTCCGAAGAACTTACTACGCAGCCAGTGGACACGGTGCCCAAGGCGGTCACGGTCGGCAACGCCAAGCTAATCGCCGATCAGCGCGCGAATGCGATCATTGTGCTCGGCAGTCGCGAAGTCGTGGTAAAGGTAGAAAAGATTCTCGATGAAATGGACGTCAAGGCGCCGCAAGTCGCGCTGAGCACAGTTGTCGGTCAATTGCAGCTCAGCAACAACGAGGAATTCGGCGCTGATTACTTCGCAAAGTACCACAACAGGTTCATCGGCAGCTCGCGCAACAACGCGGTGTTCGGCGACAATGATCCGAACATTCCCCTCCCCACTGGTTCACCCGGTGGCCAACTTCTCGATCCTGCCAATCTGATCAACTTCAGCCGAATCATCAGGAATGTGGGTACCGGGACCAACATTTATCTCGCAGCGGGCGACGCCTTCGCAGCGATTGTGCACGTCTTGGAGTCGACGGGTAAATTCAAAATCATTTCGCGACCGACGGTTTTCACAAGCAACAACAAGAAGGCTATCATCGCCTCAGGCCAGGAGGTCCCGGTTCCAGTAAACACCCTTACAAATGCTACGACTGTTAACAACGTAGCGTCGGTATCATCAAGCATCGAATACAAGAAAGTCGCATTGCAACTCGAGGTGGTGCCTCTGATTAATTCCGAGAAGGAAGTGTCGCTCGATATACTTCAGAAGATCGATGCCCTCGGCAACAACAGACTTGTTAGCGGGAACTTGATCCCGGAAATCAACACGCGTTATATTCGTACGAATGTTTCCGCCCCAAACAAATCAACTATTGTGCTTGGCGGATTGATCGAAGACAATAAGCAAAGAAATTCTACCGGCATTCCTTATCTTTCTCGGATCCCGTACGTGGGGGCTCTTTTCCGCAGTACGAAGGACACTCGGACTCGTCAGGAACTGATCATTCTAATGCGCCCAGAGGTCACGCTAACCAAACTGGATGCTTATCGGCTCCGCCAAAAACAGGAGGATAGGACACACTTTGGACCTGAGCTAGAGCAGGACGATTGCCCGGAATGTCCCAAACCAAGGGAGGGCAAACAATTAACCTTACCACCGCCCGATATTCCCGCAGCGAAAGATATGTAGTAAGCTGGCGCCTTATGAAACGAATAACTCTCGCCTTAATTCTTGGCCTTAGCGCAACCATCGCGCGGGGCGACGAATATGCTATCATCGACGATATTTTTCGTTCGACTGATCCATTGGCTCAACGAGATGAATGGGCTCTGCTCCACCAAGGGAAGAGTGTGAACGCCACTGACTTCGCACCACGCTACAAGTGGCGATGGGTTTATTACTTCAAGGCTTCCGAACAACTCATTGTGCAACCTGCTTATGTAGGCTCGTTGCAAACGGCATTGCGCCGGCTGGGTTATTATTGCGGCCCCATCAATGGCGTGTTTACCCCGGAAGTAAGTGACGCCATTGCGCGGCTTCAAAAGAATTATTCCATGCGCGTTACGGGAACGCTCACTGATCCCGTCCGGCGCGCGTTACACATGCCCTGACTTGTCCTAAATGAGCTCGGCCGCCAGTCAATCGCTGATTAATTTGCTCCTGGAAAGCGGTGTGTCGTCGCGTGAGGAAGCCGCGCAGTTGACCTCGAACCTAAACGGCGGTTCGTGGGTGGGCCAGATGCTTGATTCCGGCAAAGTGGACGAACAACGCTTCCTCGGCGCGATCGGAAATTTCTTCCGCGTACCGCTTATCTCGATCGACGCCAAGAAAATCGACCGGACGACATTGTCGATCTTGCCGAGCCGTTTCGTTTTTCAACACCACATTCTGCCTATCGAGGTGAAGGAAAATTCCGTCGTGCTGGCAACCTACGATCTGTTTAATTCGGTGGGCCGACAGCTCGCCGCGCAGCTCTTGAAACAACCGGCAGAATGGGTGCTCGTGCCGCGCGGACAAATTCTGCGTGCAATGAAGACGCTTTACGGCGTCGGCGCGGAGACTTTCGATGAAATCCTGAAAACGAGCCGCGCATTCGAGGTCTTGCAGGACGGCGAGACGAGCACTGATTTGAATGCGGACGATCCGGAGGCGTCCGTGGTCAAATTCGTAAATCAAATCATTCGCGAGGCGATCCTCGAGCGGGCGACCGACATTCACGTCGAGCCGCTCGAGAACGATTTGCGCATTCGTTATCGGATCGATGGAATTTTACACGAGATCGCAGTGCCGCCGCAGTTGCGCCTCTTGCAATCGGCCATCATCTCCCGCTTGAAAGTGATGTCGCACATGGATATCGCCGAACGCCGGTTGCCCCAGGACGGGCGCATGAATTTGCAGGCGACTAATCAAAATATCGAAACGGCGAATCGATTAGTTTGCGCCTACTCAGCCGCGGCGAACAACAGTTCGGTTTCGATCGGCTTGATCTGGGCGAAAAGCAGGAGAGCATCATTCGCCATCTCCTTGCGCAACCCAACGGAATCATTTTGCTCACGGGCCCGACCGGCTGCGGAAAATCCACCTCGCTCTATTGCTTCCTCAGTAGCATCAATTCAGTGCAGCGGCGCATCATCACGATCGAAGAACCGGTCGAATATCGAATTCCCGGTGTCTCGCAGATCGACGTGAAACCAGAGATCGATCTCACTTTCGCAAAAGGTCTTCGCCATATTTTGCGCCAGGATCCCAATGTGGTCATGGTCGGCGAAATTCGCGATGTCGAAACCGCGGATATTGCAATCCGCGCGGCCATGACCGGTCACCTCGTTTTCAGCACGCTGCATACAAACGATGCGGTCGGCGGCATCACGCGCTTGCTCGACATGGATGTAGAGCCGTTTCTGCTTGCCTCGGTGGTGAAAGCGTTCATAGCGCAACGACTCGTGCGCACGATCTGCCCAGACTGCGTGCAATTGGTGGATTATCCGCGAGAATATCTCGGCGAAATCAGTTTTCCGGTAAAAGAACTTGGCACTCGGTTCCGTCGCGGCGTCGGCTGTGATCAATGCCGGCAGACAGGGTATCAGGGCCGCGCCGCAATCTATGAAATTTGCGTCGTAACCGAGCCGCTGCGGAAATTGATCATGCAAAAGCGCGATGGCGGCGAACTGAAACAGTGCGCGGTCATCGAGGGCATGGAGACTTTGCGGCAGGATGGCTGGCGGCGTGTCGCACAAGGCAAAACAACCATCGAAGAAGTTGTGCGGGTTACGCAAACCGACGAGGTGATGGCCGAAACAACGGAAGAAGCCGAGCCGGTCATGGCGGATAAACCGCTGAATCGCGATAAGGCGAAGAAGCCGAGCCGGTCATGGCGGGATAAACCGCTGACTCACGATAAGGCTGACGATCGTAAGCGCGTGGTCATTATTTTGTTCCGCGCAACTCGTTGATCGCTTTACGGTAATTTTTCGCACGAAAGATGGAGGTGCCAGCGATGAGGACGTTGGCGCCGTTCTGGATCGATAATCGTGCAGTCTCGGCATTAATACCGCCGTCCACTTCGATGTCGATCTCGTGCTCATGGGACTTGTTCGATTCTGCTGCGCGTCTTACCTTCTCCATCATCTCTGGCCGGAACGATTGACCTCCAAAACCAGGATGAACAGTCATGACGAGCAAGATGTCGATCTTGTCGAGGAACGGCTCAACGGATTCGAATGGCGTCGCGGGATTCAATGAGAGGCCGGGACGACATCCTGCTTCTCGAATCGCGCGCAGCGTTTTTTCGACATCGTGTTTTGCTTCCGGCTCGACGTGAACGGTGATTGAGTTTGCCCCTGCTTTCGCAAAGCGCGGCGCGTAATGATCGGGACGCTCGATCATCAAATGCGCATCGAGGGGAAGCTTGGTCTGTTTGCGGACAAACTCGACAATTCCCGGTCCAAAGGAAATGTTATCGACGAAATGCCCATCCATAATGTCGCAATGAATCCAATCCGCGCCCGCCTGTTCCACGCGTCGGATTTCATCGGCCAATTGTGAGAAATCGGCCGCTAGGATGGAAGGAGCAACGATGATTTTTTGCGACGGCATGCAGAAGAGAACGTTGAACGCCTAACGGCAAACGTCCAATATTGAATCGTTAAGGCGTTTCCGAGTCATAAAAGTTACAAGGTTGCCAGCATCGCCCATTCTGACTGTGCAACCTTTTGATCTCTCAACCTTTCGCTTGACGGCGGGAGCCGCCGTTTCATGTTACGGCGTTTCAGCCGGTCGAATCGCGCTCGCGGCGCACGGGTTGCTGCGAAGATCGACAAAGTGACGCGCTTCCCTCGGACTGGAAAGTGCTTCAATCAATAATCCATGTTCAACGGACTTTTCGGCTGGTTATCCAGCGACATTGGGATCGATCTCGGCACCGCCAACACTCTTGTTTACGTCAAAGATCAGGGAATCGTTTTGCGCGAGCCGTCGGTGGTGGCAGTGCAGGCTGGCACAAACAAAGTGCTGGCGGTGGGCGATGAGGCGAAGCGAATGCTCGGCCGCACGCCGGCGAACATTGTCGCGGTGCGCCCACTGAAAGACGGCGTGATTGCGGACTTCGAAGTGACCGAAGCGATGCTGCGCCATTTCATCCAAAAAGTGCACAACCGCCGCGTGCGCGTGAAGCCGCGTGTGGTGATCGCGGTTCCATCGGGAATTACCGAAGTGGAAAAGCGCGCGGTGCGCGANGGGAAGTTTATTTAATCGAGGAACCGATGGCAGCTGCAATCGGGGTGGGACTTCCCGTGCAGGATCCCGCCGGCAACATGATCATCGACATTGGCGGCGGCACGACGGAGGTCGCCCTTATTTCGCTCTCTGGAATTGTTTTTAGCCGCAGCATCCGGGTGGCCGGTGACGAACTCGATGAGGCAATCGTGCAATATATGAAGCGCGCTTATAATCTGATGGTGGGCGAACGCACAGCCGAGGATATCAAAATCAAGATCGGCTCGGCCTATCCAAGCGAAAAGGAAACGAGCGTGGAAGTCAAAGGACGTGATCTCGTCGCTGGATTGCCGAAGACGCTGATGATCACTTCGCAGGAAGTGCGCGAAGCGTTGCTTGAGCCGATCTCGACAATTGTCGATTCGGTGCGTATCACGCTGGAGCGCTGTCCGCCCGAGCTTTCGGCGGACCTTGTCGACCGCGGACTTGTGCTGGCAGGCGGTGGCGCATTGCTGCGAGGATTCGATAAGCTTTTGAGCGAGGAAACCGGTTTGCCTGTTCATGTTGCTGAAGATCCGCTCAGTGCGGTGGCGGAAGGGACCGGCAAATGCCTCAATGAACTTAAATTTTTGCGTCAAGTGGCTTCGGCAGACCGCCAGTGGCGGTAAGACATTGCCGATTTCAGATTGCAGATTTCAGATTGGTAGCGGTAAGTCGACAGCACCGCGATGCCGGTTGAAAAATCTGAAATCTGAGATTGCAACTCTGCAATCTCAATGAGTCGCACGAGCATCATCGCGCTGCTAATTTTTGGCGCAATTCTTGGGTATTTTCTTACCTTCGGGCCGGAGAGCACGCGCAGATTCAAGGCCGGAGTATATCGAGTGATTGCGCCGTTTCTAACCAGCAGCTCGGGATTGCAAAAGCAGATTACATCGGTGCGCACGGGTTTGAAGTCGCTCGACCAATTAGAGCGCGAGAACGCTTCGCTGCAGGTGGAAAATCGAGAACTGAGAGCGACCAACAAGGGTTTGCGTGACGTCGAGCACGAAGTCAATCGTTTGCGCCATGCGCTTAATTATCGCGAGCGTTCGGTGTTTAAATTGATGGCCGCCGAAGTTGTGACGCGCGATTCTTCGACGTGGTGGCACACGGTCACAATCAACCGCGGGAAGGAAGACGGCATCGAAACTGACATGGCCGTGGTAACGGACGAAGGTCTGGCGGGAAAAACGACCACTGTAAGCGAGAAGATCTCGATCGTCCTTTTGATTTCCGATGAAAATTGCAAGGTCGCGGCTTCGGTGGAAGGAACGCGCGAACAAGGGATCGTTTCCGGGGAGCGCGTGACG
>WNGE01007175.1_pt1 | contig 12191 bp, 11 predicted proteins | sample 5400651 | NCBI WGS metagenome assembly WNGE01 (sample SAMN13153370, study PRJNA577476) | soil metagenome | isolation source: 60 cm soil or saprolite under grassland replicate 2 | place: USA:California | collected 2016-06-15 | reverse complement strand
AGCGACGAACTTAATCCTTTTCTGGGTTGGCGCGCCATCCGCTTTTGCCTCGAGCATCCTGAAGTCTTCAAGCCGCAACTGCGCGCCATCCTGCGCGCGAGCGAGCTCGGCAATGTCAAACTGATGTTTCCGATGATTTCCGGAAAAGCGGAATTAATTCGGGCCCTCGAGGTGCTGGACGAATGCAAAAGCGAACTGGCATCGGCCAAGATCCCGTTCAATGCTGAAATGCAGATCGGCGCCATGATCGAGATTCCGAGCGCTGCGATTTGCTCGGAATCGCTCGCGCCCGAAGTGGATTTCTTCAGCATCGGCACGAACGATTTGATTCAATACGCCATTGCCGTCGATCGCGTGAACGAGCGCATCGCGCATCTTTACGAACCGTCGCATCCGGCTGTTCTACGTTTGATCAAGATGGTTGGCGATGCGGCTCGCAAACATCAGATCTGGTTTGGGGTTTGTGGCGAAATGGCGGGCGAGATCGAGCTGACGCCTCTTCTCCTCGGACTCGGAGTGGACGAATTGAGTGTCAGCCCGGCGTTGGTGCCGCGAGTGAAATCCGCGATTCGCAACGTCTCGCGCGAGGAATGTGAAAAATTAGTGGAGGAAGTGCTTTTGCTCGATTCGCCGGCCGCAATTCTGGAACGCTCCCTGCAACTCGCACGCGAACGCTACGGCGAATTGCTGGGCTAACGCCCACGTTAAAACGTTAAAAAAGTTGAAAGGTTAAAACGTCCTGCCGCTTCAACGATTTAACTTTTTAACCCTTATAACGTACGCGATCGAAGATCGCGTCACTCCTCTTCCGTTGCTTCCGATTCCGGATCGATTTCCGGCTTCAACCCTTCCTCTTCCATTTTGCGCAGGACATCGCTCATGTCCTCGACCTCGTCCCAGACCTCCTGGCTCACATAAATGGGCGCCTTTTGTTGCGTCGCCATCGCGATGCAATCGCTCGGCCGCGCATCGAGCTCGATGATTTTTTTCTGCTGCAGCTCATTCTCCGCCGCAATGATCATGCGCGCATAATAAGTCGCGTTTTTTAGATCGTTGATGATCACTCGCTCGACATGCGCGCCCACCGCCGTCATCAAATGCGCCATCAAATCATGCGTCAGCGGTCGCTCTTTCGACATCTCGCGCATAAACATCGTGATCGCGCTGCCGACCGTTTGATCGACGTAAACGATGAAAACTTTGTCGTTATTCCCGATGAAAACCGCGCAACCGCCGCTGGTTGGGAGCACGGCGCGAACATGTACCTCAATGACCGTTTTGTTCACCGTGTTGACGGTACTGATGGAAGGACGAAAAACAAGCTGCTCCCAGCCACGCCGCCGCGCCTGACCGACGTTTCGCACGTATTTCTTTAGCGCCAAGAGCGGGAATGATTGTTTCTGGGGAGCGCAGGAAACGCCGGTCCGGCTCGGACCTTGCCTGCAGTGTTTGGCAGCCTTGCCAAACACAACATCGTCGGCGAGCTGCCGCCGATCGCAGGCTGGCAGCCTGCGCTCTCCACATCCCCTCGCCACACCGAAACGGCCAGAGATGTGCTGCTGCTTTTTTTTGAATCGACCTTGCATGTTTCGCCGGATCAACAATTGTCCGCTTTGCAGCCCCTGACGAAATGACGAAAAACGATTGGGACCTGGAGGCGGCAAACGCCACCTACAACGTCGAGGGTTGGGGAACCGGTTACTTTTCCATCAACGCTGACGGCAACGTCGTAGCCAAGCCGCTCCAGGAAGATGGCGGCGAGATCCCCATTCTTGAAGTCGTTCATGAAGCGCGCTCGCGCGGGCTCCCCTTTCCCCTTGTCATCCGTTTTCAGGATTTACTCCGCCACCGCGTCGAATCCGTTAACCGCGCTTTTGAAAACGCGATCACGGAATTCAACTACCGCGGAAAATACCGCGGCGTTTTCCCGATTAAAGTCAATCAACTGCGCGAAGTGATCGAGGAGATCGTCGATGCCGGCCAGGCGTTTCACTTTGGCTTGGAGGCCGGCAGCAAACCGGAGTTGGTCGCGGCCCTGGCCATGCACAAGGACGCGGAGAGCTTGGTCATTTGCAATGGCTACAAGGATCCGGCCTTTATTCGGATCGCGCTCCTGGGGCGCAAACTAGACAAGCAGGTCGTCATCGTGGTCGAAAAGCTGGAAGAGCTGGAGCAGACCATTCGGACTTCCAAAGAAGTTGGGGTCGAGCCGTTAATTGGCATTCGTGTCCGTTTGACCAGCAAAGGCGCAGGCAAATGGACCACCAGCGGAGGCGAGAACGCGAAATTCGGACTTGATACCGTCAATCTCATTGCCGCCAGCGAGATGTTAAAGAGCGAAGGCCTGGCACATTGCCTGAAGCTGGTCCATTTCCACGTCGGCTCACAGGTTCCCGACATCTCGACGATCAAACGTGCCGTGCGTGAAGCGGCACGCTATTACTCAAAGATTGCGAAACTCGGCCACGAATTGGAATACCTCGATGTCGGAGGCGGTCTCGGAGTAGACTACGATGGTTCGCGTTCTACTTTCGATAGCTCAACGAACTATTCGCTTCAGGAATACGCCAACGATGTCGTCTGGAACATCATGGATGTGTGCGATTCCGAAGTCGTCGCGCATCCAGCAATCGTTAGCGAAGGCGGGCGCGCTATTGTCGCCCACCACTCCGTCCTGGTGGTGGAGGCATTCAGCTCGATCGAGAAGACAGCCGGGAAAACAAAGATTGGCGCGACGGAAAAGGACCATAAACTGGTGCGCGATATTCTGGAAGTGAAGCAGCGGCTCAAACGTGGCAACCGGCTGGAAAGTTTGCACGACATCCAGCAAATCAAGGAAGAAGCTCAGCAAACATTTGACCTTGGATTGCTCGACCTCGAATCAAAAGCAAAGATCGATACTGTTTACTGGCAACTAGCCACTCAGATCGTCGGCATGCATCGCGGCCTGCGCTTTATCCCCGACGAGGTAAAGGAGCTCGAAACTTCGCTGGGCGATCAATACATCTGCAATTTCTCCGTCTTTCAATCGCTTCTCGATCATTGGGCACTCGGCCAGCTCTTTCCCATCATGCCAATTCACCGCCTGACCGAGGCGCCCGAGCGCAACGGCACCATCGTGGATATTACCTGCGACTCTGATGGTAAGGTTTCCAAGTTCATCGACCTACTGGATGTTCGGGATACCCTGCCCCTTCATCGAATTAATCCCGGCGAAATTTATTATCTCGGCGTCTTCATGGTTGGCGCTTATCAGGATATCATGGGTGACCTGCACAACTTGTTCGGACGCGTTACCGAAGTGCATGTCTTTCTCGATCCGGATGAAGAATCCGGCTGGTACATCGAAGAAGTAATTGAAGGCAGCACCATCGGTGAAGTTCTCGCCATGACCCAGTGGGACAAGGTTGAGCTAATGCGTCTTCTCAAAACACAGGTCGATACCGCCATTAAAACTGATCGACTGAAGCCGAACGACGCGATGAAGCTACTTTCCGATTACGAGCGGCTTCTCCAAGAATACACTTATCTCAGTCTCAATGGCAACAAACCCGTGCCACAACCGGGCACGTTTTTGCCTTTGAGTTCGTGAAGGAGAATTGTGCTTAGCCGGTAATGCCCGCGCGAGAATACCGCTGGCGACATTTGGCATTGCTGATTTCGATTCTCCTGCTCTTCGTCGTCGCTCCTTTCGTTGCCCACCTGCATGATGGCATCCTGGTCATGAACGTGATCTCGGCCGCGGTGCTGGTGGCCGGCTCATATGCGCTCAGTGAACGAAAGCATTTGTTCGCTATCGCGATCGTGTTATCGGCAATCACGATCATCGGGACCGGATTGCTGCTTGCTTTCCGGCAACCCTGGGCCCTCCTGATTTCCCATTCATCTGTTGTCGTCCTCGTCGCTTTCTTCTCTGTAACTATCCTTTCCTACGTTCTGGGCAGCGGCCGAGTCACTTCAGATAAAATCTTTGCGGCGATTTGTGTCTACATGTTGCTCGGATACGGCTGGACCTTTGTTTACTCGATTCTTCTGGAGCTGGAGCCGCAATCGTTTATCGCTACGAACGAAGTCGCCCGCAATGATTACGTCGACCGGATCTTGCAACTGCGGTATTTCAGCTTCATGACTCTGACTACCGTCGGTTACGGCGACATCGTGCCACGCTAACCGGCAGCGCGGACCATGACAATTCTGGAAGCAGTCATGGGACAGTTCTATCTCGTGGCCCTGGTCGGGCGTTTGGTTGGTTTGCACATCGTGCACGGGAGCGATCCACGCTCACGCGCTTGATCGTCTCGCCGCCGAAAAGCCGACATCGCGCCTGAAAAGCTGGATTGTAATTGTTGACAAAAACTGTTGCAGAACAGTTGATTGGACCAAGCAAACAGAAAGGAAATATTATGGCCAAAAAATCATCGGGAGATTCAGTCTACAAAGTGGTGGAGCTAGTCGGCACGAGCGCGAAGTCATGGGAGGACGCAGCGAAGAATGCGGTGGAGACCGCGGCTGCGACGCTGCGCGACTTGCGCGTTGCCGAGATTGTGAAACAGGACATGACAGTTGAGAATGGCAAGGTGGGGGCTTACCGCGCACGAGTGCTGGTCTCTTTTAAGTACGGAGGCTGAACAGAGCAGCGTCTTCAACCAGCGCCCAAGTCGTGGAGCAACAATTCGGATTGATCTGATATTCCGTTGAAGATCAAGCGCTGCGTCGTATGCGCCGGCATCGGCTTCTACGCGCCGATGCGGAGCGAAGGCAATCGCTTGATTTACCTGCGTGCCACTGGCGATTGATCTCGCAGTCGAATTGGACGCTTGCGCGATTCCAAGAAAGCCACTAACGCGTCAAGTTCCTGTGGCTTAAGCGAGCTGCCGAACGCCGGCATATTGGTCCCGCCATTAACAATGCGGATAACGATATTGTCGCGAGTCAATTTGTCTGCGATGTAAGTGAGGTCGGGCCCGCGGCGACCGCCATAACCCTGGATGAGATGACAACTGAGACAGGCTTTGTCGTGAAAAAGCAGTGCGCCCTCGAAGACCGGTCCGCTCGTGGCGCCAATAACTTTTTCGCTAAGCGGCAAAGCTTCGAAATTTGGCGACCAAGGCGATTGCCGTGCTGCCACCCAGAGGGAGCCGATCATAATCACCGACAGGCACACGACCGCAATTGCCCATGGGCGTCGAGATGCAGCCCGCTCTCCCTTATGATTTAGAACAGGAATCATTAGTATCATCAGGCCGAGAAGAACCGGCATCAGAATCATGACGTAGCCCTCAATTCTGGCCGGAATTAATGCGAGCAGCGCGAAGTACCAGAGAAGGTACCAGTCGGGACGCGGATCAGCGGCGAGCACGCTCGGATCAGGAGGTTTGTCGAGCGCGGGCGGGCCGACGAAGAACGCAAGCAGCGCCATCGCCAGGATAAGCGCTGTACCAAAAATAACATCGCGCCACGCTAAGTCGGGCCAGAATGGGCGGCCGCTTTTTTTAAGTAATTCCTCATATTCCTGGCGATAAGTTGCCGGATTAACCGGTTTGCCCGCAGTCGGCGGCTCAGAGATGCCATGGCGCAAGACAAGCCAGAGGTGCAGTCCGATAAAGGCGAACATGATTCCGGGAAGGACAAAGACATGGATCGCAAAAAAACGACTTAACGTTGCGCCACCGATGGTGTTGCCTCCCAAAATGAAGCGCGCCAGCCAATCACCGATCAAAGGAACGCGACCGGCTTGTTCAGCTGCGACGACTACCGACCACGCCGCCGTTTGATCCCAGCGTAACAGTTGGCCGGTAAATCCCATGGCGAGCGTGAAACCGAGCAGGCACACACCGGTCGTCCAGGTCATCTCACGTGGGAATTTGTAGGAGCCGAACAAAAACGTTTGCGCCATGTGTGCACCAATCATCAGCACCATTGCCGAAGCGCCGTAGTAATGGAGTCCGCGCAGAAAGCGGCCGAACGGCGCGTTATTGGTGATGAAGACAAGCGTCTCGTAGGCCTGCGATGAGGAAGGAATAAAAGAAAATGCTAGAACCACGCCGCTCGCCACTTGCACGATGAACGCAATCATGGTGGCGGTTCCAAAAACGTACCACCATTTCGCGTCCTGCGGCGCGATATGCTTCATCGGCTTGAGCAGCACGCTGATCCCGATCCGATCGTCGAGCCAAAGCCAGACCGTCTTGAAGAGCCGCTTCATAACGTGGTCACGATAGGAACCACGACCGACTTCATTTTTACTTCGCCATTCTCAACGCGTACGTCGTAGCGAAAAAGCGGACGCGGCGGCGGACCGGCAGCGACTTGTCCATCGCTGTAGTAGACGCCGCCGTGGCAGGGACACATGAAGAGGTCGGCGCCTTCCATCCAACGCACCGGACAGCCGAGGTGAGTGCAGTTAGCCGAGAATGCGATGAAATTGCTTTCGTTTTCGCGTCGCAACCAAACCGCGTTCTTTGCCGTAACGCCGGCCCACGGCAATGGCGATGGATCGATAACAGTAACGTTGACGGTCTTGCCGACCTGAAAATCGTTTACTTTGCCGAGAGTCACCCAATTCTCGGGGGGTTTGCGAAACAACGGCGCGATGATGAACCCAACCAACGGGATTCCGACGACGGCAGCGCAAAAGCCGGCGAGAGCAATCGACAGCTTCTCGAAAAAGCGGCGGCGGCTAATTTCCTCAGATGCTTCGATGCCGAGCGAAGAGTGGTCAGCGATTTTTTCGTTCATAACGAATTTCTGTGATCCATCCAGCGAGCGATGCGCTGAAGAGGACAAGACCGACAACGAAAACGACCCACGAAGTGATCAGGCCCCAAAAGATAAACGCTGTTCCCATCGCCAACCCGGCAGGGAAGTAGGTGGGATGCGGCAGAGGTTCCTGCGGCAAGGGCTCCCAATCTGGATGCGCGCTATGCAATGGTTCGTCAGGCATGAGATTTCTCCGGGTGCGCGGAGGGATCCGATTGCCAGCGAGCGAGCTGGGCCAGAATTGCCGCAAGATAAATCAAACACATCGGAACCCACATCAGCAGCCCGCCGATTTGCTGGTCCCTCTCACTCGTTAGGCCCCACCGTCCGCGGATAACATCGAGTATACCCAGCCGATCCACCGGTTGCTGGTAAGCGGGGCACACCGAAACCGGTGCGAACGTCAGAATAATTCCCAGAATGCTGCAAGCGGTGCAGGCGGTGAACAGATAAACAATTCCCGCCAGTGGTGAAAGCCGGTCTGCATCGCGCGGAGCGAGTACTTGCCACCAAAAAACGCTTCCCATGAGAAGCAGCGAGATTGTTTGGATGACGGAGACGGCTTTCAATGTCGTGGCCGCGTTGCAAAGCGCGGGCGCGTGCCAGAGCCACATCGCGCCAACTCCGGCAACCCAACCGATTAGCGGGTGAGTGAAAGTTGCTCGTGAGCGCGGGAGAGAAAGGGACCGGGGCAAACTTAACAACGAGAGAGCAGGAACGATCAGCACGAGCAGGATGTGCTGGACCATGTGTGCGCTGAAAAGGTAACCATCAGCCAGCGCGCTCAGCGGCGATACAAGGGCCAGGAGAAGTATCGCAAGTGCACCCACGAAGTAGGCGGGCTGGCCGCGTAACCCAAAGGCGAGAAAGTAACCCACGATAGCGAGTGAGCAGATTAGCAACAGTGTGGGATTCCATTCCCAGGCGGTAGTTAGGAACTGATAAGTAGTCATCGAAGGAGCGGAAGGATGTAAACGGTGAGCAGAACAAAAACCCAAACGACATCGACGAAATGCCAGTAATAGCCCGCGGATTCGAACGCAGATTCGCGGCCCGACGCAAAATCACCTCGCCAGGCAAGCCAGAGAAAAATCAGGAGCGCGACTAGCCCGAGTAAAACGTGCAATCCGTGAAAGCCGGTGAGAGTGAAGAACGTGGTCGCGAAGAGATTGGTGCTGACATCCACCCCGGTCTTAAACAATTTCCAATACTCGGTTCCCTGCCCGACAAGGAAGATACCCCCGAGCACCACTGTGAACGCGAGCCACCCCAGCATGGAGACGCGCTGCCGTTTGCTCATGGCAATCTCGGATCGCCAAAAAGTGAAGCTGCTGGCGAAAAGGCAAACGCTGAAGATCAGGGTCCGCGGGACGTCGAGTTCTTTCGGTGTCGGACCGGGTTGTGGATGGACGTAGAAAAACAAATACGCGAGCACCAAGGTCATGAAGAACCCGGCTTCGGAAAGAATAAAGGTGAGCATGCCGACCTTGTTTTTGTCGGGGACGGTTATCGCCGAGCTATTTTCACCTACGATCGGATCGGGCCGGTCAGGATTGGCGATATCCCATAACGGCCGCCGGCTGCGGATCGGCGGCAGCGCGTGAAAATTTTCGTGCGGCGGAGGGGACGTAGTGGCCCACTCCAGCGTCCACGCGTTCCAGGGATTATCGGTCGCCAATTTCCCTTTGAAAAATGAAACGACCAGGTTCCAAACCAGAATGAGCGCGGCTGCGGCCATGAAGAAAACGCCAATCGTCGAAAGCATGTTCATCCAGGTAAAGTGCGGCAGATCCGGATAGGTGAAGACGCGTCGCGGCATTCCAAGGAGACCCAAAAAATGTTGAATAATGAACGTCATGTTGAACCCGATGACCATGAGCCAGAACGTCCATCTGCCCAGGCGCTCCGAGAGAAATCGCCCGCTCATCTTTGGAAACCAGTATTGAAGGGCCCCGAGGACGGCGAACACGATCGCGCCGACGGCGACGAAATGAAAATGCGCGACGAGATAGTAGCTGTTCTTCGTTTGCCAATCGAGGGGCACAACCGCGTGGCTGATCCCGGTGATTCCGGCGCAGAGGAACTGGATGAGAAACGCGATGCAAAATAACATCGGCACTTGAAGGCGAAGCCGGCCACCGATCATCGTGGCGGACCAATTGAGCACTTTTACGCCGGTTGGAATCGCGATCAGCAGTGAGGAAATGGCGAAAAACAAATCAAGCGGCCGGCCCATCCCCACCGTAAACATGTGGTGTCCCCAAACACCCAGGCTGAGGACCGCGATAGCCACACTTGAGGCAGCAACAAATTGGTAACCAAAGATCGGTTTCCTCGAAAAAACCGGAATCATTTCCGAAACCATTCCGAAGGCGGGAAGAACCAGGATGTAGACTTCGGGATGACCGAACGCCCAAAAGATGTGTTGCCACAGAACGGCTGAACCACCGCGCGCGGGCAGGAAAAAATGGCCCTCGAGTAATCGATCGATTAGGAGCATCGCCAGCCCGGCGTTTAACACTGGAAGGACAAAGATGATGATGAAAGCATTGACGAAATTGATCCAGGTAAAGAGTGGCAGCCTACGCATCGTCATTCCTGGAGCGCGGCAGGAAATGACAGTCGCGATGATATTGACGGCCAGGCTGATCGATCCGATGCCAAGGACGAAGATCGCGATCGCCCAGTAATCGACACCGAGATTTGAAGAATAAGGCGTCTCGCTCAAAGGTGCATAGGCAAACCACCCGACCGCGGGAGCGCCGCCCGCTAGCACGCTGAAGTGCAAAAGAATTCCGCCAAACGGGACACACCAGAAACCAAACGCGTTTAACCGCGGGAAGGCCATGTCGCGCGCGCCGATCTGCAACGGAAGAACGTAATTTACGAAGCCGAACACCACCGGCATGACGACGAGAAAAATCATCGTCGTCCCGTGCATGGTAAAAAGCTGATTAAACGTATCCGGATGGAGAAAATGGTTGTTCGGCAGGGCCAGTTGCAGCCGCATGAAGAGCGCTTCGACCCCGGCGACCACAAAAAAGAACAGAGCGGTCAAGAGGTAGAGCACAGCGATGCGTTTGTGATCAACGGTCGAGAGCCACGCGAGTCGATAGTGTGCGCGCTTGGCCGGGTCGAGAATTGCCGCGCGGAACATCGCGGTTGTCGTCGTGCCGTTCATCGTAGCGTCTCCAGATATTCTGCAAGCTGGTCGAATTGCTCGTCAGTGAAATTGAAGTCTGGCATGAGGGCGCCCGGCTTGATGTGCTGCGGACTCTTAAGCCAGAGGCGCATGTTGGCCGGAGTATTTTCCAGAATACCAGCGCCAAGCTGTTTGCGGCTGGCGACGTGCGTGAGATCCGGCGCGACATCCGCATCAGCACCGGTCACGCCGCGGATGGCGTGGCAGCTTATGCAGGTCGATGTCTCAAACAACGCCAGTCCCTTGACGGCGCCATCACTGCTTGGCGCCTGGCTTGGTCGTAATTGAGCTTGCTGCCATTGTTCGAACTTCGACGGTTCTTCCGCCACTACCACAATGCGCATCCAGGCGTGTTGTGTTCCACAGAACTCCGAGCAGGTACCCAGGTAGACGCCGGGTTTGTCGGCTTGCAACCAAATGTGATTGTTCTGGCCGGGCACGGTCGTCATTTTGCGATTTAATTTCGGCACCCAGAATTCGTGCAACACATCCTTTGAATCCAGGCGCATCGACAAAGCTTTACCGGCCGGAATGTGGATTTCATTCGCGGTTACAACTCCCGACGCCGGATAATTGGCCTGCCACCAGAATTGGTGTCCGGTCACGACCAAATCGGGCGAAGGCGGCGGCGGTGGATCAGCCAGATTCATCGCCCGGATTGTTAGCCCGAACAGGAATATCACGATCAGGAACGGGATCACCGTCCAGGTGATCTCGATTGCTTTGTTCTCGGCGATTTGCTTCGGATCAGGCTCGCCTTCGCGCCCGCGAAATCGAAAGAGCGCGTAGAGAATTGCGCCCGTTACAATGACAAAAATAAGAATGAAGATGATCGCAGAAATGACGCCGACACTGCCGATCACGTGCGCCTGCGGCGACTGCGGATCGAGCGCGCTGGAGGTGTTCATCGCCAAAAAACTTACATTTTCCTACCTCATCCCCCTAAGAACATGCCGTCTTGCGCGCTCGCGGATTTGACGAATCAAAAGCGATTTGCAAAACAAGCCCGTAAGCAATGGCATGGCCTTTGTTCCTCGTTCAAGTAACCAATTTCACTGTTATCGTTTTCGCCTGCGGTTCGTAAAGCGCAAACAAGAAGCGGATCCTCCCAACACCTCATGGCATCGGCAAAACATCTCTCAGAATCTGTTTCCTGCCGTCCGCCTGCATCGCGGCCTTTTGCCATCTCTAGAAGGGAATCAAGATTTTTTACGATTTCGCACTCACGCCCGCGATCAGACTGATTCCGAGCTATCAGCACATCTGGAACCCGCTTGGTGCCGATGTTGCCAAAAACGAAGACGGCGCGGATGTATTCCTCGCCCCTCTCACGGTAGCGTTTTGAGCCGCAATTAGCTTAGAAGGAATCGTCGACGTTTGCAGGATTCTGAAATTACTACCCTGATCGAGCGTCGTCCTCGTGCACGAACTTGCTGATCGCCGCCAGGATTCTTTGATCGATATCGCTCTGTGTTTCGCCCGCGGCTTGAAGCCCACGTTTCGTTAGCCGCAAAGAATGATCTCCATCCTCCACCAGATGAAGAAAATTAGGCGCTTTCATTTGCGACCGGACCTCTGCGAGCAGATCGAGCGGACAAAGCGGGTCGCGCGTTCCCTGGACAAAGAGAATTGGCGTTTGTAGCTCGCGCAGAACCTTATCACGCAATTTTGTGCGATCACCGCCGCCGCAGAGCGGATAACCGAGACAGACGAGGCCCGCGACTGCTTCTTCGAGCGCAACATGACAGCCGATGCGACCGCCCATGCTTTTCCCGATAAGGAATATTGGCCCGGATGATTTCTCGCGTGCCTCGGCTAACGCGGATCGATGCGCAGCGATGAGTTGTGGCGGCGGATCGGGGCGTTTCCTTCCCTCGCGCATATAATCGTAATCAAACAGCGCCACCTCACCGATAGATTCCAAATAATGTTTCCACTTTTGCATCCAGGGATGCGTCGAGGGTGCACCTGCCCCGGGAGCGAAAAGGAAGAAGGGTTTCGGCATTGCTGATAGCATACAATACAATGCCCGCGCCAAAGTGTAATGTAGCGGCAGAGCTGTAGCCGGCATCGGTGATGCCGGCAACGCTTCACCAACCGGGATCAACGATCCCGGCTACAATGGAGCCGCAAAGGTCTGAGCAGTTTTGATTAGGCCCAGAGTCGCTCAGAGGTCATCAGTCATTTCTTTGCCCCTGCCCCGTGCTCCATGCTCCATGCTCCATGCTCC
>WNGE01007173.1_pt1 | contig 12193 bp, 13 predicted proteins | sample 5400651 | NCBI WGS metagenome assembly WNGE01 (sample SAMN13153370, study PRJNA577476) | soil metagenome | isolation source: 60 cm soil or saprolite under grassland replicate 2 | place: USA:California | collected 2016-06-15 | reverse complement strand
GGAAAAGGCGGGCGTGAGCTGTGACACCGATTATGTAACCTCAAGTCATCCATATGAGATGATTATCAAAGCCGCCGAGAAAAAGGGATGTGATCTCATCATGATGGCGTCCCATGGCAGAAGGGGTCTGCAGGGGCTGCTGATCGGCAGCGAGACCCACAAAGTTTTAACCCATACGAAGATACCCGTGCTGGTGTTTCGTTAAGCCGACCAGTGATGATATTTGGTAAGCTCGGGTTTTCTCTGCGGACGAGTATTGCTGGCTTTTTTGTTTCCTGAAGGTTTCCTTTTATCCAAATTGTTGGTTGCTGACTGAGACGGTTCCCGTGTTAGCTATTCGGTTACTTATCCTTCTCGTGCTTGCTTACCTTGTTTTCATCATCATCAAAGTCCTTTTCTCCTCAAGCAAGACAACGCGTCTTAAGCGAAACCGGAACCCACTCGATAAGGGAGAGGAATTGGTTCTTTGTCTCCAATGTCAAAGCTACGTACCTAAGGCTGAAGCAGTTTCCTCTCACGGCAATTATTTCTGCAGGGAAGAGTGTGCCCGGCTTTTTATGAGGACCACATAACGAAGATAGCATTACCGCCACCCAGCCGCAGTCATGGCCGAGCCGATTTGAGGAGGTTTTTATGTCAGCACAAAAGTTAAAGGACTTTTTGGACAAGCATAACATTAAGTATGTCACCACTAGCCACTCATTAGCTTACACGGCTCAAGAGATTGCGGCTTCTGCTCACATTGCCGGAAAAGAGCTGGCAAAAACGGTGATGGTAAAGATCGATGATAAGATGGCGATGGCGGTTTTGCCTGCTTCTTACAAGGTAAGTTTTGATCTTCTGAAAAAAGCGGCAGGAGCCAGCAAAGTTGAACTTGCCAATGAGCAGGAATTTAGAGACATGTTTCCTGAGCTGGAGGTCGGGGCTATGCCGCCTTTTGGAAATCTCTATGGGATGGAAGTTTTCGTGGACGAAAGTCTGTCCCGAGACGAGGAGATTGCGTTTAACGACGGTTCTCATACGGAGTTGATGAAATTAGCGTACCGAGATTTTGAACGATCAGTAGAACCAAAGGCGGCGAAGTTTGCGGTCAGTTAGGAGCGGCGAGCATAGGAGGTTTAGATTACAATGCCCTCCGCTTTACATTTCTGCGCTATTATTGAACTTTTGAAATCGCACTGACTCATGACGGAGGAACGATCATGGCCGTCAAGATCCTTATTCATAGAAAAATTAAACCGGGAAAAGAAAAAGAACTCAGTGAGGCTGTAAGGGCGCTGCGTTTCCAGGCTATGGTTGCGCGAGGCTATATTTCCGGAGAGACCTTGCGCTCGGTGGAAGACCCGTCTATCCAGCTAGTGATTAGTACCTGGAAAAGCATTGAAGACTGGAATAATTGGTTTAATACCCCAGAGCGGAAAGCGTTCCAGAAAAAGATAGATACCATCCTAGAAGAGCCGACTAAAATTACGCCATATAAGTACGAATCCTTCCCTGTGAATGCGGATGAGACACTTAGCAGTCTTGAGTTTAGTGTAGAGGGAGAATAAGGAGGCGATGCTATAGCACATTTACGGAGGCAACATGAAAACAGTGAAGGCAGTGAAAGCTATCGGTGGGACTTTCGCCGGCTGCTGCCGCTTCGAGGCGTTCTCTTTCGGTTCCATCCGCATCAACGGCGTCACTTATGAGCACGACGTGCTCATCGATCGCGGGCAGGTTCGCAAGCGTAAGAAGAAGCCCTCCAAGAAATTCCGGGAGGCTTTCGGCCACACGCCGCTTTCGGCGGAGGAAAAGATCCCGTGGAAATGCAGACGACTAGTTATCGGCACCGGAACGGGCGCCCTGCCGATCATGGACGAAGTGAAAAAGGAAGCCAAGCGCCGCCATGTCCACTTGCTCATGCTGCCGACAGCCAAGGCGATTGAGGAGCTGCGCGAGAACCCGGAGGACACAAACGCCATCCTGCACGTAACCTGCTGAAGTTTCCATATCCCGCGCGGACGTATGTTGTCTCGGCGGCTTCTCCTTCGAAGGCGAGCTGGAAGCACATCAACCAGTCCGCCAATGGCATTGGATTTGGAACGCAAATAAGAAGTCAGACTGTGATGGTCACAGGGCTTACCTCATTACGGACTCGCCTTTCACGACACGGTTGGCTCCTGCTCTTTATCACCCGGGAGAATTGGTTGTCGTGCCTGCTTCTGGAAGAGAGTCCTGGTTGGTAGTCATTTTACGCTTGAAGCCAATATAGCCTAGATTCGATTTTCGTTTCAAAATACGACACATCACTTGATCTCTAGTCGCCTTCCATCCTAAAAGGCGGCAGCTGTAATTATTCTTCGCCGGTTCTCACGTACTCAAAAGAAAAATGATCTCGGTATTTTTCACAAATGGTCAGATCTTGATATGCTGATTCATATGAATGCGACATTACTTAAAGCACTGCTCGTGTTGGTGCCGGCGTGCATGCTGTTTGCTGGATCGGTAGTCTTCTTCTTTACTCGAAGGACTGTCAGCTCCTTCCTACAGGTAATTGGTGCGGGATGTCTGGTGGGAGTCGTACTTACCCACATCTTCGAAGCGCTTCGCCTATTCGCTTGGATGCACTGGGGGCTCGAACGCAGCGTCGGTCATTACCTGGATTTCTGGAGCGCTTTCCTTGGCCTCACGTTGTTTCCCGTAGGATATTTGTTACAGGCACTTACGATGGCAGGGATGACGCAGCGCCTCCTGCGGCGGCTCACTTAAGTTAGGCGCAGGAACGATCAATGTTACGGATGGACGATGAAACGGGCCTAGATGTCGTGGGTCTGGCAAAGCTCGCTAAGGCGATAACTACTAAGGCGCGGGCTCAACTCGTCGATACGGCTTGCAGCACCTTTCGAGAATCCGTTGCGCCGTTTACAGCTGTAACGAGCGGCATTGGCCGCCTGATTGATGCGAAGTCCGATCGTTTGGTAGGCGCAGAGAAGGTCCTGGCGCGCAATGGAACCGGCAGCGCCGCAGTGAGTTCGTTCGCCGCTACGGCTCATCGCGCAGCGTTGGCTGTACGATTGAACTGAATTCTCCGTCAGTCGGGTCGCAGCGAATGAGACCGAGGCGTCGTTCAGTTCAATCTCAGGCTGAATCTGATCTTCCCGCTCGACGAGTTCCTGTCGTCTTTCGTCGTAAATCTCACTTTTCTCAACTACCGCCCGCGTGATACATAACGAATGATGTGTGCAATGAAGAGAGCGGGTGTCTTATCAATTCTTGTAGTGGTACTGCTTGCCGTTGCAGTCGTAGCCGAGGCGCAGCAGGCGAAGAAAGTGTGGCGGATAGGTCTCTCTCACGTAGGTCTGGACCACGTCCCTCCGCCCTTAGAGACTCTGCGACAGGAGCTGAAGAGGCTGGGATATGAGGAAGGAAAAAATATCCAACTGGATTGGCGCAACTTACCGGATGAGGAAGCGGCGCGTGTCACAGCCCAAGAATTTGTCCGAAATAGGGTCGATCTGATTGTGGCCTTTGAGAGCCAGACGGTTCGAGCTGCCAAGGCGGCAACCTCCGACATTCCCGTTGTCTTCGTTCTTGTGGCCGATCCTGTGGCCGAGGGTTTCGTGAAAAGCGTTTCTCGTCCCGGCGGAAACATGACTGGTTTTGGCGGGCCCGGCGATATCCCTGGAAAGCATATAGAGCTGTTCAAAGAAGTGGTCCCACAACTTCGCCGGCTGCTAATCCTCATTGATCCCAAAGACCCGGTGACAGAGCGCTCTCTGACAGAGGTTCGGCCGGTGGCGAAAAATCTTAAGCTCCGGTTGGTTGAGCGAGAAGCCACAACTCAGGCTGACATCGAGCGTGTTTTTAGTTCGTTAAACCGGCGCGACGTGGATGGAATCTTCATAGTTTCTCCGAACCTCCGAACCAAATTTCCCTCCCTCATTCTCCGTCTCGCTTCTGAGAAGCGCCTGCCTCTGACAATTCACCGTAAGGAATGGGTGGAGCAAGGTGCGCTCTTTTCTTACGCCCATGACCTCGCGTCCCTTGGGCCGCCCGCGGCTCAATATATAGACAGGATCTTTAAAGGGGCGAAGCCCGCCGATCTTCCTTTTCAGGAGCCGCCCCAATTCGAGTTCGTCGTTAACTTAAGAGCCGCGAAGCAGATAGGTCTGACAATACCGCCGAATGTGCTCGCGAGAGCGGATAAAGTGATCCGATGATGCCGGGAAAACAAACTGCGCGCTAGGATTGAACTGATTTCTCCATCTAACAAATCCCATGAGATTTGTCCGTTGCGTCGTACAGTTCAATCTCAGGCCGAATCTAGCTGTTTTTATTCTCCACGAATCTGGTTTCCCTTCTCCTGTAAATAATCCTTTTCGCGATTACTGCGTGTGATAAGTAGTAGTTTCAAGAAAAGGGTGGGCGATGAAGAAAACGTTTCTCTTATCAATCCTGATCGTCGCGGCACAGCTTGCTTTTGGAGTGGTCACTGAAGCGCAGCAGCCGAAGAAAGTCCCCCGGATCGGATTTGTATCGGCAAGGGCCAACCCGACCCCCACAACTCCCGATTCGAGCGCCGATGCATTGCGGCAAGGACTGCGAAACCTCGGTTACATTGAAGGGAAAAACATCGTGATTGAGTATCGCTACTTCGAAGGAAAGGTGGACCGTATCCCAAGCCTTGTAGCCGAACTCTTGCAACTCAAGCTCGATGTCCTTGTCTCCGTTAATACTCTAGCGATCCGCGCCTTCAAGCAGGAGACCAAGACGATTCCCATTGTCATTGTGATTAACGACGATCCCGTCACAACCGGGATCGTCGATAGCCTCGCGCGGCCTGGCGGAAATGTCACGGGGCTCACCAGGTTCACCAGAGAGTTAAGCGGAAAGCGGCTGCAATTGCTTAAGGAGGCGGTTCCAAAGATATCGCGCGTAGGAGTCCTTGATGATGCTAGTACGGACATACGGGCTAGTTTTCAAGATTTCGAGCCTGCAGCACGCGCATTAAAAATACAGCTTCAATCCCTGGAGGTACGCGGTCCGAACCCTGATTTGGCGGGGGCATTCCAAGCTGCGGCGAAGGGGCGCATGAACGCGCTAATTACGGTTAGGACTGCCCTTCTCATAAGATACCGAAAGCAGATTGCGGACCTTGTCATCAAGAACCGGCTGCCTTCGATGTGGGAAGGAAGTGACTTTGTGGAGGCCGGCGGCCTCATGTCCTATTCATCGAGCGATGCTGAAGTCTTCCGTCGTGCTGCATATTACGTGGATAGGATTCTGAATGGAACCAAGCCTGCTGACATTCCCGTCGAGCAACCGACGAAGTTCGAGCTGATCATCAATTTGAAAGCCGCCAAGCAGATCGGCCTGACGATCCCGCCGAACGTGCTGGCGCGTGCTGATAAGGTGATCAAGTAGTAGGAAATAAATAATGAAGCGGCAATGCTAGGATTGAACTGTATTCTCCTACGAGCCAATCTTTCGTGAGATCAATCTGAGGCGTCGTTCAGTTCAATCCTGGGCTGAAATTAGCCTCTTATTCCTCGACAAATCGGGTTTCCCTTCCGCCTAAATATTACTTTTCTCAGCTTCCGTGTTCGTGATAAGTCTACTCACGAACAAGGCGCGCAATGAACAAAGCTGGTTGGTCATCAATCTTGGTTGCAACGTTAGTGCTTGTTTTTGGAGTCGGTGCCGACGCGCAGCAGCCAAAGAAAATTCCACGAATCGGCTATCTCGCTGCTGACCCCCGGGCGCCTACCCGCGACGCGTTTCGGCAGGGGCTTAGGGATTTTGGCTACGTCGAGGGCCAAAGCATCCTCATCGAGTGGCGCTTTACTCAGGACAAGCCTGACCGATTTTCTGAGTTTGCGGCGGAATTGGCTCGACTCAAGGTTGACGCGATCGTCTCAGGCAACTCCAGTGCCGTCGCGATTCTCCAGCGCACGACGACTACGATCCCGATCGTCATGGCAACCTATGGTGGCGATCCTGTAGCGGACGGCATCGTAACCAGCTACGCCAAGCCGGGAGGGAACATCACCGGGGTGGTCTCGCTAGCTCCGGAGCTGAGCGGAAAACAGCTCGAACTTCTCAAAGAAACCCTGCCCAAACTATCCCGACTAGCGGTGATGTGGAATCCGGATGATTCGGCAGCGCGGGTCCAGTGGCAAGAATTACAAGCTGCTGCCGGAGCCCTCGGAATCCACCTTTTATCCCTGCAGGTTAAAGCCTCGACCGAGCTTGACAAAGCGATTGAAGATGCGGAGCGGGGACGGGTAGATGCTCTCGTGGTGCCCCGTGGCGGATTATCCTATCTTCTTCGAAAGCAGATTGTAGCCCTCGCCGAAAGGCACCGGCTGCCCGGGATGTACTTCGCTAGCGAGTTTGTCGACGCAGGCGGCCTGATGAGCTACTCGGGGAATAATGATGTTCAGTATCGGCGCGCCGCCTATTTTTGTCGACAAAATTCTCAAAGGAACGAAGCCAACGGAAATACCTCTGGAGGCGCCGAAGAAGTTTGAGCTGATCATCAATCTGAAAACAGCGAAGCAGATCGGCCTGACAATTCCCCCAAATGTGCTGGCGAGGGCGGACAGGGTAATTAAGTAATCGAAGAAGCCAAACGGCGACGCTAGGATTGAACTGAATTCTCCGTCAATCAAATTATAACCCACAGCACTGTCCGTGTTTTGTCCGAGAACTGTTTCCCAACCAACCCAAACAAACCCAATGAGACTTCCTGAAATCATTGGAAATGTCTGCGCCTTGCTGGTTTTAAGCGATGACCATTTACGAACTCTTAATCAGCGAGTCCGGAGTTCGAGTCTCCGGCGGCCCACCAAATTTCTCCTTAGGTTGCGGATCGAGCATCCATTCGAATCTCTTCCGTTACGATGTTGCATGAGATACCCAGCCCGATAAATGCAGTCGTTCAATTTGTTAAAGATTTCTACGGGGAATAAGTTGACCGAGAGAATCGAGCGACTCGATGATACTATCGAATCACTCCAGTATGAATTGAAACGTCGCTCGATCGCACACGACATCAGATGGTAGAAATTTACTGGGTGATGATAAACTTATCTTAAGCGATGACGTTTCGCTGGCCGCGCTTTTACCGCACAAGTCTCTCACCCCTTCTCGAAGCCGGAACCCTGATCTCGGTTCTCGTAGTCGCCGGAGGGGTGCTCCTCTTCGCCGAACTCATGGAGATGGTACAGGGTGAGACCCGTGCTTTTGATCGAGCGGTGCTGCTCGCGTTTCGCAATCCGATGGACCTCGCGAATCCGATTGGTCCGAGGTGGCTCGAAATTGTGTTTCGCGACATTACCAGTCTTGGCGGCGCGACGGTGCTGACGCTGATGACGATCGCCGTCATCGGGTTCTTGCTCATCGACGGCAAGCGCGGCGCGGCCGTGCTGGTGCTCGCATCCGTCACGGGCGGAGTTCTGCTTAGCAGTATCTTAAAGCTCGGTGTCGACAGACCCCGACCCGATCTCGTCCCGCATCTGGTCGAAGAGTATACGGCGAGTTTTCCGAGCGGTCACGCAATGCTTTCCGCGGTGGTCTATCTTACACTGGGCGGGTTACTGTCGCGGGTCGAGGGGCCGCGGCGCATCAAAATCTACGTTCTGAGCGTGTCTGTCATTCTCACATTCCTAATTGGGCTGAGTCGCATCTATCTCGGCGTTCACTGGCCAACTGACGTGCTCGCCGGCTGGTGCGCTGGGGCAACGTGGGCCGTGCTATGCTGGCGCGTCGCGCTCGCCCTGCAACGGCGCGGCGAGATCGAACGTGACATCGAAGGGCGCACCGGCAATGACTGATCTCCTGATCGGACGGAACTTTCTGAAATCAGCCGTAAGCGCGGCGACAGCAGGCCCATTGGGGGCCGGCTGGACTTCGTATGTTGCGCCGCAACCCAAGCCTGTGATGGACCAAACATCGCACCGGCCGTGGCCGCTCCCGGAAACGTCTTGGGTCATATTCATGCGCTGGCACGATTTGCTGTTTCTCCATTGGCCGATTCGCCCGGAGCTGATCCGACCCATGATTCCCAGCGCGCTCGATCTCGACACATTCGATGGATGGTGCTGGATTGGTGTTGTTCCGTTCCGTATGAGTGGCGTTCGGCCGCGCTATGTTCCCATGCCGTTGGCTTTTGCCGAGCTAAACGTCCGCACCTACGTGAAAACGCCGGGCAGAAGCGGCGTGTGGTTTTTCAGCCTGGACGCCGCGAGTTGGATAGCGGTCAGAGCCGCACGGACGTGGTATGGGCTGCCATATTATGACGCTCGCATGACAGTAAGGTTGGAGGCGGACGCCGTCGACTATCAAAGCGTGCGCGCTCATAGAGGAGCCGCGCCCGCCGAGTTCGGTGCGTCCTATAGACCGACTGCGGCGGTTTATCAAGCCGCGCCCGGCACGCTCGATCACTGGCTCACTGAAAGATATTGTCTCTATACGACGGCAAAACGCGACCAGGTAGTTTATGGCGACATCCATCACGGGCCGTGGCCGCTTCAGCCGGCTGAGCTGGAATTGCGCACAAATACGATGACTGAGCAGATCGGGATCGAGCTACCGGACACGAAACCGATTAGCCACTTTGCGCGCTATCAAGAGGTGGTTGCTTGGCCGCTGGTGTCTATCGTCAGAGAATAGTAGCGCCCCAAGAAAACTTTTTATTCGGCGACCCTGAATGCTCGCCAGTGATGCCGGTCAAAATCCACTGAAGAATGAATGACTTCGCCGTCTTGAATGGTCTTCGATCGGCGCTATACTCTTATGCCGTGAAAGATAATTCTGTTGAACAAAAAGAGATGGATCTCTTGCACAGTCAGTACCAGGCGCTTCTCGAGATTTCGGAAGCGATTGCCTCGCACCGAGAGCTCGAGCAGCTCTTTAAGGATCTTGCGCCGCGACTGCATCGCGTCGTGGAGTTCGACTTCGCTAATCTGATTCTGCATGAGCCGGCGCGCAAGGTGATGAAGTCCCACGTGCTCGAGACTCCCGATCCGTCATATGTTTGTCCCGAAGGGGAATGTCCCATGGAAAGCCCGGGGGGCTGGGTCTGGGAGACGCAAAAGCCGTGGGTTGTCTCGCATCTGGCGAGCGATACTCGATTTCCCGATATGTCCAGCTGGCTATGCGATCGCGGTGTCCAGTCGCTCTGCGTTGTTCCCGTTACCACGGCGTTGAGGAAATTGGGCGCTCTGGCCTTCGGCAGCCGAGTCGAAGCCGCGTATTCAGAAGTCGATGTGATTTTCTTGCACCAGGTGGCTCGGCAAGTCGCTGTGGCGGTAGACAACGCGCTCAATTTCGCGCAGGCGCAGTCGGTTCAGGCGCAACTCAAAGACGAACGCGACCGCTTGAGCCTTTTGCTCGAGGTGAACAATGCCGTGGTCTCCGTGCTCGACTTGCACGAACTGCTAAACGTGGTCTCCGCTTCATTACGGCGACTGGTGCCGCACGAGTACGCGAGTCTTTCTCTCTACGATGCGGAAACGCAGCGCCTGCAAATCCACGCATTGGACTTTCCGGTGAGCAAAGGATTGCTTCAGGAAGGTCTTTCGATCCCCGTCGAGGGTTCGCCGACCGGCCGGGCGATAAAGACGCGCCAGCCGGTGTTCATCACTCGCACTGAAATCGAGCAGTTTGGTTCCGACATCGCGCGGCGCATTCTCGCCGAAGGGCTCAAATCGGCACTTTGTTTACCGTTGATATCCCATGGCCGTCCTCTCGGTACGCTGGTTGTGGCAAGTCTCGTGGAGGAGAAATTTCCTGAGCGGGATGCAGAATTGCTGCAGCATGTGGCGAACCAAATCGCGATCGCGGTGGAAAACTCGGTCGCATTTCACCAGGTTGTCGAGCGCGCCAACAAATTGAGTGAAGAGAAGCTTTATCTGCAAGATGAAATTCGTACCGAATACAATTTCGAGGAGATCGTCGGCGAAAGTCCCGCCTTGAAGCGGATTCTGGAACAGCTACAGACGGTGGCGCCGATCGATTCCACGATTCTTATTCTCGGCGAAACCGGCACGGGCAAGGAATTGATCGCGCGCGCCATCCATAATTTGAGTGGACGGCGCGAGCGGACCCTAGTGAAAGTCAATTGCGCTGCCATTCCGACCGGATTGCTCGAAAGCGAATTGTTCGGTCATGAAAGGGGCGCCTTCACCGGCGCCATTGCGCAACGCATCGGCCGCTTCGAGCTGGCCCATCGAGGGACGCTCTTTCTCGATGAGGTTGGCGATATTCCCTTTGATCTCCAGCCCAAACTGTTGCGCGTTCTCCAGGAACAAGAGTTCGAGCGCTTGGGCAGTCCACGAACCATTCGAGTTGACGTGCGATTGGTAGCCGCCACCAATGCGGATCTGGCGCAGAAAGTGGCCGATAATCAATTCCGCAGTGATTTATACTACCGGCTCAATGTCTTCCCTCTGACGATCCCACCCTTGCGCGAACGGCGGGAAGATATTCCCTTATTGGTGCGTTACTTCGCCCAAAAACACGCGCGGCGCATGAAAAAACCGATCGATACGATTCCCGTCAAGGTGATGACCGCGCTAGCGGAATATTATTGGCCCGGCAACGTTCGCGAGCTGGAAAATTTCATCGAGCGTGCGGTCATCCTTTCGCGTGGGGCAGAACTTCAGGTTCCTCTTGCTGAGTTGAAGCAAAGAACAACGCCCGTCCCGGCAGTTGTCCCCGTGTCGGGTCGAGGAGATGGTGTCGCAACTCTGGAACACGCCGAGCGGGAGCATATCGTGCGCGCTTTGGGCGAGACCAACTGGATAGTTGGCGGTCCGACGGGCGCCGCCGCACGGCTCGGCATGAAGCGGACGACGCTGCAATCCCGCATGAGAAAATTGGGGATCAGTCGCTCCAACTGACGCCATCATTTCGGCGCTCCCGATAAGTCGGCGTAAAGCTCTTAGGCCGCTCGCTTAGTCAAAACAATCCGCAAGCGTCGCTGGTCATTGGTATAGAAGTTGTCGCAAAGTGAGGGATACAACTCGTGCTCCACGGCAGGAACGCCGTATTACACGGAACCAGAGATTTATAATTGGGCGATGGGCCATAGGAGGTTTTGTGATCGATCATGCTGGAGTAGCGGTTGACAACTTTGGCGCGAGCAAGGCGTTTTATGCCAGTGCGCTTGCACCGATTGGCTATGCGTTATTGCTCGAGGTGAGTGACGCCGCCGGCTTCGGCGTACCGCCGAAGCCAGACTTTTGGATTGGTGCTAGCACTTCGAATGTGTCTCCCATCCATGTCGCCTTTCGGGTTGCAAGCCGTTCGCTCGTTGATGCTTTCTACCAGGCAGCGATTGCAGCCGGCGGCCGTGATAACGGCGCGCCCGGTCTACGTCCGCATTACCATCCAAACTATTATGGCGCGTTCGTCCTTGATCCGGACGGTCACAACATCGAAGCCGTCTGCCATGAGCCGGAGTGACCTGCTCAACTATTCTCCTGGCGTCAGACGGTTGCCGTCAAACTGACCGACAGAGGTAAGCAATGTTAAGTTTTCGCCGACGCAGTTGATTTTCGCAGGCTTCTGCCAGAGACTGAAATATCGCGCCCTTATTATTATTTTATTGTTCTCTATGAGAGGCGATGCGATGAAGCTCTATTACAATCCCCAAAGTCGCGCGGTGATCGCCAAATGGATGCTTGACGAGTGCGGCGTGCCCTATGAGATCGTTCCCATCGATGTAAAAAAACGCGAGCACAAAACGCCGGAGTTCCTGCAAATCAACCCGGCCGGAAAGCTACCTGCTCTCGTCGATGGTGACTCCAGGATGTTCGAGAATGCGGCGATCTGCCTCTATCTCGGCGACAAGTTTCCAGAAGCCAAGCTCGCTCCCAAGATTGGCGCGCCGGAACGCGGCCGCTATCTCTCATTGATGGTTTACTCGACCTCCCAACTCGAGCCCGCGATGGGCGATGCGCTGTTGGATGTGTCGACTCTGCCCCAACGCGGCTGGACAGATTTCGAGACGGTCAAGGACGTGATCGAAAAGGAGTTGGGCGATGGCCCCTATTTGTTCGGCGACTGGTTCAGCGCCGCTGATGTGATGATCGGCTCCATGTTCATCTGGAAACGCATGTGGGGTCGTCCTCCGGACCGGCCGAAGCTGGAAGCTTATGTGGATCGTCTCCTGAAGCGCCCCGCAGCGATGAAAATTGGCTGATGA
>WNGE01007172.1_pt1 | contig 12195 bp, 10 predicted proteins | sample 5400651 | NCBI WGS metagenome assembly WNGE01 (sample SAMN13153370, study PRJNA577476) | soil metagenome | isolation source: 60 cm soil or saprolite under grassland replicate 2 | place: USA:California | collected 2016-06-15 | reverse complement strand
GAAGCGCGAGCATGCGCTAACCTCTTTGCAATCGGCAATCGAAAATCTAAAATCGAAAATGTCAGCCGTCCCCGTAGTTCAACGGATAGAACAAGGGTTTCCTAAACCTTAGATGTGGGTTCGATTCCCGCCGGGGACGGTTTACGTGATTTTTCGAGTCTGAGACTTTATGGAACGTGCGTGCGTCTAGGCTTCGATTGACTCGCTCGCTCCCGCTCACTCACCCGTGCGGGCTTCGTCCATGTCGCTCGACTCCCGTCGGCTCCATTCCCGCCGGCGACGCCAGCTCTGACTGGCACAAAACTGTTCCCTCGTAGAGTTTTTGGCTACAGCTTGTTTGGGCAATGCCAAAAAGGTAGCTCCCAAAGGCAAGATGAAAATCAATTAGATTACGCCGTATTTTTTGAGTAGCTCTAATGACATCTGCAGCTTCTCGGGGTCCCATCGTGGAATCAAGGCTCAAATTGACCTGCATGTGAGAGCGCCCTGACGGTGATGAGTTGAGGTCCATTGGTGGGATTGTAGCCGTGCCAAAGTCGGATTGTCGATCGGCTGGTGTCGCCTCGTCGTGTTGCATTCAGTCTGCAAGGAAATCGCGGATCAACCGCACTTTGCAACCGGCGCGCCGCGATTAATTGTCCCTCGCCACTAGTCAAAAATTGGCCGGGTTCAGGAGCGCAAAAGATCATTCAAACGACCGTGAATCTCCTCTCTAACGTGCCGCGAAAGCGCCGGTCCGAATCAGGAAATCTCCGTTCTATCCGTTGAACTACGGGAACAAATAAATTTTTCGGAGTCACTCAGGAGGCTTGAATTCCCCACTGCTCTCCTGTTTTAGCTCGCTTTTGCATCATCTCTAAAATTAGAAATGGCAAATAGTGCGTCTTCGTTCCTTCAGTGCCGGGAAAGAACTCTGTCATTTGAGGCATGCACGCGATTGCCGCATCGTGAACAAAACCGAACGAAAGGACGCGCCAAAGAGCAATCAGAGAGGTTTTAGTTCAACGACCAACATCGTTTTGGCGCTCATCGGCCTGCTTATTTCAGCGGCCCCAGTAGTCGGTGAAAATACAAAGGACTGGATAACCGGATTGCCGCGAGAACCCATTCATGTAAAAGCGTGGCCAGCCGGGAAAAAGGTCGCCGTCTGCTTCATTCTGTACGTTGAGGTGTGGGGTTTTGGACACGGCCCTAATTTTCGACCGGACATGGTTGCGCGTGATCCGGATGTTGTCGACGAGTCGTTTCGTCAATACGCGATCGAATGGGGTATTCCGCGCGTTGGCCGGCTCTTCAATGAACAAGGAATGCCGTTGAGCATTGCCTTGAATGCGCTTTTTCCTGAGAACCATCCCGATGTCTGGAAGCAGTTTCGTTCACTTGTCCCGAAGGCCCCTATTATCGCGCATGGCATTAATAACTCGACCGAGCTTCTCCCGCTCGGACGTGGGCTCGATGCACAGGAAGCATATATTCATCGGACACTGGATCTGATCGAGAAGGACACGGGCGTAAGGTCGCATGGATGGACAAGCCCCAGCGTATATCCCAATGCGGATACATTCACCGCCACCGCAGCCGAAGGCATCACCTATTCGCTCGACGGCATGGACTCCGATATCCTATCTCGGCTTATCACAAAGTCGGGACCGCTGGTTTTGATTCCCTATCCAGCAGTCACAGTCGACATGGGACAATATTTGGAGCGCTTGAAACAACCACGGGACATTGAGCAGCTGTGGATCGATTACGTAACTGGACTGGCAAAGGAGGCCGAGGCCCACCCTGATCGTGAAGCAACTATCGTTGCGATCGGCATCCACCCCTTTGTGGTCGGGACTCCCGATGGGGCACAGGCATTGCGTCGCGTTCTTGAAAATTTTAAGAATCAGAAGCTGGTCTGGGTGACGGATGTTCAAGCGGTACTCGACGTTGCCGGCCAGAAGCAGTAGTCAAGGGCGCACAGATAGATGTGGACCACTTTGGAATCCGCAGAAACGCGCGCGGCCGGAATCGGCTAGTCCGCGTGAGAATAGATATTTTTTCACATCTTTGCTCTCGCTCGATAAACGTGATTTTCCTTTCCTCCTAAATCGATGGACTTAAACACAATCACCGAGGTTCTGCGCCCCGCCAGTGCGGATGCGGTCACAAAATGGGAGAATGATTTTGCATGGCTAGCCGGCGGAACGTGGCTCTTTTCGGAACCGCAGATACACATCCACACACTCATTGATCTTGAGACGCTCAAGTGGCCTTCTCTTCAAGCTTCGCAGGATGGATTGGAGATTGCTGCTACCTGCAAGATTGTCGAACTCGATCAGTTCGTGGAAAAAGCGCCGTCGGATTGGACCGCCGCCCCACTTTTCCGCAACTGTTGTCGCTCTTTCCTGGCGTCTTTCAAAATCTGGAATGAAGCCACCATAGGCGGAAATATCTGCATGTCGCTCCCGGCAGGCCCGATGATTTCCCTCACCGCAGCGCTGGAAGGCATTTGCACACTTTGGCCGCGGAGTGGAAAACCCCGCGAAATACCCATGATTGAATTTGTCACGGGCAACCGTGCCAATGTTCTCGCGCCGGGAGAGCTCCTGCGGAGCATTCATCTGCCAGCAACCGCGCTGAAGAAAAGCTTTGCCTTTCGACGCTTCAGTTTGACGCATCTTGGCCGGTCCGACGTTTTGCTGATCGGCACCAAGTGTCGGGAGAAAGGCACGTTTCTGCTCACCATCACTGCCGCCACGCTGCGCCCCGTACAACTTCAGTTTAAAAAAATCCCTCCCGCGGAGGAACTGAAGCAGGCTATCGATGATGCGGTGCCTTTCAGCCTTTATCTCGACGACACCCACGGCTCACCCCCGCATCGCAAACACCTCACCTATTATTTCGCCGAACAGATTCGCGGAGAACTTTCAGCCTGAGCCGGAGAATTTGTAATGAATTACAAAATCAATGGAAAGTCTTTCAGTGCTGAACCTCGTCCGGGACAATGTTTGAGAACTTTCGTTCGCGATCTCGGCTGGTTTGGTGTGAAAAAAGGCTGCGATGCCGGCGATTGCGGGGCATGCACTGTCTGGCTCGATGGCAAACCCGTGCATAGCTGTCTTCTTCCCGCTTTTCGAGCGGAAGGCCGCGAAGTCACCACCGTGCAAGGGCTCGCTCACAACGGGGCACTTCATCCGATGCAAAAGGCGTTTCTCAACGCTCAGGCGTATCAGTGTGGCTTTTGCACCGCAGGCATGATCATGACGTCGGCAAGCCTTTCTGAAGAGGAAAAGAAAGACCTTCCCTTCCGCCTCAAGGGAAACCTCTGCCGCTGCACCGGGTACCACGCTATTGAAGATGCGCTTCATGGCATCGTCTCGATCGAAGACGATAAGGTCGGCCAGGCGTGTGGTGCTAGCATTCAAAGTCCCCTAGGCGAATCCATCGTTACCGGCAATGCGCACTACACGATGGATGTCGCGATGGAGGGAATGCTCCACCTCAAAGTTGTCCGTTCGCCACATGCTCATGCGCGCATCAAAGCTATCCGTAAAGAAAAAGCCCTAGCCGTTCCTGGCGTGCATGCCGTATTCACGTGGGAGGACGTCCCTCGACGTCTCTATACAACCGCGACCCATGACGACTTTCATGTCGATCCGGATGACACCTACATGCTGGATAATGTCGCACGCTTCATAGGGCAGCGCCTCGTTGCAGTGGTCGCCGAGGCTGAAGGCGCTGCGGAGGAAGCCTGCGGTTTGATCGAAATTGATTATGAAGTGCTTCCCGCCGTGTTCGACCCTGAGGAAGCGATGCGCCCCGGCGCGCCGATCCTCCATGAGTCCGCGGATGCCGAATCCCGCATCGAGGAGCCAGAGCACAATGTTTTCGTAAAGATCGAAAGCGAAGTGGGCGATGTGGAAAAGGGCTTTGCCGAAGCGGACGCCGTGTACGAAGGCATGTATTACACGAACAAGGTCCAGCACGCGCACATGGAGACTCACGGCTCGATCGTGTGGCGTGGTGAGGATGGGCGCATCCATGTCCGCACCAGCACGCAGGCACCGCATCTTACGAAGAACAAGCTTGCCTACCTCTTCAGCATGTTCCCCCATCAGATCCATGTCTTCACCGAACGGGTAGGAGGCGGCTTCGGCGGCAAGCAGGAACTGCTCTCGGAAGATCTTTGCATGCTTGCGGTGTTAAAGACCGGGCGTCCGGTGAAGTGGGAATTTACGCGCACGGAAGAATTCACGTCCGCGGTCAGCCGGCATCCAATGAAGATTACTATCAAGCTAGGCGCGAGAAAGGATGGAACGCTCACGGCGATGCAGATACGCAACGTTTCCAATACCGGCGCCTACGGCAATCACGCCGGCGAAGTACTGGCCTCATCGCTTGGTTCCGCTATGGCCACCTATCGGTGCTCGAACAAGAAGGGCGTTGGGTATGCAGTCTATACGAATACGGTTCCTTCTGGAGCATTCCGGGGATATGGCGCCACGCAGCCCACGTTTGCCATTGAATGCGCCATGGACGAACTGGGTCGCAAACTCGGCATCGATCCGTTCGCCATACACCGGAAGAACATGCTGCGGGATCACGATCCCGTGCACAGCATCTGGCCTGCACCGCATGATGCAGCGATGGGTAGCTATGGCTTCGATCAGTGTTTCGATTTGGTCGAAAAAGCGCTCGCCAGCGGGCGCGGCAAGAAAAAACCAGAGAGCAAGGACTGGCTGGAAGGCACGGGAATCGCAGCCCACGCTCAGGACTGCTCTCCCCCGACGGAGCATCGCTCTGAGGCTCACCTTACATTACAACCGGATGGCACCTATCACCTTGCCATAGGATCGGGCGAATTTGGAAATGGCATCACGAATGCGCAGCGCCAGGTCGCCGCGTTGGTGCTTAACACGCGTGCTGGCAACGTCACGATGGATTTTGCTGATACTGATCGCACGCCCTACGATACGGGAACGTTTGGCAGTACAGGCACCAGCGTGGCGACACTCGCGGTGAACAGGGCCGCTGACGCATTGAAAGAGAGTCTGCTCGATATTGCCAGCATCTTGACAAAGGTACCCGCTTCCGAGTGCCAGATTGAAAATGACCACGTGCAATGTGGAAACCGTTCCATTACCCTCAAGGAACTTCATGCTACCTCGCCGTTCCGGGATAAACTCCATGTTGCCCGCAAGGCATACAATTCCCCGCGATCCACGGCATTCCTAGTACATGGCTTTCGGATAGCCGTGCACCGTGTCACTGGGGAAATTCGAATCCTTCAAAGCATCCAGGCCTTTGACGCCGGAACAATTCTTAACCCTATGCAGGCCCGCGGGCAGGTCGAAGGTGGAATTGCTCAGGGCATCGGCACCAGCCTGTTTGAGCGTATGGTATTGGATGATACCGGCGCAGTGATCAATCCCACTTTCCGGAATTACCGCATTCCGGCCTTCGCCGACATCCCGCGTTCAGAGATCTATTTCGCTGATACCTGCGACCGCTATGGCCCGTTGGGTGCGAAACCGATCGGTGAAGCTCCCATTATTCCGATCGCTGCTGCATTGGGCAACGCCTTAGCGGACGCAACGGGAGTTCGCTTTCATAGTCTTCCCTTCAGTGCCGACCGGATTTTTGCGCAGTTAGCAGAAGTGAAAAAATAATCCGGTTGTTACAATGAACGAGCCCGCCGTTCTCATCGCCACCGCCAAGCTCCGTCGCGGTAAGGAAGACGCTTTTGCAACCTGGAAGGCGCACCACGATACGATCATCGCCAAATTTCCCGGCTTCATCAGCAGCGATATCATGCCTCCAGGTGAACACAGCGATGCATGGACGATCGTTTTGAACTTCAAGTCCCACGACTCGCTGACTGACTGGCAGCAATCCAAGGAACGCGGCGCGCTAATCGCGGAACTTCTTCCCCTCCTAAGAGGCGGAGACATTGGCGAAGCCATGCAAAAAGAAACTTCCCAGGCGGCGCAACCTGGCACAAATGTCACGCAGGTCATTCTTTCGAAAATCCGGCCAGGAATGGAAGACGCCTACAGGGCTTGGGCTGCGAGAATTCAACAGGCACAATCGTTGTATCCGGGCTATCGCGGGATGTATCTTCAGCCGCCATCGTCCAATGATGGTCATTGGACAACACTCCTGCGATACGACACCGCAGCCCACCTTGAGGCATGGATGGCGGCACCGGAACGCGCCGAATTGCTCAAGGAATCCAAGTCCTTTATCGAGAGCGAGGAATTGATGCGGCTTGCGACCTCGTTCCCCGGCTGGGTGCCGATCAACCCCGTGACAGGCAAGGGTCCACCGGACTGGAAGACCGCAATGCTTGTGCTGCTCGGCCTTTTCCCCGTCGTTATGATCGAGCTCCGCTTTCTTAGCCCTGTTCTCGCCCGCTTCGGGCTTCACGCTTCACTTGCCACTTTTATCGGCAATGCCCTGAGCGTCGCAGCCACTAGTTTCATCGCCATGCCACTGTTCGTCCGATGGTTCGGATGGTGGCTCTTTCCGGCGGACACCTCGACCTTGCGCGCGACGTCGAAAGGCGTCGCCATTCTCGTCGTTCTTTTCGCGGTTGAAGTCGCCGCGCTTTGGCAACTCCTGCCCTGGTGAATTGAAACATGATGAATTTGAAAATCATCCGGCTCATTGGCGTCGCGTCAGTGCTATCCGCCATTTGGCTCGCACAGGCCGCGGAAGAAGCGTCGCCGAAGACTGCCGGAAAAAACGAGCCGAACATGTACCAGGAGAAATTCATGAAACGGGCAATCGAGATACCGCGGACTGCCCTGACTACGCCGGGCACGGAACCCTTCGGCGCGGTCATTGTCCTGAACGGAAAAATTGTCGGCGAAGGATTGAGCCGTGCTCTCGCCACGCTGGATGTGACTTCCCACGGGGAGATCGAAGCGATCCGGGATGCCAATCGGCGATTGAAACGCCTCGATCTGTCGGATTGTGAAATTTACACCAGCTGCGAACCCTGCCCGCTTTGTGTCGCGGCAATCGGGATCGCGCGGCTAAAAAAAATGTATTACGCGGCGGCGCGGGATGAATGCAGCAAAGCTTTTGCGGCGCTGCCGCCGAACGGACGCTTCGAAACCAAGGTCGACGCGTTGTTCGCCGAAGAGCGAGCCCCGGTCGACCGGCGTAAGATGCCCGCCGAGCAGAAACTGAGTACGGAGTCGTTCGAGGTATTGAAAGCCTGGGCGCTCGAGCGCAAAGCGGGTTTGTCGAAATGAAAACCCGCAGTCCGGCCGCCTCCACTTCGTTCATTTTCACCAAAATCAACCTACCAACATCCATCAAGCAAACCTTATGAAAACCCAATCCACCATCCTCGCCGCAGCCGCGCTCTTGCTGGTCTGCATTGCATCATCCGATGCCGCCAATCCAGCTGTGCCCGACTTTTTGAAGGAAGTTGTGATCAAAGCCGCTCCGCCGCAACCCAAGGAACAGCGTGCCTTTGATGCGGTCTATCAATTGAACCATTCCATGTTCAACATCTACGATAACTCGCTGGAGATTTATCAGAAAAACATTCGCGCACGTGTACCGCTGATCATGGCTTTGTTCAGCGGCAAGGGCGGGCGCTTCATTCTTTACCGACCTGGGCAGGAGCCGCTCGAGGCGCCGTCCGTGCCGCCGATCTATCAGGCGGCGAAATCGGTGGGGCATTGCGCGATGGCCACGTACGCCTGTGTTGCTCCCTACATTGCCAATTCAAAGGAGGATCATTCTTGGATGCCTTTGATGAAGACCTATCGTACGGAGGTCCAGACGGCAAAGGACGACATCGTCGATCTCGCGATCAAACCCGAAGAGCAGGCGCTCCTGCAGGACACCTTGCGCCAGGTGCTCGCTTTCATGGACAATTGTCTGAAGAACGGTGGCTACACATATGACGACGTTCAAGCCTATGCGCGGGGCGTTGAACCGAACCTGGAAAAATTAATTGCTGTGGCCTCTTCCAACCAAGTTAGCCATTGGTTTCAGGTCCTTACCGAATGGAAAAAACTGCTGGGCGACGATTGGAATCACACGTACGCACTGGCCAACTCCATCTACGTTGCCCGCCAGAATAACATCCTCTTCAGTATTCTGGTTCAATTCTTCGGCGAGAAAGCCATCAACGACCGTCTGCTCCTGCTGGAAACGACAGATTTTCAAACTACCCCGGAACTCATGATGCAGGCCTTTGCCCGCATCGTTTCCGACCGCGCCCTTGGCAAGGTGTTTTTCAATAACGATCGATTGATGGATTACGAACTCCTTGGGTTCGGCGGTCGCGCGGCAATTGAGAACGAAATGGCGAAACTCGGCAAGAAAGTGGTTCTCCCGCCGCTTGTTCCCTTCAACAGTACCGAATGGCCATGGAAGATCGATCCAAACAGCGGCACAGGACCGAGGTCCTTCGACGATCTTCACAAAGCAGGCCTGCTCAACGTGCCTCAGAGTTGAATTTTTCCTTACGCCCTTGAGAGGATTTGTTAAAACAAACTGTTCGATGACGCTTCAGCGCATCAGCGCAATGAGCCGGCTGCGGCTGGTGACTTCGAGCTTGCGGAAGATTGCGTGGAGGTGCTTTTTCACCATCGGCAAACTCAAGCAGGCATCATCGGCGATCTCCTGATTACTCCGCCCTTCGCAGACAAGTCGGGCAACTTCCTGTTCGCGCCTGGTAAGCCGGGCAAGATGGGGTAACCGAGCGCTCGCCGCCATGGTACGCGCAGCGGAAGAGCGCAAATCTTCGCATTCGATAAGAAAATGCGGCCGCGCCACGCCGACTGAATTGAGTTGTTTCAAGCGGAGTGTTGCTCGCAAATGCGGTGATCGCGGATGATGCACCCGTTCTTCTTTAAAGCCTGTTTGCGGCCCCGAAAACGTTCGGGGTTGCGCGTCGGCCCATTGTTGTTTGAGCAGACGGCAGCGATCCAGGATCTCGCACGGAATCGGTGACGTCGCGTTCATCAGTTGCGCCTCCTCGGGTCCTTTTTCCCACACGGCGCAGAAGTCGCGCGCGGCCCGGTTTTGATAAATCGGCTTCAAGTTCCACCGCAAGAGAATCGTCGGCAGTGGAAGCCGACTCAGGAATTCTTCAAGATCCATTCGCAACGAGTGCTCGCGCTCGAGCGACCTGAGCCGACAAAGCGCGGTCAAGAACTGCGGGTAAAGCTGCTGGAGCAACTTCATCTCCGCCGGAGACAGATTGCCCTGCTTCGCCGTACGCATGATTGCAATCATACAAATGAGTCTCTGGTCTTTCCAAAAAAAGAGGCAGACCCCGTGCGCGCATTTTTGAGGCGCCATGTATCGGCGATAAAAGGCCGATTTTACTAGGCTGTTTCGATTTGAAAAGAGGTCGGTAATCCGCATAAATCGATGACGCGGTCGCGCAGCGATGTAACTCTTGAGCGGATCAGCGGCGAAAAACCCATCACGCATGGGTGATGTCCATTTCGCGATCATTGGCAAAATCGGATTGGGCTGAAGCATAAGACCGATCAAGCGATTCGGGACCGCGGCGGCGAGCAAGTGCTGGATGGCTTTCCAAAACGAACCGAGGTTCATGGCTGCATGCAAGCCGAGCAAAGTCTTTTCCAGCGACGGATCGATCACCGCCTCGCGTTTCATGCCAACACTGGAGGTCCGCCTCATTAGCCTGTCCCTGCGCCTCATGTTCGCGCAGCCAGCGTTTTTTACCCAGGCGAAGGCTGCGCTCATTCCCGGAACGCTCAATAATCGGGAAATCAAAAAGGCAACCTAAGTTACCTGGCGATCATCAACCGATGCGCGAAATTGTAGATGAACGCTAAAAAAGAAAGGAGAAAAGGCAAACGATGAAACTCCAAATCAATGTGCCGGTAAGCGGCTTGGACTTGGCAAACTTGCTCCAGGGTGAAGAAGGGTTTTTCCTCTGCCAAAACAGGGGGCAAAACTTCATTGCTGTGGCAAAGGCTGGTCACTCGATTGCCTTTGGGCCGACCCCAATCGGCCGAGGGATCATAGAACAGCCGTCAGCTACGCTTGGGCCAGAGCCGTGGGTTGTCACGAAGATAAGCAACTCGACTGAGTTTGCCGAATTCCATGGGACGATGTCCGGCAGAGAGATGCGCTAGAGCAAGACAGCAAAACGCGAAGAAAACAATCGGAAGCTTCGGTGGGGAAACCACCGGGGCTTTTGATTTCTGGCCAACGCGATGTCCGCAGGCGTGCAGTGCCGGACGGGGCGAATTAAAAAAGGCAACTTAAGTTACCTTGCGACCACCAAGCGACACGCGAACGTGAGAGCTTAAACAGAAAGGGAACATAGCAAACAGAAAGGGGAATAGTAAATGAAACTCGAAATCAATGTGCCGGTGAGCGGACTAGACTTGGCAAATCTACTCGAGGGTGAACAAGGTTTATTCCTCTGTCAAAACAGAGGCCAAAACTACATCACCGTCGCGAAGGCCGGTCACTCGATCGCCTTCGGGCCGACGCCAATCGGCAAGGCCATCCAGGAACAGCCCGTAACCACTGTCGGTCCGGAACCCTGGTTCATCACGAAGATAAGCAATTCGACCGAACTAGCCGAATTCCGTGGCAGTTTCGCCGGCAGATAAACGCGCCGAAAACAGGAAAGGAAAGGTACTTGAAATGAAGTTGGAAATGAATGTGCCAGTGAGCGGATTGGACTTGGCAAACTTGCTTGAGGGGGAGCAAGGGTTATTCCTCTCCCAAAGCAGGGGTCAAAATTACATCACCGTCGCGAAACCTGGCCATCCGATCGTCTTCGGGCCTATGCCAATCGGCCATCCGATCCCAGAACAGGCGCCGACCCCCGGGCCGGAGCCATGGTTCGTCACGAAGATAAGCAACTCGACAGAGTTCGCCGAATTCCGTGGGACAACCGGAGCGGTCAGATAGACGGGCTGAAGTAGAAAAGCAAAGTTGGGAAAACCGAAGCCTCAGCGAGAATTCTCGCTGGGGCTTTTGGTTTTTCTCCTCAGCGTACGAGCGCCCCCCACAAAACGTTAAGTCACGCCTGTTTCCAACCGTTGCCGTCCCCTTCTGACGCAAGCGCAGGTGCCATTTCCGGCGTAAGATCCACCTCTTCGGGTGCGCCTTCCCAGCCCACATCCATCAGAGATTTTTCGTGATGCTCCTTGGCAATGAGCATGTAAAGCGAGGGCACAATGAACAGAGTGAAAATCGTTCCGATAGTCATGCCGCCAACAAGCACAAGACCGATCGAATTTCGTGCCGCAGCGCCGGCCCCGGTCACGAGCGTAAGCGGAAAGTGACCCGCGACAGTTGCAACGCTCGTCATCATGATCGGACGCAAACGGATGCGCGCCGCTTGCGCGATCGCCGCAAGTTTTGTCACACCCTGCCGTTGCAATTCGTTCGCGAACTGGACAATTAGGATTCCGTTTTTCGAAACGAGACCGACCAGCGTCACGAGACCGACTTGCGAGTAGATGTTGAACGACGTCGTCCAACGATCGGTGAAGAACTGCCCGAACGGCATTTTCAAAAACATGAAGAGACCCGCGCCGAACATGGCGAGCGGAACCGATCCCAACAGAATAATGAACGGATCGCGGAAACTGTTGAACTGCGCCGCCAGGACGAGAAAGATCAGCACAAGCGAAAGCAAAAACACGCCCAAAAACTTGCTGCCTTCGGTCTGCAACTGGCGCGACTCGCCCGTGTAATCGAGCACGTAACCTTTTGGTAGAATCTTGTTTGCCTCATCCTGCAGAAACTTCAGAGCAGCATCGAGCGGAACGGCCGGAACCCCGCTGATGGTGACAGCGTTGAGCTGTTGCATCCGATTGAGCGACCGCGCGACGGTTTTGTGGTTGATGGAGGCGACGGTGCTCAGCGGGATGAGCTGGTTGTTCGGTCCGCTGACGTAAATATTTTTCAACTGCTCAGGATTTAATCGATCGACGCGTTTGATCTGCGGAATCACTTTGTAACTGCGTCCTTCGATGTTGAACCGGTTGACATAATTGCCGCCGATACTGGCCGAGATGTCGGCGCCCACTTGCTGCATGTCGAGGCCGAGCGCCGCGACCTTATCGTGGTCGAAAACGATCGCCGACTGGGGCTGGTCGATTTTCGTGTCGATGTCTCCAAATTGAAAAATATGCGCCTTCATGGCGTTCGCGAAAATCTGTTTCGCGAATTCGAGAATGCGTTCCA
>WNGE01007170.1_pt1 | contig 12196 bp, 15 predicted proteins | sample 5400651 | NCBI WGS metagenome assembly WNGE01 (sample SAMN13153370, study PRJNA577476) | soil metagenome | isolation source: 60 cm soil or saprolite under grassland replicate 2 | place: USA:California | collected 2016-06-15 | reverse complement strand
GGCAGTACAAGCCGCGCGCGAGCGGCGAGGGCTACGAGCCGTGGGCGCTTCAGGTGCTCGAGATCGAGAACGGGCGCATCGCCGAGTTCACGTTCTTCCTCGGCACCGAGACGCTCTTCCCGCTCTTCGGCCTGCCCGCTCGGCTCGACGCATAGCGGTTACTCCGGCAGGACGTCGCGCAGGCCCATGAAGGCGACGAGCTCGCGCAGCTCGTCCGACGGGTTGAGCAGCCTGACCCGGCAGCCGTGATGCCGCGCGGCGAGCTGGAGCCGCGCGAGGGCGTCGACCGTCACCGCGTCGACGTCGACGCCGCAGACGTCGCAGAGCGCGAAGCCGGCACCGCTTCTCTCCAGGATCGCGCACACGCGCTCGCACAGGCCGGGCAGGTCGGCACGCGCGATCGGGCCTTCGATTGCGAAGGCAATCGTGTCCGGTGTAGAGGCGGTCATCTGAAGAAAGGACCGAATCGGACGCCGGAACTCATCGGTGCTCGAGCTCGGCAAGCCACGACCGCACGGCCGCGGTCACGGCCGCGAGGTCGCTTCTCAGGCTGTGGTTTCCTCGCACCTGCACCACCGTTCGCCGGGCGCCGTCGGGCGGCATGCCGAACGGGTCGCCCGCACCTTGGACGACCAGCGTCGGGACGGTGACGGCGTCGAGCTCGGGGAGGCGGCTCGGCGCTGTCCCGGACCGGCGCGGCGGCTGCAGCGGGAAGGCGAGACACAGCACCCCGACGGCGCCCGTCGCTCGCGCGGTGCGGCAGGCGACGCGCGCGCCCGACGAACGGCCGCCGGCGACGAGCGGCAACCCGCGCAGCTCGCCCGCGAGCAGATGGTCGACCACCGCCGTCCACGCCGCGTCGAGCTGGTGGGCCGGAGCGGGGGAGCGGCGCCCCGCAACTCGGTAGGGCTGCTCGACGAGCGCGACGCTGAAGCCCTCCAACCGTGCGACGTCCGTCACCGCGACGAGATCGGGCGCCGCGACCCCGCCTGCGGCGCCGTGGCCGAGGACCAGCGCGCCGCGGGGCCGGTCGGCGAGATGCAGATGGACGTTCGCCGGGCCGTGCGGCGTGTCGACTTCGACCGTGGTCACGTCACGACGCGATACTTGAGGTGGACGACGCCGGGCGACTCGATCACTCTGATCGCTTCCACCGCGACGGGCGCCGCGCCGGAATTGTCGAACAGCCGCACGCCGCCGCCGAGCAGGAGAGGGGCGACGTGGATCTGGAACTCGTCCACCAGTCCGGCTGCGAGGTACTGCTGAACGAGCGTTGCGCCGCCGACGATGCCGATGTCCTTGTCACCCGCTGCCGCACGAGCTTGTTCGAGCGCAGCCTCGATGCCTTCGGTGACGAAGGTGTACGTCGTTCCGTTCTCCTTGGTCACGGTCTCTCGTGGATGATGAGTGAGGACGAACACCGGCTTGCCAAACGGTGGGTCGTCTCCCCACCAGCCGTCCGCGTTGGAGTCGTCTGCCCACGGGCCTTCGCCGCCGCTGAACATCCGCCGGCCCATCAGGATGGCCCCGGTGTCGCTGATCGACTCCTCGAGGATCTCGGCGTCGGCGTTCACCGTCCCGCCCGAAAGGCCGTGGCGCTCGCGAAACGCCGCGAGCCCGACCATCCATTCGTGCAGGCGGTCGCCACCCGCGCCCAGCGGTTGCTCCAGCGTCTGATTCGGCCCGGCGATGAAGCCGTCGAGCGACATCGTGAGGTCGAACGTGAGTCTCGTCATGGTGCCTCCTGTTTTTAACCAGGACTGTGGCGCGCGGCCATTCTCATCGCTCGTTCGCGCTTCGCGTGGCGCAGGTGCGGGATGATGCGGCGGAACTCGGCGGGCGTCGCGCCGACGGTCGACGCCCTGAGCGGAAAGTCCTCGGGGCCGACGGGAACGCCCAAGAGCGGGCGTGCCGGTTCGCCGCTCACCCACTCCTGGCCCCATTCGTGGCGAAAGCCGTCGCGCGGCAGCGCGTAGACCGCGCCGCGCGTCCACGACGTGGCCGCTTCTGGATCGCCGCCGAGCGCGAACATGTAGAAGCGGCGGCGGCCGACATGCAGGCAGGCCGTGAACACGCCGTCCACGCGATCGCGCGCGACGACCGCGTAGAAGATCGGCCAGATCGCGTCGTCGCACGCAACGACGGAGACGAGCTCCGTCTCGAAGTCGCGTGCCGGGCGCGGCTCCAGCACTTCCAGCGTGTCGTGGTTCGAGCCGTGCAGGAGAAGGTCGTGCTCCACGACGAGGTGCGTCAGCAGCTCGTGGAGCGGATACGGACAGGCGGCAACGTCGAGGATGCCGTCGCCGGCGCGTGCGGCTGCGATCAGATTCTCGAACGTCTCGCGCCGCGCGGCATCCGCCGTGACGACCGGGCCCTCGGTCGCGCCCACGACATCGATTCCGAGCCGTTCCGCCAACCGCCACGCGTGAACGCCGAGCCGCACGGCGCGCAGCTTCAGGCGGTCACGTAGTGGCCCCGTGCGCCGCATCGTCTTCGCTCATGTTGCGGACCGCGTACCGGATCGACCACGCGACGAGCAGGAACATCATCGGCGGTCCGGTTGCGACGACGACGACGAGAAAGTTCTCGACGCTTCCTTCGAGCAACGCCGCGAGCCGCAGACCGCTGCGCACGAGGAAGTAGATGCCCCAGACGACCGACTCGACTCCGTAGACGCGCTTGAACCGGTCGGTTTGCCGGACCCAGTCGGGAAACGGGTACCACGCGCAGGCGAGCACGCCCGCGAGCGGTCGCCGCATCCACGCCGAGACGAGAAAGGCAACGCCCCAGGCGGCGTTCACCAGCACGGGCTGCGCGAGGTAGACCGTGGTGCTGTGCGAGACGAGCCCGACGACGGACTGAACCGCGACGAACCCAATCGACACGCGAACCAGGAGCGCGTCGCGGCCCGCGCGCCGCTCGTACAGGTAGATGAAGACCGACGCCACGGTTGCCGCCGCGATCCCTGCGCCGAGCCCGCTTACTTTCAGGCCCACGTAGAAGGCGCCTAGCGGCAGAAAGCCTTCACGCACGAATCCCGGCAGCCCCGTGAAGAGGATGGAGCGGAAGGTGGGCGCGGTCAGGCCGCTTTCGTCTCGTCCCGCAACCGGTTCAGCTCTTGCCGACACCATTGCGCACCCCATTCGTTGTAGGCGATGCCCCAGCGCAGGACGAGGTCGACGAACTGCGTGTCCCGGCCCGGCCGTGCGTCGATCGCGCGCAGGAGCTCGAGGTACTGCTCGTGGCCTCGTCGCCGCCACTCGAGGAGCATCAGCGCCTGCTCTTTCGGGAGAGCATCGGCGAAGAAGAGTCGCAGGAGTGACTCGTCGCGCAATTCGATCGTGACCGTCGGTCCGAGCAGCCACTCGATCAGCGCCTCGTGGCCGGCCGACGTCAGCGTGTACACACGACGGCGCCGCTCGCCGTTCGGGACCTCCTCGCCCTCGATCAGCCCGTCCGCTTCGAGCCGACGCAGCTCCGGATAGATCTGGCCGTAGCTCGCGGCCCAGAAGAACCGTGTCGAGCGGTCGACGACCGCCTTGATGTCGTATCCCGAGAGGGGCCGCTTGGCGAGCAGTCCCAGGATGACCGGCGTGATCGTAGTGGAGGGCATGTACCGGGACGATATATCTCAAAGATATATCTGTCAAACCTGTCACGACAAGGGACAGTCGCCTCTAACCTTGAGCGCGGTGGAGGCCCCGGCGGACAACTTCGTCGAGACGCTCGCGCGGCTGAGCCTCTTCGCAGACCTGCCTCATCCGCAGGTCGAAGCTCTCGCGCACACGTTCGCCGAGGAGGTCTTCTCCGAGGGTCAGCGCGTGATGCGCCAGGGCATGGCCGGCGGCGGGTTCTACGTGATCCTGGAGGGAGAGGCGAGCGTCGTGATCGACGGACAGGAGCGCGCACGCCTGACGCGGGGCGACTTCTTCGGTGAGATCTCGATCCTGACCGACGCGTTGCCGACAGCCGACGTGATCGCGACGACGATGCTTCGCTGCCTGACGATTCCGAACAACGAGCTGAAGTCGTTCATGCTCAGACAGCCGAGCGTCATGTACCGGATGCTGCAGGTCGAAGCGCGGCGGCTGCGGGCCGCGAACGTTTGGCCGGAGTAGACGAGCGGCCGTACCCGCCCGGCGACTACGACGTTGTCGTCGTCGGCAGCGGGCCCGGCGGGCTGCAGGTGGCGTACTGCCTGGCGAGGGCGGGAGTCGAGCGCTGCGCGCACCTCTCGCGCGACTCGGGCCCCGGCGGCATGTTCAGGCGCTTCCCCATCTACCAACGCCTGATCAGCTGGACGAAGCCGGACGCCCCCTTCGAGCGGGGCACGCGCGAGTACGAGTGGTACGACCACAACAGCCTGCTCGGCGACGTGCCGGATCACCAAGCGCTGGCGCCGATGTTCATGGACCGTGCATTCGATCTACCCGCTCGCCACGAGATGGAGTCCGCGCTGGTCGAGTTCGCCAAGCGAGGCAGCGTCGGCGTCCGCTACGGCTGCGAATGGCTGTCGACCCGGCGGGAAGACGACGGCTTCGTGCTCGTGACATCGGACGGCGAGTACCGCTGCCGGGCGTGCGTGTTCGCGATCGGTGCAACCGAGCCGTGGACGCCGGCCATCCCCGGCCTCGAGGGCGCGCCGCACTACACGGACACGCTCACGCCCGAACAGTACGCCGGCAAGAGCGTCTTCATCGTCGGGAAGCGGAACTCCGGTTTCGAAGTCGCCCAGGGCCTGCTGCCGTGGGCCCGGAAGATCGTGCTCGCCTCGCCGCGTCCGGTGGACACCGCGTCGCTTGCCTTCTCGCCGCTTCGCCTCCGCTACCTGCAGCCCTTCGACGAGCACGTGCGCGGAGGTTCGGGGAGCTACGTCGTCGATGCCGCGATCGAGCGGATCGAGCGTCATGCGGACGGGTATCGCGTTCGTGCGAACGGCACGTCGTGGCAGGGCGAGCTCGTCCTCGACAGCGACGCGATCGTCGTCGCCACCGGTTTTCGTGCGCCGCTCCGCGATCTGCCCGAGGTCGGCGTCGCGACGGTCAACGAGGGACGGCTCCCGGCCCAGACGCCGTTCTGGGAGAGCGTCTCCGTGCCGGGGATCTACTTCGCGGGCAACGTGACGTCCGCGTCGCCGGGGCTCCGCAAGCACGGTGCGACGGCGAACTCCACCTCGGTGAACGGCTTTCGCTACAACGCCCGCGTTCTGGCGCGACATATCGCCGAGAAGCATTTCGGGCTCGACGCAGAACGCCGGCTCCTGGCTCGTGACGAGGTGGCGCCCTATCTCCTCGTTGAGCTCGCCCGGGCGCCGGAGCTCTGGATCCAGAAGGGCTACCTCGCCCGCGTCGTCAGCGTCCACCGCGAGCACGGCATTCGCGACGAGGGGATCGTCCCGCTCGCCGAGTTCGTCGACCGCGGCGGCGGCGACGCGTGTGCAGGCGCGATCGAGTACGACGCGGACGGGACGATCGTCCCCGTCGTCTACCTGCGCCGGGCCGGAAGGATCACGGAGCACCACCTGCCGCCGCATCCACTCCACGCCTTCGACACCGACACGCACCGCGACGAGCTCGCCGCGCACCTGGCCCCGCTCCTCGCCTAACCTCGCTTCGGCATGCCCGACTTGACCGAAGACGAGGTCGCGCGCCGCGCCGGCACGACGCGCGAGCGCGTGCGCGAGCTCGTCGAGCTCGGAGTGCTCGCACGCGGCGACGGCACGTTCCGCCGCGGGGACGCGCTGCGCGTTCAGCTCGTCGACGAGCTCGAAGCGTTCGGCATCCCGGTGACGAGAGTCGCGGCTGCCATCTCCGACGGTGCGCTGTCGCTCTCGTATCTCGACTGGTTTCCCGATCCGCCGCCGCGCGCGGGGCAGACGCACGCCGAGCTGTGCGACGAGCTCGGGATCACGTTCGAGCTGGTCGAGCGGATCTACTCGGGTTTCGGCCTGCCGCGTCCGCAGGCCGAGGAGCGGGTGCGGCAGGAGGACCTGGAGGTCATCTCCGATCTGCCGCTCCTGTTCGACGCCGGTCTCGGCGAAGGCGAGATCCTGCGGGCTGCTCGAGTCTGGGGAGACTGCGTGCGCCGGGTGGCGCAGCATCAGGTTCACTCCTTCCACGAGCTCGTCGAAGAGCCGTTCCGCCGCCGGGGGCTCTCGGACGACCAGGTCCTCGACGCGGCGTTCTCGCAGATCGGCGCCCGCCTGATCCCGTACACCCATCGGCTCGTGGTCTGGCTGCACCGGCGCCATTTCGAGCGCTACGCCGTCGAGCATCGCGTCGGGCACGTCGAAGCGGCGCTCGAGTCGGCCGGCCTGCACCGCAAGCCGCCGTCCCGCCCCGAAGCGGCCGTCTTCGCGGACCTGTCCGGCTACACGGCGCTGACCGAAGAGCTCGGAGACGAGGCGGCGTCGCAGATGGCGCTTCACCTGGCAGAGCTGATGCAGGAGGTGGCGAACGACCACCGCGGTCTCGCGGTCAAGATGCTGGGCGACGGTGTCCACTTTCACTTTCAGGACCCGGCGAACGCCGTGCTGGGATCGCTCGCGTTCGTCGACCTGGCTCGAGCGCGAGGTCTCCCACCGGCGCACGTCGGCGTCAACGCCGGTCCGATGACCTACACCGACGGCGACTACTACGGCCTGACCGTGATTATCGCGTCGAGGATCGCGGCACAGGCCGGCCCCGGGCAGGTGCTCGTCGGAGAGTCCGTGGCGACGAACAACGGAGGCCCGGAAGGTGTCCGCTTCGAGGAGGTCGGGCCGGTGCCGCTCAAGGGCGTCGCCCGTCCCGTGACGATCTACCGCGCCGTCCGAGACGCGACCTGACGGCGGTTACGAAGAGCGGCCGCGCTTCTGTGGGTAGACCGTCTCGCCGCGTGCCAGCATGGCGACGAACTGCTCGATCCGGCGCGCCCGCGTGTCCGCACGTTTCGCACCGGTGACCCGGTACAGCACCGCGTAGCGGTTCTGGCTGCTGAGCGTGTCGAACATCGCCTGCGCATCAGGCTCCGCGGCCAGCGCGGCGGCGAGATCGGGCGGCACCTCGATGCTTCCAGGACTGTCGTACGCTGCTTCCCAGCGACCGTCGGCTTTCGCGCGCTCGATCTCGTCGACGCCGGCCGGATGCAGCCGGCCCCCGGCCAGCAGGCGCGCGGCGATGACGGTGTTTCGCTTCGACCAGTTGCTCCGCGGCCGGCGGTGCGTGAAGCGCTGCCGGTACGTGGCCTCGTCGCGCCGCCCCGTCTGGCCGTCGATCCAGCCGAAACAGAGCGCCTCCTCGAGCGCCTGATCGTAGGTCAGGCTCGTCGGCTCCACCGTGCCCTTCTTCGCGAGAACGAGCCAGACGCCGGCGGAGTCGGCGTGGTGCGCGGCGAGCCACGCGCGCCAGGCGGGGGCGTCCGGCACGGTCAGCTCCGGCAGTTCGGCTCTGGTTGCCATCGTGAAGCTAGCGCCCGCGTCGCTGTGCACGACGCAGCGCGTCGAGCCGGCGCCGCTCCAGCTTCGTCGGGCGCGCGCCGAGGTCGGCTCCGAGTGGTCTCGCGAGCCGCCGCTCGAGCGAGTGCTGCTCGCGGGCGGCTCGCGACTCGGGCGTCTCTTCGTACAGCGTCGCCGCCACGCTCGCGGGCCCCCGGCGCTCGGCAAGGTCGAGCACCGTGACGGTCCGCCGCTCGGTTCCGATCGTCAGCTCGACGGTGTCGCCGGCGCGGACCGGCTTCGACGGCTTGGCCCGCTCGCCGTTGATGCGGACGCGCCCGCCGACGGCCGCCGAGGTCGCAGCGCTGCGAGCCTTGAAGAAGCGGGCAGCCCAGAGCCACTTGTCTATCCGCACCTCGTCCATCGCGGCAATGAATAGCGTAGATCGGTCTAGCGGCGCCGCTGCGGAACGGCGCTTCGCGTGCGGCGTGCCCGCTCTGCGACCGCGGCCTCCGCGCCGTCGGCCCAGTCGAGCGTGGCGCGGATGCGGGCGATCGCACGCTCGAGAATGAGCTGCGGGAACAGCCGCTCGTCGTCGGTGGCGTCCTTCTGCATCCGTTCGTAGCCGGCGAGCCTGCGCGTGAGGAACGAGCGGTACGCGTCCAGTTGCGCGAGCGCGAGCTCCGGCGCGACGAAGTCGCAGAAGAAGAGCTTGAGCGGAAAGATCACGGTCGCGTCGGGCGCGTCCTCGTCCACTTCGCCGAGCCAGGCGCGCAATGTCCTCCGGCCCTCCGGCGTGATCGTGTACACCGCTTTGTCGGGGCGCCCGCGCTGCTCGACCTCGCGCGCGGTCGCGAGCCCGGCGGCGACGAGGCGGGGCACTACCTTGTAGATCTGGCTGCGCGAGGGCGTCCAGATGTAGCCGACGGTCTCCTCCGCCAGCCGGAGCAGGTCGTAGCCCGACCGCCGGCCGAAGGCGAGCAGACCGAGCACGGTCAGCTCGGTTGTCGAAAGGTTCAACTGCGCGCTCGGATCCACGCGAGCACGAGCGCTCGTGCGCGCGCCGCGAACGGCGCGCCGTCGACGAGGTTCCAGCCGTGGAACGAGCCCGCGTAGAAGACGCTGCGCTTGTCGCGCGCGCCGACGCGCTGGAAGATGCCGCGCGCCTCCGCGAGCGGCGCCCGCGAGTCGGCACGGCAGCCGAGATAGAGGAACGGCGCGCGGATCCGCGGCAGGCTGGCCGGCGCATTGATCCCGTAGCCTTCCCAGAGACGAGTGCCCGACAGGCTGATCCGTCCGGCGACGTCGAGCGACGCGGTGTTCTGTACGACCGCAGCGCCGCCCATCGACGCGCCCATCAAGAAGACGTGCTTCGCCCCGATGGCGCGTGCGTGCGCCGACGCCGCGGCGAGATCGTTCCCCAGCAGCAGCGCGCGCTTTCCCGAACGCCCCGAGAGACCGTAGTCGCGGAAGTCGAACGCGAGCACGCGCAGGCCGGCACGCACGAGCGTCGCCGCGTAGGGGAGCGCGCCGCAGAGCGTGCTTCCACCCTCGTGGGCCATCACGACCACCGTCGAGCCGCGCCCAGCCGTGACCGCATAGAGGCGCACGCCGTCGGAAGTCGTCAGCCAGGTCGACTGCGCGGCGAGCCCGGACGTCGACCCGCAGGCCTGCCTGAGGCTCGGCGGATCCGCCGCGGACGCGCCGCCCGGAATGCTCAGGGCGAGAACCAAGATGCCGGGAGCGATGAGCCTGCGCACTCGTCAAAGTCTACACGAGAATAGTCTCAGTGAGACTAACGAGGCGCGCCTCGCCGCTGATTCAGCGCGTCAGCGATTCACGATGATCAGCAAGTACTCGGAGGGGATCCTGGCGGTCCCAGTCGCCACGCGGCGAAGCCAACAGACCGTCACCGCGCGCCCTCCACCTGGAGCCGCGGCAGCCAGTCAAGCCAGCGCGGCAGGTACCAGTTCCACCGATCGAGCAGCTTCATCGCGCTCGGCAGCACGACCGAGCGAATCAGCGTCGCGTCGATCAGCAACGCGACCGCGACCCCGAAGCCCATCTGCTGGAACATGATCAGGTCGCCCATCGCGAAGCCGAGGAAGACGGCGACGATGATCAACGCCGCGCCGGTGATGATGCGTGCGGTGGCAGCGACGCCGTGCAGGACGGCGTCGGCCGTGTCGCCGCTCGCGTCGTACCGTTCGCGGATCCGGCTGAGCAGGAACACCTGGTAATCCATCGAGAGGCCGAACAGGACGGAGAACAGAAACAGCGGCACCCACGCCTCGATCGTGTCGGCGTGCGCGAAGCCGAGCAGTCCCGCGCCGATCCCATGCTGGAAGACGAGCACGAGCAGGCCGTAGGCCGCGCCGACCGAGAGCAGGTTGAGCAGCACTGCCGTCGCGGCGACGATCACCGACCGGAACACCACCGTCAGCAGCACGAACGTCAGGCCGAGCACGAGGACGAAGACGTACGGTGCCGGGTTCGAGACGGAGTCGAGGTAGTCCGCCGTCTCGGCGGTGTCGCCGCCTACGAGCACGTGTGCCTCCGTGCCTGCGAACTCGTTCGGGATCAGGTCGCCCCGCAACTCGCGCAGCGCTGAGATCGCGTCGGGCCCTTCCGGGTCGCCGCGAAGAGCGATCTGAAGCAGTGCGGCCTGCCCGTCCGGCGAGCGGAGGATCTCTCCTCGACCGGCGAAGCGGCGGTCGGCTCCGAGCTTCGACCGGAGCTGTGTCAGCGCTGCTTCGACCTTGGGATCGGATGCGTGGTCGACGACGATGCGGACGGGATCGGTCGTCGCCCGCGGGAAGGACCGCTGGAGGGCGACGAAGCCGCGTTTCGACTCGAACCGGTCCGGAAGCGTCGTGACGCCGTTCGAACCGATGTTGAGCCCGAGCAGCGGGACCGCGGCTGCGACGAGGACCGCGACCGTCACCAGCAAGCTGAAAACGGGCCGGCCGACGACGCGCTCGACTATGGCGCGCCAGAACCGCCCTTCGGGATTGGCCTGCTCCACCGCGGCGCTGCCGATCAGCGGCACGCGCAGCGAGTTGATCCGATCGCCGAGCAGGCCGAGCAGGGCGGGTAAGAGCGTCAAGGCGGCGATCACGGAGACGACGCCGACGAGGATCGCCCCGAGCGCGAGGCTGCGCATGACGTTGTTCGGCACGATCATCATCCCGCACATCGCGACGACGAACGCCGTCCCGCTCACGAGCACGGCCCTGCTCGCCGTCGCGCCCGCCCCGCCGATCGCGTCCACCCGTTCGCGTCCCGCCACGCGCTCCTCGCGGTAGCGCGAGACGACGAACAGCGAGTAGTCGATTCCGAGGGCGAGCCCCATGCCGCTGAGCATGTTGAAGATGAACACCGAGAGGTTGAACGGCTGCGACAGGACGGCGACGAGCCCGAGCGCGACGATGATCGAGATGATCGCCATCAGCAGCGGCACGAGGCCTGCGACGATCGCGCCGAAGACGAGGATCAGGATCACGAGCGCCGCCGGCACGCCGAACTTCAGCTCGCCCGACTTGAGGTCGTGCTGCGAGAGCTCGTTGAAGTCGTTGTCGCTCGTCTGGTTGCCGGTGACCGCGACGTCGAACGCTGGGTTCTTGTTGGCGTCGGCGACGACGTCCTCCACGGTCGCCGCGTCGTCCGTCTCGGGGATGAGGATCGGAATCAGCGTCGCGTGCCGGTCGGCGGAGACCTGCGTCGCGTCGTGCGTCGAGTAGTAGACGCGCGCGTTCGTGACCGCGCCGGTCGAACGGCCGCGAGCGACGAGGTTCGTCACGAAAGCGCGGAACTGCGGCGCGTCGACCGTGAAGCGGGGCGAGCTGACGACGACGAGGTCGGTCGCCGCGCGTGCCGGGCTCGGCGGAAAGCTCCGTCCGATCAGCGCGTCGGCGCGCTGCGACTCGGGATTGTTCGTCGGATGCCCTTCCGTCGTCAGCTCGCCGAGCAGCAGCGCGAGCGCGGCGACCGCGAGCACGACGGCGGCGAGCCAGCACCCGACGGTGCGCCACGGATGACGGCTGCATGCGCGCGCCATGCGCTCGGTCAGGGCCATGCTGCGAGTGTGCCTGCGACGCAAGTTCGTGTCCAGCTTCGCCCACGACGTTGTCGGTGTTCGTTCCTCTACCCTGGGCTCAAACCACGGGGAGGAACGATGGCAACGCAGACGAGACGCACGTTCGAGACCAGGATCGACATCGCCGACGACGCGCGCGAGCAGCTCGTTCAGCTCCTCAACGCGCGACTGGCCGACACCTTCGACCTGTATTCGCAGCTGAAGCAGGCGCACTGGAACGTGAAGGGCAGCGACTTCATCCAGCTGCACGAGCTCTACGACCAGGTCGCCGAAGGCGTGCTCGAGTACGTCGACACGATCGCCGAGCGGGCGACCGCGCTCGGCGGGCTCGCGCTCGGCACCGCGCGGATGGCGGCGGCGAGCTCGACGCTGGACGAGTACCCGCTCGACGCGGTGGAAGGCCTGGAGACCGTACGCGTGATCGCCGAGCGGCTCGCCGCCTACGGCGCGTCGGTCCGCAAGGCGATCGACGAGGCGCTCGAGCTCAACGACCAGGACACGGGCGATCTCTTCATCGAGGCCTCACGCACGATCGACAAGCATCTCTGGTTCGTCGAGGCGCACCTGCAGGCATAAGCGGTGCTTAGCATGTGCACGTGACCGCGCCTCCCCGAGCCGGCCGTCCGGTCGACGCTCTGAACCAGCCGCCGTTGCTCGAGGGCTACGACCTGTTTCTCGAGAACCGG
>WNGE01010952.1_pt1 | contig 12197 bp, 11 predicted proteins | sample 5400651 | NCBI WGS metagenome assembly WNGE01 (sample SAMN13153370, study PRJNA577476) | soil metagenome | isolation source: 60 cm soil or saprolite under grassland replicate 2 | place: USA:California | collected 2016-06-15 | reverse complement strand
GCGGTCCATGAGGGCGATACTGCCGCCGGCCAGGAGCATGGGCAGAAAGGCGTGAACCTGAGCGCCCGCGTGAAAGAGCGGCAACACGATCAGGTGACGATCCGTGGGGCCGACCCGCATCGACTTGGACATGGCCTCGCCGCCGAACAGGTAGTTGGCGTGGGTGAGCAGCACGCCCTTGGGCTTGGAGGTGGTGCCCGAGGTGTACTGCATCGAGATCTCGTCGTGGGGTGCCACCACCGTCTCGGGCGGCGTGGAGGGCAGGCCGCCCAGGAGCGGTTCGAGTGGGCGCGCCTCGATCACGCCACGGAGGGCGGGGCAGCGCCCGGCCACCGCGTGGATGGGCGCCGCGTACTGGTGCTCGGTGACGGAGAGCCTGGCTTCGGAGTGCGCGAGGATGTACTCCATCTCGTCGGCGGTGGAGACGGGATTGGTGGGCACCATGACCGTCCCCGTCTTGGCCGCGGCCATCCAGAAGAGGAGGAAATCGGGGCAATTGCCGAGGTGAAGGTTGAACTTGTCTCCGTGATCGAGGCCGCGGAACTGGAGGAGATGGGCGGCGCGGTTCACATCAGCGTCGAACTCGCTCCACGTCCACCGGGCGCGGCCGCCCGCGCCATCCTCGAAGATCAGGAAGAGCCGCTCGGGAAAGCGGCGCGCTTTGTCCTCGAGGGCGCTCTTGAGGGTGCGGGTGCCGGTGATCAGCACGGTGGTCAGGCCTTCCTGCGTTTCGCCACGAAGTCGGCGATGCGCGCGCGGGCGTCCTTGTCGCGTCGCAGGGAGGCGGCGTAGGCCTGGGCGGCGCCGCCGGACTTGCCCGCGCGAATATCCGCCACGATGGCCTTGGTCGCGGCGAGCCCCCCTCGCGGGTGGCGCGCGATGCCGGCGGCCACCTCGTCCGCCGCGCCCTCCAACTCGCCGTCCGGTACGACGCGCGTGACCAGACCCATGCGGAGCGCCTCCGCGGCGTCGACGGCGCGGCCGGTGAGGAGAAGATCTCGGGCCGGCCCCCCGCCCACCACGTCGAGAATCCGGGCGATGCCGTAGGAAGGATTGAAGCCGAGCGTCACCTCCGGGAGTCCGAAGCGGGCGTTCGCCTCGGCGATGCAGAGATCCTGCGCCGCCGCCAGCATGCAGCCTCCGCCCAGCGCATAGCCGCGCACGGCGGCGATGGTCACCTGGGGCAGCCGCGAGAAGCGATCCATGATCTTCTGCCAGCGCCGTGACAGCGCCCTCGCCTCGGCGGGCTCGAGCATCGGCATCTCGGCGATGTCATTGCCCGCGCAGAAGGCCCGCCCGCGCCCCGACACGATGACCACGGTGATGCTCCGGGAGCGCTCGAGCTGTCCCAGCGCGCTCTCGAGCCCCGCCGCCACCGCGCGGTTGAGGGCATTGAGCGCTTCGGGTCGGTCGAGGATCAGCCGCCCCACGGCGCCCTCGACGACCAGGCTCGCGCTCATAGTCCGACCTTGGCACGCATTGCCCCGGGAAGCGCGGCTGCTTCGAGCCTGTCCGGCGTACCGGCAATCTCTTCCGCCACCGCCGCCATCTGAAGCGCGGGGAAACGAGGATGGTCCACCCCCACGTCGATGAACCAGGCGAGGGGCACGCCCTCGGCGACGAGCCGACGCTGGAAGTCGCGGCGAAGCCCGCGGTCGGCGTGGATGGCCGCAGGATCCCGACCGGACTCGAGGGCATAGGCGGCGAGGGCGCCCGCGGCTTCGCCGATATTCCACTCGACGGGATGCAGCCGGTAGCAGCCATTGGTGATGTGCGTGGTGCCCAGGTTCTTGGCGCCGGCGAGGAGGTTCTGCACTCTCACCGGGATCAGTGCGCCCATGGGAATCTGGAACGGCCGCGTGCGGCACGATACGCCGACGTCATCGGGACCGGAATTGTGTATGTCGATGGGATACCACCCCACACCGACCGAGTCCTCGAAGCGCGCCGCGCGCGCCCCCTTGTAGTAGTCGGCCGATACGTCCTGCTCCACGATGGTCCTCCGCGACCGGATGCGCCGGCCCTCGCGAATATACGGATGCTTGCCGAGAGCGTCCGCGGAGGCGAAGACGTCGGGGCGGGGCATGAGCTCGGAGAACCCTGGTGCCCCGCCGGGTCTGGGCGCCTCCGCCTGCAGCCAGTAGAGAAAGCCCAGGCTCACGCGCTTGGCGTCCTGGAGCGCCTGGGCCTGCTCCCGCGGCGACCGGTCGAGCATACTCTGATCGCGATAGTCGTTGCCCGGCCAGTTGAGCATGCTGATGTCGCGCGGGTATCCGGCGCCGGGCGGAAACAGACTCGCGTCGATGAGGCGGCGGTAGGTCCAGAGTCCGCCCTTGGTGTCGGGCGCCTGCTCCAGCACCTGGTATTCGAGCCAGCGCGTCTCCTCGCCGTAGATCTCGCCCCCGTGCACGTGAATGCGGAGCGCATAGGGCTGACTGTCGCGATAGCGCTCGTAGCTCTCGGGCTTCGGGATCAGGTGGCGCTCCCCCGCCGCCATGCGCTCGAGCGCGAACGTGTAGGTGAGGCTCTGGACGCAATGGGGCTTTGGCTCGAACGGCTGGGCGTGCGGCTCGCCCGTGTCGGCCGTGCTCTCCGCGCCGATGATGTATTCCGCCCCGGCTAGGGGCAGGAGATCGCCCAGTTCCGTCGCGTCGATGACCATGCGGGGGCGAAAGCGGCGCCACCGCCGGTCGTCCAGATTCGCGGCGAGGACGCTCTCGATACGATCCGCGCTCACCTGCGCGCTCGCCGCTTTGGTGCGCGTCAGGATGGCGAGCCGGCCCGACTCGACGAAGGGCTGGACCATCGCGTGGAGGACGTCGACGGCTACGCGCGGCTCGAAGGCGAGTCGGGTGACCCAGCAGTGGCCTCGCGCAGGGCGTAGTAGCTCCGGGTCCCCCCGAAACGCTCGATGTGCTCGTGCTCGTCCAGCGCGGAGACGCCCTGGGCCGTGAGCTGACCGCCTATCCAGTTCGTCTCTTCGAGTAGGCACACGCGGCGCCCGGCGCGCGCCGCGGCCAGCGCCGCGGCAATTCCTCCCGTGCCGCCGCCCACCACGAGCACGTCGCAGCGTGTCTCCTCGACGCGACGGCCAGGAGCGCCGCAGTCCACCACGGCCGCGCCCGGATCGCCGGTGGCGCGTACCGCCATCACGTCGAGCAGCGCGGTCACGGTACTTTCACGCTCCCAGGTAGAGCTTGCGGACCACGTCCGTCCTCTGGAGCTCAGCCGCCGTCCCGTGCCGCGAGACATGGCCGGACTCGAGGAGATACGCGCGGTCGGCCAGCTCGAGGGCCATGGCGGCGTTCTGCTCGACGAGCACGATGGTGAGGCCCCGGCTCGCCAGCTCGCGAATGGTGCGCGCGATCTCGCTCACGATGATGGGGGCGAGGCCGAGCGACGGCTCGTCGAGGAGCAGGCACTGGGGCTTGGCCATGAGCCCGCGCCCGATGGCCAGCATCTGCTGCTCGCCGCCCGAGAGCGAGCCGCCGCGCTGCTGGAGGCGCTCGCGGAGCCGCGGAAAGAGCTCGTACACGTTGTCGAGATCCCCGCCGATGTCGCGCCGGTCCCCGCGCTGATAGGCGCCCATCCTGAGATTGTCCAGCACGGTGAACTTCGGGAAGATCTGTCGTCCTTCCGGCACGAGCACGAGGCCGCGCGCGACGCGCTCGAAGGGCAGGAGACGCGTGATGGCTTCGCCCAGGTAGCGGACGTGCCCGGCCGACGGCGGCTTGAGTCCCGCGATCACTCGGAGGGTGGTGGTCTTGCCCGCCGCGTTCGGCCCGATCAGGCACACGATCTCCCCACGCTTCACCTCGAGGCTCACGTCGTGAAGGACGTGGACCTTGGCGTAGTGGCAGTTGACGCGGTCAAGCTCGAGCATGGCCCGCTCCGAGGTAAGCCTCGATCACCGCCGGCTCGTTGAGCACCGCCTCGGGCGGGCCCTCCGCGATCTTCTCGCCGTAGTTGAGGGCGATGACCCGATGGGCGAGGCCGCGAAGGAAGCCGATCTTGTGGTCCACGAGACAGAGCGTGGTCCCGGCCTGGTGGACCTTGTCGAGCACGGAAGCGAGATTGCGGACCTCGTCGCGCCCGAGACCGGAGGCCGGCTCGTCGAGGAGGAGAAGCTCCGGCTCGCACATGAGGGCCATGGCGATGCCGAGCATCTTCTCCTCACCGTAGGAGAGATTGCCCGCGAGTTGGTCAGCGGCGCCGCCGAGATTGCAGAGGGCGAGCACCTCGCCCACCCGCTCCGCGAGACGATGCTCGATGCCGCCCGCGGCCCCCACGATTTCGAGCCCCCGGCGAAATCCCAGCACGCGCTTGAGGGCGAGGTGGCTCGCCACCCGGGCATTGTCGAACACCGAGAGCTCGGCGAAGACCTGCGGGTTCTGGAAGGTCTTCACCACGCCGAGCCCGGCGATGATGTCCGGGCGCAGCTCCTGGATCTCCTGCCCCTTCCAGCGCACGCTGCCCGAGGTGGGGGTGAGCAGGCCCGCCATCATGCTGAGGAGCGTGGTCTTGCCCGAGCCGTTGGGGCCGATGATGCCGACGATCTCCCCGGGCTGGACGCGGAAGGACACGTCGGCCACCGCGATGAGGCCGGCGAAGCGTTTGCCGAGACCGCGCACCTCAAGGGCCACGCTTCGCCCTCCAGGCATTCAGAGTGCCCACGATGCCCCGCGGCATCACGAGAATGGTGAAGATGAGGATGGCACCGTAGAGGATGGCGCGCATCTCGGCGCGGAGGTCGATGGCGTGGGGGAGGCCGGTGAGCACGAGCGAGCCCACGATGGGTCCGATGAGCGTGCCCTGCCCACCCAGCAGCACCATGGCCAGCACCTCCATGGACTGGTTGATGCCGAGATAGCCGGGATCGATGTAGCCCGTGTAGTAGCCGTAGAGACCGCCCGCGAAGGAGGCGAGGGCGTTGCCGATGGCAAAGGAGAGGAGCTTGTAGCGGAACACGTTGATGCCGAGAGTGCGGGCGAGGTCTTCGTTGAGGCGGATGGCGCCGAAGCAGCGCCCCATCCACGAGGAGAGGCATCGCGCACAGATCAGCACGGTCAGAGAGAGGGCGACGAGGGTGAGGTAGTACCACCCCATCGAGCCCTTGATAGGCACGAGGCCGCTCCCCGGCCAGTAGATGGTGGGCTTCCCCGCGACCACGAGGCCCAAGGTGCCGTTGGTGACACTGTTCCAGTTCATCACCACGAGCCGGATCATCTCCGCGAAGGCCAGGGTCACCACCGCGAAGTAGAAGGTCTTGAGCCTGAACTTGAAGCAGATGCTCCCGACCATGACCGCGAGCACCACCGCCGCGGCGGCCGAGGGCAGGGTGGCTACCCAGAACGGCAGCTTGTAGCTCGTGGCGAGGAGGTAGGTCATATAGGCCGAGACGCCGAACACCGCCGGGTGGAACATGGAGAGCTGGCCCGTGAAGCCGAAGATGAGATCGAAGGTGACGGCGAGGATGGCGTAGATGAACGTGAAGATGAAGATGGTGAGGAGGAAGTCACTCCGAACGAAGAGGGGCAGTGCGTACAACGTGCCCCACAAGAGCGCTTGGCCGGTCATTCGTCTCCAAAAAGCCCGGAGGGCCTAAAGAGCAGGATGGCCACGAGCACGGCCAGGCCGTACGCATCGCGGAAGGCCGTGGGGAGGAAGATGGAGCCCACGCCCTCGATCACGCCGAGGATCACCCCGCCCCACAGCGAGCCCATGAGACTGCCGATGCCCCCCAGGATGGCCGCCTCCATGCCCTTGAGCACATAGACTCCGCCCATGGCGGGCTCGAGGGAATAGAGGCTGGCGTAGAGGGCACCGCCGAGGCCGGCCAGCCCCGTGGAATAGAGCATGACCGCGCTCTCGAGACGCGGGGTGTGGACGCCCATCAGCATGGCCGCTTCGGGATTCTGGGCGTAGGCGAAGGCGGCGCGGCCGAGCCAGGTGCGGGCCAGCGCCAGATAGGTGGCGAGGATGACCACCACGATCACCGCGAAGACCACGACCTTCATTCTGGGCAGGCCGATGTCGCCCACACGGAGGGCGCCGGGCAGGACGAAGTGCATCTCGACCGGCGTGGCCGTCCACAGGAGCATGGCCGCGCTCTCGAAGATCGAGATGAGGCCGATGGAGACGAGGAGGCCGTTCACGAGATTGTTGCGGGTGAAGCGGAAGAAGGCCTTGTTGGAGAGATACCCGGCGGCGGCGGCGATGAGACAGGCGGGGACCACCGCCACCGGATAGGGCAGGCCGCGCTCGGCGAGGGCATAGGTCGCGTAGGCGCCGATCATCATGAACTCGCCGAGGGCGAAGTTCACGATGCCCGTGATGCCGAAGGTCAGCGTGATGCCGAGCGCGATGATGCCGTACATGGCGCCGATGATGGCGCCATTCAGGACCTGGCCAAGGACGAGTTGCGTCACGCCCAGGCCGCCGATAAGGGTCCCTCTGCTTCGTTGGCGAGCTTTCGGCACCCCTCAACGTACAGAGAGTACCTCTCGGGGTGCCGCGGCGCTCGCCGCCTCGCATCTGGACCCTTCTCGCCGGCCTGGGTCATCGGGACCGAGGGTCGGCTAGTTCGGACTGATGTGCTGGACCTCGAGGGCGCCGCCCTTCTTCAACCGGACGACGTCGAAATTGAAGACGGCCTCGCCCTTCTCGTCGAAGCGGATCTTCCACATCCCGTCGTAGGTCATGGCCATGAGCGCTTTCTTGACCGCGGCGGGATCGTCCACGGTGCCCGCCTTCTTCATCGCCTCCACGAGCATGTACACGTGGTCGTAGCAGGAGGAGGAGCAGAGGGGAGCCTGATCGTAGGGGAAGTCGCGCTTGTAGAAATCCTTGTAGGCCTTGACGAACTTGGCCACCTTGGGATCCTTCTTCTCCGCCTCCTCGAAATACTTGGGGACGTAGACCATGTACTCCTCGATGCCGTCCTTGTTCTTGAGGCCGGGGCCGAGGGAGCCGCGCACGAGGAAGAACTTCTTGAGCTGGCCCGTCTCCGTGGCCTGCCTCACGATGTCGTAGATGTAGGAATCGGAGTAGCCGGGGAAGAGGAAGTCGGGCTTCCAGGCGGCGATCTTGGCGAGAACGGCCGAGAAGTCCTTGGTGCCGGGCTCGAAGGAGTCGAGGCGGGACTCGATGCCCTTCTGCTTGAGCATGGGCACGTAGATGTCCTCGAGCACCTTGCCGCCCTGGTCGTTCTGGAAGAGCATGGCGATCTTCTTCGCGCCGGTGGTCTTGACCAGGTTGTCCACCATGAGCTCGCCGAAGCCGTTCTTGCCTGCGTCCCAGTTCCACGTCCGCATGAGGAACTCGTTGCCCGGCGTGCCGACATAGTCGTGGATGCGCGTGGCCCCGCCCCACATCAGGAGCTGGCCGTTGAACTCCGCCGCGTACGGCCGCACGGCGAGGAAGACATTGGAGAGGAAGGGGCCGAAGATGTACTTCGCCTGGTCCACCTCGACCAGCCGCTTGAGTTGGACGGTGGCCTCCTTGGGCTCGCCGCGAGTGTCGAGGGCGATCAGCTGGAGCTTGTAGGTCTTGTTCCCGACCTTGAAGCCGCCCGCCTTGTTGATCTCGTCCACGGCGAGCGCCGTGCCCTGCGAGGACATCCAGCCGTAGATGGCGTTGGCGCCTGTCTGCGCCTCGATCTGCCCGATTTTGACCACGTCTTGAGCCACGGCGGGAGTCGCGGCGAGGGCGAGGGCGGCGGCGAGCACAGTACAGAGCAGCAGGGCACGCTTCATATACGTCTCCTCCACGTTGAGGGATTTGGTCGGCCGGGCATGAGGTCAGGGCGCCGCGCACACAGTAGTGAATTGCTCATCAGAGTACAAGCCGTCTGGCGATGATCTCTTTCATGATCTCCGAGGTGCCGGAGGCAATGGTCCACAACCGGACGTCGCGGAAGAAGCGCTCCACGGGGAACTCGCTCATGTAGCCGTAGCCGCCATGGAGCTGCACGGCCTGATAGGCGACCCGGTTGGCCACCTCCGTGGCGAAGAGCTTGGCCATGGACACTTCCGTGATGCAGTCCTCGCCCTCGCTGTAGAGCGAGGCCGCGCGGTAGAGGAGGCAGCGCGCAGCTTCGATCTCGGTGGCCATGTCCGCCACGCGATGCCGCAGCGCCTGCTTCTGGCTGAGCGGACCATCGAAGGCATGGCGCTCGCGGATATAGGTCATGCTGTCCTCGAGCGCCTGCACGGCGCCGGAGAGGGCGAGCACTCCCGCCATGATCCGCTCGCGCTGGAGCCCGGAGGCGAGCTGCGGGAAACCGCGCCCCTCAACGCCGAGCAGATTGGCCACGGGCACGGGACAGTCGTGGAAGGCCAGCTCGGCGGTATCGGAGGCGCGCATGCCCATCTTGTCGAGCTTGCGGCTCACCGTGAAGCCGGGCCACCCGCGTTCGACGAGGAACATGGAGAGGCCCTCGTGGCGGCGGTCGGCCGTGCCCGGCCCCGTGCGCGCCGCGACGAAGTAGAGATCGCCGTAGACGCCGTTGGTGATGAAGATCTTGCTGCCCGTGAGGAGATAGTGGTCGCCGCTCCGCACCGCGCGCGTGGTGAGGTTCGCCATGTCCGAGCCCGTACCGGGCTCGGTGATCCCGAGCGCGCACACGATCTCGCCCTTGACGATGCCGGGCAGGTACCGGCGCTTCTGCGCCTCGTTCCCGAAGCGCGTGAGCCACGGCGACGACATGTCGGTGTGCACGAGCACGCTGAAGGCCACGCCGCCGGAGCGGCAGCGCGCCATCTCCTCGCCCAGCACCACGCTCGACAGGAAGTCGCCACCCGCCCCTCCGTACTCCACGGGAAACTCGAGCCCGAGGAAGCCCAGCTCCCCCAGTCGCCGCCAGAACGCCTTCGGAATCTGCCCTGCCGCCTCCCATTCGTCCACCTGAGGCGCCACCTCCTTCTCCACGAAGGCGCGCACGCTCTTCCTCAACATCCCGTGCTCGTTATTGAACACCGAGCTCACCCCCGTCCTCCCGAATCCCTCTCCCCTCTGGGGAGAGGGTAGGGTGAGGGGCCCACAACGGAAGCTGACGCCATCACTGGATCACCTCGTCCGCCCGCCCCACCAGCGACGGCGGGATCGTCAACCCGAGAGCCTTGGCGGTCTTGAGGTTGATCACTAGGTCGAACTTCGTCGCCTGCTCGATGGGGAGGTCGCCCGGCTTGGCGCCCTTCAAGATGCGGTCCACGTAGGTGGCGGCCCGCCGCAGGCTGTCCCGAATACTGGGCCCGTACGCCATCAGGCCACCGGCCTCCGCGAACTGCCTCACCACATAGATCGACGGCAGACGGCTCTGTGCCGCCAGCTCCGCGATCCGTGTTCGCTTGGCAAAGAAAATCGATCCACCGAGGACGACGAATCCGCCAACCCGGTCTTTCGTCATCGCCGAGAATGCAGGGGTGAGATCGCCGGGAGTTCGCACTTGCAGCACTTGAAGCTGCATTTTCAACGATCGCGCCGAGACCTGTGCCTCCTTCACTACGAGCGCGTTGGATGGAAGAGCCAGACTCGAGAGCAGGGCCACGCGGGAGAGTCCGGGAACCGCCTCCCTGAGGAGCTGCAGCTGCTTGCCGACCAACTCCGGAGAGCGGACAGACATTCCCGTGATGTTCTTCCCCGGGCTCGCCAGACTGGACACGAGGCCAACCCCGACCGGATCGGGATGATAGGCCATGACGATGGGGATCGTTGACGTGGCGCGCTGGGCTGCTTCGGGTGCGGGTGCTGCCCCCGCGACGATGACGTCCACCTTGAGCTGAACCAGCTCGGCCGCGAGGGCTGGGAGTTGTTCGGTGTGGTCCCCGTACCACCGGGCGTCGTAGATGACGTTCCGGCCCTCGAAATACCCTCGCTCCCGCATTTCCTGGAAGAATCCCTCCCAGGGGCGCGGCTCGGCGGTCGACGGGGTACCCCCGAGAAGGCCTACCCGATAGACTTTCGCGGCCGGCTGCGCCTCGGCGGCGAGCGGTGCGGCGAGGAGGCCGCCGGCCAGCGTGCCGAGGAAGGCCCGGCGTGTCGTCACTGGATCACCTCGTCCGCGCGCGCGAGCAGCGACGGCGGGAGGGTCAGCCCGAGCGCCTTCGCGGTCTTGAGGTTGATGACCAGCTCGAACTTGGTGGGCTGTTCCACGGGCAGGTCGGCGGGCTTGGCGCCCTTGAGGATCTTGTCCACATAGGTGGCGGTGCGCCGGAACAAGTCGGCGATGCTGGCTCCGTAAGAGATGAGGCCTCCGGGCTCCACAAATTCCCTGGCGACATAGATCGAGGGCAGCCGGTGCTTCTGGGCGAGATCGATGACGCGCCGTCGCTCAATGAAGAACATCACGCTCGGAAACATGACGAAGGCATCAGGGCGTTGCCTGGCCATCGTGGAAAATGCGCGGTCGATCTCGTCCGGGCTTCGCACCTCCACGAGGTGAAGCTGCACTCCTAACGTCCGTGCCGCCGCCTCAGTCTGGCTCAACATGTCCTTTGTCGTGCGCTCGCTGAGACTGCCCGGATGCCAGATGCCGACGACCCGGAACATTTTGGGAAGCGCTTCCTTGAGAAGCTCGAGGCGCTTGGGGGCCAGCTCCGGGCCAAGGAACGTCAAGCCCGTGATGTTCCCGCCGGGCCGCGCGAGGCTGGCCACGAATCCGTCTCCAATGGGATCACCCATGGTCGGGGCGACGATAGGGATGGTGGTGGTCGCCTGCTGTGCGGCACGGGCCGCGGCCGTGCTCCCCGCAACGATGAGATCGACCTTGAGGCGAACCAAATCGGACGCGAGAGCCGGGAAGCGGTCCAACCGCGCCTCCGCCGCCCGGTACTCGACCACGATGTTTTGGCCCTCCACGTAGCCGAGCTCACGCGCCCCTTGCCGGAACGCACCGAGCAACGCCCGGGTCTCGGGGGCTTCGAGCGAGCCGGTCAGCAGCCACCCGATCCGCGGAACTCTTCCCGGCTGCTGCGCTTGGGCAGCAAGAGGTGCGGCCAGGACGCAGGCCAGCGTCCCGATGAATGCCCGCCGCGTGGTCACTGGATCACCGCCCGCCCGCTGCAGCAGCGACTGCGGGATCGTCCGCCCTCGCGCCTTGGCAGTGCCAAGATTGATGCTCAATCTCCTTCGATGCGGGCCGGTGAGCTAGAGAGACGGCGCTCTGACCTTAGCGTCCGAAGCCAGAGTGGTCAAGCGACGTTGCTCTCTGGGCCAGGGGGTGCAGGACGTCGATCGCCCAAGTCGGATCCAGCCGCTCCCCGAGCCAGCCGGCGCACGCCGTCCGGGCGTCGACGTGAAGGCCGATCGAACCGTGACATGCACGGAGCGCCTTGATCGGATCAGGGGCGCCGGGATCGAGCCCATGGTGCAGGGCCGCCTCCGCGAGCAGCGTCAGGGCATCGGCCTGCCGCTGGGCCATCGAGAGCGTTTCCGCAGAGACGCAAGTGGGCGCGGTCGCACCGTCCAGCACGCGAGCCCGCTGGTACAAGGCCTCCCGCGCTGCCGCCAGCGCCTGCATGAGCAGCGCGCCGACTTTCAGGCTCGAGACGCCCCCTGAGGACCACCATGCCGTCCTCATCTGATGGACGTGAAGGGCCCGGCTCGCATGCCGTAGCGCGGTCTCCCGGGCCTCGGCCCACCGGTCTACCAACCGCCAGCCGCGGACGATCCGCTCGACGTGGGCAGCCGTGCCCGCGCGCCCCACGGCCAGGAGCCGAGCCTCGGTCTCCGGCGTGGCCACACGGGTCAGCGCGCGGACCTTGGCGTAGGACAGCTCTCCGCGGGCGAGGGCCTGGGCGAGGAGCGGCAGCGTCTCGAGGGCGCGCGCGACCCGCACCCGTTCACGGGCGGCGCCCAGATCGAGCCCGACCCGCCAGGAGAGCCAGGCGGCGCAGGAGCGGAAGCCAGAGTTCCACCCGCCCCGGGCATCGAACTCCCGGATCAACTCCAAGAGCCGCGCGGTGGCGGCATCAAGGTCCGCAGACAGCACGGCGATCTCGTCGCCGAGCCGATCAAGCTCAACGACGCGATCCGGAGTGGAGAAGATAGTGGGCGCGTGGCTCTGCATGGCGAGCCTCCTGCGCCGACTCTACACCGCGGTTTCGGCGCCTCCGCGGAGCGACTGGCTCAAGTGTTTTCGAGACGGGGAATCATTTTTGACCGGCCTCGCGCGATTGTGCGTAACGCAGCGAATGTGG
>WNGE01010126.1_pt1 | contig 12197 bp, 11 predicted proteins | sample 5400651 | NCBI WGS metagenome assembly WNGE01 (sample SAMN13153370, study PRJNA577476) | soil metagenome | isolation source: 60 cm soil or saprolite under grassland replicate 2 | place: USA:California | collected 2016-06-15 | reverse complement strand
CCACGCCGTCAGCGACAACGCGGAACCCCAAGCGCCGGGCCTGTACGGTCTGTGGAGAGTCGAGCACAGTGGCGTCGAACTTTTTCGCCTCCATAGCGGCGAGGCGCGTGGACGGACCGCCGCCGCCGGCTTGAATGATCTGCACGTCTTTTGTCTCATTGATCCCGAGTTTCCGGAGAATCAGGCGAAGCCCCCAATCTGCAGCGGCACCGAACCGGCCGATGCCAATGACCTTTCCGCGCAGATCCTCGGGACGCCGGATCTCGGGACGAGTGATAAGTTGGTACGAGTTCAAATTACACCAGCCAGCCAGCATGACCAAATCGAGGCCGTTCAAGTAGGGCCCGACGGCCAATCCGCCGGACATCGTGGCCAGGGGCGCCTGCCCGGCCGTGAGCGCTTGCACTGCCGGGGTGGAGTCCACATAAATCAAATCCGCCGTTAGGCCGTGGCGCTCGAACAGGCCCGCCTCGCGGGCGAACCAAGTAGCAGAGTTCGTCATCGTGAATTGGCTATAGATGATCTTGAGCCTCTCCTGACCCGTTACCTGCCCTGGCGAGAAAACCGAGACGGCTACGACTGCGCAGGTGAGCACAGCGACAAACGCGCTCCGTTTCAGAGTTTTCATGGCGCGAGCAGCATTCATTAATTTTGCGTTCATAGTCGTGCTCCTTAAATTCTTCTAACGAGCTCAGGAACCGTGGTCAAGAAAAAAATCGGCGGGACACAATGCTTATTCGGGGCTACGATTAGAGCCGTTGGTCTTATACAGGAAAATCGAGTCGCGTCTTTACAAACTAACTTTCACTGTCAGATGAGGTTGCGCTTGATGCGGCGCGTCCAGGTGCGCGTGAAGAACAGTTCATCGTCTTCATATGCCGTAAGTTCAGCCTCGAGTACGAAATCGTCAGGGTTCGAGGAGAAGTGAGCGCGTGTCTCGACGCGGGTCTTCCACGCGCCGCGGCGAAACCAGGTCTTCTGAATGACCTCGGCCTGAGCCATCTCCGGATCTTCTTCGCCGATGCGAAAATGCTTGAGCGTCGTATGGCCGACTTCCAGGCCGATGGCCTTGATGCGTGTTAGCTTTGCGCCGTCCAAGTCGCCGCGACCGCTGGAGACCGTGTAGATCGTTTCGTTGGTGGTGCGGTCCCTCTCGACGATCCGCTTCAGCGGAGCGGGCCGAAGCTCGGTCGTTTCTGCTGCCGCGCACTCGGGCGGTTCGAAAAGCCTGAGGGCGGTATCTCTCGGGTCCGGCGGTCGCACCGGAAGATCGACAAAACTCTCACCGGTAAAAAGGCTCACTGTTACAGGCTGTGGCGCTGGCCAAGCGATGGGCCAGTAGCTGGTGGAAATGGCCAAGCGCAGTTTGTGACCCGCGGGAAATGCGTAAGCGACATCGTTCATCATCACCCGTATCAGGTAACGCTTACCCGGCTCTAGTGGCTCCGGTTGCTCATGGCCGTCGCGATGCGTGAGGTTCAGCAGTCCATAGGTCACGCGGGTGGACGCGCCGCCACGGGCGACGTCGTTCAAACGGACCGCAATCAAGGCGACAGGCTGGTCGGCTGCAACTTCCAAGGTCGCCACCGGGGCGCCCAGGATTTCCATCCTTTCCCGCAAGGGCTCGGAGTCGAACGTTAACGAACAACCGTCGTCACCGCGCTGATCCAGCGGCGCTTCTCCTGGCGCGCCGAACCCGCACCATTCACCGGCGCCGAGCCCCGTTGTCTGCGGAGAGCGAAAATCGAGTTGGGTTTTGACCGTCGGAGCGCTCGTCAGCCGACCCGCATCGAGCCAATGACGTTGGTGCGTAATACGTGGCGAGGGCCATTGGCTTTCCGCCACCCAGCGGCCCGGGCGATGTTTGTAAAACGGCTTCGGTGGGACGCTCTCCTGCATCCACGCGCTCAGCATCGGCTCCGCCATCAGGCCCGTGTCAGTGCCTTTCAGCCAGTGATCCCACCAGCGCAGCGCCTCTTGCAGGAATCCGATGGCCGGACCGGGCACTCCGTCGTGCGGATAGAGATGAGCCCAAGGTCCGATGAGGCCTTTGCGCGGGGCCTTGAGCCCGGCCAAGAGCCGGGGAATCGCGTTGCTGTAGGCATCGGCCCAACCGCCGATGGCATACACGGGGCAGGTGATGGCACCGTAGTTTTCGCACACTGAGCCGTGTTTCCAGTAATGGTCGCGCCGGGGATGCTCGAGCCACACCTCGGGAAAAAATACCGCGTGTTCGAGACGGTTACGCCACATGGCGCGCCAGCGCTCTCCGACAAGCTCAGGATCCGGTGGATAGGCGTTGTAGCTCATGAGCACCGAGCCCCAGGTCAGATTTTCGTTCAGCAGGCAACCGCCCATATAGTGCACATCGTCGAGGTAGCGGTCGTCCGTGGAACAGACCGTGATGATCGCCTCGAGCTCTGCAGGACGACGCGCTGCCACTTGCAGGGAGTTGAATCCGCCCCAGGACTTCCCCATCATGCCCACGGCGCCGGTGCACCACGATTGTTGTGCGATCCAGCGGATTACTTCTAAAGCGTCGTCCTGCTCCTGCTGCAAGTATTCGTCCAGCAAAAAACCGTCCGAATCACCTGAGCCTCTGAGGTCGACTCGCACGGCGGCATACCCGTGGCCGGCGAAGTAGTGGTGCATGGGCTCGTCCCGCGCGCGGGTGAAGTCGCGCTTGCGGTACGGGATATACTCCAGGATCGCCGGCACTGGAATGGTCTCCGCGTCGGCCGGCAGCCAGATGCGCGCTGCGAGATGAGATCCATCCGACATCGGGATCCAGCAGTTTTCAATGACGCGAATGGTATGGGGAAACTGATCGATGATTTTCATCGACGCTCCGTCTGCTCTCCATTATACCGGATTCTTGCTGGTTTAATCTGAGAATTTTGTTGGGAAGGAGTTGCCGAACCTAGAGTTCGACCTCAGAAATTCGCAAAAAAAGTTGGCGCGCCGAAAGTTTTCATTGCGCGCTGTTAAGAAGCCGCGTCAAAGTTCAACGAGATCTTGAACTCGATTTTCGAATTCACGCAACTGGCTTGGAGGAGGTGGGCTTGATTGGAACATTGAGCCGAGTCGTTCGCGGACTTTGAATCCCGTCTCGGAATTCCAGCAATTAACAATGGCGAGCCTGAACCCACCGGGCGGCATCGAGTGCATCTCCGGAGGTTTGTTGTCGTGAAAGGTCACTTGAATACTGGAAACGCCCTGCCAGCTTAGAAACTCGTCTACTGCTCTATCGTCCGGCCTCTTATAATGAGGACCGTGTGCTCCGAACAGGACAATGCTGTAGCCTGTCCGTCGCGTGTCATCGCAAAAGTGCCAGTGACCGTTCGCATAGAGATCGACGACCGCCTCGATCCAACCCGAGCCGTAAAGGTCGGGCCACTGGTCGGCGAAGCGGAGGTGAGCCTCGATGATCTTGGTGCCGATGGTCTCGATATTCACGCAGCCGGTATAACCCTTGAGGTGGTGGCGCAGCCAATTGCCGCAATAGCGTTCGATCTCGGGACGCGCTTCCGCCAGAATCATCCAGTAATCGAACATTCCTTGGTCCAGAGTTTTGCCGACGGTGTGGCGCCACCATACCGGCTCACCGTCCACGACAGCGGCGTCGGTGCTCACGTGCTCGCCGGTTAGAAGTGGCATCCACATATGCCCGGGCTGTAGTTCGGCCCTGAACTGCTCGGGCGACTCAATAATTTTGCCGCCGCTGCCCATGCCGCGCAGATTGTAGATCGGCTTGCTGAAAACGGGAAATTGTCGCGGCATGATATCATGCGGGGCGTTATCCAGCCCTTGGGTTTCACAGATGAGCAGTTTGTTATAGATCCAGCGCTGCCTCGGAAATAGTTGATAAGCCAGCTCGTCGTCGGTGGGGACGGTGACGTTATCCGGACAGGAAACGGTGGTAAAATACTGGGTACGCCAGGGGTCTGATTCGACGATCGGCATCGTTACACCACCCGCCGGGAGCGCCTAGTCGCCTGCCGATCACTGTTTTCCGCGTCGCGCACACACTGTGCCGAGCGAAAGCCTGCGGGACACAAATCGAAATGAAAAGTTACTTTTAATATCATTCGCTCTAGCTTTCTGAAATTACATTTTTGTCCCGGTCATGAGACCCTTTTGTTTTTCCTTTTTGGGCTTGCGAAGGAGTGACACCCGCCCGAGTATGCGATAAGGCCTCGAAAGATTGACGGTTTCAATTTTCAGTGCGCCATGCCTTCAAGGCGATTGCGCTGCCTAATCTTGTCACATAGCAAAGCGAGGACCAGGAAGAGAGGAAGGCTCCGAGAGCCGGGACTGTCTGTGGAGGGAAGCGCGATCAACTTCACTCTCCTCTTAGTACTACTGTGTTAATAAAATCGTGCTATTATGCATGGAAATTCGAGTAGGAGGTGAATATCCATGCCAAAGCTTGCTGAATTCGAACGCTACATCGATCAATTGTGCGAAGTACTGGGTCATCAGGACCGTCACGCCGGATTCGCCGCTTATAGCCGGGGGTTGATGCTGCCCATCGAACGCAAGAGTGTGGAACCGTTGGCGGCGCACACGGATCCGTTGCATGTGAGTTCGCAACACCAATCGCTGCACCACTTGGTGGCAATGTCGGAGTGGTCGGACACGGCGGTTCTGGAGCGTGTGCGCGATTGGGTGATGCCGGGGCTTGGACAGAAGAGCAGCTTCTATTGGATCGTGGATGATACCGGTTTTCCGAAGAAAGGGGCACACTCGGTAGGAGTAGCGCGGCAGTACTGTGGACAATTGGGCAAGCAGGATAATTGTCAGGTGGCGGTCAGTTTGTCGTTGGCAACCGAGCAGGGCAGTGTGCCGATAGGGTTTCGGCTGTACTTGCCGGAAAAGTGGGCTAAGGATCACCGGCGTCGGAAAAAAGCCGGCGTACCGCAGGAAGTGAAATTTCTTACCAAGCCCGAGATCGCACTGGAGCAGATCCGAGCGGCGAAAGCCGCGGGAGTTGCAGTTGGCATCGTGCTGGCGGATGCGGCCTATGGCAATGACACAAGTTGGCGCGAGGAGTTGAGCGAGATAGAGTTGGAGTACTGCGTGGGAGTGCAATCGAGCACCACGGTATGGTCTAAAGGCACGGGGCCACTGCCCCCCAAGGCGCAAAAGAGAATGGGACGCCCTCCGACTAGGTGGCGGCGCGGCCCGGGTGCCACACCGCTCAGTGTGAAGGCGTTGGCCGAATCCTTCAAAGCACGCCGCTGGCACACGGTGAGTTGGCGCGAGGGGAGCCATGCGGTGCTGTCGTCGCGCTTCGCGGCGCTGCGCGTGCGGGCGGCGCATCGCGACGAAAAGCGTAAGACCCTGCGTAAAGAAGAATGGTTGCTGATCGAATGGCCACGCGGTGAGGCTGAACCGACAAAGTACTGGCTGGCGAGGTTGCCCGCTGACACGCCGCTTGTAGAATTGGTCAGGGTCGCCAAGATGCGCTGGCGCATTGAGAGGGAGTATCAGGAATTGAAACAGGAGTTCGGCCTGAGCCATTACGAGGGACGAAACTGGCGTGGATTTCATCATCACGCCACCTTGTGTATTGCGGCGTACGGGTTCTTGCTGGCAGACCGGCTTAAACATGGCGGCTCCAAAAAAAACTCCACTCAATCAAAAACGCCTTCCCTACCCGCAGATTACACACCTCGCGGGAGCCCAACGCACCCAACGTCACGTGCCCGATTCCATCGCCACGCTGCGCTATACTCTGGCGTGGGCGATCGTCAGCAAACTCCCTCGATGTCCCTGCTGCAACGTGGTGAGTCGTTATTAGTGACACAGTAGTATTAGAAGCCTGTCACAAATATCTTTGACTACCCGAATACGATCATCGACTTGTTTTTCGATTTCCGCCCGATGGGTGATCTTTTCTACCGGATCGGAAATACCCCTCCGGCTGAACTCAGCTTCAATTCGGCTTTCGCGCATTCCTTCCAGGGCCATCGCCTCATCGCACTCTTTTGGTTTTGGCTCGGCTCCGTATGTCACTGAAAGCCAACCCAACAAAACAGCCACCGCGATGAAATAGGGTTTGAGCATTTGACCTCCTTCAAACGGGGAACGGCGAGAGCAATGGGCGTGCCCGGCCCCACGGTTCGGATGTGGATGATCTTTCACTCCGGGAATTGCCCTGCAGCGGCGCAAATACAAGCAATTGGGCGCTGCGGATGGAATGGTTTGGAAAGGTCGGCCGTGGTGCTAATTGCGATGGCGTTACACAATCTGCAACGAACCAAGTAGAACTATGACAAAATTGCACGCCAAAATTGCATCCCGCAATTGAAAACGCGCATTAATCTCACGAACAATACATTCATATTTCCAACTCATGCGCCCTCGGGATGAGGGCATGAAAGTTTTTTTGCATGGGCGGTGCCAAAGGAACTCGTCCACGTATTCCAACACCTTAGCCACTTCGATTTACCGCTAGACGTCTAGATTGTAGGAGTTATCTTTACAGGACGGAGATGTTGGCAGCGTTTATCCGACAGGGTTGCCAGAAACACGAATATATCAACGCAATTCATAGGGCTGGCAAAACTTCTTTGCCCAACAAATCGATTTGCTGACACCAATCGGAAGAACGGAAGCGTAGGTCGAAGATTATAAGGTCGGCGCCGGCGGTCTGGTAGGCGCGCGTCCCGCGGATAATATCCTCCGGTGTTCCGGCAAGAACAAGCCCGCGGATGTCGTCCAATGTCGAAAAGATTCCGCCGGCGGGTTTGACCCAGGTGGAGTTCTTGTTCGCCTCGCTGATTAAACTCTTGACGTTCACATGCCCGAGCGCCGTTTCTCTATCTTCGGCGATGCTAGTCAAGGGCATCACTCCAGCCGTTATCAGCGGGCGTCCAGCCTCTTTAGAAACTTCCCGGAGATACGCCATGCGCTTTGTAAAGGTCGCCAAAGTGATTCGCACCGGCAGCCGCCCGTCGCCAAACGCTACCACGCGCCGACAGGCGGCCGGTGTCGAGCCTCCACACCAGATCGGAATAGGACTGACGGGAGTTGGTTTCAGTTCTACATCCTGGAAGTTGTAATAATTATCGTGATAAGAAACTCTTTCTCCCGCCCAAAGCCTGCGGCACAGGTCTGCATTGGTCCTTGCCAAGTGTGCCCGCTCTGCCGGCGCAGTCGGAAGTCCCGCAGCGGCGAATTCGTGGGGGAAACCGCCCAAGCCCATACCCATGATGATCCGGCCGTTGGCGATGCGGCTTAATGCCGCAAAACACTGTGCCAGGTAAATGGGATTCCTATGACAGATCGTCATGGCGGTGCCCACGGTGAGTTTCTTCGTTACCGCTGCGACAGCGGACAACACGAGCAAACCCTCAATGTGTGTGTTATCGGTTCCCTCCATGTCGTAGGGTGTGAACACCAGGTGATCTCTCACCCACACGGAGTCGAAACCATAGACCTCGGCCTTGAGCGCCCCGTCGAGACATTTTTCCACGGAGGCGTGCTGGCCAAAATGCGGCAACACCAAGCCGAATTTCCAATCTCCCATCGAATTACTTTTTCACGGCTTTCTAAAGGTTTGCAAATCCTTCAAAGCAGATCCTACGCAGAAAATTCTCACTGAGAGGAGCTTGCCGGCGTACTTTTTTGTCAGCGCAAGACCAGGTTTGTCGTCCAACGAGGCTCGGTGTCCATACAAGAACAAGGACTTAGTCACGGCATATTGCTTGCGTGGAAACCGCCGGCAAAGGGAGCTATTCTTGATATGAGCCAACCAAGATTAAAACTTGTTTGGGTTAACGGAACGTGGTTGTCCACTCGAAAGAAGACCAAATTAAACTCCGCTGTCGAAACTGGTAAGTGGGCAAACTGGTTGATAAGAGGATGGGCTTGGCTCCGTCTTAACGGTTCTGCGATTTCAGCGCTTGTCCTTCTTCTCGGGGCTCCCTGGTACTTGGGCAGGTTTTACGTTCAATTGGAAAACGCCGATCAGGTACTCTATGGTGATGCCGGGTTAATAAAGCGCGTCAACGGGTTGCACAACGATGTAATCTGGATGAAGGGATTCGTTACCGGTACGTACGGAGAGAAAATAGTTGCACAGGGTTACAAGAAAGATGAAGTCAAGATCTTGCCAGTACGTTTTTCAGAGCCGCAATCGGCCGGTAAGCTTTTATTCCAAACAGCGGAAGCTGCTTCTGGACGACTTCAATACAATTTGGAGATTACTCTTATACGCGCGACTCGTGAAGAGATAGTTTTGTCCGTGAGCCGAGAATTCGAGCGTAACGAGTTCAAAAACAATACCGTAAAAGTACCTGTCACACTGGGGGCAGCGCTCGAGCTGACCGAGGCAGTTTACACCGAGGGCATGCCACGAATCTTCTTGACCGTGCTCGCACTCCCCACTCAAGACACGGCCATTGTTGCAATCGGATCGAAAGAATCCACACGATCCTAGCCCGTTTGTAGATACCTCTTACAATTTCGCCTTCCTTCAATCACCGCCGGCCTTCCCATCTGCGAATTTTGCCTCCGCGATTTGCCCGTGCGCCTAGACCTGAATATACTCAATTGAACCAAAACTTCTTGGTTGACCGCAGACGGGGGACGAAGGGAAACGGCTATGATGGTAAGAACAATGGGCGCGTTTGTGCTCGTGCTTCTGGCTGGGGGGAGCGCCCACTCGGGAGCAACGGCTGAGGCGAATCTCAAAAAGGGCTTCATTCAGTGCGGCGTGAACACCGGCCTGGCCGGATTCTCGCAGGCGGACAGCAACGGAGAATGGCGTGGAATCGACGTCGATCTTTGCCGCGCCGTTGGCGCCGCCCTGTTCGGCGATGCGCGGAAGATTCGCTTTACGCCGTTGACTGCGCAACAACGATTTACCGCTTTGCAGTCGGGAGAAGTGGACATTCTTTCGCGCAATACCACGTGGACGATCACGCGCGATACCAGTCTCGGCCTCAACTTTGTCGGCATCAATTTCTACGATGGTCAGGGATTCATGGTCACGAAAAAGCGAAAAGTGAAGAGCGCGACCCAGCTGGACGGCGCCGCGGTCTGCGTGCAACCGGGCACCACCACCGAACTCAATCTTGCCGACTATTTTCGCGCTAATAACATGAAATTCAAGCCGGTGGTGATTGAGAAATTGGAAGAAGTGCTCAACGCCTATTTCGCCGGGCGCTGCGATGTCTACACCACCGACGTTTCCGGGCTGATCGCCACGCGCGTTTCGCGCGCGGCCAATGCGGCCGACCACGTGATCCTTCCGGAGGTTATTTCCAAGGAACCTTTCGGACCGATCGTGCGACACGGCGACGATCACTGGTTTGATGTCGTCAAGTGGTCACTGTTCGCTATGATCGAGGCCGAGGAACTTGGGCTCACGTCGAAGAACATCGATCAGCAAGCGAAAAATGCCAATCCTGTCATCCAACGCTTCGTTGGCGCCAGGGGTGAATTCGGGAAGATGCTCGGCCTGGACAATCGATGGGCCTACAACATCATCAAACAGGTGGGCAATTACGGCGAGAGTTTCGAACGCCACCTGACGCCGTTAGGAGTTGATCGCGGCATCAACAAACTTTGGAATCGGGGTGGACTTATGTACGCGCCTCCCATGCGCTGAACCGGCATACATCCCGAAACTCCGTGAAATTCCATGCTCCCTGAATCGCGTCGGTCCGCCGGTACTGCCGGCTCGAGCAAATTAACGTGGTCTTTGAACCAGCCGCGCGTTCGATCCATTGTTTATCAAGCTTTATTGGCGGCCACGGTCAGCCTCGCCGCTTGGTACTTTGTTTCCAACGCGATGGAAAACCTTATNNCCTTATGGCACGTCGGATTGCCAGCGGGTTCGGTTTTTTATCGCGTGAAGCCGGCTTCGAAATCGGCGAGACGACGCTGCTTTCCTATAACGCCGGGGACACTTACCTGAGGGCTCTTGCGGTCGGACTTCTCAACACCTTTCGAGTCGCGACGCTGGCGATTATCTTCTCGACTATGTTGGGCGTATTGATCGGGTTAGCGCGGTTATCGCTCAACTGGCTGCTCGCGAAGCTTGCCGCAGGGTATATCGAAGGGATTCGCAACGTGCCTTTGGTCGTACAACTGTTTTTTTGGTACGCCGTGATGACCGAGAGCCTCCCGGCTCCCGCCGACGCACTGAACCCTTTGCCGAGCGTATTTCTCAGCAACCGCGGTTTCGCATTTCCGATTCTCGCTTCCGTGGTACCCATAGAGATGGACTCCCCGCAGCTCCACGGTTTTAACTTTTCCGGCGGCGGCTTGCTATCGCCCGAATTCGCAGCGCTCTTTCTTGGCCTCACGCTTTACACGGCGGCGTTCGTCGCAGAAATCGTCCGCGCCGGAATACTGGCGGTAGACCGCGGCCAATTCGAGGCGGCGTATTCGGTCGGTCTCAACCAGCGGCAAGTCATGCGCTTCGTAATTTTTCCGCAGGCGCTGCGCGTCATCGTTCCCCCTGTGACTAGTCAATACCTCAACTGCACCAAAAACAGCTCCCTCGCGGTGGCGATCGGCTATCCCGATCTGGTTTCCATCGCGAATACGACGATCAACCAGACCGGCCAAGCCATCGAAGGTATTGCGATCATCATGCTCGTCTATCTGACGATCAGTCTTGCCATCGCCGGTTTTATGAACTGGTACAACCGGCGCTTTGCGCTCAGAGGAAGCAAGCTATGAACCGCGCCATAGACCTAGCGACGCCGCGTATTGTATCGCTGCTCCAATGGTTGCACGACCGGCTCTTTTCCACTTGGTCCAGTTCTCTTGCATCGCTGGGAATTCTTTATCTCGCGTGGATGTTGATCCCGCCGCTGATCGACTGGGCGTTTGTTCGCGCGGTTTGGTCTCCGGCGAACGCGAGTCTCTGTCGTGATGCGATTGGCCGCAGCGCCTGCTGGGCTTTCGTCGCCGAGAAGTACCGCTTCATACTGTTCGGCACCTTCCCCTTCGACCAACAGTGGCGGCCAGCCTTAACGATCGCGATACTAATCGGACTTTATACGTTGAGCGTTTTGCGCGTGCGGCGATCCCGCATCGTTTCCTTCTGGCTCATAGGCATGGCGGCCATCGGCGTGCTCATGTGGGGAGGCTTGTTCGGACTCAGCTACGTCGAGAACGAACGCTGGGGCGGGCTAACGTTGACGCTCTTGCTTGCGACTTTCGGTATTGGGTTCGCGTTTCCGCTCTCGATATTGCTGGCGCTCGGGCGCCGATCGGACATGGTGTTGGTTCGTTGGCTCTCCGTCGCCTATATCGAGTTGATCCGTGGAGTCCCCATGATCTCGGTTCTCTTCATGGCTTCGGCCATGCTACCGCTTTTCCTGCCTGCGGGGGTATCCATCGACAAACTCCTGCGGGCGCAGATCGCCATGATCCTTTTCGCCGCTGCTTATCTCGCCGAAGTAGTGCGCGGCGGCCTGCAGGCAATACCGCGCCAACAAGAAGAAGCAGCCCAAGCGCTTGGACATACCTATTGGCAACGGGCCTGGTACGTCATCCTGCCCCAAGCGCTACGGATTGCGATCCCTCCTTTGGTCAATACGTTTATCGGCTTTTTCAAGGACACCTCCCTCGTCGTGATCATCGGGCTCTTCGATTTTTTGACGACGATCAAGGTTTCCCTCACCGAGCCGGCCTGGACTGGATTCGGTGTCGAAGCCTTGCAACCCGATGTCGCGTTACAGCCAGGGTCTTGAACGAAATACCGCGCCCGCCCGAGGAATTCAGATGCTTAGGGAGAATTGAAACGAAGGTCGGAAGGACTACGATCGGATCATGAATGCCCGCAAAATAAAAAACCCTACTTCAAGATATCGAAGTAGGGGTCACAACTCGCAGCTGTCAGCGGCTTATCCGGCGAACCCGTCGGCGGTATTTTGTCTCAGCGTGATTACAGAGAGCCGTCAAACAATCCAGGTGGCGGGAATTAAGCGACGAAAATTCTCCGTTGCCATTTTACCGAAAGCTCTGAAGAGGCCTTCTGCGTCTCTTCGTCTTCGCTACGCTCATAAAAACCACTAACGCGACGATGGGTACGGCAGCGGTGACCAACAATAGAGTTATGGCATCAAGCAACATGGCGATCCTTTCTTGACGCCAACTTAGAGCAACTCCAATGCCAGCCGGCAAAGGTTAAGCAGATCCAGCAGTTAGCCGCATCTATAACGAGAAAGGCT
>WNGE01019321.1_pt1 | contig 12198 bp, 8 predicted proteins | sample 5400651 | NCBI WGS metagenome assembly WNGE01 (sample SAMN13153370, study PRJNA577476) | soil metagenome | isolation source: 60 cm soil or saprolite under grassland replicate 2 | place: USA:California | collected 2016-06-15 | reverse complement strand
TCGAGGGCTGGGGCCTGTACAGCGAACGCCTTGCCGACGAGATGGGGCTGTACGCAGACGACGTCGAACGCCTGGGCATGCTCGACCTGCAGGCGTTGCGCGCCGCGCGGCTGGTGGTCGACACCGGCATCCACGCCTTGGGATGGACCCGCGAGCAGTCGATCGCAACCCTGCGTGCCAGCGGCTGCGACGTGTGGCTGGCCGCCAGCGAGACCGACCGCTACTCGGCGATCCCGGGGCAGGCGCTGACCTACAAGATCGGCCAGCTTGAGATCGAGGACCTGCGCAAGCGGTGGGTGGCTGGCGGGAGTGAGGTCCGCGGCTTCCATGACACGCTCCTGGGGCTTGGGCTGCTGCCCCTGGCCAGCCTGCGTCCCGAGCTGGAGACAGTCAGGGAGGGGCCACGGTGACCAGTCACCCGGCGCCTGGGGGACCGGGCGGGTTGCGGGAGAGTATGCGCTCGCTGGGCGCTGCCCTTGTTCGGTCCGACGCTGAATGGCGGCTCCGCGCCTGACCTGTCCGCCCAGCACCCAGGCTTCCGCCAGCAACACCAACGGTCGGGCCGCCACGGTCAGATGGTCAGCACGGATCAGATGGTCAGGACGGCCTTGCCGAGCACCTGGCCGGCCTCCAGGGCCCGGTGGGCGGCGGCGGCCTCCTCCAGCGGGAAGGTCGCCCCGACCTGCACCGTCAGCGCGCCGGAGTCGAACAGCCGGGCGGCGTCCTCCAGGATCCCGGTCTGCCGTTCCCGCTGGTCGAACCAGCCGAACACCGACGGCGCCAGCGTCCAGGTGAACGAGACGCGCAGGTTGCGCTGCTGCATCGCCTGGATCGCCTCCGCCGGCCAGGGGCTCTCCACGTTGGAGACCAGGTCGCCGTAGGGGCGCACCAGCCCGAAGCTGTCCGCGAAGGTCCGCCCACCGACGGTGTCGTGGACCACGTCGGCCCCGTCGCCACCCGCCCAGGCCCGCACCGCCTCGCCGACGTCCTCGCCGCGGTAGTCGATGCACCGCTCCGCGCCGAGCTTGGCGGCCAGCTCCGCCTTGGGCCCAGCGGACACGGTCGCCGCCACCCTGGCCCCAGCGGTGCGGGCGATCTGGACCGACAGGTGCCCCACCCCGCCGGCGCCGCCCTGGACCAGCACCCGCTGGCCGTTGGTGACGCGGGCCCGCCCGTGGAGCGCCTCCCAGGCGGTGATGGTCACCAGCGGCGCGGCCGCGGCCTCCACGAACGACAGCCGGCTGGGCTTGTGGGCGACCAGCCGCTCGTCCAGGGCCTTGGCCTCCGCGTAGGTCCCCTGGGTGGTCCCGAACCCGCCGTCGCAGAAGTACACCTCGTCACCCGGCCGGAACCGGGTCACCTCGGCGCCAACGTCGGAGACGACCCCGGCGCCGTCCCGCCCCAGGATCGCCGGCGGCGCTCCGGCGATCGTGCCATGACCGCGCAGCTTGGCATCGACCGGGTTGACCCCCGCGGCGCGCAGCTCGACGCGGACGTCTCTCCTGCCGAACTCCAACTCGGCGACCTCGGCAGGCTGCAGCACCTCGGGCCCGCCCACGGCGGTCATCAGGATCGCGCGCACCGTCCACCCCCCAACACGGTCATGACCAGCGACCGAGCCACCCTACAGGGCCACCCGGCACAGCGCCGGCCAGATCTCTGCAACCAGGACGGTGCAGCGCCCCCGACGGCGCGTCGCCGATCGCGACCCAGGCCGCCGTCAACTCAACTCCCAAGGCCCTTTTAAGCGCGCCACCCCCGCCGGGCCGAGCACATACCCGCCGACCAGGAAGACGAAGGTGGGGCGAGCCCGGCGACGTCATCGAGGTGCCGGGACGGACGTCCGTCCGGGCGGCCCGGGAAGTGTGCCCGTTTGGGCAGACGGTCCCTTGTTACCGTAGCGGGAAGAGCTGAACGGGGGATCGCGCCGATGCCGCACCAACTCCCCGAGCCGGCTGGGCGGCCGCCTCCGCGCGCTCGCCACCGGACCTCGCCGCCGTCGCCGATCGTGAATCCGAGCGCTGGGGCCCGTGCCCGCACCCCAGCGCCCACCCGGGCGCGCATCCTCCAGGATCTGGCCGGGCTGCAGCGGAACGCGGGGAACCAGGCCCTGGTGTCACTGCTGAGCCGGCGCCCCCGAGAGGTGCAGCGCGCCCCGCAGGCGGGCCAGCCAGCCGACCTGGACGTCGGCTTCAACCCGCAGGACATCGCGCACCGGCTGGTCGAGGCGATCGACCAGAAGCAGCTCAAACGGATGACGCCACCGCTCGAGCGGCATGTCGACCTTCCGGCGGTCGTCGCGGCGCTCAGCGGGCGCACGACGGACCAGATCCAGGACATCGACCGGGCCTACACCGCCTTCGAGCACCGCCCGCTCAGGATGGACCTGCTGGGCGGCGGCGAGTCGGGCTTCCCGACCGATCTCACCTCCGACAGGCTGACCCGGGTGAGGGTCCTCCTTGATGGGACGAGGGCCGCACCCGGCGAGGGCGATCTCGCGGTCGACCTCGCCGAGCTCAACCGTCTCGACGCCGATGCAGCCGAGCTGCACACCCTGCTGCACGGCGATCTACCCGACGCCGACGTCGAGCGCGTGATGACGCTGCTGCGCCGCGACGCCGCGGGCAACGCCGCCCTCGCCAAGCGGTACCGGGCGCTCTCCAGCATCGAGCTGGCCGGGGACCTCGGGCGGCTCGGCGGGAACCTGCTGCGGGCGGTACTGCTGCTCAGCGGGGCCGCCGGGGCGGCCGACTCGCTGAAGGTCGCCGCCCTGCGTGGCCGGGTCGCCGGGATCGATGCCAAGATCGCCGAGCTGCAGGAGCGGCCCGGCATTGAGATGGTCGCCACGGTGGAGATCGACCAGCTGCGCAAGCAGCGCCGGGGCGTAGTCGCGGACATCGAGACCAGAGTCGGGCAGGCCGGGGACGAGGCCCGCAAGGCCGCACTGGAGCAGGGTGACCTGGCCGAGCCTGCAGCCGCCCAGGCCGCCGCCGAGCAGGCGGCCAAGGACCGGATGCGCGAGGTGCTCGGCGGGGATGTCGAGAAGGCGGCCGCCGGCCTGGGTGGCGCCGACGCCGCCGCTCTGCGGGCCGTGGCCGCCGGTGATCCAGCAGCCCGCGCCGCGGCCCACCTGCACCAGCTCCGCGAAGCCGACGCGCTGACTGGGGAGGCGATTACCGAAACGCTGCGGGGGCTGCGCGAGCAGGCGGAGCAGCAGACCGGCCAGGCGATGCCGCTGGAGGACCCGGCGACGCGGGCCGCCGCCGCGCGCTCGCTCGCCGAGGACTACCTCCGCCGACTCCCCCCCGCCTACGACGCCGGGCGACCGGCCGACGCGCCCACGCTCGACCGGCTCGTCGGCAGCACCGGCACCCTGACCGACGTCGTCCTCAACCAGACGCTGCGATTCTCCGGCGGCCAGCTCGACCCGGTCAGCGAACTGCGCTTTGCCCTCGCGGGAGACCGCAAGGACCTGGAGACCGTCAAGCGGACGCTGCGCGGCAAGTCCGCCGCCGAGATCGCGGAGATCAGGCAGCGGTTCCCTGAGCTGGAGGCCGAGCTGTTCGGCAGCGCACCCACGACGGCCGGCGAGGACAACGACGTCGCCGATGCGATGGCCGCGCTGACCGGGACCGGCGGGAAGGCCTCCGGCGCCGACCGGCTCACCCTCGAGGACTACCTCCAGCGGCCGGCGACGGAGGGTGGGCTGGAGGAGGCCCGCTACATCTCCGCGCGGGCCGAGCGGGAGTACCAGTACGCCATCGACAACCGGGGATTCACCGGCTGGTGGCGCGACCACTGGGGCAACGAGGCCCGGGCGCTGATGGACGAGTCCATCAGCAACATCCGCCAGCTGTTCGTCCGCTTCGTCACCGGTGGTGGGACCGACTCTGAGGCGCTGCACCAGATGCGGCTGTGGCGGGCCACCATCCGCGGCGACCGAGCCGGCTACGAGAAGGCCAACGCGGAGCTGCGCGCGACGTTCGAGGCGGTCGCCGCGTTCGCGTTGCAGGTCGCGCTGACCGCGCTGCTCACCCCGGCGGCGGCGGCGATCTTGCGGGTGGCCGAGGGCGCCGAGGCGGCCGTGCTGGCGGCCCGCGCGGTCAAGCTGGCGCGCGGCCTCATCGTCAACACCGTCTCCACGGTGGCCGCCAACGCCGCGGTGCAGGACCACTACGGACTGGCCAGCCTCGAACACGACCTGCTCGGCGGCCTCGGCTCGGTGATCGGATCCGGCAGCGTCGGCAAGCTGTCCGGGCTGCTCGGCAACCGCTTCGTCACCAGCCTGGCCGGCAGGGAGGCCATCTCCGCCGCCTCGACGCTAGCCGGCATCGAGGCAACCGCCGCGCTGGAGGGCCGCTCCCTCACCGCGGACCTGTCGGTGCGGAACTTCCTGCTCACCCACGGCCAGGGCAAGATCGCCCACGCCGTGACCGAGGCCGTCAGTCCAGAGGAGCACGCGAGGCGGCCGGGTGGAGCCGCCGAGCCGGCCCCGGCCGAGCGGGCCGGTGTCGCCGAGCCCAGCGCCACCGGCCCGACGGAGGACGTGACCGCCGGACCCGCCGACGTGCCCGGCCGCACCTCGATGGCTCTGCCCGGTCCGGCGGAGATCGCGCCCGAGAGGCCGTCCAGCCGGCCGGCCGAGGCGCTGGTCGGGCACCCCGTCGAGCCGGTCGAGGCGTCGCCGGCCCCCGGTACGCGAGCCGAGCCGGTGAGGATGACCGCTGCCGAGCTCACTGACTTCGCCGCCGAGGCGCTGCGGCGGCCGGTGCGGCCGATGCGGGGCCAGGCCTTCTTCTACGACGACGTGAAACGCTATGAGACGCAGTTCGCCCGGCGCTTCCCCGGGCTGAAGGTGCCGAGCGGCGGCTACTTCGACCCGAACACCGGCGAGCTGCACATCTCACCGCACGGGGACCTGCGCACTGTGCTGCACGAGGCGATCCACAAGGTGGCCGAGGAGACCGCGCCGCTGGCCAAGCAACTGCTCGGGCGGTACCTCAACGAAGGCATCACCGAGGCGATCGCCCGGGACCGGCTCGGCTTGGCGGCGGGCAACCACGCCTACGACCGCAACGTGGCATTCGTCGAACTGCTGAAGGACCGGCTCGGCGTGGATGTCGTGGAGAACGCCATCCTGCACGGGAACTACCGCGCCTTCCGGGAGGTGGTGCGGGCCCGGCTGGGCGGCAGCGAGGCCGAGACGCTGGAGTTCATGCGCCTGGTCGGCAGCGTCGGCCCGAAGAGCCACGACAGTCCCGCCCTACGCGCCGCCATCGACCTCCTCGACGGTCGTGCCACGCCGCGCGGCGCCCACCCCGAGCCGGTAGGCGCGGCATCCGACGAAGCGGCCGGCCGTGGACCCGAGGAAAGTCCGGCCAGCACGTTGCCCACCCGTTCCTCAGAAGTCCTGCAGGCCGCGGATCAGCGCATCAAGTCCGTCGAACTGGCCCTCGAACGGCGGCCGGAGCTGCGAACCCGCTTCCAATGGGAGGCCAAGACCCTTCGCGTGGAGTTCGGCAAGCAGCGTGACGTCTTCCAGGACCTCTCGCCGGACGACCGCGTCCGGAGCGGTGGCCTGAACGCCCTTCGCGCGGTCGAGGAGCTCATGGCCGTGGAGCGCCGAGCCGCCGACGCACTGGCGAGGATCGACACGGCTCCTCCGCCCGGCAAAGGCGCATCCACAACGTTCGACAACACGGCGTTCCAGGAGCGGATACGCCGGCTGCCGGTCAACGAACGCGTCCCCGAGATCGAGCGGGCCGCCGCCGAGGTCGCCGAAGGCAAGAAGTGGGAGTACGACACCCGCTTGAGCTCACTCAACAAACGCAGCGTCTATCGCGACCCGGCCACCGGAGACCTCTGGTCCGTCGACACCTACCACGGCACCTTCGAGCTTTGCACGAGCAGCGGCCTCCACCAAGGCGAATTCAACTTCGTGTTCGAGGAGACGGAGAAACGTGATAAAACGGGCAAGCACGACCTCAACGTATGAGTAGCCGGCGACGAGGCCCCGTCGCCAAGACGCGTTCCTTACAGCCGATCCACCGGCGAGAGGCGGCGGTGGGCTTCGCGGGGCCGCCATCGAGGAACAGGTGCAGGATCGCGGTGTCGCGCCGCTCGTCGAAGCCGCGCCCCTCGCAGGTCTCGAACAGCCGCCGCAGCGCCTCATCGTCGAGGACCGGAACCGGATCCTCCGGGACGGCTGGTGGCTTCTGGATGTCGGCGGTAGTCGCGTCTGCCAGACCCCGCCCGCGCTCGTGCAGGAGCGCGCTGAGCTGCTCCAGCGCCTCGAAGTAGGTCTTGATGGTGCGCTCGGACTTGCGCTCCGCCCGCAGAGACCGCTCGAAGGAACGGACAAGGGGGTCTATCCTGGCATCGGCCATCGGCTGGGAGACGACAAGTTCTATGCTGAAGCGGCGGTGTGCTAGCCTCGGCCAGGTCGAGAGGGAGCGAAGAGGCCGCAGGTCAGAGGCCGAATCGGTTCCTCTCTCAGAGCCCTTCCCTTGTACGGTCGCTCGTCCACGTCCCCGTCCAATTCCGGATCGGCGACGTGCCCGACGGCGACACCTTCAATGTGTGCTGGTACGTCGTGGTCGCCACACTGAACGACCTCGCAGCCACCACTCCCCGAAGATAGTTCACATGCTGACCCCTACGGACGGTCCGAAAATCATGTCGTGAATTTCACCCGAGTTTCTACAGGGACTGACGGCCCTGCCCAACCACGAGAACGGTGAGGTGGCAGTGACCCGACGAAGTCCTGGTCATCGAGAGACGTCTCCAGCTGGTCGACCCAGGAAGAGGCGGCGGTGGGCTTCGCAGGCGCGGGCATCGGCGGGACAGGCAGCGTAGCGGCGAAGCATTTGGGGAATGCCAGCCGGCCAGGCGCACGAGGCCGGGGCGTTGTTTCCTGCGGCACGCCAGCGGTGAGCGAAGGCTTTCAAGTGCTTCGGAGTAGGTATCGACGGTTCGCTCGGACCTGCGCTCGGCCAGCAGGGACCGTCCGAAGGAGCGGGCAACGGCCTCTATCCTGGCAGCGCTCAGCGTAGCAGCAGGAAGGCAGGTGCTATTGCAGCGTGTGCCAGCCTCGCGCCAGCAGCAGGGAGAGAAGGAACCGCAGCTCAACGGCACTTCGACCCTCCATAGGAGCCCTGGTAGCTCAGCGGATAGAGCAACTGCCTCCTAAATACCCACGCTTGCACGCTGTACTCACTTGCCGTATTGCAGGCTCCTGCGGAGCAAAGTGGTGTCAGTTATTTGCTCTACCGTCCTGTCGCTCGCCTCATTGTAATAGCGTTACGAATAGATCGTAACTGCTGCTGCGATTGCCGCTCCATAGGCTACGAGTGGCCCAGATGGGTCTCAGGCCGTCAGAGCCGATATCTTCACCTCAGTGCGATTCGTAACCGCTCTCAGAACCGTTCGCCTTCAACGGCGCCATTGCAGTTCCGGCAGCACCGGGCCACCGGCGCCGCTGTGGGCGGTCAGTCTTTGTCGATCTTGGCGCCACTCGGGGCCAGGACGTACCACTTGGCGCCGAACGCGTTCACGCCCTCGCCGGTGACGTCGCCAGGCTTGGTGTCGCCCACGAAGTAGTACAGGGGGTGGCCCTTGTAGGTAACCTGGCTCGTGCCATCAGTCCGCTTCGTGGTCGCCAGGAACGACGCGGTCGCGCCGCTCCCGGCCTGCGGCGCCCCGGAGGTGGTGTAGGGCGGCCAGCCGTCGGCGCAGGCGCCATAGCAGGAGGACGTGGTGCCCTTGTCTCTCTCGAACAGGTACAGCGTGTGGTCGTTGGCGTCGACGAGGATGCGCCCGAGCTTCGAACTCTTGACGGCGACCGTCACGCCCCCGGCCGCCGCCGTGGTGGCTGGTGCGGCTGCCGTTGGCGGGTTGGTCGTCGGCGGACTGGCCGATGAGCTCTTGCTCGAGCTGCTCTTTCCGCACCCGGCGGCGACGAGGACGATCGCCGCGGACGCGGCGGCAATAACCAGCGGTCGTCTCACCTACGTGGCTCCTTGAGCTTGGATTGACCGTTCAGCAGAGGAACCTGCTCCTGCCGCAGGTGATTCCCTCCGATCGTGCCGGCACGGCCAGGCACCACCGTGCAGACTCGAGCCCGTAAACCGCTGGAGCGTCAGGCTTTACCGGATGGCTCGCGTGTAGAGGCGACGGCACCTACCGGTTGCACACGCGCGTGACGGTCGGTGTGGCGATTGCTACTCGTTGCGATGTTGGTCATCGGCGAGCTGGAGCAGCCGCATGTGGACCGACTGGGTCGCGGGTCCCAGTGCCACGCCGAGCTCCTCGCGCAGGTGCGTCGGAGCTGCTGGTAGATCTGGAGCGCCTCGGCAACGTTGCCGCGGGCCGCCTTGACCTCCATCAGCAGCCGGTAGCCGCTCTCCCGGTACGGCGCCCGCTCGATCAGCTCAAGAGCGGTCCGCTCGGCGCCGGCCAGCTCGGTCCCGCCCACCCGAGGCTGGCGGCGGTGTAGGCCTCCAAGGCGCGCAGCAGGACCTCGGCCAGCCGGCGCGCCGCCGGGCGTCGATCCAGGGCGCCTCATGGCGGGCGAGGCAGCGCCGGGTGCCCACGAACCGGGCTACCAGGGCCGCTCCCCAGGCGTCGCGCCAGCGCACCAGCGCGATGGCGGATTCAGCCCAGTGTACCGCCTCCAGCGCAGCCTCCACGTCGATCCAGGCGTCCGGCGGAGGGCGAGCCGAAGCTCGCCGCGGCCTTCCACGCCGGCCGGATGCGGCGCGGTGCGGGTCCTGGACAGCAGCACCGTCAACGCGGTATCGGCCCCGTTGGGCAGGCGCTCGCCCCACAGCGCGTCGCGAGCTCATCAGGGGCGACCAAGCGGTGGCGGTTGACGGCCACGTAGGCGACCACCAGGCGGCCGGCGAGGCCCTGGGGCCCTCTGAGGGCCGGCTGATCAATCGAGCTCGACGACGGTGCCGTCCTCGGCCAGGGCCAGGTCGGGCTCCAGTTCGGCCCGGTGGGCCAGCAGGTCGGGGCTGGGATGGGTGAGTAGCAGCCGTGTGCACCGCAGGCGTTGGAGGTTGGCGCGCAGGGTCGGCAGGTCCAGGTGGTAGCGGATGCGCCGGGTGGCGGTGTAGGCCTCGCAGACGAGCAGATCGGCGTTGTCGGCCAGCTCGATCAGGGTATCGGTCCAGGCGGTGTCGCCGCTGTAGGCGATCACCCGGCCGGCCACGCGCAGGCGAAGGCCTAGGGCGGGCGCGCCCGCCGCGTGGTCGACCCCGAAGGCCTGCACGGTGACCTGTTCGACGTCCAGCGTGGCGCCGGATGCCAGCTCGTGCACGTGGGTGGCAAAGCGGCGACGCACTCGGGTGGAGTCGGGGAAGAGCACTTCCATTGCCTCCTCCAGCCGTTGTTGCAGCCCCGGCGGTCCGATCAAGTGCAGCGGCCGGTCGCGGTGGCGGAACTGGCCGTCCAGCAACAGGTACGGCAGGCCACCGAAGTGGTCGCCGTGCAGGTGGGACACGGCCACGACGGTCACGTCGTTCGGCTCAAGGCCGAACCGCTTGAGGCTGGTCAGCGCGCTCGCGCCGCAGTCAAGCAGCACCGCCTCCTCCTGGCCCAATGGTTGCACGTGGACGCAGGTCTGCAACCGGCCCCCGCTGCCGAAGGCGTCCCCCGACCCGGCCACCGTCACCCGGACCCGGATCGGGACCGGGATCCGTCTGTTCGGCGCCGCCGCCCCTCCGCCCATCGGAGCGCTATCCTCCCAGGGCGAGCCCGTAGGCGAGCCACTGGTGGGAGCTCTCTGCCCGCGGCCGGAAGTCGTGGCTGGGAAGGCGCGCGAAGCCCATGCGCTGGTACAGCCCAACCGCGATGGTCATCAGCGGGATCGAGTGGAGGACCAGGTGCGTTGCCTGGTCGCGGCGGGCGAGGGCGACCAGATGCTCGACCAACGCGCGGCCTACGCCCGTGCCACGCCGCTCGGGGTCGACGGCAAGACACCGGAAGGCGGCCCAGCCCGGCGGGAAGGTGATGGCAGGGTGGTAGCCCCCGTTTCCCGGCGGATAGTAGTCGACCGACCCGACGATGTTCTCGTCCAGCTCGGCCACCCAGAGCTGTGCCTGGTCCCGCCGGCCTTCCACGTCGGCGACGCCGCTGAGGTAGCGGTCCCAGCCGTCGGGCCAGTAGAACCCCCGCTCGAGCTCTGCGAACGCACGGACCAGGAGCTTGGCGACCGCATCGGTCTCCCTGGGACGTGCCCGGCGGATCGTAAGCTCTCTTTCTGGCATGTTCAGACAATAGGCCGCTGTTGGTCCGGGTGCTCGGTATTCCACGGTTTGGGGCCGACGCGAAGGCCCGGGCGGGCGGCTATCTGGCGCTTAACGCGGTCGCTCGAGAAGGGCCATCGGGCGGCCGCAGTGGCGATCGCTCTGGGCGCCTACCCGAAGGTGCGGGCGAAGGCCTTGTGGATCCGCCGACCGGGTGTGGGATCCAGCACCGCGAACAGCACCAGGGCGAAGCGTCCCGTGAACACGCCGCCGAGCAGGTGCTCGGCGAACGCCGCAGCCGTGTCCTCGGGGTCGTTGCCGAACACCCCGCACCCCCAGGCACCAAGCACCAGCACCCGGTGGCCGTGGCGATGCGCGACCGCCAGCACCTTGGCGCTGCGTGACCCCAAGGCGGCCCGCACCTGTGCCAGGCGGCTGGGCTCACGCTCAAGCAGCACGCCCGCGTTGGGCGCGGCCGCGGTGAGGATCGCGACCCGGTACGGCTCCTCGAGCAGGACGCCAGCATCGTCTCGGAAGACCGGCACCGAGGGCGAGTAGACGACCCGGTCGCTGTAGAGCGGGTCCCGGGTGGCGTGGTGGTAGCGGTAGAAGTCGGGCGCCGCCTGCAGGCAGGCGTACAGCGCTGAGGCGCGGGCCAAGCTCTCCTCCTGCGCGGAGGCTCCGCTCAGGAAGCCGCCGCCCGGGTGGCGCGCCGAGGCGAAGTTGAGCGCGCCGACCTCGCCGTCGGCGCTCGCCGCAAGCCGGCGTGTGGCCGCGAGCGTCGACTCACCGGTGACCTGGATGCTGGTCTCCAGCCCCGCCATCGGCTCCGCCGCCTGGAGCAACAGCTCGGACGGGAGGTACAGCCGCGTCCGGGCGACCGCGGCCTGGACGTCTGCGCGGAGGTCCACGCGGCGGCCCGAGGGTGCGACGTAGCCTCCGTCTCCCAGGAGCTTCACGGTCTCGGCCGCCACGGCCGCACGCTGCTGCCGGCTCATCTCACCTGAGACCCTATCGGCTCGGCGGCGCCGCAATCCCAGATCCCAGAGGGGTAGCGGCGTTGGAAGGTGCTGGTGTTGGGACGCCGCGAGCCTGGAGTACGAAAGGGGCGATCGCTTCTTGCTGCTGGTCGTTGAGATGACGGACGCCGTGGCGTGGAGGTGAGCTGGCAAGACTGTGAGGGCAAGGCGGTAGCGATGCTCGCGGTGTCACTATTGTTTGGTTGGCTAAGGTCCGTGGAGTTCAAGTTCCCACTCGGCGAACGGCGGGGTGACCTGGTATGCGGAGTCGAGGTAGGCGCGGATGTACTGGGCAACGCGATGGCCGGCCAGTTGCGCTCCGCCTGGAGGGACTGCGCCCGGCATCGAGTGCTTCGGCGGCAGCGGGCGCTTCGGCGTGAACGAGGCGGGAACCAAGATGAGCATCACCGGTCTGTACGTGCGGGTCGCACCCAGCGACCTGGAGCGGCTCAACCGTGATCCGGCAGCGTTCATGGAGGCGTCTACGGCGTCGATGACACTCGGCTGGGAGAACAGCCCGTCGACCGAACCTTGGATCTCGATCGAGAAGGCCTGGGCCGTGCTCGGTTATCTGCTGGACCAGGCGACGGACGGCAACCTCGACGTCATCTTTGGTGGGACCCCGATCGGTGAGGACTGCGGTTTCGGGCCGCCGCGCTATCTGACCTCCAACGAGGTCCTGCAGGCAGCCGACGTGTTGAGCCGGACCCGGAGGGCATGCGCGCGGCGTGGGCGGCACTCGAAGACGAGTGGGCGAAGACGATCACTCGGGCGCAAGCTCTCCCCGAAGACAAACTGCACGAGTCGGTCAACGGCGAGTGGTCTTTCGTCCAGACGCTGCGACATCTGGTCTTCGCCATGGACAAGTGGTTCACGGCGCCGATCCTCGGCGGAAGCTTCCACCCGATCGGGTTGCCGAACAGCGGCTCCGT
>WNGE01011033.1_pt1 | contig 12198 bp, 10 predicted proteins | sample 5400651 | NCBI WGS metagenome assembly WNGE01 (sample SAMN13153370, study PRJNA577476) | soil metagenome | isolation source: 60 cm soil or saprolite under grassland replicate 2 | place: USA:California | collected 2016-06-15 | reverse complement strand
TGTTGATCGTAGTGTAGATCAGTGTAAGGGCGCCGAATTCCTCTTTCACCAGTACACGTCCGCAGATCACCCAAATGGCGAGCATCATCACCCGAGAAAGGGCTGCGGCGCATAGCGACCATCCGGCTGCACTGGCGAATCTGCGAGTTAGCGGACTGGCCTTGTGTAGTCGCGTCTTGAGAATACCCAGTGGAAAGGCGAAAGTGGTCATTTTCTATTCCCACAACCGTAAGTGATCGAAATCACTTGTGCCAAACAGAATTGCATTGTTGATGTCGACTCGACAGTGGTGGGTCAATGTCAAAAAGCGGGCGCGCGGGCGAGGTCGTTTTATGCGCCGTTTTCAAGGGAGGCGTAGAGGCCCACCAGTTTCGCTTCTTCGGTTTTCCAGTTGTAGTGAGTTGCGACTCTTGCCCGCCCGCGCTCTCCCATCTGATTGGCCTCGTTGGGATGGGTAAATAACTCAATGATCGCGTTTGCGATCGCCTGCGGGTCCGCCGGATCCACGAGAAGGCCGCAACCGGAGCCGCCCACGATTCCACGCCAGAGGGGAAAATGTGATGCAATCACGGGTATACCTGCCCGCATATACTCAAACAGCTTAATCGGCCATGCGCTCACGTAATTAGGAGTATCATGAAGGACGACTAATCCGGCCTGCACACGGCCAAGAAGATTGATTACGCCGGTGCGGTCCAACATGCCCAGATAGTCTACCCGCTCCCACCCCGGAAGCTTTGCAACCTCCTGTTTCAGTTCCGGCGGATCGAATGCTCCTGCTAACGCCAGCCGAACGGGAACGGCACGTGGGAGCAGCGCCATTGCTTGCACCAGTTCTCGAATTCCTCTGGCTTCGGTGATGCTGCCTACGTAGGTGACCGTCGGTTCACGCACGAGTGACTGCCCAGCAGTGGATGTAATCCCATCGAGAAGGGGGAAATTGCTAACAACGACAGTATGAGGGTTTATACGGCACAGTCGCGCTCCGATCTCTGTAGTCGCAGCGACAATCGCTGTGAAATAACCGGCAGTTGCCCATTCCAAGCATTGACATATACATTTGATGGGGCGAGCTAACCAAACCGGCAAATAAGGTTTGTACTGGATGGTCCTCGGAAGGTCCTCGTGCACATCGTAGATCACGCGTTTGCCTTGCAGCCGCAACAGCAAGGCTGCGGGTATCAGTTCGGGGTCGTGAAAGTGGTAAACATCTCCATTCTGCCGTCGAGCCTCGCTGTATACCCGCCAGACGCAGCACGTCATTCGCGAAAGGCGACCGCCTGACTTGCGAACCGTTCTGATTTGTACGCCGTTCACCTTTTCATCGCGTTCACCAGGAACGACGAGCACGACTTGATGGCCGGCTTGCGCGAGCGACGTGCATTCCTTCTCGCATATGCGACTGTCGCGAGGGTTGTGAACGGACGTGAGGTGGATGACTCTCATGGTGCACTGCGTATGGTAGCTTGTCTCCACGACAAAACCAGCAGCCTCTTCCATTGATTTGTGACAACCAGATTGGCACAGCCCCACAGTGAACCCAGGCCATAGCTGCCGTGAAGGCTGAGGAACACCAGCGGCATGACCAGCAGAAATCGCGGGTCTTGCTTCTTGTAGGCAATATCGAGGGAGGCAATAAAACTCGCGACGGCGTAAATGCCGAGAATGCCGACGAGCACCCACACAAACAGTGCTGCCATAGCAGCCAGCAGTGCGGAAGCAATAACTGCGCTTACGAACGCAAGCGGGACCAGGTGTCGCCAACCCACCGGCATGACAGTGCTGTGGGCAAACGGTAGGATCACCCAAGTGCCGTCTTGAAAACTATGTTCGCAGAATGTACTCAATTTCGTCCGCGCAAAGTAGTTGATTACGACGTCAGGCGCGAGCAGAGTTGTCCCCCCTGCGCTTTTCAATCTAAGATTCAGTTCGATATCCTGGCAGCGCACCAACTGTTCATTGTACTTGCCGATCTTGTCGAAGACTTCTCGCCGGTAGCAACCAAATGCTGCAGTATCAACCGGCTGCACGCCTGATTTCTTGCTGGTTGTCCTGTAGATCGCACCGCCCACTCCGAACCTATGAGACAGTGCGGCGACGATTGCATTTCCAACCAACCCAGGATCGCGCGCCTTGATCCTCCACGCGCCCCCGACATTATCAGCCTTGTATTGGCAGGAGTATTCGACGCATTTGCGAATCGCGTCTTGGTTGTACGTAGCGTGCGCACTCATCATCATGATCAGGTCACCGCGGGCGTGGTCAATGCCGATGTTGAAGGCAATCGGTGTGATCCGCTTCGGATTTACGAGTACGCGAATAGGGTCGTGGCGTTGAATGTATTGCTCCAGAATGGCCTTTGTTCCGTCGGTGCTCATCCCATCAACCACCAGAATTTCAAGCTTCTCCTTGGGATAGTCACTGGCTAGAATCGAATCGAGACAGTTCGCCAGAAACTGCTCCTCATTACGGCAAGGAATAATGATTGACACCAGGGGCGGTTCGCTCATTGGGAGACTGTTGAAAGAAATGAAATCACGTCAGTTCGGCCGTGGCCTTGTAAACTCAGGCACCCGCGAAAACAAGTGTAGTTCGGACCACGTGTTCTATCTGTTCTGCCGACAACTCCGGATACATCGGCAAAGATAGGATTTCTTGCGAAAGGGCCTCGCACACCGGCAGGGAACCAGGGCCAGGAGCTCCCCGGTCCTGGTATGCCTTTGTTAAATGCACAGGCACCGGGTAATGGATGGCCGCATTGATGCCTTTTTGCAGCAGGTGTTCGCGCAATGCGTCACGTTGTTGACTCCGGACGACGAATAGATGGAAATTGTGCTCCCCGCCCGGTGGAATCGGAGGGGGAGAAACAGGTGAGCCCGCGAATGCACGTGCGTAGGTGGTCGCATGTTGTCGGCGCATGCTGTTCCAGAGTGTAACGTAGGGAAGTTTCACAGTGAGCACCGCTGCCTGGATCGCATCAAGACGTGAATTGGTTCCGACTACTGAGTGCTGATACTTGGCCGGGCTGCCATGGTCGCGCATAAGCCGAATCATTTCGATTTGCCGCGGATTATCACCGGTCACGGCCCCACCATCACCGTATGCGCCCAGGTTTTTGCCGGGATAGAAGCTGAAACAACACAGATGACCCGATCCGCCCACCTTGAAGCCGTCCCGCTCAGCGCCGTGTGCCTGGCAAGCGTCTTCGATGATCGTGATGCTGTGTAGGGCGGCGAATTGCTCCAGTTCAGCCATCGCCATGGCGCGCCCATACAGGTGCACGGGAATAACAGCTCGGGTACTTGCTGTGCTCACCCGCTGGACGGAGCTGACGTCGAGATGACACGTCAATGGGTCAACATCCGCAAATATAGGGTGCGCGCCTACATTGGTCACGGCTTCCGCAGTGGCAAAAAATGTATTGGCGGGAACGATTACGTCATGACCGATCCCGATGCCTGCCGCTTTCAGCGCCAATTCCAGAGCCGCCGTGCCGGACCCGACAGCAACGGCATACTTGGCGCCCACAAATTTGCTGAATTCCTTTTCGAATCTTTCCACCCATGTACCGCCCACATAATGAGCCGAGCCCAGCACCTCTTCGATCGCTTCCTGGATCTCTTCCTTAATCCACACGTATTGCGCGTTCAGATCTACAAAAGGTACTTTAACCCACGTGGATGTACTCATAATTTTCTCGGCTGAACGCTATTCGATTGGCGATTGCAAAGTCAGCAATCCTTTCCGGCTGCACGAGAATGTGCGCTCGCAGTGTGGACACACCAGGGCCACGTCGGCAGGGGGTTGAACGGGACAGGGCAAGCGGTGAGCGCACACGCACATCCAGCCGATGTGACGACCGGGATTGCCCACAATAAGGGCGAAATCAGGTACAGAGCGAATCACAACTGAGCCGGCACCGACGAACGCGTATCTACCAATGACCAGCCCGCAGAGGATGGTGGCATTCGCGCCGATAGTACTATTTGCGCGGATCAGGGTAGTGGACAGGGCACCGCCCATCTTCTTTATATAAGCGCGAGGATTCGGGTCATTCGTCAATACACAGTTGGGCCCAAGAAAAACATTGTCCTCGATAGTAACCCCACTCCATATGGCCACACCGTTTTTTACAGTCACGTTATCGCCTAGTGTGACCTCCGACTCGATAAATGCGTGGTCTCCGATGTTGCATCCGAAGCCGATTCGTGCGCCCGACATGACATGGGCAAATGCCCATATTCGGGTATCGGACCCTATATGGTCGGACTCCACCAGGGCTTTGGGGTGGGCGAAGTAGGTCTTGCTGGAACAGCTCAGGGCCGCGGTGCGCATGTTAAAGTCTGAAAGAACCTCTGAGTCGCCCGCTGAAGCTCACACCGGTTCAACGGCGAACTCTTCCGGCTTCCACCTGCAGTTACTTGCCATTTCTATAGCACGGACTACGTCCGCGCCAAACTCGCCGCCAGTTCGTGGCGCCTCTCCAGTTTCGATGCAGTGCGCGAAATGCTCTACTTCGTTCAACAGAGGCTCAGTATTGGCGAGGCTGGGGGCGATTACATCACCCACCCGATACGTTAGTTGAAATTCGCCGAATGTCGCAGGTTGGTGCAGCATCACGCCGCGATCATAGATCTTGACCTTTTCGCTCGGCTCTGTATCGTCATACACGATCATTCGCCTCGACCCCACAATCGAAGTACGGCGCATTTTTTGTGGGGAAAGCCAGCTGACCTCACAGGAAGCGATCTGGCCTTCAGGAAATTGAAACCAGAGGAAAGCTACATCGTGCTTCGTTCTTTGCACGCAGGAGCGACCGAAGGAAAACGCGGCTACCGGAAATTGCTTCAGCCAATAAAGCAGGATTGAAATGTCGTGAACGGCAAGATCCCAGACGACGTCAACATCCTTCTGGTAAAGACCCAGGTTGACTCGTGAGAAGCTGATGTAGTGCAGGTCTCCTAATTCCCCCGACTCTATCAGTTCTTTGATCTTGACAACCGCAGGGCTGTATACGAAAGTGTGACCGGTCATAAGCAACCTGCCAGCGCTTCTTGCCTGTGCGACCAGGTCGGATGCCTTTTCGCTCGTGTCCGCGAGCGGCTTCTCTACCATCACATGTTTCCCGAACTGCAGTGCCTTACGAGCAAGTTCGTAGTGCGTACATATGGGGGTGGCAATTACAACTGCATCAACATCGGAATCGAACAGCTCGTGCGCAGAGCGAAATCCGCGAACGTTTGGGTACTGCCGCAACATCTTTTGCAGCTTTTGCGAATCGACATCGCAACACGCCGTGAATTCACATCGGTTTGACTGCTGAAGCACGCGGGCGAGGTTTGGTCCCCAGTACCCCAACCCTACAAGGCCGATCTTCGTCATCTGGTTGCCCCCACTTCGCTGGTCCTTTGTTGCTCTTCGATCTGTTTTTCTCGGTTCGATTCAACGATTGCATCGAACCATGCCGACTGAAATTGTGTTCGCAGAATGGCGATGTTCGGCATCACGCAGTGGCCCCCGATGTGGCCGGGAAAAATGTGTGAGGGGAGAAAGTCTACTTCCTTTATGAATGCGTTCACTTCTTCGAAGGTGCCACCGCATCGCTCCGCGAAACGTTGCATTTCCTGAGTCCATGCAATTAGTATGCCCAGCCAACTCGTCTCCAATAGCTTGCTCAACTCCCCAAGTTCGGGGGTACGAAATGTATCTGTTTGAAAGCCAGCGCTCGAGAAATGATTCTGGATTTGGCGAACGGCTCGAGGGTCAGAACCAGCTACGAATTTCTTGTAGCGGAGCATGTCACTTTCCATGTTGCGGTGCTTCCCGCGAACCGGGCTATACACCACCGCACTATCACGCACGAGCGATTCTATGTGTCGCGTCGTTCCTGGAGCAACTGTACTGTTTATTACTGTCACTCGGGGCTTGTATCCCTCGATATATTGCTTGGTTATGCCGACGAAGTCTGGGATTTGAAACGGATAGCAGACGTGCAACACATCGCAAGATTGCTGGACCTGAACTGGTTCAACGTCGACTGCAACGCAGGAATAGCATCCGGACAGTATCCGAAAGAGCGGTTTGCCTACCTCTCCCATACCCAGAATTATCACGATACCCGAGTTAGACACGGTTTCGCTCCCTCCTACGATGATTTTGGTTTCTAAACTGGCTAACGTTCCGCTGGGGAATGCTATGTTACAAAAGGCTTTACCTACGATACATGCACCAGGGTTGTTTCATGGCCGAACTACGATCGGGCAGCGGTTGCCAGCCGATATCGAATTCCTTGCCACATTCGACCTGCGTTATCTAGCAGGTTATATGAGGCCATCGCGCGCCACTGTCTGGGATGGAGGAGAATGTAGACGACATCCGTACCCTTGCGGAATGCATTCAGTGGATCATCGGGACTCCAGAAAACTGGATAAGCCTTGTCAGAGTGGCGACTTGTTACAGGGTCTACAAGAGCTCGGTCATATGCTTCTACGATGATGTTGACTTCATCACGAAATACCTGGTCCGCAAGAATCACTGTGTTCGCGATTCTAAGTTTCCGGTTTACAAAATCTCCGTGGGAAGCAGCCGTGAGCATTGGCAGGCCAGTTTGTTCTCTCAAACGGAGCAGGTTACTTTTAAACCGTTCGCGGATGTAGGATAATTCGCTGTCCACCTCTTTTGCCGTAGCAAGTCCCTTCTCTTTTGATACTGTTGCGACCTCTTCATAGTGGTAGCTTGCCTCAACGCCTGACTCGTGCATCTCCTTCATAAGCGAGGGGGATAAGGTCGAAAGCCGAAAATAAAATGACGATACCACACCGTATTTTTGTTCCGCTTCCCACATTCGGCTTGCGGTCAAAGGGTCTGTGTCAATATCGTGCCGTAGTATCAAATACTTCTTGCCTCGAGCCAGACCAGCATTCTTTAGCAGCTGCCAAAACGAAATGATGGAATGTGTTTCGTAGCCACAATCGAGAGCAGTTCGCAGCAAACGGTCGAGGTCATCGAACCGGGACGGCATAAAGAAGTCTGAATAGACCCTATGCTGCGCAACCTTTAACATTTGCGTGAAGCCGTTCAATTGTGAGACCAGATACACGTCAAAATTTCGGCCCTAATTTTCTGACACCACAACAATGTCCCCTGTGACTTCCGACGCAATTTTCGCTGCACCACCCTCGAAATCGATGAAAACAATCAATATCCCGAATATGAGTGAGCTGGCCCTTTCGTTGTAATGACAAGCTATGCAGGTTTGGGCCTATGTTGGACAAAGTGGACGGCGCTACAAACGAGAACCTAATCGTTCAGTTGGTAAGAATACCGCGGATCGAGTAAGAGTTCCCCGGCGTCGTTAAGCACTACTTCGATTACCGGGGCAGCGTTGATGTGCGTGAGCAACTCTATCGTTTGGGCCATACCTTCTCGGGTCGTATAACCGCAACGTCCCACCAGAACCAGGCCGTCGACAAAGGGTGCTATTGCACGTCCATCCGCATAGGCAATAAGGGGCGGCGAATCGATTATCACAAACTGGAACTGTCGCCGCAGTGTCCATAGAATCTCTTGAATGGATTGAGAGACAAAGAGCGGCCCTAAATCGCCGGTGAGAGCGCGGGCAGGCAAGATACTCAAATTTTGGATCTCTGGCGCATTGATGAGAGCGGCGTCTACGGAAAGAGAACCTGCTAAGACTTCTCCAAGACCTTGTCGGGGCGCTAGACCGAAACAAGGAGCTACCCCCGGCTTTCTAAGATCCGCATCTAACAGGCACGTTTTACTGTGGATTGAGAGCTCCACTGCTAGGTTGACCGCGATGGTCGTCTTACCTTCTCCTGGAAAAGCTGAAACAATCTGGATTACCTGAGGAGCATTTCCCGGGCGCCGCATCAAAATCGAGGTTTGCAAGCTCCGTAAAGCTTCCGCCTCTGGCGAACGGGGTCTTTTCAAAACCAATCGAGATGCAGCGGCAAGACAATGATTTTGCCTGCTGGGTAGGGACATGAAATCTAATCCCGGAATCCCCGGCCTAGAACCGTTCGTGGATTCGAAGGTGGGCATGATCGAAATACCCGAAACCCCTGTCGACCTCTTAACGTCATCTATGTCGCGAACGGTAACATCGAGATTCTCCTTAATAAATGCGAAAGCGATTCCGCCCAGAAGGCCGACAACCAGACCGGCGACCGCGAGCAGCATGCGGTGAGGTCCCGTGGGCCTATCCAGGACCCGTGCGCGGCCCACAACCCGGATGTTGCTCGACTTCGACTCTGCGGAAATACTTGCTTCTTTCACGTGCGTGTACAATGCATTATAAAGCTCCCGATTAGCCTGAGCTTCTCTTTTCAAAATGTTGTATTGACCCATGTGGGAGGCCTGCTCCATCGCGAGCCTCATCTGTTCCGAGAGAATTTTCACGTGCGTATTTGCTGACCTGTAGCTGGTCTGTATACGCGCGATGATCGCTTTGCGCTCGGCGCTGATCTGTGACTCCAGTTCGTCTGCTTCGTTCTGAAGTTTCTTCACGTTAGGATGATTTTTGCCATACACCACCATTGATTCTGAAAGCGCCGTACGAACATCAGCTAACTTCTGCGTCAGCTTCTGAATCACCGGATCGGTGCCTACCTGCTGCAGTGAGTCGCCGGCTCCGGCTTGAATTCCGTTGACATAGGCTTCCAGCTGAATGCGCTCAGCTTGGGCCAGCGTAAGTTCGTGATTCAGTTCAGCCACCTTTTGCGTAAAAGTGCTTTGCTGCTTATCATCCTCTCCTAGATCGGCGATACCCCAGACCCTCTCATATTCGGCCAGAGCGGTATTTGATTTTTGCATGGCTTCTCTTACATCATCCAGTTGCTTCGACAGCCACACAGAGGATTCCAAAATTGCATCGTGCCGCGTCGAGCGACTCTTCTCGACAAAAAGGTTGACCAGCGTATTGGTGACCAATGCTGCGAGCCGCGGATCGTGGCTGGAAAAGCTTGCGGTCACCAGCCGACTGCTGGTATCGCGCTTGATCGCTAGATGCAACCTGATGTTCCGCAGGGCAACGTTTTCCGGTTCGGAAAGTTGAGGAGCACCGCCGGTCTGCTCGCTTGCTTGGGCCACAGAATCCTTCTTTGGCTTGGCAAACCAGGCAAGGGGATCCAGCCGCGAGAAAACTGAGGTCTCGAATCCGATGCTGCAACCTCCCGCAAATCCGGATCCAATCCCGCCGGATCAATCTCTATCGTCGCAGTAGGTTCGTAGAGAGGTTTCTGCATAACTGCCGCTAATGTTATAGTCACAAAAAGTATGGCGGTGATGGTGACGGAGGGTCGCCGGTGTCTACGCAATACAGTTAACACCCGCCGCCAATTAAATTTGATCTGATCCTCAAGAACAGGAACTGTCACTTGGCCGACAAGCGCGGGTTGTTGGTCGTGCGACCGCGCCACTGTGCGCATTGGTCGCGAAAGGTCCGGCCTATTTCCCAAACCCCGCAATAATTCATAATTTCTGCTCATTGAAGTTCTACCCTCACTGCATCCGTGATAGAGAAGACGGTTTCACTTAGGGGAAACTAAAGTCTGCGTTTGCTCGTCAGGCATTTCCCTTCCGACCGGGATCCTTAACGGTTCGAACCGTGCGAGGCGGCTCCCGTCGATGGCCAGTGTGGCGCCGTACACCCAGAGAACCCAGAGAAAGCCGCATTCAGCGGACTTGTCTCACCGCGGAGCGATCCCAGACCGACGGCCAGGGCTACAGATATACCAAACACGAGACCGGCGGCTAGGAAAGTGCAGGTCCAGCCACGTCCTTGGCAGCTCCAGCCGAGGAACACCGTGACTGCCGCGGCTGCGTAGCAGCATATGGCAACAGTACGTGCTGGCCAACCACGGCGTAGGAGGAGATCGTAGCAATGTCTGCGGTCGCCTTCCGTGATCGGCATTCCAGACCGGAGTCTTCGTACGACTGCGAACGACATGTCGAGCAACGGGACTGCGGCAAATAGCAGGGGAATCAGTTGCCCGGAATCGGTGATTGGGAGCGCACGGTAAAAGCTCAGGCTCAGGAAAGCAATCACGAACCCCAAAGTTGTGCTGCCGTTGTCGCCCATGAAGATCTTTGCAGGTGGGAAGTTGAAGATCAGAAAACCCAGGCAACTTCCCAAGAGCAGTACGGCTACAAGTGCATCAGAATTGTTCCTGGCGACGAGAATGAAACCCAGCGCTATGATTGGGACCACACCCGCAACAATTCCATCAGCTCCGTCCAGGAAATTGAATGCATTTACCAGAACCACAATGAACAAGCATTCGGGTACAAAGCTCAGTACCGGCATACCCAGACTTGCGAAGGATCCGCTGGGCCACCATAGAAAGAATGCCGCCGAAACGGTTTGCGCGATCAGCCTGATCCAAGGAGAGATTCCGCGGAGATCGTCGACCATGCCCACCAAGAACAGTGCAGCTAAGGCCACGCAAAATCCGATTTCGGCCTTAACACCTGAAATAAGATACGCAACGCCGAAACCGCTCAGCAGCCCGGTTAAGATCGCTACTCCACCCACCCGCGGCAGTGGCTTCGTATGTATCTTAAGTGGCCCTACAGGATCGTAAAGGCGCAATCTCGTCGCGAGAGCGCCAACAAGCGGCACAGAAACCACGCATGCAAGGAAGGCGGCGCTACCACTTAGTAGTATTCCGAGTCTGTTCATCGTAACTGGTCAGTAAATTCGGAGGCATCGCGCGGCGTTGGGGTGGCTGATTGCACTGCGGCCAGCATCACTTTCTCAACCGCGCAGGCAGTATCATGCATGTCTTGTTCCGACAGTGTCGAATGAACTTGGAACATAAGACTGGTTTCCCCGAGTTCACCCGCGACCCGCAGCCGCTGCGCGGGACGTTGCTCCGCCGAGAAGGCCATCTCGAGATAGATTTCGGCGCAGCTTCCGGTGAAACACGGAATTCCTTCAGCAGAGATCGCTTGTAAGATCCTGTCCCGGCTCCACTCTTGCTTCAGCATCTCAGGTTCAACGAAAACGTAGTACTTGTAATATGAATGCCCGAATTCGTGACTCGGCGTGGTCACGCGTAAACCGGGAATCAGGGAAAACCGGTCATCGAGAATTGCAGCCAGCTTGCGTCGCACCCCAACTCGCGCTGGCAGCTTTTTCAATAATACTCGGCCGAGTGCCGATTGCATTTCTGTAAGCCGCCAATTCGTTCCAAATGATTCGTGTAACCAGCGGAATCCTGGGGCGTGCTTGCGGCGGTAGACTGCATGATAGCTCTTGCCGTGATCTTTGAAGCTCCAAGCTCGCTCCCATAACGATTCGTCATTCGTAGTGAGCATCCCACCCTCGCCGCCGGTAGTCATGATCTTGTCTTGGCAAAAGGAGAACGCCCCCACATCACCGATTGAGCCTACAGGTCTGCCTTTGTATGTAGCGCCGTGGGCCTGGGCACAATCCTCGATGACCTTCAGGCCATGCTCGCGAGAAAGCTCAAGAATGGGATCCATGTCGCACGGCCATCCGGCCAGGTGTACAGCAATCACAGCTTTGGTTTTGGGAGAGAGCGCCGAGCGAACCGTCTCCGCGGTCAGGTTTTGGCTGTGGTGATCCACGTCCGCAATTACCGGTCGCGCGCCGCGCATGACCACCGAACTGGCTGAAGCAATGAAAGTGCGGCTCGGGACAATCACTTCATCACCCGGTCCGATGCCTAGAGCATGCAGTGCTAATTCAAGGGCTACCGTCCCGTTGGCGACTGCGATGGCATGCTTACAACCTGTGAAGGTGGCGTACTCCTGTTCGAAAAGCCGTCCCTCCTCACCGGTCCAATAGTTGATCTTACCGGATCGCAGAACAGAGGATGCGGCATCGATTTCGTCTTCCGTCAAATGCGGCCAAGGGGCAAACGCTTCCGTCCGCACCGGCGGACCGCCGCTAATCGCGAGTTCTGGTTCTTGAACTAGGGGCTGCACGCTCATAGTCGAAGTCCGAGGAGCAGAACTGAAGGATGTTCCTGCCGAACGCCCTGTTAGCAACTTCCTGCTAGTCACCGGTCGCCGCAATTGCCGGTCTCTGCGGCAGAGAACTGCGTATGGGGACGACGACACTCGTCTGCACAGTAGTGTCGGGAGTCAACGCGCTCAGATTTTGCTTGTACCAGTCAACGGTAAGGGCAAGAGCCCGGTCGAGGTCGTACTTCG
>WNGE01033780.1_pt1 | contig 12199 bp, 9 predicted proteins | sample 5400651 | NCBI WGS metagenome assembly WNGE01 (sample SAMN13153370, study PRJNA577476) | soil metagenome | isolation source: 60 cm soil or saprolite under grassland replicate 2 | place: USA:California | collected 2016-06-15 | reverse complement strand
CCGCTCTGGGGTCCGCGGCGTTCCGGCGGCTGCTGACCGGCCAGTCGGTGTCCTCGCTGGGCGACTGGGTCGCCACCCTCGCCTTCATCGCGGCGGCCTTCGCCCTCACCCGCGGGGACCAGACCGCCGTCGCCGTGGTCCTGGTCCTCCGGCTGGTGCCGCCCATCTTCGCGGCGCCGGTGGGCGGCGTGGTGGCCGACCGGCTGTCGCGCCGCACGGTGATGGTGACCTCGGACCTGACCCGGGCGGCGCTCATCCTCGTCGTCCCGTTCGTGGGCCTCGCCGGCCTGTACGTGATCGCCTTCGTGCACGAGTGCATCTCGCTGCTGTTCCTGCCGTCGCGCGACGCCAGCATCCCCGGGCTCGTCCCCCGGCGGAAGCTGGAGGAGGCCAACGGGCTGATGCTCGCCGCCTCGTACGGGGCGATCCCGGTCGCCGCGGCGGTCTTCGGCGGCCTGCGCGCCGCCCCCGCGCACCTGCCCGCCGGCAGCCTGCTCCGCACCCGGCCGACCGCGCTCGCCTTCGTCTTCGACGCGGCGACGTTCCTGTTCTCCGCGGCGGTGAACGCCGGGCTCCCCCTCGGCCGCGGCTCCGGCCGTGGCGACATCCAGCTCCTCCGGGACCTGCTCGAGGGCGTCCGCTACATCGCGCGGCACCGGGCCCTGCGCTCGCTGGCGTACGGCCTGGTCGTGTCGATGCTCGGCGGCGGGGTCCTGTTCGCGGTGGGCATCGGCTACGTCCACCAGACCCTTGGCGGGTCGGACACGGCGTTCGGCTGGCTGGCCGCGTTGTGGGGCGTGGGCATGGCCCTGGGCGTGGCGGTCGTGCGGCGGCTGCCGGGCGGCAGGCCGCGCGGGTTCCTGGCCGCGGTCGTGGCCTGCGGCCTGGTGCTCGGGCTGATGGCGGTGGCCCCCGTGCTGTGGCTGGCGTTCGCCGCCGCCGTGGTCTTCGGGGCGGCCTTCTCGGTGGCCATCGTCCTCGCCCTCACCATGGCGCAGGAGCAGGCCTCCAACGAGGTCCGCGGCAGGATCATGGGCGGCGTGCAGATGCTGTTCCGTGTGGGGCTGGGCCTCGGGGCGCTCGGGATCGGCGCGCTGGCCCATGCCGCCGACGGCCTGGCGCTGTCAACCGCCGTCGACGGCAACCAGGTCGGCCTCCTGGCCGGGGCCGTCCTGGTGCTCCTCGGGGCGGTCGCCGCCGGCGGCGTCCTGCGCGACACGGCCTCCTGACGCCGGCCCGCGGCCCTGGCGCGGGCCGCCCCGCCCTGAGGCCGCCCGCCGCCCTCACGCGGCCCTGCCGCCGTCGAGATCGCGGCGCGGGCGAAAAGCGGGTGGGGGCTGTATGGGTACATTTGCTCTGCCACCGTTTGTCGCGCGAGACTACGGGGATGGCAGGCAGGCTAAGAATGTACTTGATCGTCCTATGGACGGTCGGTCTGAGCCTGCTGGTCCTCCTCGCGGCCACGGTCGACGCCGGTCGCCTGGCCGCCGAATGGCCGGTCGTCACCACCCTCGCCGCCTTCCTGTCCGTCGGGTATTTCTTCGCCATCCCGCTGAGCCGCGACCGGCGTGGACTGAAGGTCCTCATCAACGGGCCGTTCGCCTTCGCGCTGGTGCTCTACGGGGGCATCGGTGCCGCTGCCCTGCTGCAGGCCGGCGCCATCCTGCTCTGCGACCTGGCGCACCTGAAGCCTGCCGCGAAGACGTCGACCAACATCGCCGTCCACACGATCGGCCTCGCCGCCGGCGCCGGCGTCTGGACGGCGCTCAGCGGCGGGCGGGCCGCGAGCACCGCCACGCTGCCGGCGATCCTGATCGGCGCGCTGGTCTTCGTGGTCGTCAAGGTGGCCCTCTTCGCGATCAAGGAGCACCTGGACGACGCCACCCCGCTCGGACCGGCGCGCGTGCTGCGCATCGGCGTCGGCATCATCGTCCTGACGCAGGTGGTCGTGCTGGTGGTCGTGCTGGCCGCGGAGCAGATCACGCTGCTGCTGCTGGCGCTCGGGGTGCCCACCGTCGGCGCGTACCTGGTGCTGCGCAGCGAGGTCGGGGCCAACATCCGGCGCGGCGAGGCCGAGCAGTCCGCCCGGCGCGAGGCGGAGCTGCGCATCCAGGAGCACGAGCTGCGCCTGCAGCAGCAGGAGGTGGCGCGCAAGCTCCAGGAGACCGACCGGGTGAAGGACGACCTGCTGGCGATGGTCTCCCACGAGCTGCGCAACCCGCTTGCCACCGTGCTCGGCGTGCTGCGGCTGCTCAGCACGGGGGCGCCGCTCAGCCCCGCCGAGCGGCAGGAGATGGTCGAGATGGGCGACCGCCAGGCCAGGCGGCTGCGGAGCCTGATCGAGCAGCTCCTGCTCGCGGCGCGGTTCGAGCGCGGCGAGGGCGAGTACCCGTCCAGCGGCGCCGACCTGGTCGAGGCCGACGCCGCCGAGCTGGCGCTCCAGGCGGCCACCGAGGCCCAGGCCGCCCACCGCGACCACCCGATCAGGGTGGAGTGCGACGGCAGCCTGCCCGTGCGGGTGGCGACCGACGCGGTCCTGCAGATCCTCGGCAACCTGCTCGACAACGCCTGCAAGTACTCGCCGGACGCGCAGCTCGTGCGGCTGCTGGCCGCCCGCGACGGGACCCAGGCGGTGCTGGCCGTGGAGGACAACGGCGCCGGGATCCCGGTGGCCGAGCGGGAGCGGATCTTCGAGCGCTTCACCCAGCTCGGCAACGGGCGCAGCGGCCTTGGCCTGGGGCTGTACATCGCACGGCAGCTCGCGCGGGCCCAGGGTGGCGACCTGGTGCTGACCGATGCGCGCCACGCCGGCGGGGCCCGCTTCGAGCTGCGAATCCCGCTGCGCGAGCGCGCCAGCCCGCCGCTGGCGGCGAGCGCCGGGGGCGACGCGGTGGTGGGCACGGCCGCGCAGCACGGCTGACGCAACGACCGCCGGGCCTGCCGGTAGACTTCCGGATGGTGGCCATGACTGACGTGCATGGCTTGCACTCCGGCTTCGAGGAGGTGACCCGGTGGGCGGCGGCCACCCGGTGCTCGTGGTGGGGGCCGGGCCCGTGGGGCTCGCGGCGGCGCTCGCGCTGCGTGCGCGGGGCCTGCCCGTGACCGTGGCCGAGGCGGCGCCCGAAGGCCGACCGCGGCCGGGGAGCCGGGCGATCTTCGTGCACCGCGAGTCGCTCGAGCACCTGGAGCGCATGCGGCCGGGGCTCGGCTGGGAGATCGCGTCCCAGGGACTGGTGTGGACCACCAAGCGGACCTTCTGGGGCGCCCGCCAGGTCTACGCCCGCACCTACCCCGCCACCGACCCCGCCGTGCTGCCGCACTCGACCAACCTCCCGCAGGCCGAGACCGAGCGGCTGCTGCAGGACGCCTGCAAGTCGGCCGGGGTGGAGCTCGTCTGGGACGCGGAGGTCACCGAGGTGGCGTCCACGGCCGCCGGCGTCGAGCTGGCCACCGCGTCCGGCCGCTGCTTCACCGCGCAGTACGTGGTCGCCGCCGACGGGGCCCGCTCGCCGGTGCGGCGCGCGGTCGGCGTGACCATGGAGGGCAGCCGCTCGCAGAGCTCCTTTGTGATCGTCGACGTCGACGAGGACCCGGACGACCCCCTGCCCCTGGAGCGCCGCTTCCACTACCGGCACCCGGCGGTCGGGCGGCGCAACGTGCTGCTGGTGCCGTTCGCCGGCGGCTGGCGCGTGGACCTCCAGTGCCACGACAGCGACGACCCGGACCGGTTCAACGACCCCGAGGGCGTCCGCCGCTGGCTCGCGCAGGTCATGCCGCCACGCTACGCCGGCCGGGTGCGCTGGGTCTCGACGTACCGGTTCCTGCAGGTGGTCGCGTCGGACCTCGCCGACCCGCGGCGGCGGGTCCTGCTGGTGGGCGAGGCGGCGCACCTGTTCGCCCCGTTCGGGGCGCGGGGAATGAACTCGGGGATCGCCGACGCCGCCGCGGCGGCCGCGGCGGTCGGGGCCGCGCTCGACGACCCGGCCGCCGCCGGCGAGGCGGTCGGGGAGTTCGCCACCAGGCGGCGCATCGCCGCGGTGTACAACCGCGACGCGGCCGGGGCGGCCCTGGCCCACATGCAGGCCCGCGACCCGGCGACCCGGGTGAGGCGGCGTGCCGCCGCCGAGCTGGCACGGGTCTCCAAGCGGGCGGGCGCCTGGCTCGACACCGCCCCGTACGGCCCGCGGACGGGGCCTCACCAGCAGGCCACCGGACGCTACTGATGCGACCGCCTGCGGTGGACGCGGCGCGGCCCTGGCACCAGGGACCCCGAGGACCCCTAACCCGAACCGGTGCGGAGGCCGTCGGCCGGCCGGCCAGGGCGACGTCCTCGGGCGTCGAGCCGGGGGGCATGTTGAAGACGAGACCGTCGAGACCGGCGTCCAGCAGCTCGCGCGCCTGCTCGGCGACCTCTTCGGGGCCGCCCGAGGTGACCATCCCGCGGATGCTGTCCTCGCTCAGCCCGCTTGCGGTGAGGATGGCGTCCACGCGCTGCTTGGCCTCCCCCGCGGTCGGCGCGACGATCAGCGTGCCGAGGCGGGTCTTGACGATCTCCGCGGGGTCGCGGCCGACCTCGCGGCAGTGCGCCTCCAGGACCTCCAGCTTGTGGCGGACGGTGTCGGCGTCCCCGAAGCCGTTCCACATGTCGGCGTACTGCGCGACCAGCCGCAGCGTCCGCCGCTCCCCGCCGCCGCCGATCATGATCTTCGGGCCGCCGGGCTGCACGGGCTGCGGGATGTTCAGCGCGCCGCGCACGCTGTGGTGGCGTCCCTCCACGGTGGCCTGCGGCTGGGAGAACATGGCCCGGCAGATCTTCAGGGTGTCCTCGAGCCGATCGAAGCGCTCGGCCACCCCGGGCCAGTCGTATCCGTACGCCTCCGCCTCCGCCTGGTTCCAGGCCGCCCCGATGCCGAGGACGGCGCGGCCGGACGAGACGACGTCCAGCGTGGTGACCACCTTGGCGAGGAACGCCGGGTTCCGGTACACGACCCCGGTGACCATGGCGCCGAGCGAGATCCGCGAGGTGCGCGCGGCAACGCCTGACAGCAGCGTGTAGGCCTCGAGCATGGGCTCGGTCTCGCGGCCGACGGCACCGATCTGGTGGTAGTGGTCCATCACCCAGAACGAGTCGAACCCCGACTCCTCGGCGGCCTGCGCCGTCTCGGCGACCCGGTCGAACATCCGCTCGGTTGGGACACCCTCGAACGTGAAGCTTGGAAGCTGCAACCCCAAATGGGTCACGAGCGATCACCTCCCAGACGAACCGACCTTATGACCCTACCCGCGCCAGATCGCGTCGGCGAGGTCGTCGACCGTGGCGAAGCGGTCGAGCCGCATGTCGGGCCGGAACACGTTGTAGGCGTGCAGCAGGGTGAAGGCGAGCATGTCGCGCGGCCAGGTGGCCGGCCGGGCGGGCCAGCCGTAGGCGTCCAGGCACGCCGCCAGCAGCGCCGTGTCGCACTGGAAGGTGCCGAAGTGCAGCGCGACCAGTTCGTAGCGCGGGTCGCCGGCGTGGGCGTCGGTGAAGTCGATGATCCCGACCAGGCGGTTGCTGGCCGGGTCGAGGAACACGTGGTCCTCGTGCAGGTCCCCGTGCAGGAACCGTGGCGCCCCGCCGGTGTCGACCAGCTCGTGCGGGTCCGGGAGCCAGTCGTCGAGCTGCCGGCAGAGGCGGGACGGGAGCAGGCCCCGGCGCCGGTGGTCGTCGGGACCCTCGGCCCGGCGCCGCTCCAGCAGGGCCATGAACCGGGTCCAGGTCGGGGCGAGCGCCTCGCCGCCCAGGGGCAGCTCGTGGAGGCGCCGCAGGAGCCGGCCGAGGTCGCGGGCGGTCCGCTCGCGCGCTGCCCGGCCGAGGTCGGCGGCGAGCGCCGCGTAGGTGCTGCCCTCGATCTTGGTGACGATCAGGAACGGCCAGGACCAGCCGTCGGCGTGGGGGAAGAGCTCGCCGGCGGCGACGAGCCGGGGGACGGGCAGGTGGTGCCCGTCGTCCTCGAGGATCTGGTAGGCGTCGAGCTCCGTGGCGTGGCTTCGAGATCCGGACCAGTGCTCGCCGAAGAGCTTGAGCACGAGGCCGGAGCCGGTCACGAATGTGGGGTAGGTCCCGAGCGGGCGCGCGGGACGGAGCTGCGCGGGCTGGTCGAGGGCGGCCGTGTGGAAGGCGGCACGGGCGAACGGCTCCCAGAAGGCGCCGTCGCCGAGCCGGTGGGCGTACTCCTCGTCGGAGGTGATCCTGGGTGGACCGAGGTCGGCCAAGGTCCTCCCCTCGGGGGGCTGGGGGGCTCCTCAGCTTATCCTGCCTGACGGGGCCGGGCTTGTAGTATCCAGTTGTGCGGGTTTCTGGTGGTGTGGGCGACCCTGGCGTGCCGGGTAGGCGGGCGGCAGTGCTGTTCTGCCTGCCGTCCGCGGGCCCCGCCGCGAGCGCATTCCGTGGCTGGGCCGCCGCCCTCGGCCCTGAAGTCGACGTGCAGCCCGTCGCCGAGCCGCCCGAGAGCGACCCGGCGGCGCTGGCACAGGCGCTGGCGGCCCGGGCCGACCCGCGGCCCTACGCCATCTACGGCCACTCGACCGGCGGCCGCCTCGGCTTCGAGGTGGTCCGCGAGCTGCACCGGCGCGGGGCGAGACTGCCGCTGCGGCTCTACGTCGGCGGCTGCCGCCCTCCGCCGCGGCCCGACCGTGCCGAGCCGCTGCCGGTGCCGGTCGTGGCGTTCGCCGGGGCCAGCGACCCGGTGGCGCCCGCGTTCGACATGCTCGGCTGGGCCGCCTGGACCGCCGCGGGGTTCTCCCTGCGCACCGAGCCCGGCGACCAGCGCTTCCTGCACCAGCGCGGGGAGCGGCTGGCCGCGGCGGTCCGCGCCGACCTGCTCGCCGCGGGCGCGGTCGCGGAGCGCCCGCTCGAGCCGCCCGACGCGGACGAGGTCCACGTCTGGTCCGCGCTGCTCGCCGACCTGCCGGCGCTGGCCGCCGCCACCGGCGAGCTGTCGCCGGCCGAGCGGGAGCGGGCCGCCCGGTTCCGCCGCCCCGTGGACCGCGACCGCTATGTGGCCCGCAGCGTCCTGCTGCGCCGCCTGCTCACCCGCTACGGCGCGCCCGTGGGGACCGCGGAGCTGCCCACCGGTGCCCGCGGCAAGCCACGGCTGCCCGGCGGGCAGGGCCTCCGCTTCAACACCAGCCACTCCGCCGGGAGCGTGCTGGTCGCGGTGACGTCCGGTCAGGAGGTCGGCGTGGACATCGAGTGGATCAGGCCGCTCAACGACCTCGACGCGCTCTGCGCCGGCATGATGCACCCGGACGAGCTGGCCGAGCACCGGCGGCTGCCCGAGGACCGGCGGCTGGAGCACGCGCTCACAGTGTGGACGGCCAAGGAGGCTGTGCTCAAAGCGAGCGGCGACGGGCTGGGCGTGGAGCCGGGCCAGCTCTCGTTCGCGGCCCAGCCGGCGGGACCGTGGCGCCCGCGGGTGCCGGCGGAGCTCGCCCGCCTGGGCCGCTGGCAGGTGCGGCACCTGGCATTGCCCGGGCGGGTCGAGGCGGTCGGCGCGGTGGCGCTGGAGCGGGACCGCTGGCGCCTACGGTTTGAGGCGATGTCCTCTTTGTACCAGTGAAGAGGGAGCCTCATGACAACGTTGACACCCGGGCGGCTTTGGCTCCAAAGTGTGAGGCGCCGCCAACCCCGGACGTTCACGCCCTTTACGGTGCTGGCGCACAGGCGGGGCAGGTGGGGACATCAGGGGACATCAAAGGATAGAGTCCGGCTGTGGCGCACACTTCGAGGCAAAGGGGATCGTTCATGCGGCGCAAGCGAGGGTGGACCGCATTGGTGGCGGGGCTCGCGGCCATGTGCCTGGTGCTCGCCGGCTGTGGTGGTGGGAAGAAGGCGTCGTCCGGCACGTCCTCGGCCAGCAAGGTCGAGGTGTTCTCGTGGTGGACCGGCGGCGGTGAGGCCAAGGGCTTGGAGGCGATGGTCGCCGACTTCAAGAATCCGGGACCAACGCCAAGGCGGTCCTGGCCAGCCGGCTGCAGGCCCACCAGCCGCCCGACTCCTTCCAGGGCCACGCCGGCGCCGAGCTGCTGGACTACATCAAGGCCGGCCAGCTCGAGCCGCTCGACTTCCTCTACGACCAGCTCAAGCTGCGCGACGTGTTCCCCCAGGAGCTCGTCAACCAGATCACCTTCGAGGGGCACGTCTACTCGGTCCCTGTCAACATCCACCGGGCCAACGTCCTGTGGTTCAGCCCCTCGGTGCTCAAGGAGGCGGGCATCTCCAAGCCGCCCGCCACCATTCCCGAGTTCATCGCCGACCTGCAGCAGGTCAAGCAGAAGACCAGCAAGATCCCGCTGTCGCTGGGGGCCCAGTGGACCGCCGATCACCTGCTCGACGCCGTGCTGCTCGGCGACCTCGGTGTCGACGGCTGGAACGCGCTGTGGAAGCAGGGCGCCGACTGGAGCTCTCCGCAGGTCACCAAGGCGCTGCAGGACTACAACACGATCCTGCAGTACACCAACACCGAGGCGGCCTCCACGGACTGGCAGGGGGCGGCCAAGGACGTCGTGGACGGCAAGGCGGCCTTCAACATCATGGGCGACTGGGCCGCCGGGTACTTCAAGGAGCTCAACAAGCAGCCCAAGGTCGACTACGACTGGGCTGCCGCGCCCGGGACCGACGGCGTGTACCAGTGGCTGTCCGACAGCTTCACACTGCCCAAGGGCGCCCCGCACCGCGACGCCGCCATCGCCTGGCTGACCGAGGCGTCGAGCAAGGACGGTCAGGACCTGTTCAACCCGCAGAAGGGCTCGATCCCGGCCCGCAAGGACGCCGACACCTCGCTGTACAAGGACTACCTGGCGTGGGCGCTCCAGCAGTGGAAGAGCGACAAGCTCGCCGGGTCGATGTGGCACGGCGTCACCGCGAACAACGCGTGGCACACCGACATCGACACCTCGGTGGGCCTGTTCCTCAAGAACAAGAACGTGGGCAACTTCCAGAAGTCGCTGGTGGACGCCGCCACCGCTGGCCTCGCGAGCTGAGCGGCCGGTTCGACTGAAGCGTCGCGTGGACGAGGCCGCCGGCCCCCGGGTGGACCGGCGGCCCGTCCACGGGCGAGAAAGGGAGAGGCGTGCGGCGGGTACGTAACTGGCTTCCCGGCCTGCTCCTGCTGTCGCCGTCGATGATCGCGGTCGGGGTCTTCGTCTACGGGCTGATCGGCTGGAACCTCAAGGTCGCGATGAGCTCCTGGCACACGGTCATCTCGCCGCAGCGCTTCGTCGGCCTCCAGAACCTGACCGAGCTCTGGGGCGAGGAGCGCTGGAACAACGCCGTCCAGCACGCGGTCCTGTTCACGGCGGTCTTCGTCGTCGGCGCCATGCTGCTCGGCTGGGTCCTGGCCCTGCTGATGGACAAGGGGATCCGGGGCGAGAGCGGGCTCCGCGCCGTCTACCTGTTCCCGATGGCGGTGTCGTTCATCGCCACCGGGATCGTGTGGCGCTGGCTGATGAACCCCGCGCCCGGCAACCGGGCGTCCGGCCTGAACCTGCTGTTCGACAGGATAGGACTGGGCTTTCTGTCCAATGACTGGTGGCAGAACCCCAAGTGGGGGATGGGCGCGATGGCCATCCCCGCGGTCTGGCAGATGGCCGGGTACGTCATGGCGCTGTTCCTGGCGGGCCTGCGCGGCGTCCCGGAGGAGCTGCGCGAGGCCGCGCGGGTCGACGGCGCCTCGGAGTGGCAGGTCTACCGCAAGGTCGTCATCCCGCAGCTCCGGCCGGTCACCCTGGCCGCCCTCATCATCCTGGGCCACATCTCGCTCAAGGTTTTCGACCTGATTGTGGCGATCTCCGGAAAGCAGATCATCACCGACGTGCCGGCCGTCTACATGTGGCAGATGGTGTTCGACGCGCAGAACTACGCCAAGGGCGCGGCGATCGCCACCTATATGCTGCTGGCCGTGGCCGTGTTCATCGTGCCCTACCTGATCTATACCGTCCGGACCGAGAGGCAGTCATGACCACGGTCACGCAGGCGCCGCCGCGCTCAGTGCTCCCGCGCCGGGCGCGGTCGCGACGGCGGGCCCGCAGCACCGGCTCCCGGGTCACCAAGTTCGTGCTGCTGCTGGCCTTCGTCGTCATCTTCCTGATCCCGATCTACGTGCTGCTGGTCACCAGCTTCAAGCCGCTCAGCGAGGCCGACCCCTCGACAGCGTGGAGCCTGCCGAAGGTGTGGAGCGGCGAGGGCTGGAGCTCCGCCTGGACGGCGCTGTCGCCGGCCCTCTGGAACAGCGTCAAGCTGGCCGTGCCGGGCGCGGTCATCTCGTCCGTGCTCGGCTCGATGAACGGGTTCGTCCTGTCGAAGTGGCGCTTCCCCGGCGCGGACGTGATCTACATGCTGTTCCTGTTCGGCATGTTCATCCCGTACCAGGCGGTGATGATCCCACTGGTGCAGCTCATGACCAAGACGCACCTGATCGGTGGGATCCCGGGCCTGATGCTGGCCCACATCGTGTACGGCATCCCGATCTGCACGCTGATCTTCCGCAACTACTACGCCACCATCCCGAGGGAGCTGACCGAGGCCGCCCGGGTCGACGGCGCGGGCATGCTGCGGACCTACCGGGCGGTCATCCTGCCGAACTCGGCGCCGGCCTTCGCGGTGACGCTGATCTGGCAGTTCACCTCGATGTGGAACGACTTCCTGTTCGCGGTGTTCCTGACCGGTCCGGCAAGCTGGCCCACGACCGTGCGGCTGAACAACATCGCCGGGTCCATGGTCGTGCCCTACAGCCAGCAGATGGCCGCGGCGCTGCTCGCCTCGATCCCGACCCTGGTCGTCTACCTTCTGCTCGGCCGGTTCTTCATGCGCGGGCTGATGGCCGGCGCGCTCAAGGGCTGACGGCATCACCGGGGCGGCCACGCCGCTGTCGCCGCCCCCGGTGAGGACCGCTCCGTGATGGAGCCACCGCGCTGGCACCTCACGGCCGCTGGCCGCCGCGGACGACGGTGCGCGCTGGTGACCGGCAGGCCTGGCATGACGCGCGTCAGGATCATGCTATTTCGGCCTGCCGGGACGGCTTCCCGGATTGTACTGTTTCGGCCTGCCGGGACGGCTCCCCGGCGGGGGCGCCTCCGTGCAGGGGCAGCGGGCCGCGGCGCAGCAGCGTGCCGCAGATGACGGCGCCCGCCGCGAAGATGCCGGCGCACCACCAGAACACCGTGGTGTAGCCGTGGATCGTCGCGAGGTGGACCTGCAGCGGTGCTGGCTGCCCGTGCACGTGGCTCGCCAGGTAGTCGGCGGTGGCGCTGGCCGCGATCGTATCGAGCAGCGCGGTGCCGATCGCGCCGCCAAGCTGCTGCCCGGTGTTGACGCTCCCGGAGGCTATCCCCGCGTCGCGTGGTGCCACACCAGAGGTACCGGTGCGGAGCGCCGCACCGTAGATGAGGCCCATGCCGACACCGACCACCATGATCGGCCCGAGCAGGGCCGACGCGTAGCCCGAATCCACGCCGATCCTGGTCAGCCAGGCCATGCCGGCCGCGTTGAGCAGCAGGCCGACGGTGACCATCGGCTTGGGGCCGAACCGCGGCGTCAGCGCAACGTTGCCCACGATGGTCGTTACGGCGGTGAGCATCACCATCGGCAGCAGGGCGACGCCCGAGGTGATCGCCGAGTAACCCAGGCCAGTCTGCATGTAGTAGACGAGGAACAGGAAGACGCCGAAGATGCCGGCGTCGTTGATCAGCATGGTGAGGTAAGCGCCGCCGCGGTTGCGGTCCAGGACGACCCGGGGCAGCACCGGTTGCACGGCGCGAAACTGCCAGAAGGCAAAAACTATCAGCAGCGCGCCGCTGGCCGCGAGGAAGCCCCACGTCGAGGGCGTGTCCCAGCTGTGCGTCGCGGCGTTGGAGAAGCCGTAGACCAGGCAGAACATCCCGCCCGACACCAGCACCACGCCCGGGACGTCCAGCCGGGCGCCTGGCGTCTTGGGCTGCCTGCTCAGCAACAGCACGCCTCCGATGATCGCGAATCCGGCGAAGACCAGATCGACGTATAGGCACCACCGCCAGGACAGTGCGGAGGTCAGCGCACCGCCCCCGAGCCCGGCCCGGCCGCAGGTGCTGTGCTCCGTACTGTCATGATCATCTCCTTGTCACATTAAAAGACGGTTGGGGATTCGACTGCCGCGCGGCATCCGGCGGCCCAATCGGGTTCCCT
>WNGE01008576.1_pt1 | contig 12200 bp, 12 predicted proteins | sample 5400651 | NCBI WGS metagenome assembly WNGE01 (sample SAMN13153370, study PRJNA577476) | soil metagenome | isolation source: 60 cm soil or saprolite under grassland replicate 2 | place: USA:California | collected 2016-06-15 | reverse complement strand
TGCTCTTCGCCACCACTTCGTCGATCCCGTCTGATCGCTCTGCACGTTGTCGGCCTCGCGTCCGGCTCTTCGGTATCGCGCGAAACGCGTCTTCAGGCTCGTCCGGCACAGGTGATACCCACCTTCGGAATCCGTCCAGACCACCGAACGATGTCACGCGAAGATAGATCCATCCGAAAGCGAGACCGCCCAGATGTGAGAACCACGCGATCCCTGAGCCCGATGAGTTTGACGCGATCCCCATCGCCAGATTGATCCCGATCATCCACACCACCAGCCACTTGGACCGCATCGGGATCACTCCGAAGAGATACACCTCTTCATCCGGCCAGCGTAGCGCGTAAGCCAACAGCACTCCACTCACCGCTGCTGACGCTCCGACCAGCGCTGAGCCTCCACTGAGTACGATGTGCGCGACGGCTCCGCCGATTCCGCACCACAGATAGAACCACGTGAATGCTTTCGCGGTCCACGCTGCTTCTACCCGTGGCCCGAACATCCATAGCGCTAGGAGATTGAACGTGATGTGGAGCAGCCCCGCGTGCACGAACATGTACGTCAGCGGTGTCCACCACTCGCTGGACAGGTGAGACGGGTCCAGCGCTAGTGCTCCGACGACGTTCCGAGCAACGTCAACTGGAGGAAATACACGCCGACGTTCGCCGCGATGAGCCACTGCACGGCCGGGGTCATTTGGGGCTCTGGTGACGTTCGATGTAGTACGTCGGACATGCTCGACCTGCTTGCTACGGGAGAGGCTTTCCTGATTTCTATAACACGGACCGTGCCCGGCGGTTCCTCACTTCTTCGCCAGCCGTACAATTTCTTCGCACAAATCGGCGAACGACATTCCCATTGCCGCCGCTCCCTGTGGAATGAGACTGAGCTCAGTCATCCCCGGCAACGTATTCGCTTCGAGACAATAGAACTCACCCCCACGCTCTCCATCATCGGGCCCGGACAGCCGAAAATCAATCCGCGCACAGCCGCCTAGCTTGAGTGCTCGAAACGCTGCTAGCGCCTGTCTCTGCACTCTCGACGTCTGTTCCGGACTGAGTTGGGCCGGAAACTCCTCGGTCGCCATTCCAGCCGTGTACTTGCACTCGTAGTCATAAATCTCGTGCTTCGGCTTGATCTCGCCTACGGGAAACACTCGGTCGCCGAGTACTCCCACAGTCAGCTCGCGTCCGGCGATGAATTGCTCGACCATCACCTCGTCATCGTAACGGAAGGCTTCCTCGATTGCTGCTCCGTATTGCTCTCGTGTTTTGACCACTGTGAGCCCTACGGTCGAGCCCTGCTTGGATGGCTTCACAACCACGAGGAGCGCCTGCAGCGTCCCGTCTTCCCCCTGTCCCCCATGTAGCGCAAGAAATACCACATCTGCCTCGGCGATTTCGGGCACTCTCTCGAGCGCCGGGAGAAATGACCCGCCGGTTGTCTTGGCTAATGCTTCGAGGGATGGTGGCTCAGTTCCCACCGGACCTTCCGCGAGCTCGCGCTCCATCCCCGCACTGATCGGCCCTCGCGCAGGATCGAAGCCAGTCACCTTGTGGCCTTTGGATCGCAATGCTTCCGCGATTCTCAGCCCCGATGCCAGCGACACGTTCCGCTCGGAGGATGCCCCACCCATCAATACCGTGATTTTCATTGGACGAGAATCAGCGCGACATCATGTAGCGAAGCATGTCCGACCGGGTGATGATCCCCTGTACCGTACCATCGTGCCTTACCAGTACCGCCGGGTTGGACTTCGACAGCAGCTTCACAACACTGTCTACTGGCTGGTTGGCAGCAACGATCGGGAATGGCGAATCCATCACTTCGCTGACGGTCGCCTCCAGCAGTTTGGGATTTTCGAGGCTCTTCTGTGACAGGGACCAGTCACTCACCGAGCCGATGCAGTTGGCTCCCTCCATTACCGGGAGCTGAGACACATCGTGTAGCGTCATCAGCCCAAGCGCTTGCCGGACCGTTGTGCCGGGCGCAACGCTGATCACGCCCGTTGCTCCTTCTTCTTTTCTCGATAAGACATGAGAGAGAGTCACCCTTGGCGAGTCGAGAAGTTGGTTCTCCCTCATCCATTCGTCGTTGTAGACCTTCGACAGATACCGCTCGCCGGTATCGCAGAGAAAGGCGACAACGAATGCCGACGGATCATCTACCTGTCGCGCGACCCGTAGCGCGACGTGTACAATCAGCCCAGACGATCCACCTGAAAACAGTGCCTCCTCTCGCGTTAGCCGCCTTGCCATCGCGAATGCGTCACGATCGCTGACCGTCTGGTAGTCATCGATCACGCTCATGTCGAGCGTCCCCGGAATCTTGTCCTGTCCAATCCCTTCGACCTTGTACGGTACTCCCTCACCGATTTTCTTTCCGTCGCTTCGCCAGTAGTCGGCGAGAATCGATCCAACCGGATCGCCCGATATCACCCGGATGTCCGGGTTCTTCTCCTTGAGGTAGCGCCCCACTCCGGTGATCGTTCCGCCGGTTCCCGCAGCCGCTACAAGATGGGTGATCCTGCCTTCGGTCTGCTCCCAGATTTCGGGCCCGGTGAACTCGTAATGAGCCTCTGGATTCGCGGGATTGTAGAACTGGTCGGCGAGTATCGCGTTCGGGGTCTCTTTCGCGATTCGCCTCGCCATCATCACGTAATTGTCGGGATGGTCCGGCGGCACTGCTGTTGGAGTGATAATCACTTCCGCGCCAAATGCCTTCAGCAGCCGCACTTTCTCCTGCGACATCTTGTCCGGCATCGTGAAGATGCAGTGATAGCCGCGAAGAGCCGCAGCGATCGCCAGGGCTACACCCGTGTTTCCGCTCGTTCCTTCGACGATCGTCCCACCGGGCTTGAGCTTTCCTTCCCGCTCCGCGCGCTCGATGATCGGGATCGCAATGCGGTCCTTGACTGACCCACCCGGATTGAAAAACTCGGCCTTGGCGTAGACAGGCGTACGAATTCCCCTCGTAACCGAGTTGAGACGCACAAGGGGCGTCCATCCGATCGTGTCGACTACGCTGTCGTAGGGACGCCGATTTCTCTCGACAGGCGGCATCAGTCCTTCTTCGAAGGCCCTGTCTTTGATTTCTCCGCGCTTCGACTGGGTGTACCGGAAACCGACGCGGCAGGTGCGTTTGGCGTCGCGGACTTCGCGGCATCGAAAGTTCCTGTCACCGGAGTGTCCGATCTCTTCAGCACGGTGTCGCCCGGCAAGGGCGGCGCTTCCGGATGCCGAAAGTACACTGGAAACAAAATCGAAACGGGCACTGCCGCTCCGCGCGTTTTCGCCGGAATGAAGCGGAGGTCATGCGAGCCGCGTACTGCCGCCGAATCGAGTGGCGGGTAGGTCGAGCTTTCCGCAACGTGCGTTGACTCGCTTACGACCTGCCCTTCTTTATCGATATAGAGCCGAAGTGTGACGTTCGCCTGGACCTTTCTCGCGTAAAGTGAGGGCGGATACCTGAAGGGGAGGTCCTTGTTGAGCATCACCGGTAACTCTTCCGGCCTTCCCCCGACGCCGGCGAACGCCTCACCGCTCTCATTTGAGCTGCCGCAGCCAACTGCGCTCGCAGCAAGCACAAGACCAGTAACCCAAAAACATCTTATCGACATTGCAATAATCTACCCCTGCCTCGAAAGCGTCACGAGACGATCGACAAGCACCAGCGCCTCTATCGGCGTCATCGAATTGGGGTCCGTCCGACGCAGCTCGTCGACCGCTGGATGCGGCGCGTTTCCGAATAATCCCAACTGCTCTGAAGCGCCGATCCCGACGTTGCCCGCCCTTCCCCCCAATCCCGAAACGATCTGCTCGCTCTCGAAGAGACGAAGGAGAGCCCGCGCGCGTTGCAGAACCGGCTCTGGCAGTCCCGCCAACCTCCCTACCTCTATCCCATAAGACCGGTCGGCACCCCCGGGTACCAATCGGTGGAGGAACAACACCCGCCCTCCAGCCTCGCGTACCTCCACACAATAGTTACAAGCGGCTACTAATTCATCAGTGATCTGGGTCAACTCATGGTAATGCGTCGCGAACACCGTCTTGCAGCCGATTTGATCATGCAGATGCTCACTCACCGCCCAAGCGATGGACACCCCATCATACGTGGAAGTACCCCGCCCAATCTCATCGAGAAGAACGAGGCTGCTGCGGGTCGCAGTGTGGAGGATCGCGCTCGTCTCAGACATTTCCACCATGAATGTGGACTGGCCGCGGACGAGGTTGTCACTCGCCCCGACCCGCGTATACAGCCGGTCCACGATTCCGATGCGTGCACTTGCTGCCGGAACGAAGCTTCCCGCTTGTGCCATCAGTACTATCAGACCCGTTTGCCGGAGAATCGTCGACTTCCCCGCCATATTCGGACCGGTCAGAATCATCAGCCTCGCGTCCTGCGTGAGCCGGAGATCATTTGGGATGAATTTCTCCCGAGGCATCATCCTCTCTACCACGGGGTGACGACCGCTGATGATCTCTAGATCGAACCCCTCGGTCAGCTCCGGGCGTGTGTACCCTTCACGTGCAGCCACTTCGGCAAGCGAGCCGGTTACATCCAGTTCGGCGATTATCCGCGACACGCTCTGTAGCCGGCTGATCTGCGAACCGACTCGTTTGCGTAGGATCTCCAGCAGCTCACGCTCGCGCTCCTCGACACGCTCGGCTGCTGTCAGAACCTTTTCCTCGTACTCCTTTAACGCGGGTGTTACGTATCGCTCTGCCCCGGTTAACGTCTGACGTCGCTGGTAGTCGGCCGGAACGAGATGGGAGTAGCTGTTGGTAACCTCTATGAAGTAGCCGAAAACACGATTGTATCCGACCTTCAGCGAGTTGATTCCTGTTCGAGCCCGCTCTTCCAACTGAATCCTCGCGATTGCGTCCTTGCCTCCGTCGCGAAGCGACCGCCACTCATCGAGCCCGGGGTCGACTCCTTCACGAATGCACGGCTCATCTCCCGGTGTCGCCGGCGGATGATCGACGAGTGTCTTCGAAATCTGCTCGGCCAGATCCGCGCAATCGTCCCAGTCCGCGACGAGCCGCATGAGCTCGCCGGATTCCTCGCCATTTCCCGTAACCAGCTTGTCGAGAATCGCCTTGACAGCTGGTAGCCGGCCGATCGAGTCCCCGAGCGCACGCAATTCCCTCGGCGTTGCTCTCCCAGATGCTGCCTTGCCCGCAAGCCTTTCGATATCCCGGACACCATCGAGTGCTTCGCGAAGATCTGCTCGGGCGATCGGGTCCGTTACCAGTAACCCAACACGATCGAGACGCACGTTGATCAACTCACGCTGCGTCAGCGGAGCGAGGATCCATTGCCTCAGGAGCCGGCACCCCATCGGCGTCAGGGTTTGATCGAGCACGGAAAAGAGCGTTCCGTCTTCGCCACCGCGAAGTGATTCCACAAGCTCGAGATTTCGCCGGGTCATCTCATCCAGCGGCATCGACCCGCCGCTTCGCTCAATACGGGGACGCGCCAGATGGGGCAGTCCACCTGGCTGCAGCTCTCGCAGATAGCGAAGCAATGCTCCAGCGGCTCCGGTTGCTGGCGCTTCCGCATCACCAATTCCGAGACCTTCCACAGATGCAACGTCGAATTGGCGTGAGAGATCCGATGCTCCAAGAGCAGGATCGAACTCCCATCCCTCACGTTCCGTCATCAATGGGCCCCCATCGCCAGGGCCAAAGCTCGTTTGCGGAGTCTGCGAAATTCCCTTGGGAGCGAGGATCTCCCGAGGCGAGAGTCGCGCAAGCACCGCTTCGGAATCGTCCGTTGCCGCCAATACGAGTCTGAACTCGCCAGTCGATACATCGACTGCAGCAATGCCGGTCACGTCCTCAACCGGGCAGATAGCGCAAATGAAATTGTTGCGCGACCCGTCGAGCAGATCGTCGGAGAAGGCGACTCCCGGAGTGATCGTCTCGATCACCTCGCGCCTCACGATTCCCCTTGCCAACCGGGGATCCTCAACCTGCTCGCAGATCGAGACGCGGAAGCCTTGGCGAACGAGTCGCTTCAAGTACTCGCCACCGGCCTTTACTGGAACTCCTGCGAGTGGAACCTCTGCTGCCCCTCCGTTGTTGCGACTAGTCAGCGTCAGTCCAAGTACCCGTGACGCGATTTCTGCATCCTCGTAGAACATCTCGTAGAAGTCACCCATCCGGAAGAAAAGAATGGCGTCCTGGTGCCGAGCCTTTATCTCCCGGTATTGCTGCATCAACGGGGTTGATGGCGAGGGGGTCACCTCTCCTCGGCCTGCACCACGAACCCCTCCATTTTTTTTGCCTTGAGAGAGCGGAGAACCGCTGCGGCCTGAGCGCGCGTATCATAGCGGCCGATTCGCACCCTGAAAGGAGCCTGCGCCCCCGCGACCCGTGCGTCGTATCCTCGCTGCTTCAGGCGCGCTACCATCGCCTGAGCCTGCGACTTCACGTTGTAAGCCGCGACCTGAATGGTGTAGCCGGATCCTTCGCGAGTCGAAGCAGTACGGGTTGCATTCGCCGGAAGGGTCGGAATAGGAAGCATTGTCGGCGAGGAGTCCCTGGGCTTCTCGGGCGGTCTCATTCCAGGCTTCGGAGACTGCGTCGATTCTGCGCTCCGCGTCCCTGCGGTGTCGCTCAGCACAGCAGCCTTCTGTGCACTCGTGGGTGGAACAACCGGTTTCTGAGTCATCGAATCAACATTCGCCGCAACTGCTGCTGGCGCTACAGCCGTTGAAGCTTGCGGCACGACAGTCGTCGACGGCTGCTGAGTCAGCACCACGCCAGCACAACGTTGATTGAGATATGTAATCTGGTTTCGCAGCTCGGCCTGATCCTCAGTGGTTCGTGTAAGAGCATCGGCATTTGCGATACATGCGCGCTGAACATCGTTCTTCTCGAAGAGCACTCGCGCTGTCCAATAACCAGCTTTCGCCCGTGAGGATCCGCCGGGGTGTTCCAGTGTAAGTCGATTGAGGTGCTGCAATGCGGCGTCGTAGTCGGCTCTCGCGATCTCGAGCTGCGCCAGTCGCAGCAATACATCCTCGACTCTCGGCGACAAGGGATGATCGACGATGATCCGACGGTAATCCATTTCCGCTTCCGCCGCAGTTGAAGCGAGAACAGCTCGCCAGTACAATCCTTCAGCAAATTCGTTACTGCCTGGTGTCGCGAGTGCGAGCATCGAATCTACCAGCGCTCGTCCGCTGGCCGCGTTGCCATCGTTAACCATCGTCTGTGCACGGCGATATATGGGATCCGAGGGCACGGTGACCTGAGCCGAGCCGATTGTCGGCAATACAAACATTCCGGCGAGAAAGAATACGAGTACGACTTTCGACATCCTGCCCCTGCTCCTATGCTGCTGCCATTTGTCCGGAGCTGGCACACATCGCCAGCACCAATGTCGTCAGAAGCTGCTCCTCCGACGAAAACTTCGTTTCCTTGAGCGCAAGATCCGCCTCGAGCAGAGCGTCGAGTGCGTGATTGAGCGAGACCTGATCCCATCGATCCAACGCTGATGCCCAAGCCGCTGCCGCGCCGCCCCAAGGACGCGCGGTAAAAACCGAGCCGGACTGTCGCAGAAGGTTGAAATACTCACCTTGCAGCCGGTCAGTTGCGAGTCCTTCGTCGATCCGTGCTCTTCCCCACGCGAGCGCGATCGTCTGGGATGCGAGCGCAAGAACCACCTGTACCGCCGTTGTCTTCGGCTGGCCAAGCACATGCGGAATGAGCGGCAACGCCTTACGCACATTTCGCAGGGCAACTTCATCGAGGAGGTCTACAATCGTCTCGCCCCTGTGCACTCCAACCACCGCCCCCACTGCTGCTTCGTCTATCTCGGCACCGCCACAGTAGCTCGCGAGTTTTTCCAGCTCGCTGACCAGGTCGTAGAGATCACTTCCAATGGCAGCGTGCAAAAGCTCGGCTGCTCCAGAAGTTATGCTCGTATCGAGCTTGGCCGAAACGTAGTGTGAGATCCACCTTGGAATCCTGTCCGGGCTAAGGAGATCGAATTCCATCTGTACCGCCAATTGGGAGAGCTCCTTGTCCGTCTTGGCCCCGGATGCTTCCACGAGAACGAGCATCAGATCCGGCGGTGGTTTCTGCAGAAATCGACTGAGGACTACACGCGCTTCCTTTTTCAGCGCGCTGGCGTCCCTGATAACCGCAACTCGCCGCTCTGCCATCATCGGAACAGCCGAGAGAAGTAAATCCAGGGAACGGGCGTCCACGTCTTGCGCGCGACGGACGTCCATATTGAAATCGCGCGTCGCCGGATCCAGCGCTGCGGCAACGAGTTGCTTCATCGCGTCTTCCTTTTGGAAGTCGTCTTCCCCGGAGATGTAATACGCCCCGTTGAATGATCCCTGTTTGAGGACATCTCGCAGGGTTCTGAGCGCAGTTGTGGACATCCCGCCTAATATAAGAAAGACTCCGTCTCCGGAGTCCTTGTAACTATCGAGTCGAGCCTATTAGGCGTGGATCCGCGGATACGAAATGGATGGGAGCATCTTCCGCGTAGAGTGCCGCCGTCCACATCGAGCCACCGGCGGGAACAGAAGCTACCAGTGATGCCGAGGGAGTGACAATCGGAGAGATCTCTGCGTCGGGTTTGGTTGCCACCACTGGCGGAAGCGTGATCTCGTGCGGGGAGTCGACATTTCTAAGCGAAGTGGCGATGTATCCAAGCACCGCGACGCTGGCGATCGTCACGCCTGTTAGGAACTGCCATGACCGATGCGTGGAACCGGAGTTCAGGTTCTTCACCTCGCGAAGCCGTTCCTCGAGCTTTTCTCTGAATCCTGGCGACGGCTCAATCGGAGGCAGGTTCCTGAACAGGAGAAGGGCGCGGCGCACGATCGCATCGTGCTTCGCGCAGCTCTCACACTCGGCAATGTGTCGGGTCATCGCGACGAGCTCGATCCCCGCAAGGGTGTCGTCTACGAACGCGAAGTGATTTTCCTTGAAATCGCGACAGTCCATTCAGGAATTATTGGGGGTTCGGGTACCAGTACCCATCTGACAGGCACTGGTTCCCGCCCCCAAGATACTACTCCAGATACGGCGCGACGATCTCCGCAAAGGAGTTCCGGGCCCGGTTCAGCCTCGACTTAACCGTCCCAAGATTACAGTCCGTTATTTCCGCGATCTCTTCGTACGACTTCCCTTCCAGTTCGCGCAGAATGAATACGTTCCGGTGATGCTCCGGAAGTTTGGCCACCGATGCCTCTACCGCTTCTCGGAGATGGCGCTTGCGATACATGTCGTCCGGACGCGACGTGGTATCTTCGAATTGAAGCGGCCTGTCGTCTTCCTGCCAGTTCTTCTGCACTGTTTGCAGTAGCACCAGTGGGTTTCGCGAGCGGTTGCGTAGCTCGTTCTTGGCCAGATTTGACGCAATCGTGTAAACCCACGTCGAAAACTTCTTCGAGCGGTCAAACCGGTGCAGATGCCGGTAAACCCGGATGAACACCTCCTGCACGAGGTCCTCGGCCTTCTCCCTGTCACCAATAGTGCGATAGACGAAGTTCAGAAGCCGGGTCTGATACCGGTCAACGAGCTCCGAGAACGCTCTTTCCTCCCCTCCGAGAAACGAAGTGACGACAGCTGAATCGTCCATCGCCCGGAGTAGTTCTCTGACGGTCGCTCCCTGTGTCTGAACCGAGTGCTTACGAGCGATGTGAGCCATTCGACGTTCTCCCGATTAATGAGATTCTGACAACCGAAGAATCCAAAGCGCCTCCTTGGTGTAGAAACCCGTTGGTCTGCCATCTAATGCAGAGGATGTGCCTGGTAGCCGCATTGACCCAACCTCTTGCACTGAAATGACTTAGCTGACGATTAGCCCTATTCTGTCCCACTGAGGACCAGACTGGTGTCCCCTTTTTCAGACACTTCTGCCCCTACCTTTATTACGTAACCACGGGGTAGGTTGCTGCACCCGATGTCGAAGCTGGGGCTGAGCCTCTTAGGTTGGACCGCGCTTGAGACAGTGCGGTTTACCGGAGATTTAGCTGGCGACCGGTGAGTAGCAGGGCTAGAGAGGTCTTCGCGTCGACGATCTCGCCCGCTTCGACCATCTCTATTGCGCGCGAGAGAGGAACCAGCTCGATATCAAGAATCTCATCCTCTTCGACAGCGGATTGCCCTTCGGCTATTTCTCGCGCAAGGAATAAATGAATCCGCTCGTCCGTGAACCCTGGCGTCGTATAAATCGTGGTCAGCTCTTCCAAGTGCCTCGCAGTGTATCCGGTCTCTTCCCTAAGCTCTCTCCTTGCGCACTCCTCCGGTGACTCGCCTGGATCCAGCCGCCCAGCCGGTATCTCATAAAGAAATCCACTCGCGGCGTATCGATACTGGCGAATAAGGACGACCTTCGGATCCGACTCATCTCCGCTCAGTGGAACTACAGCGCTTGCTCCGGGGTGGCGAATCATCTCCAGCTTACCGGTGCTGCCATTCGGGTACCGCACCTCGTCCACATCCAGTGACACGATTTTCCCGGTGTAGACCCGCTGTGACGAAATCCGCCCCGCCTTCGACTCACTGCCGTGCCCTCTGGGATTCATGGTGGTCAGCGTTACGATTCAACCGGATCCCTGACCGAGAGATCTCCAAAGGGGAGCTCTACCAGCTGCGCCTCGACCAGCTCCCGTGCCCCCACCACAAGCAGCTGAAGGTTATCGTTCTTCACGTAATTCTGCACCGCCATTAGCACATCCGCCGCGGAAATGGCGCGGATGTTGTCCCGATAGCGGTCATAGAAGTCATCCGGCAGACCGAATACCTCCAGAACAGCGAGCGCTGATGCTATAGCGCTTGTCGTTTCATACCGAATGGGGAACACACCTGCCAAGTAGTTCGTAGCGAGCGATAGCTCCTCACCGGAAATCTCCTCGCTTTGCATCCGATCTATCTCGGTAAGTGTTTCCCGGACTGCTACTCCTGTCACTTCGCTCTGGACTGCCGTAGAAATGACGAACGGGCCGGCACTTTTTCTCCAGTCGAAATAGGAGGACGCACTGTACGTGTATCCGTGCTTTTCCCGTAGGTTGAGATTGATCCTCGACGAAAAAAGTCCGCCGAGTACAGCATTCATAACCACGAGCGAAAAGTAGTCGGGATGATTTCTGGGAACACCGACGTGACCGAGTCGGATTTCCGCTTGCGCTGCTTCGGGTTTGGCAATCAGCTCCATTGCCCTGCTATTTCTGGCCGCCTGCGTCTCCGGATTCACCACTGTCGGCTGCTCGCCTTTCCAGTCTCCGAGCGCAGCCGAAACGAGGCCCGCCGCTTCATCTCTCCCAACATCGCCAGCGACGATAATCGTCGTAGACCATGGTGAGTAGTTCGCGGCGTAAAAACCCCTCAGCGACTTTGAGGTCAGTGCCGTCACCGAATCGGTGCGCCCGGCAAGGGGCTCTCTATAGCGCGATTCGGCCGAGTACAAAAATCTCGAAAAGCCTTCTTCGGCTAGCCCACGCGGCTCCGAGATTATCTGCAGACGCTCGGCAACTCGTTCGGCCTTCAGCCTCTCGACCTCATGATCGGGAAACACTGGCGACGTCAGCACATCGGCGAACAATGCGAAGCTGGGTTCAAGCCTTTCCTTCACCACTGTCATGCTCAGCGTCGTTCTGTCCCAGTCGGCACCGCATTCAAGCGACGTCCCGAGACGCTCCGCCTGATCGAGAATCTCGTCGCCATCACGTGCCTTTGTCCCCTCGCGCAGTGAGGTCGCAGTCAACTCGGCGAGTCCTTCCTCACCGGGAAGTTCCTTGACCGCAGGCGCATCCACCACCGCCAGGACAGTAACGACAGGAAGCTTTCGTGTTGGAGCGACAATTATGCGGAGCCCGTTCGACAATCGTACACGCTCGAAAGCTGGAAAGCGGTACTCGTACGGTGGCCCGGCAACCGGCCTGATGGAAGTCACGCCACGATTTCGCCGGAGCAGCATCTAGCCATTTGCAGCTGGGATGAAGAGCAGTGCTGCTCGGTTTTCTTCGACCAGCCGATCTTCAACGAAGGCACTCACCGCCTGTGCCGTCACGGATCGATATCGCTCTGTCTGCTCATTGAGCAGTTCCGGCCGGCCGAAGTAGGTGGCGAACATCGACAACCGATCCGCACGCTCACTAGCCGATTGCATTGCCGTCATGATGTCAGTTTCGATCAGCGCAACTGCTCGCTCTACCTCGACATCACCAACGCTTT
>WNGE01016611.1_pt1 | contig 12201 bp, 11 predicted proteins | sample 5400651 | NCBI WGS metagenome assembly WNGE01 (sample SAMN13153370, study PRJNA577476) | soil metagenome | isolation source: 60 cm soil or saprolite under grassland replicate 2 | place: USA:California | collected 2016-06-15 | reverse complement strand
GTTCGGCTACGGCAAGCGGCTCGACCTGATCGACGTACCGCTCTACGAGGACACCGACCTCACCTATCCGATGCGGCACAACAGGGCCGTCGACTTCTTCTTCGAACCATTGGCAGGCGAGCGTCCGTGGATCGCATCGGTCGATGCTGACGGCAACGGTTTGGTGCAGGCCTCGACCGGGCGGCTGAAGGGGCGGAAGCTGTTCGTGTGGGGCGAAGGCGCCGGCGGCCGACGGTGGCAGGAGTGGTTGTCACCGGGACTGCAAGGTCATGGGTACGCCGAGATCCAGGCCGGCCTGGCCCGGACCCAGATGGAACACCTGAAGTTGCCCGCAGCAACGGATTGGCATTGGCTCGAAGCCTACGGGCGAATGACGATGGACCCGGCGACTGCGCATTCGGAGGATTGGCAACGAGTGCGAACCTCGGGAACAGAAGTGCTACGTCCGTTGCTGGACGAGCTGCCGGATCGTGAGCGCTCATGGTTGGCGGTTGCGGACGCGGCACCGCTCGAGCGGTTGGTGGTCGGGTCGGGTTGGGGTGCGTTGGAGCTGGCGCGGACGGGCTGGACCGTGTCCGCAGGTACGCCGTTCGACGAAGACACCATGACGGCGCGGGAACGCGCCTGGTTGCCGTTGCTCCAGGGCCGCCTGCCCGCGGAGGACGTCGTACCGGATGGAACGCTGGTGGGCTGGCGGGACCTGCTGGAGAAGGCGGAAGACAACTGGCTCGTCTGGTACCACCGGGGTGTCGCGCGGTACTACGACGGTGACCGCGACGGGGCGATCGGCGCGTGGCGTCAGGCCGGCGACAACCCGTGGGCGCTTCGCAACCTTGCCTTCGTCACCGGTGAGCTCGAGTACTACGAGCGCGCGGTGGAGGTCCTTCCTGACCTGGTGGAGTTGCAGGTCGAAGCGATCACCGCGGCACTGGATGTCGATGTGGATCGCACCCGGCGGATGCTCGATCGTGTCAGCTCTGACGATCCGCGGATCCGCCTGCTGAGGATCCGGCATGCGCTGCGGATCGGCGATCCGGAGACGGCTCGCGACCTGCTGGCCGATGGCATGCAACTCCCGACGGTCCGCGAGGGAGACAACCCGCTCGCCGACCTCTGGCGGGAGACGGAAGAGGCTCTCGGCACCAACAGGCCGGTGCCTCCGCCGTACCAGTTCGGCATGGGCGGAAACTAACTTGTCAGGACCTGGAACCTAGTAGTTCCAGGAGGCGTCTCACCGTTGTGCGGCAAGGGCCGCGCAAGGCAGTTTCGACAATGACGACCGCGTCGCTCGCGGGCGACGCGTCGGGGGTGAGTGCCATGTTGACGATCGTTGTGCTCGGTGGGTTCGGCCTGGTGCTGCTGGTCACGGCATGCATCATGGCGGACGTGATCGCCGGTATCCGGCGGAACGAAACCGCGGCGGGCGCAGAGGAGAAGACCGCGGGACGAGTGATCCGGGTACGTGGCCCGGTCCGTGGTCAGCTGGACGGCGGGAGCCCGGCCGAATACACCGAGGTCACCGTCGAGTACTACACCCGCCATGGCGAGGGGCCGTTCGAGGTCTCGCGCAAGCTGCCGGCGGGGAGCCGCATTACTTACGCCAAGGACGACCGGGTGATCGTCAGCTACGACGTCCGGACGCCCCGCCGGGCCCGTATCGCCGGCCGGGTCAGCCACTGGCCTCAGCTCGGACCGCGGTCATCGGATCCGGTTCCACAGCCGCAGCCCTAGAGAGCCGGCCGTCAGGACTCCGCGTGACCCTCGCCCTCAGCGGCGGGGGCCTTCCAGTTTCAACCGCACCTGCCATCACGACGGCAGGTGCGGTTGCAGCACGCTGTGAAGGGTGGGAAGGCCCTGAGCCAGCACTGACTCCGCCTCGTCGGGCGGCAGCCGGTCGGCCAAGTGGGCCAGCGCCTCGCCCATGGTGATCGCCAACGTGACAGCGAGCCGGAACTCGCGGCTGTCGCGGGCGCCGAAACGGGTGGTGAGCAACTCGGCGAACTCGCCCGCGTGCTGGTCGTCGTACTCACCGGGCTGCGTCTCCAGGTCCGGATCGCCCAGCCCGCTCAGCACCACGGCCTTGAACCCCGGATCCGTCCGGTGCATCTCCCGGAACGTGTCCAGCGTGACGTCCACCGCCTGCCGCCAGCTCGACACCGAGGCCAGCCGTTCCCCGACCCGCTCGGTGTAGCGGGCCTGGTTGCGTCGCTCGATCGCCTGGATCAGGCTCCGCTTGTCCGGGAAGTACCGGTACACGCTGCCGACCGCGATCTCCGCGCGTTTCGCGACGCCGCTGGTCGACGCGGCGTCGTACCCACGCTCGACCACCTCGGCGCAGGCCGCGTCGAGGATGCGCTCGACCTGCCGGCTGGCCCGGTCCTGCGTCGGCGTCCGGCGCAACGGGTACGCCGTACCGGAATCGGCGCCGGGGGAAGTGGTCACCATTCGCCAATTGTCCAACTTCTGGGGGACAACGTTGCCACCTTCCTGTGACAGATTGCCGTCAGATCTGACACATCACCGCCCACACGAGGGGAAGTTCCGCCATGCGCATCAGCAGAACGGTGGTCGCCGGCCTGGCGTCCGCGGCGGTCGCCGCGTCCGGTCTCGCCGGTACGGCGCTCACGTCCGGCAGGGCCGAGCCAGACCAGCTGCAGACGACCAACGGATCGGGCCTGCGGCTGAACCAGATCCAGTTCATCGGCGCGCACAACGCCTACCACCGCGAGGCCCCCGACGACGAGAAGAGGATCCAGCTCGCCCAGGACCCGGGCGCGGTCGGCCTGTTCTACTCGCACGCCTCCATCCCGGCCCAGCTCGAGGACCAGAACATCCGGGCCGTCGAGCTCGACCTGTTCCCGGACCCGAAGGGCGGGTTGTACACGTACCCGCTGATCCGGAAGCTGGCCGACAAGGGCCCGCTCACCGACCCCGACCTCGCGAAGCCCGGCATCAAGGTGCTGCACTGGGTCGACTTCGACTACGGCACCACCTGTACGACGTTCGTGAAGTGCCTGACCCAGGTGAAGACCTGGTCGGAGGCGAACCCGGGCCACGCGCCGATCATCATCCAGTTGGAGCTGAAGCAGTCCGACCCACGGCTGGTGGCGGCGGGCGGCGTCGAGGCTCCGCCGTGGGACGCCGGCAACCTCGACAGCGTGGACCGGGAGATCCGGTCGGTGTTCTCCGAGCAGCAGTTGCTCACGCCGGACGACGTACGGCGCCCTGGCCTCACGCTGGAGCAGTCGGTGCTGACGAAGGGCTGGCCGACGCTCGCCGAGTCGCGCGGCAAGGTCATGTTCTTCTTCGACAACGGCGGTCCGGGTGCGATCCGCGACACCTACCGGGCCGGCAAGCCGAACCTGGAAGGGCGCGCGGTGTTCACCCGCGGTCCGGAAGGCGAGCCGGATGCGGCCGTCACGATGGTGAACGACCCGCGCGGCGCCAACTCCGCGGAGATCCAGCGGCTGGTTCGCAAGGGGTACTTCGTGCGTACGCGGTCCGACGAGCCGATGAGCACGGTGCTGAACGGTGAGCTGAGCCGGGTCGGCGTCGCGCTGGACTCGGGCGCGCAGATGGTCACCACCGACTTCCCGGTCGCCGGCATGGCCGCGCGGTACAACAGCGATTTCGTCGCGAAACTGCCCGGCGACACCGCCGTACGATGCAACCCTGTGTCGGCGCCGGTGTGGTGCCGTGGGAACGTGACGGAGAGGTGATGTGAGCATGTCGGAGCATGTGGTCGACGTCAGTTGGAGCCGTGGTGAGAACGAATTCACCTACGACACCTACAGCCGCGACCACGAGTGGCGCTTCGACGGCGGTATCACCCTGCCCGCGTCAGCCAACCCGAAGTACTTGGGCACCCCGGGCCCGGTCGACCCGGAGGAGGCGTTCGTGGCGGCGCTCTCGTCCTGCCACATGCTCACGTTCCTCGCGATCGCGGCGCGCAAGCGCCTCGTCGTCGATGCGTACGACGACCACGCGGTCGGCGTGATGGCCAAGAACGAGCAGGGCCGGCTGGCGATCACTCACGTGACGCTGCACCCCAAGATCGTCTGGGCCGGACCGGAGCCGGATGCCGAGACGCTGGAGCGACTGCATCACCGCGCCCACGTCGAGTGCTTCATCGCCAACTCGGTCACCACTTCGGTGACGGTGGCTTAGGGCAACAAAAAACCACCCGCCGGACTGGCCTGAACCTCGCGCATGCGGCGTCAGGTCGGTCGGCGGGTGGTTCGTGGTGCACCTCTGTGGCGATGCACCTACGGATCCGGCGGCGCCTCACACGGGGCGCCTCGTGCGTGTGGCGTGTGCGTCATCCGTGCGGTCTACGTGGTGGGGAAGACCGTCCGGGTGCGCCGCCTGGATCCGTTCGTCCGGGTGGCGCCAGTTACTGCTCGGCGGCGGCGTCGATCCGGTCGTCGGTGGTCTGGCTGGTCGTCTCGGTGATCGCCTCGTCCTCACGAAGACGAACCTGCTCGGAAGCGATCGCGGTCATCAGTCGGTGGATCGTCATGCCAGTGAGACGCAGAGAGTGAGCAGATATGACGGGAATCCGGACCGACTTTTGCTGTGAGCTATTTCTCATCCAGTCCGTCGAGGCGGAGCGGCACCAGTTTCCGTGCTTCGTCGTACGACGTCCCGGTCAGCTCGAGCAGGTCGACCACGGTCGAGCGGATCTGCCCGAGGACGACCACAGCCGATAGTCCGTGCGGCAGCGGCATCTCCGCCGTACGACGGCCGAGCTCGCCCAGCACGCGATGCGCGGGGACGTCCGCGGCCGGCTCGAACAGCGATTCGGCGATGAGTCGAGTGCCGTCGGCCAGGCGTTCGAGCAGCACCGGGTACTCGTGCGGCATCGCTTCGTCTCGCCACACGGACACCGCGCACCGCCGTACCAGGACTCTGATGTTCCGGATCGCGCGATCCAGCGGTACGACGAGGTCCGCGATCTGCTGGACCCGGCCGCGGTGACGGCGACGGAACGGCGAGAGTCGCACCACCGCGACACCTTCGGTGGTGGCACTGCTCCGCCTGGACTCCGGCCTGCGTGGTCATCAGCGTGCCGGCGCCGAGCAGTACGGCGACAGTCATCGCCAGTGCGACGACGAAAATGATCTGCGCAACCCCAGTCCCGAAGAAGCGGACGAACAGGTCGCCGACGCCGACTCCGACCGCTACGCCGACCATCACCTCGGCGACCCGGCGCAACCGCTGGCCGAAGCTGAACCCGAGGGCAATCATCGCCGCGACCGGCGCGAAGAACGGTGTCGGGTGGCCGACGACGTATCTGGCCAGCGCCCACGAGACACCGGCGGCGAGCGCGCACTGGGCGATGAAGAACGCGCGGTCGCGCAACCGGTTCACCCGCCGGCGGACCGAGGCCCGCGATCGGCGGGCGGCCTGCGGCGCGATGTCGTCGCGCAGTTCCCGCAACTGGTCCAACGTCAGCCTGACCGGATCCACGGTGTCCATCATCGGTCATCGCGCTCCGGCTTGATTCACCCGCGTGTGACGGCCAGGGTGGGTTCCATGAGCGAGAACAACCGTGAGGACTACGGCAGCTACAGCGTCGACGACGAGGACCAACTGCAGGCCGAGGACACCCTGAACGACCGGGGTGTGGAGGATCTGCTCGACGAGGGCTACTCGCCGCCGGAGAAGTGGTCCGCGGGCGAAGGATTCGGTACGACGGCCGAGGAGGCGCTGCAGGGGGAGTCGCTGGACCAGCGGATCGCCCAGGAGGAGCCGGACGTCGACCCGTACGCCGAGGACGGGGAGGACGTCGGCGGACCCGAGGTCGGCGTCGAACGCTCCGGCCGGCTGGTCGCGCCGGACGAGGGTGCTCACGAGGACGACGAGGACTCGCTGGTCGCCGAGGACATCGGCATCGACGGTGCGGCCGCGGGAGCCGAGGAAGCCGCCGTCCACGTGGTCGACGACAAGGACAACTTCGAACTCGAAGACGACGACGAGGAGGACCTCTCGTCCTACCGCGACGTAGACCTCGGCGACGCCACCGACCTCGAGGACTGATCCACAGCCCGGGGTACCCCTGTGAAGCGTCGTTACCACCGGTTATACCTCGGGGGAACCCGCCAGAAGCGGGGGTACCCCGGGCCGGTGTCGTTAGCGGCGGGTCACCTGGACTTCGGCGCCGCGGGAGGGGACGAGGGTGACGTTCTTGGGTTTGGCTGGTTCGGGTTTGGGGTTGGGGGCCTGGACGTCGTAGGTGGCTAGGGCGGCGCGGAGGATCTCGGTGCCTTCCATCAGGGAGAAGCCGGCGCCGATGCAGCGCCGGGCCCCGCCGCCGAAGGGGATCCAGGTGCCGGGGGCCGGCGGGTCGTCCTCGACGAAGCGCTGCGGCCGGAAGTCCTCCGGCACCGGGAAGTGCTCCGCGTCGCGGTGTACCAGCCCGATCGCGGCCATGATCGTCGTACCGCGTGGCAATCGGTAGCCTGCCACGTCCGCAGTCTCGGTGAGGCGGCGCCCGACCTGGTAGATGACCGGGTGCAGGCGCATCGCCTCCTTGACGATCGCCTCCAGTTCGTCATCCGCACCGGCGTCCGTGGCTCGCTGGCCGAACTCCAGATCCTCCGGCCGCCGCGCCAGCTCATGGAACGCCCAAGCAAGCGCTGTCGCAGTCGTTTCGTGCCCAGCCAGTAGCAATGTCACCAGCTGGTCGCGCAGCTCCACGTCCGACCAGTTGCCAGCGGCAAGCAGTCGCGAGAGTACGTCGTTGCGTCCGGCAAGGTTGCCGCGGCGTCGGGCGATCTCGTCGTACAGGATCTCGTCGACCTGGCGCTGGACGGTCAGGTACGTGCGCCACGGCGGAACTCGGAGCAGAGCCGGGTAGAACCCGCCGAGCATGATCACCGGCGACACCGAGACGATCTTGTCCATCATCGGCCGGAGCAGGTTGAGGCGGTCGGAATCCGTCACGCCGAAGACGACCTGCAGGATCACTTCCAGCGTCAGGTCCCGCATCCGCTGGTGAAGCTTGAACGGCTTGCCGATGGGCCACGATGCGACCTCAGCCTGGGCCAGCTCGTGGACCATCCCGGCGTACCCACGCAAGGCCTGGCTGGAGAACGCCGGCATCAGCTGACGCCGCATCCGGACGTGGTCCTCGTCGTCGAGGAGCAGCAGCGAGTGGTCTCCCATGATCGGCTGCAGCACGGTGTTGCCCTCACCCGCGTGCATCACCGACGGCGGACTGCCGAACACCTCGCGGATGTGGTCCGGCCGACTCAGTACGACGACCACTCGGCTGGACGGGACCAGCCGGATGGTGAACACGTCGCCGTACTTCTCCCGCATCCGCGGGAAGAACGTCTTGCGGTGACTGGCGAACAGCACGGTCTGGGCCAGCGTGGGCAACCGCGGCCCCGGCGGCAGCGTACGAGCCGTCTGCCGGTCGAGCGTCCGGGCGCCGAGCAAGGGTGTCGAGGCCATGCCACCTCCCTACCGGGACACTGGCCTTCCACGCTACGTCACCTGGGTGAACACCGAGCATCGAACGCAACAAGCCCAGCCACGAGCCGGCTCGTCGGCGCCGAGGGCTGGGACCAGGTGCGGGGACCTGGGACCTGAAAGTCAGGTCCCAGGTCCCCGCTTGGTGTCTCAGGTCCCGATTGCTGCTCCGGTTCAGGAGCGCTTGAAGCGGAGGGTGAGGATCTGGAAGGGGCGGAGTTCGAAGGGGACTCCGTTGCCCAGCAGGGGGCGGTCCGCCAGGTGCCGCTCGAGGAGGTCGACCTCGGTCGCCGAGGCAACCTCGAACGACGGGGTGACGGTGGCGCGGGACCGGCCGCCGGTCGACTCGTAGAGCCGCACAACGACGTCGCCCGACTGGTCGTCGGCCAGCTTGACCGCTTCGACGATCACGTTGTCGTTGTCGACGGCAACGATCGGTTCGACGCCGTCGGTACCGGTGACGACGCGCTCGGGCAGGTTGATCCGGTAGCCCTCCTCGACCGCCTCCGGGATACCGGCACCGACCACCAGCGCGTGGTTCACGGTGTGCACGCCCTGGTCGGTCTTCGGGTCGGGGAACCGCGGCGCCCGGATCAGCGACGTACGGATGGTGGTCGTGGTGCCGCCGTCCTCCCGCGCGGTCCGGTTGATGTCGTGGCCGTAGGTCGAGTCGTTGACGACGGCAACGCCGTACCCGGGCTCGCCCACGTGCACCCAGCGGTGCGCCGCGATCTCGAACTTGGCTGCGTCCCACGAGGTGTTCTGGTGGGTCGGCCGGAAGATGTGGCCGAACTGCGTCTCCGACGCCGATCGATCCGCGTGGACGTCGACCGGATACGCCGCCTTGAGGAACTTCTCCGCCTCGTGCCAGTCGATCGTGGTCTCGATGTCGACCCGCTTCGCGCCTGGCCGCAGCCGCAGCGTCTGGGTGACGCTGGACCTGTTGAAGGAGCGCGTCACCACAACGGTCGCGACACCCTCGACGGTGCTGAAGTCGACGCTGTTCACCTCGGTCACGTCGCGGACGTTGTTCTTGTAGAACGAGTCGACGTCCCACGCGTCCCAGTGGTTCGGGGTGTCCACGTGCAGTTGCAGAAGGTTGCCCGCGGCACCTGGCGCGATCACCTCACGCCCCGCCTCGACGTCGTACAGCGAGGTGATCAGGCCGCGCTCGTCGATCGTGACCCGGATCAATCCGTTGTCGAGTACGCCGTTCTCAACCGAGACAGCCTGTCCTTTGGCGGCAGCTATACCCGCGCCGAGTCCGGCGACGCCGTTGCGCGCGTGCGGCGCGGCGTTGAAGACGATCTGCGCGGAGCCCTCGCCGGCCAGCGCCTGCTGGGCCTTGGCGATGATCGCCTCGAGCTCCGACGCCAGTCTCGCGTATGTCGCCTCGGCCTCGCGGTGCACCCACGAGATCGAGCTGCCCGGCAGGATGTCGTGGAACTGGTTCAGCAGCACGGCCTTCCAGATCCGGTCCAGGTCCTCGTACGGGTACGCGTCCAGCTTGCCTGCGACGACGGCCGCCGTGGACCACAGCTCGGCCTCGCGGAGCAGGTGCTCGCTGCGCCGGTTGCCCTGCTTGGTCTTCGCCTGCGAGGTGTACGTCGCCCGGTGGATCTCCAGGTAGAGCTCACCGGACCAGACCGGAGCGTGGTCGTGGTACTCCTCCTCGGCGGCGGTGAAGAACTCGGTCGGGGACTCGATCGTCACCCGCGGCGAGGACTCCAGGTTCGCCACCCGGCGCGCAGTCGCGACGAACTCGCGGGTGGGGCCGCCACCGCCGTCGCCGTACCCGAACGGGACCAGCGACCGGGTCGCCGCGCCGTTCTCCTGGAAGTTCCGCTGCGCGTGCGCCAGTTCGCGGCCGGACAGGTCGGAGTTGTAGGTGTCGATCGGCGGGAAGTGGGTGAAGACCCGGGTGCCGTCGAGGCCCTCCCACCAGAACGTGTGGTGGGGGAACTTGTTCTCCTTGTTCCAGGAGATCTTCTGGGTCAGGAACCACTTCGACCCGGACAGCTTCACCAGCTGCGGCAGTGCCGCGGTGTAGCCGAACGAGTCGGGCAGCCAGACCTCCTGGGTGTCGATGCCATACTCGTCCAGGAAGAACTTCTTGCCGTGAATGAATTGCCGGGCCAGCGCCTCGCTGCCGGGCAGGTTGGTGTCGGACTCGACCCACATGCCGCCGACCGGGACGATGTGGCCCTCGGCAACGGCCTTCTTCAGCCGCTCCCACACCTCGGGGTAGTTGTCCCGCACCCACGCGTGCTGCTGGGCCTGCGAGAACGCGAAGACGAGCTCCGGGTACTCCTCGGCCAGGGTGGCGACGTTGGACACGGTCCGAGCTACCTTGCGCCGCGTCTCCCGCAGCGGCCAGAGCCAGGCGGAGTCGATGTGCGCGTGCCCGACCGCGGAGAGCTGGTGCGCGCTCGCGTGCGCGGGACGGCTCAGTACGTCGGTCAGCTGCGCGCGGGCGTCGGACGCCGTACCGGCGACATTCTCGTAGTCCAGGGCATCCAGCGCGCGGCTCAGGGCACGCAGGATCTCCCGGCGGCGCGGGTCCTGGGTGGACAGCTCCTGCTGCAGCCCGTTGAGCGCCTCGAGGTCGAGGATCAGGTCCCACACCTCGGCGTTGAACACGGCCAGGTCGGCGCGGGCGAGGCGGTAGATCGGCGTCTCACCGAGCTTGGCGCCGATGTCGACCTTCGCGTAGGCGTTGTCGAGCGGGATCTCCGGGTTCGCGGCGCCCTCGACGTAGAACTCGATCCGGTCGCCGGGCGAGGCCGCCGTACCGTCGGGTCCGAGGATCGACAGCGGAGCGTAGGTCTGCCGCGGGTGCAGGCCCTTCAGCGGTACGCCGGACGTGGTGTGGATCAGGCCTTCCGCGGAGAACCCGGGCCCGCCGCTGAAGCCGAGGTCGATGACGGCCTCGATCTCCTGCCCGGCCCATTCGGCGGGCACCTGGCCGCTGAACCTGAACCACGCCGTACCCCAGGCCGGGCCCCACGGCAGGCCGATCGCGGCCGGCTCGTAGGTCGCCGCGAGCGCCTCGGCGGGCGGCACCGGCTCACCAGGGGCGTGCCACACCTCGATGTCCAGCGGGACTGCCGCGCCGTAGATCGCGGGGCGGATCCGCTCCCGCAGGGCGCGACTGAGCCGCTCCTCGATGAGTTGACGGTCGTCGTGCACGAAATCATCCTCCGCAGGTGTTGCGCGACCCACCCGGCCGCTGCCGATGACAACGCTGTCACACCGAGCGGGGGCCCGTCCAGACGCAGTTCATCGTGGTACTGCGGGTAGCGGTTCGGTCGCGGCTGCGCAGCGTGGCTACCGGGACGAACCGATTGCCGTCTAGGTTGTCCTCCATGGATCGCCCCCGCCTGTTCACGCCCGCCGGGAACGCCCTCCTCAAACCTACCGGGATGACCCGGCGCAGCGTGCTCGGTCTGGGTGCCGCCGCGGCCACGTCCCTGGTCGTGCCCGGGTGTTCACGCGGCCGGTCGGACGAGCCCGCGCCGGACGGGCCGGCCACCTTCGCGACCGGCAACAAGAACGGCGTCTACAACACTTTTGGCATCGGTTTGTCGAAGCTGGTCAGCGAAGTCACCGGCATGGACCTGACGCCGGTGGTCACCGAGGGATCGGTGGACAACCTGTACCGGGTCGCCGGCGGAAAGGATGACATCGGCTTCACCACCTCCGACTCGGCGTACGCCGCCTACGAGGGAATCGGCTTGTTCTCCTCCGGGGCGCTCCGGTTCTCTGCGCTGGCGCGGACGTACGACAACTACGTCCACGTCGTGGTGCCAACGGCGTCGAGGGCCACCGAACTCAAGCACCTGGAGGGCCTGACGGTGGGCGTCGGGCCCGAGGGTTCCGGCACCAAGGTCATCGCGGACCTGATTCTGAGGACCGCCGGGATCAAGGTCGTGAAGAGGCAGTACACGCTCGACCAGGCGGTCGTCCAGTTGGCGGCGCAGGCCAACAAGACGGCCAAGCGAGGCCAGGGGATCGACGCGCTGATCTGGAGCGGTGGTCTGCCGACCAAGCCGATCGCGGAGTTGCAGAAGACGATCGGGTTCCGGCTGGTCGACATCGGCGCCGTCGCCGAGGTGATCTCGCTCAAGCAGTTCGGCGGCTACATCGTGTCGTCGATCCCGCCGTCGGTGTACGGCCTGGCCAACTCGGTCCCGACGCTGGCGATCCCGAACTACCTGATCGGCAAGCCGAAGCTGTCCGACTCGTGGGCGTGGTGGACGGTCAACACGATGTTCCGCCGGCAGAACGACCTGATGGCGGTCCACCCGGAGGCCGGCTCACTCGACCCGCGCTCGGCGATCGCGACGATGCCGATCCCCCTCCACCCCGCCGCCGAACGCTGGTACCGCGCCAACCACATCTGATCGTTCCGGTACGTCGTACCGTCGTACCGGCTCAGGCGTCGTAGTCGTCGATGAGGGGGACGCGGACCTCGATCACCAGGCCGCCGCCGATCGGCGGACGGGCGACCACGCGGCCGCCGACCCGGGCCGCCTCGGAGCGGACGATCGCCAACCCCAGGCCGGTACCCGGCATCTCCCGGTGGTGCGCGCTGCGCCAGAACCGCTCGCCGACCTTCTTCAGGTCGCGCGACCCCAGCCCGAGCCCGTGGTCGCGGACCGACATGACCACCTCGGTGCCGTCCCGCGTCACCGACACCTCCACCGGCGGAGCGCCGTACTTGGA
>WNGE01013413.1_pt1 | contig 12201 bp, 11 predicted proteins | sample 5400651 | NCBI WGS metagenome assembly WNGE01 (sample SAMN13153370, study PRJNA577476) | soil metagenome | isolation source: 60 cm soil or saprolite under grassland replicate 2 | place: USA:California | collected 2016-06-15 | reverse complement strand
CGTTCGCGCCTGCACCGCGCATGATCATCTTCGGCGCCGTCGACTTCACCGCCGCGCTGGCACAGGCGGCCAAGCTCCTCGTTCGCCCCGACGGACACCGGCACGGCGGTCTCGGAGACCCCGACCTCGACCGCGTCGTCACCCGCGACGCCCGCGGCCAGCTCGAGGCGGGGCTCACCGCCACCCGCCACTACGGCCCGCACGGCGAAGCTCGAGAGCATGCGGTCGAGGTGTTCATCGAATCGTTCGCGCCTGCACCGCGCATGATCATCTTCGGCGCCGTCGACTTCACCGCCGCGCTGGCACAGGCGGCCAAGCTCCTCGGGTACCGCGTGACGGTGTGCGACGCACGAGCCGTGTTCGCGACGCCGCAGCGGTTCCGGATGGCCGACGAGGTCGTGAACGACTGGCCCCATCGGTACCTGGCGAAGGTGGGGGAGGAGCTCGGACCTCGCGACGCCGTGTGCGTGCTCACCCACGACCACAAGTTCGACGTTCCCGCCATCGCCGCCGCGCTCGAGACCGACGTCGGGTACATCGGCGCGATGGGCTCACGCCGGACCCACGAGGACCGCGTACGCCGCCTGCACGAGAGTGGCGTCGACGACGCCGCTCTCGCACGCGTCATGGCGCCCATCGGGCTCGACCTCGGTGCACGCACACCCGAGGAGACCGCCGTCTCGATCTGCGCCGAGATCATCGCTCTGCGGACCGGCCGCGCCGCCCGCTCGCTACGCGACGCCGACGGCCCGATCCACGCCTGACGAGCCGACGAGTCTGACCAGGAGGACGCAGCATGGACCTCGGGATCGCAGGCCGGCGCGCCGCGGTCGCGGCGGCGAGCCGCGGGCTGGGCTTCGCCACCGCCGCCGCCCTCGCCCGCGAGGGGGTGCAGGTCGCGCTGTGCAGCCGTGACCCCGACGGGATCGACGATGCGGCCGGCCGCATCGGAAACGGCGCCGTACCGCTCGTCGCCGACGTGTCCACGGCCAACGGCGCCCGCCAGTTCGTCGACGCCGCCCGCGAAACGCTCGGCGGGATCGACATCCTCGTCACGAACGCCGGAGGCCCTCCTCCCGGTGACTTCTCGTCCACCCGCGTCGACCAGTACCTCCAGGCGCTCGAGCTGAACTGCCTGTCGGTCATCGCCATGTGCGACGCCGCCGTCCCCGAGATGCGCAGTCAGCGGTGGGGAAGGGTCGTGGCGATCACCTCGATCGCCGTGCGGCAGCCGATCCCACAGCTCATTCTCTCCAACACCGCACGCGCCGGCGCGACCGGGTTCCTCAAGACACTGGCGCGCGAAGTTGCCGGCGACGGCGTCACGGTCAACTCCCTGCAGCCCGGCATGCACGACACCGAGCGCGTGCGCCAGCTGGGCCACGCGGATCCCAGCGGCAATCCGACCGGCACCCTCGGAAGCCCCGACGACTTCGGCGCGATCGCCGCGTTCGTGTGCTCCGAACACGCCCGGTTCCTCACGGGAACCGCGATCCACATCGACGGAGGGGCCTACGCTGGGCTGCTGTGAGCGCGACAACGGCGAGCGCGAAGGGCGGACGCGAGATCGCCGGTCACCGGGTCCTGACGCTGCCGAACCTCATCTCGTTCGGGCGGCTGGCGTGTGTGCCGTGGTTCTTGTGGCTGCTCCTCGCCCAGGAGGACCGGGTTGCCGCGGCGGTGCTGCTCGCGGTGCTGGGCGCCACGGACTGGGTGGACGGGTGGATCGCCCGTCACTTCGACCAGGGGAGCGAGCTCGGCAAGGTCCTCGATCCCACCGCGGACCGGATTCTGCTCGTGTTCGCGGGCCTTGCGTTGCTCGTCGACGGCAGCCTGCCGCTGTGGGTCGGCATCGTCGTGCTCGCCCGTGAGGCGCTGATCTCGGTGGCGGTGCTCGCGCTCGCGGCCGCCGGCGCCCACCGCATCGACGTGCAGTGGGCCGGGAAGGCAGGAACACTGGCGCTCATGTTCGCCCTTCCGGGCTTCCTGCTCGCCGACGCTCTGTCCGGCGAGCCCCGGACGCTCCTGCTCGTCGCGACGTGGGGATTCACGATCGGCGGGCTCGTCCTCAGCTACTACGCGGCGATCGCGTACGTCCCGCTCGCCCGGGCCGCGCTGCGCGAGGGCCGGGCCGACGGCGGCGAGAGGATCGCAGCGTGAAGGCGGTGATCCTGGCCGGTGGTGAGGGCACGAGGCTGCGGCCGCTCACGAGCAACCAGCCGAAGCCGATGATGCCCCTCGCGAACCAGCCGATGATGGAGCACGTCGTGCGGCTCCTCGCCGCGCACGGCTTCGACGACATCGTCGTCACGGTCGCGTTCCTGGCCAACCAGATCCGCGACTACTTCGGCGACGGCTCCGACTTCGGCGTGCGCATGCGCTACGCGACCGAGGAGACGCCGCTCGGCACAGCGGGCTCGGTCCTCAACGCGTCTCAGGAGCTCGACGACACCTTCCTCGTCATCTCGGGCGACGTGCTCACCGACATCGACCTCGGCGCGATCGTCAAGGCGCATCAGGACGCCGGCGCGCTGGCGTCGATCGCGCTGAAGCGCGTCGAGAACCCACTCGAGTTCGCCATCGTGATCACGCGCCCCGACGGCTCCATCGAGCGCTTTCTCGAGAAGCCGAGCTGGGGCGAGGTCTTCTCCGACACCGCGAACACAGGCATCTACGTGCTCGAGCCGGGAATCTTCGATTTCATCCGCGCCGACGAGGTCGTCGACTTCGCCGGAGACGTGTTCCCCGCCGTGCTCGAGAAGAAGCTCCCGCTGATCGGCACGGTCGTCGACGGCTACTGGGAGGACATCGGGACCCTCGAGGCGTACCTCCGTGCCCACCAGGACGTGCTCGACCAGCGCGTCCACATCGACATCGAAGGGTTCCGGATCGGCGAGGGCATCTGGCTGGGCGAGGGCGCCGACGTCGACCCCACCGCACGCATCGAAGGCCCGGTCGTCATCGGCGACAACTGCCGGATCGAGGCGGGTGCGCACCTGCGCGAGTACACGGTGCTCGGGACCGACGTCGTCGTGAAGGCCGACGCGTTCGTCGACCGCGCGGTGTGCCACGACCACGTCTACATCGGGCCGAGCGCCCGCCTGCGCGGCTGCGTCATCGGCCGGTCGACGGACCTGCGCGCCCACGCCCGCGTCGAGGAAGGCGTTGTCGTCGGCGACGAGTGCTTCATCGGCGAACAGGCGGTCATCAACCCGGCCGTCAAGGTGTACCCGTTCAAGACCGTCGAGAACGGCGCGATCGTCAACTCGTCGATCGTGTGGGAGAGCCGCGGGGCGCGCACGCTGTTCGGACGGCGCGGGATCCGCGGTCTGGCAAACGTCGATGTGACCCCGGAGGTCGCGATCCGGGTCGCGATGGCGTACGGCACCGCGCTGAAGAAGAGCGCGACCGTCACCACCAGCCGTGACACGAGCCGCGTCGCCCGCGCCTTGAAGCGAGCCGTCATCGGCGGACTGAACCTCGCCGGCGTGAACGTCGAGGACGTCGAGCTCGCCACCGTGCCGCTCACACGGTTCCAGGTCCGCAACGGCAAGGCCCGCGGCGGGATCACCGTGCGGCTGGCTCCGGGGGACCCGGACGAGGTCGAGATCCGCTTCTTCGACGCCGACGGGCGCGATATCGACGAGTCGACGCAACGCAAGATCGAGCGCCTCCTGTACCGCGAGGACTACCGCCGTGCCTTCGCCGCCGACATCGGCGACATCGAGTACCCGCCGCGGTCGCTCGAGTTCTACACATCCGCCCTCATGGACACCGTGGACGGAGAGCGTCTGATCGACCACGGGTTCAAGGTCGTGCTCGACTACTCGTTCGGCGCCGCGTCGATCGTGATGCCGAACGTGCTCGCCAAGACGGGCGCCGAGGTGTTGTCGATCAACCCCTACGCCAGCACTGCGTCGGCGACCGCCGCGCTCGAAGAGCAGACGGCCCGGGTGGCGCGCTTGTCCGAGCTCGTGCGGGCATCGGGCAGCCACCTCGGCGTCGTGCTGGACCCTGACGGCGAGCGGGCCACGATCATCGACGACGAAGGTCACGTGCTCGGGAACGACGAGGCCCTGCTCGCGCTGCTGACGCTCGTCACCGAGTCGAAGTCCGGTGCGCGCGTCGCGCTCCCGGTCGCCGCGACCCGCGAAGCCGAGCGGATCGCCGCGGCCAACGGCGCCACGATCACGTGGACGAAGCTGTCGGCGCCGAGCCTCATGGAGGTCGCGTCGACCGGCGACATCGACTTCGCCGCGTCGCAGGACGGCGGCTTCATCTGGCCGGACTTCATGCCCGCGTTCGACGCCGCCGCGACCCTCGTCAAGCTCCTCGATCTGCTCGCCAGCAAGGGCCGCACCCTGTCGTCGGTCGTCAAGCAGCTCCCGCGCTTGCACGTGGCACACGAGACGGTCGCGACGCCGTGGGAGCGCAAGGGCGCGGTCATGCGCGAGATGATCGAGCGGGCCGACACTCGCGACGTCGTGCTCGTCGACGGCGTCAAGGTGATCCACCCCGACGGATGGGCGCTCGTGCTGCCCGACCCCGAAGAGGCGCTCACGCACGTGTGGGCCGAAGGGGAGAGCGACCAAGCGGCCCGGCAGCTCGCGCAGGAGTATGCGCGGCGGATTCGTCAGGTCTTGCGCTAGTCAGATTGCAGCGGTGCCCGGGCCGCTATCGCCGGCTCAGCGGTTGCGCGGGATCTCAAGCAGTGGCCCGAGGGGAATCGCCGCCTCCTTCGCTTTGCAGAGGCGTCGGCGGCGACCCCTCGGGCCACCGCCAACACCTTCGGATCCTGCGCTGGCGAGGTGCGCGCCTACGATCTGCCGGGCCGCTTGGTCTGAAAGAGAAGGTGATGGAGTTTCCTGAGCAGCTTCGGTACAGCAAGGAGCACGAGTGGGTGGCGGTCGACGGGGGGCGTGCCCGGGTCGGCATCACGGACTACGCGCAGGACGCGCTGGGTGACGTCGTGTACGTGCAGCTGCCCGACGTCGGTGCGAACGTCGCTGCCATGGCGAGCTGTGCCGAGGTCGAGTCGACGAAGTCGGTTTCGGACATCTACGCGCCCGTCAGCGGGACAGTCGCCGAAGCCAACCACGCCCTCGTGGACACCCCCGAGCAGCTCAACCAGGACCCCTACGGCGAGGGGTGGATCTTCGTCCTCGAGATGTCCGACCCGTCGGAGCTCGACAAGCTCCTGGACGCCGCCGCCTACCGGCGCCTCGTCGAAGAGGAGTAGCGGCGAGGGCAGGCGTCAGCCGGCCCGCCGTGGCCGCGCGCTCTCTTGGTGCCCCAATCGGGCGGCAGTACCCTTTGCCGGGTGATCTGCCGGCGATGTGGGCATGACAACGAGGCCGGCGCCAATTTCTGCTCGTCGTGCGGGGCGCCCCTCTCGGCCAACGACGACGAGACCACGGCCTCCATCTCGACGATCGAGGAGCGGCTCGAGCTCGACGAGGAGCTGGGGGCGCTGCTGGCGGAGCTCCCGGCCGGGTCGGGCCTCGTGCTCGTCCGCCGGGGTCCGAACGCCGGCAGTCGTTTCTCGCTCGACCGAGAGACCACGACCGTGGGCCGCCACCCCGACTCGGACATCTTCCTCGACGACATCACTGTTTCGCGCCGCCACGCCGTGATCCGCCACGACGGCGAGCGCTACGAGGTGAGCGACGCGGGCTCGCTGAACGGCACCTACGTGAACCACGAACGCGTCGAGACCGCTCCGCTCCGGCATCTCGACGAGCTCCAGGTCGGACGGTTCGTGCTGACGTTCGTCGTCGGTGGCGTCGAGGAGCACGCGTGAGCGCGACGCCGAGCCACAGTGCCAATCGTGAGTCGTCGCACCTCTCGATCGGCGAGGTCCTCAACATCCTGCGCGAGGAGTTCCCGGACATCACGATCTCGAAGATCCGTTTCCTCGAGAGCCAGGGGCTCATCGACCCGGAGCGCACACCGTCGGGCTACCGCAAGTTCTACGTGTCCGACGTCTCCCGGCTGCGTTGGATCCTCCACCAGCAGAAGGAGAACTTCCTGCCGCTGAAGGTCATCAAGGAGCGGCTCGACAGCATGGGCGCGGACGAGCAAGCCGCTCCGGTGCACTCGATCGTCCGACCGAAGTCCGGGGCACCGCGCGCGACCCCACGCGCCACGCCGCGCGGGGCGCCGCCGACGCGGCGCAGAGCCCGCGAGCGCGAGCTCGGGCCGAGATTGCCGTTGCCGCTCGGTGACACCGAGCCGGCTCCGGACCAGGACGGCGATCGCGACGACCGGAGCGCACGCCAAGAACAGCGAGAACGGCCGGAACAGCCGGTACGCCAAGAGCGCCGGGAGCGCCAAGAACGGCAACAGCGCCCAGACCAGCAAGAACGCCGAGCGCACGAAGAGCACCACGAGGATGAAGAGGTCCGAGAGCCTGAGGTCCCCGCGCCGCCGCGCCAGTCGGGTCTCACGCGCCGCGAGCTCGCACGCGTCGCCGGGCTCGAAGACTGGCAGGTCACCGAGCTCGAGTCCTTTGGCCTGCTGTCACCGGTCGCGTTCGCCGGCAACGATGCACGCTTCGACGAAGAGGGCCAGGCGATTGCCAAGGCCGCCGCGGGCTTCTACGCGCACGGGATCAGCGCCCGCCACCTCCGCATGTACAAGCACTTCGCCGAGCGCGAGGCCGCGCTGTTCGAGCAGGTGCTCCTCCCGTACCTGCGGCAGCGCAATCCCGCGTCGCGCGGTAAGGCTCAGGAGGAGCTGGCGGACCTGGCGAAGCTCGGCCGCGCGCTGCGGGCGGCTTTGCTCGTCCACGCCGTGCGCGACTCGCTGACCGGGTGACCGAGGGAGACACGATCCGGGGGGAACCGCCGCCCACCGTCCTCGTCGATCAGCAGGCCATCGCCGCCCACGTCGAGCGCATCGCCGCCGAGATCGTCGACGATCACCCCGGGGGAGTGGTGCTCGTCGGGGTGCTCAAGGGCGCCTTGATCTTTCTCGGCGACCTCGTCCGCGCGATCACCGGGATCGAAGTCGCCGTCGACTTTCTCGCGATCTCGCGGTACGCACCCGATTCCGGTCGCGTCCGCATCCTGAAGGACCTCGACTTGGACGTGGAGGGACGCGCCGTCGTCGTCGTGGAGGACATCGTCGACACCGGCCTCACACTCGCGTACCTGCTCTCGCACGTCCGGCAGCGCTCGCCGCGGTCCCTCGACGTGTGCTCGCTCCTCGATCGACCCGCGCGTCGCATCGTCCCGCAGACCGTGCGGTACGTCGGGCAGGAGATCGACGAGGTGTTCGTGCTCGGATACGGCCTCCACCACGCCGACCTCTACCGAAATGTTCCGTACATCGTCGAGGCGGATCGGCGCGTGGTGCTCGATCGTCCGGCGGCCTACGTCGACGCCCTCTATGGCGGGTCTGCGGTCGGCCCTGCGCCGCGGAGCGACCGCTCTGCGCGCAAAAACGGGTGGTAGATTGTGGACTCCCGGATCTACGGAGGCAGTGCGTGATCCGACTGTCGCTGGTGGGAGTCCGAGTCGAGGTTCCCACGAACCAGCCGATCGTCCTCCTCCGGGAGGACGACGGGCAACGGTACCTGCCGATCTTCATCGGGCCGCCGGAGGCGACCGCGATCGTCTACGCCCTCCAGGGCATGGAGACGCCGCGGCCGATGACCCACGATCTCTTCAAGAGCGTCCTCGACGACATGTCGATCCGGCTCCAGCAGGTCGTGATCACGGAGCTGCACGACGGCACCTTCTACGCCGAGATCGAGCTGGCCGGGAACGGCGACAACGCCTACCGGGTCTCCTCCCGCCCCTCGGACGCCATCGCCCTCGCGGTCCGATACGAGGACGCGGTCCCGATCTTCGCCGACGAGGCGGTCCTCGACGAAGCCGGCGTCCTCTTCGAGAACGACGAGGAAGAGGAGCAGATCGAGCAGTTCCGGGAGTTCCTCGACCAGGTTCGCCCCGAGGACTTCGCCCAGTAGGCAGAGCCCGCCTGCGGGCAGGTCGGCGGGGGAGGGGAACGTTGACCGGCCGCCCGGGGGTGTGTACCGTCACACGGGCGTAACTACGCGGTTGTCACTCGCGGGTCGTTCACGCCCGCAGTCCCGAGACGGAGCGGCGGATGGCTGAGGGCGCGGCAAGGAGAGTTGACGGCACGATGCGGGAGTCGCTCACTCCGGGTACCGAGGCCCGCAGGTCTGCGCAATCGTGGGCATCTCGTACCGCCAGCTCGCCTACTGGGCCCGCACCGACCTCATCCGTCCGTCACTGGCCGACGCGCGGGGGAGCGGTACGCAGCGGCGTTACTCGTACCGTGACCTCGTCCGCCTCAAGGTCATCAAGAAGCTGCTCGACTCGGGCGTGAAGCTCCAGGCGGCGCGGAAGGCGATCGAATACATCCGCGGTGACCTCGGCGACGACTGGGCGTCGGCGAGCCTGGTGATCAGCGGGGGCAACTCGGTGCTGGTGCGAACGGGCGACGACCTCGTCGACGTCGTACGCCACGGTCAGGGTGTTCTGAACATCGTGTCGCTCGGTGAGCTTGTCGACGAGCTCCAGGCGAGCATCCACGACCTGACCGATGCGGCGACCGCCGACACCTCCGCGCATCCGGCGGGCAGCGCGCGCAGGTCGACGGCCACCGAGGGTGGCTGACCGGCGAGTGCATATGAGTGAAGCGCCGCTCCCGCACGAGGACGTCCGCTTCGCTCACAACTCCGAGCGTCAGTTCGCCAAGCTCCTCGACTTCTACGGCATCGAATGGCAGTACGAGCCGCGCACGTTCACGCTGGAACGTGATCGCGATGGCCGGCCGGCGCAGGCGTTCTCGCCCGACTTCTACCTGCCGGCGTACGACCTGTACATCGAGATCACGACGCTCAACCAGAAGCTCGTCACGAAGAAGAATCGGAAGGCGCGCCGGCTGCAGGAGCTGCACCCGGAGGTTCGCATCAAGGTTCTCTACCAGCGTGATTATCTGCATCTCCTCGTGAAGTACGGGCTCGAGCCGCCGTCGCAGCTCAGCGACCAGCTCGGGGAGGGCGGTCCGCTGCAGCTCGACGTCGACTCCGGTGGCGCGCCACGACGCTCCACGGACAGTCCGGCATCCGAAGCCGAGTCCGCGTAGCTCGATCGCAGCAGGGGCGGCCTAGGCTGCCGCCCGCATGAGCGACCCCGACACGTCCATGCGCCACAGCCCGTTGGATGCGGAACACCGCGCGCTCGACGCGCGCATGGTGCCGTTCGGCGGCTGGGAGATGCCGATCCAGTATTCGGGTGTGCTCGAGGAGCACCGAGCCTGCCGTGAGCACGCGGTCGTGTTCGACGTGTCGCACCTCGGGTCCGTCCGCGTCTCCGGACCCGGCGCGCGCAGCATGCTGCAGTGGGCGTTCACGAACGATCTCGGCCGCATCGAGCCGGGCAAGGCGCAGTACACACACCTCCTCGACCCCGACGACGCGCACGTCGTCGACGACATCATCGTCTGGTGGGTGGCGGAGGACGAGCTCCTCGTCATGCCGAACGCGTCGAACACCGCGCCGTTGGTCGTCGCGCTCGAAGACGCGGCACGCGACCACGCTGATGGCGCGTGCACGGTCGAGGAGGTCACCGCGAGTCGCGCCGTGCTTGCCGTGCAGGGTCCCGACGCGCGCGCCGAGCTCACGGAGATCCAGGCCGCGTGGGCCGACGTACCCCGCTTCGCGGTGCGTCCGGCCGAGTTCGACGGGCACGCGGGCTGGGTTGCGGGCACCGGGTACACGGGCGAGGACGGCGTCGAGCTGCACGTCCCCGCGCCGGTCGCGCCCGCGTGTTGGCGCCGGCTGATTGCGGCCGGGATCCGCCCGGCTGGGCTCGGCGCCCGCGACACACTGCGGTTGGAGGCGGGGCTGCCGCTGCACGGACACGAGCTCGGTCCGGGCATCACGCCGCTGCAGGCGGGCCTGTCGTGGGTGGTGCGCTTCGACAAGGGCGATTTCCGAGGGCGCGCGCCGCTGCTGGCGGAACGCGAGCAAGGGGTCCGGCGCCGTTTGCGGGGGCTCCTGCTCGAAGGACGCCAGATTCCCCGCACCGGCTACCCGGTGGATGTGGGGGAGGAGCGCGTCGGCGAGGTCACGAGCGGGAACTTCTCGCCCGTGCTCGAGCGCGGCATCGCGCTCGCCTTCCTCAGACCCGACGTCGACGAGGGCACCGAGGTCACCGTCGACATCCGCGGACGTCCGGCGCCGGCCGCGGTGGTCAGGACGCCGTTCGTCCGGCACGGCAACTAACCTCGCGGGAAACGCCGTCGAACCCGAGCGGGAGAGACCCCCGGCGGCACGTGGCCGGGGGAGCCGAAGGAGCAACCTCCCCGGAAACTCTCAGGCGAATGGACCGCTCGGGCGAGGTACCTCTGGAGAGCAGGCCCGGTTGTGCACGGGCCTCACCGACGGGGAAAGCCGGGCCGCTCGAGCGGCCGGGTGAATCTCTCAGGTTCCGGGACAGAGCGGGGAGCGGCCACGAGCCTCGTGGCCACCGCGGACCGGCACGCTGTGACGCCGAGCGAGGAACCGGAGGAGCGATGGCACCCGAGCAGTCCCTCCCTGAGCTGGAGGCGCCCGACCGCTTCGTCGGACGCCACGTGGGCCCGGACCCCGACGAGCAGTCGCGCATGCTGGACGCGCTCGGCCTGGGGTCCGTCGAGGAGCTGATCGACCAGGCCGTCCCCGACAGCATCCGCACGCGCGAGGCGCTGCGGGTCCCGGCCGCCCGCAGCGAGACCGACGCCGTACAGCGCCTCCGCGACCTCGCGCAGCGCAACGAGGTCTTCACGTCCCTCATCGGCATGGGCTACTCGGACACGATCACGCCGCCGGTGATCCTCCGCAACGTGCTCGAAGACCCGGCGTGGTACACGGCGTACACGCCGTACCAGCCCGAGATCTCGCAGGGGCGTCTCGAGGCGTTGCTCAACTTCCAGACCATGGTGAGCGACCTCACCGGCATGGAGATCGCCAACGCGTCGTTGCTCGACGAGGCGACGGCCGCCGCCGAGGCGATGGCGATGTTCCGACGCCTCAACCCCAAGGCAGGCTCGACGTTCCTCGTCGACGCCGACTGCCATCCGCAGACCATCGACGTCGTGCGCACCCGCGCCGAGCCGATCGGGGTCGACGTGGCCGTCGTGGACCCCGACGCCGAGATCCCGCTCGACGACGCCTTCGGCGCGCTGCTCCAGTACCCGGGCAGCAGCGGGGCAGTGCGCGACCTGCGCCCGGCGACCGAGCGGCTTCACAAGGTGGGCGCGCTCGTCGCGGTGGCCAGCGACCTCCTCGCGCTGACCCTGCTCACTCCGCCGGGGGAGATGGGCGCCGACGCCGTCGTCGGGTCGTCGCAGCGATTCGGGGTGCCGCTCGGCTTCGGCGGCCCGCACGCGGCTTACTTCGCGACCCGCGACGCACACAAGCGATCCATGCCGGGCCGGCTCGTCGGTGTCTCGGTCGATGCTGCCGGACGACGGGCACTGCGTCTCGCGCTGCAGACGCGCGAGCAGCACATCCGGCGCGAGAAGGCGACCAGCAACATCTGTACCGCCCAGGTGCTGCTTGCCGTGATGGCGGGGCTGTACGCGGCGTATCACGGCCCGGACGGACTCCGGCGCATCGCGACGCGGGTGCACCGCCTGACCGCCATCCTCGCCCAGGGTCTCGAGAGCGGCGGGGTCGAGGTCGTGACCGGGCGGTTCTTCGACACGATCACGGTCCGAGTCCCGGGCCGGGCGGAGCACGTCGCGTCCCGTGCGCGTGCGGAGCGCATCAACCTGCGCGTGGTCGACGCCGACACGCTCGGGATCGCGCTCGACGAGACCACCACTCGCGACGTCGTCGAGCGGGTGTGGGAGGCGTTCGGGGTGCGCGCGTCGGTGGCGGGTCTCGACCGTCGGGCGCCGCAGTTCATCCCAGGGGAGTTGGCGCGCTCCACGGAGCTCCTGACGCACCCGGTCTTCCATCGCTACCACTCCGAGACGGAGATGCTGCGCTACCTGCGCCGTCTCGCCGACCGCGACCTGGCGCTCGACCGCACGATGATCCCGCTCGGGTCGTGCACGATGAAGCTCAACGCGACCAGCGAGATGCTGCCCGTCACGTGGCCCGACTTCGCGCAGCTCCATCCGTTCGCACCGCTCGACCAGGCCCAGGGGTACCTGCAGCTGTTCGCCGAGCTCGAGGCGTGG
>WNGE01007167.1_pt1 | contig 12201 bp, 8 predicted proteins | sample 5400651 | NCBI WGS metagenome assembly WNGE01 (sample SAMN13153370, study PRJNA577476) | soil metagenome | isolation source: 60 cm soil or saprolite under grassland replicate 2 | place: USA:California | collected 2016-06-15 | reverse complement strand
GCTCGCTGCCATCGGCGGCGTGGCTGGTGTCGCGAGCGGCGGCCTCATCACCGTCGCGTACGCACGCATCCGCGGCTGGGGGGTGATCCTGCCCGCGCAGTACCTAGGCGCAGGGATCGCCACGGCGCTGGTGATCGGCGCCCTCGCCGGCCTCCATCCGGCTTTGCGCGCCGCACGCATGTCGCCCACCGAAGCCCTTCGAACCGTCTAAAGGATGCAGCTCCTGGGTCTTACGGAGGCATCCGAGCCGGCCTGAAGGAGCACGATCGGGCGGTTGCGCGCCTCGGACCGGCCCCTTCGTCCATCCGGCCGTTGTCCGTTTGCAGGAGCTGGCTCGATCGAACTAGATTCCTCGTGCGTCCCGGCACCTGGGAGGTGGGGATATGCGCAAGCTCTTGCCGCTCGTCCTCCTAGCGTTGGCCATGGCAGCCTGGAACTCGCCTGCCGTCAACGCGATTCCGAAGGGGCGGGAAGGACCTCCGAACGACGGCTTCATCGACAACGCTCGGGAGTCCGATCCGCTCCAGCACGGCGGTCCGGGAGGGCATCTCCCGCCCACCCAGCTAAACGTGGACCTCGTGGGGAAGGTTCGTTTCCATGACGCAGAGAAGGGCATCGTCTCAGACGTCGGCGAGCTGGGGAACTACGCGTACTTAGGGCAGTTTTCTCCCGGCTGTGCCGCCGACGGTGCAGGTGGCGCATACGTCGTAGACATCTCCGATCCAGCAAATCCCAAAGAGGTCGGATTCATCCCTGCCCACCCGGGCTCGTTTGTGGGTGAGGGCGTCCACGCGATCCACATCGACACCGCGTTCTTCACCGGTGACATCCTGGCCCTCAACAACGAGATCTGCGCGGACGGTGGACTGGGCGGGGTGTCGCTGTGGGACATCACCAACCCACTGGCGCCGGTGGCCCTGGCCCAGAACTTCGGAGATGACACCGACTCTGAAGGGAACCCGGTGCCCGTCCGCCAGTACCACAGCGTGTTCGCCTGGCAGCAGGCAGGGCGGGCGTTCGTGGTGGCCTCCGACGACGAGGAGCAAGCCTTCAGCGACATCGACATCATGGAGATCACCGACCCACGAAACCCGAAGCTCATCTCGGAGACGGGGCTACTTAAGGACTGGGACGTGCAGGTCGTGGGCCCGTATGCGAACGGCTCGACCAACTTCAACCACGACATGGTTGTGCGGAAGATCGGCAACACCTGGACGCTGCTGTCATCGTATTGGGATGCCGGGTACGTCAAGCTCAACGTGAACGACCCGGCGCACCCGGTCTTCATCAAGGACAGCGACTTCACAGATCCCGACCCCATCACCGGGTTCAGCCCGGCCGAGGGGAACGGGCACTACGCGGAGTTCGACCGGAAAGGCCGGTTCATCATCGGCACGGACGAGGACTTCTCGCCGTTCCGCACCTTCTTCCAGGTGACCTCCGGTCCCGGCGTAGGCAACTACCCGGCCGGTGAGTTCGGCTGGACCCAGCCGATCAACTCGCTACCTGACAAGAAGATGAACGGGCCCACGGCATTCGGCGGATACGGGTGCAACGACGACCTGGCCGACATCCCGCCTCCCTCGGTGGTAGGGCCGCTTGACCCGGGCGAGGAGGCCATCCTGGTGCTGCAGCGGGGCCCGGTGCAGGACCCGAACCATCCCCACCCGGCCTGCCGGTTCGACGAGAAGGTCCAGAACGCGGCGAACGCCGGCTACGGCGGGGTCATCATCGTCCAGCACCACACCGGAACGGGAGCCGGAGCCTTTCCCGACTCGTTCACCTGCGGTGGGGGGAATCCCCGGCCGATCCCGGGGATCTGCGTCGGCCACCGCGCGTTCCACCTGATGTTCAACCGGACCCCCGACTACACGGTCCCGTACCCGGTGGGCGATCCCGGCGACCTCGAGCCAAACCCCGGAGACCTCGGTCCGAGGACCGAGGCAGAGCCGAAGTTCGATGGCTGGGGCTACATCCACCTCTTCGACGCGGGCAGCCTCAACGAGATCGACGTGTTCGCCATCCCGGAGGAGGAGGACCCCGACTTCGCCAGCGGGTTCGGAAACCTCACTGTGCACGAGGTCACGTTCGACCCAACCGCAGACCTTGCCTATCTCTCCTGGTATGCGGGCGGTTTCCGAGTCGTGAGCTTCGGCGCCGGAGGCCTGAACGAGGTCGGTCGGTTCATCGACGAAGGTGGGAACGACTTCTGGGGCGTGCAGGTCCACAAGACAGCCGACGGGGAGCGGCTGATCCTGGCCAGCGACAGGGACAGCGGCCTGTACATCTTCAGGTACACGGGGCCCCGGCCCTAGGCCGAAATTGAGAAGACACCGAGGCCGGCCTCCTCTGATGAGGCAGGCCTCGGGGAGGGGAGGGCGGTCATGTCGCGAGCCCGGATTGTCCTGTTTGTCGTTTCCATCGTCGCGATCGCGGCTGCTCCCGCGAATGCGAGCGACCCGTTCGACGGCTCATCGAAGGGCGGCGCAGGACGTGCGCTGCTCGAGCCGAAGGTCCCATCGGGGCCGGCGAGCGCCGAGGTCACCGACAACTTCGAGGTTGTCGGGCACACGAACCTGGGCGGCGGCGTTCCGAATGGCGACGTCGCCCTGTACGATCATGGAGGGTCCGTCGGCAAGTTCGCATACGTAGGCACCTGGAGCGCGCAGTGCACCGGGCAGGGCGCCAAGGTCATCGACGTGAACGACCCCTCGAAGCCCCAATGGGTTGGCTTTGTGGGTGCACAGAAGGATTCATCGAACGAGGACGTCGACGTAGTGCGCATCGGCGGTCGGGACGTGCTCGGGATCGGACAACAGATCTGCGGGCGTCGCGGTCGGGGTGGTCTGGCGCTCTTCGACGTGACAGACCCCCGACACCCCGCTGCCCTCTCCTTCTTCGGGACGGTTTCGGGTGGCGTGCACGAGTTGGACCTCGTGGTCCGGCCGGACGGAAGAGCGCTCGCGTTGCTGGCTGTTCCGTTCGCCGAGTTCACCTTCGACGAAGAAGGGAACCCGACCCCTCGAGGCGAGTTCTGGATCGTGGACATCACCGATCCAACGAGTCCCAAGGCTGTGGCGGAGTGGCGGCTGTACGAGCAGGGCCTCACGATTCATGACAGCAGCCACGAGATCACGAGCCCCTTCCAGGGCAACGGGCTTTTCCCCATCATGTTCGGCCACAGCGCGCGGGCTGCCGACGACGGCCTCACCGCGTACGTCTCGCACTGGGACGGGGGTGTTGTGAAGGTCGACATTTCCGACCCCGAATCGCCGGTCACGATCGGGCACACGGTGTATCCGGTCGGTGCGGATGGCGACGCCCACTCGATGACGCCCTACGAGACGGACGCGGGCCGGTTCATCCTCCAAAACGACGAGGACTTCGAGCCCTTCCAGAGTACCGCCGTGGTGACGAGCTCGGCGACCGACGCCAAGGAGTTCAACTCGATCCAGGAGTTCTGGGCGCCGACGCTGCTCGCCGACGTCGGGCCCACCTCCGGCACTGTGCACGACGCCGGGGACGGTTGCGACGCCAGCGATTATGTGGGTGCGGCGGGCAAGATCGCACTCGCTGACAGCGTCGACCCTTTCTATAACCCTGCGCCATGCGCGATCGGCGACCAGGTGGTTCTGGCGGCGGAAGCCGGGGCTACGGTCTTCGTGTCGAACTTGTTGAGCATCGACGACGCCTACGCCTACGGTCCGGACACCGACGCCGATCTCTCCGTAGCACAGGGTATGCCGGTGATGCAGATCTCGGACATCGACGGCCTCGCCAGTGAGATCCGAGCCGCCCCCGGTCCGGTCACGATGACGCTCGATCCCAGCACGCCGGGATGGGGATTCCTGCGCGTCTTCCGGGAAACACCTGGCGAGAACTGGGAGGAGGTTGGTCGCTTCGAGGGACCGGCCGTCAACCCGGACGGGAGCCCAGATTTCCCGCCCGGCGCCTGGTCGATCCACAACACGGAAGTGCTTGGCGACCGTGCCTATTCCTCCTGGTACAGCGCAGGGATCATCGCGCTCGACCTCAGCGACCCCACGAGCCCGGAGATGGTCGGGCAGTTCGTTCCAAAGGGCACTAGCCGCCATGCCAACGCTTTGGGGCCCGGCCCCGCCCTCGTCTGGGGGGTCGCGATCGATCCGGATACTGGCTTGGTGTATGCGAGCGACATGAGGACCGGGCTGTGGATCGTCCGGCCAACGGGTGAGGCCACGCCATAGGGCTTAGGCTCGTTGGGGCTTGAAAGCGAATTGGGCCGGCCGCGCAGGGGAAGTCGGCCCAATCCTTCTGCCGCCCTTGGCTCCAGGCCGGGCCGGGGTTGTCTTTCAGCGGGTATTCGAGGACGGAGCCCGGTCCCTCAGGTATCAGTTCGCTGGAGAATCCACAGCCCCGAGTTCATGTCGCTGATGTAGATCAGGCCGGTGTCCGGGTCCACCACCACGCCCCAATCCTGTGTCGTGCTCGGCAAGACGAACCGCTGCTTGGGAGGTCGAGGGTTCTCGGCCGCAGGCGGCACGAAGTAGGCCACCTCCACCGGATTGGTCGGATCGCTCACGTCGATGGCCCTGACCCCGTCCGTGTACCAGGACGCGTACACCGTGTCGTCCAGGAAGAACGGATTGTGGATCGTGTAGTCGCCCGCCCCAGTATCCCCAGGGCCGATGGAGTTCGGCGTCCGATACTGCCCGATCTGCACCGGCGCAGCCGGGTTCGAGTAGTCGTACACGCGAAGGTACCCCCAACCCTTCTCCGTCTCCGCCCCAGACGTCTTGCAGAAGTCCTCGTCGGCGGTGAACAGCAACTTGCGGGCGTCGTCGTAGTTCGACGAGTGCCCGTCGCCGTCGGCATCGGCCGGATAGACGGTGCGGCCCAGGAACTGGGGACTCGCCGGGTTCGACACGTCCACTGCCACGAACCCGCTGTCCCAATAGGACAGGAACACGGTCTTGCCGTCTTCGGACGGCTCGGCCCCGTGCCCGAACAGGGCATCGGGGTCGCACCCCTGCGGGGTCCCCGGTGGAACGCCGTCGTGCAGGAATCCCCAGCTCGACACCTCCACAGGTTTCGTCGGGTCGGTGATGTCGACCAGCCGGAAAGGCCCCCGGCCGAGTTGATCCTGCCGACCGCTCGGCGAGTTCGCGTCGGGCTCCTCGCTCGAGGGAACGGTCGAGTACGCGTAGGTCCGGCCGAGGTCGGTCCGGTCCTCCACCTCGAACTCGTGGACACCCCGCGCACAGCATCCGCTGTCGTAGAACCCCAGCTCGACGGGACTGGCGGGATCGGTGACATCCCACAGCTGGAGCCCGCGAGGGAAGCTCAGGTCGTACCGAGAGCCACCGCACACCTGGATGCCGACCGCCGCGATGTCATGGCCCGTGAACGGACCCGAGGAGGCCGTGTACACGACCACGTCCTCGGCGGACGTTCCCATGGGGTTCTGGAGGACACCGATCTCAGTAGGGTTGGCGGGATCGGTCGCGTCGACCACGGCCACGCCGCTGTCCGGTGGCTCCGGGCAGAAGCGATCATTTCCAGTGGCCCAGTCCGTGAAGCCCCAGTGCCCGACATAGGCGAACCCCTTGTGGAACCACACGTCGGCGTTGAAGCCCCGCCCGCCGAGGTCGTTGTGGCCCACCGCCACCATGTTGTAAGCGGAGCCCGCCCGCTGTCCGTGCTCGTATTCCTTCTGGGACTGCTGGAGGAAGAACTTCTCGTCCTTGAGCAGCTCGCTCTCGTTGGATGGCTTGTCCTTGGGTGCTGCGCCGGCAGCAACCGCGAACAAGACCAGCGTCATCGCGGCGAGAACGGAAGAGAATCGGAAGGCTCGCATAGCTCCCCCTTCCTGCCGGGCCTAGGCGTGCTCGGTGAACCGGGAGTCTATGGCGGTGGCAAGGGACTGTCGAACGGCCAATAAGGGCGTCGGCATCTCTTCGTTCCTGGGCGGGGCGCTCCCGCCACAGGCATCCGAGGCCTCGCTACCAGTCGCTGATGAGGATGTGCGCCAGGCGTCATGTGGGGGTACCTTGCCTGCAGGGGATCCTCGGGACCATGGCGAGTTGTGTTGTCCTTGAGGGCATCCAGTCAGGCGAAAGGCAATTCCAAAGAGGTACCCGGGTGGGAGAGAGGAAATGGATCGCCAGGGCGCGGGACCTAGATGTGCCGGGTGTGGGACCCCTCTCGTTCGAAGACAACTCCCGAACGGGCGCTTCGAGAATGCTGCGGACTTTCGTCGGAGGAGTCATTGCTCCGATGAATGTCGACGCTCCGCACAGACTGCCGTGTTTCGATCGGTGTTTCGGCGCGGCCGGCGCGCCCGAGCGACCAACGACCTACCGATTACTGATCGGGAGTAAGCTACTCGAGCCTCTGGTCAGGCACTAGAGGTCGCGCCTCGCCGCCCGGATTCCGATCCAGGTGACGGTGGCGGAGGCGAAGACGATCCAGGCCCACACAGTTTCCGGGAACATGCTGATCAGCGCGAGACCCAGGATGAGCGCGACCGTGGTCACCCTCTTAGTGATCAAGGCTCCATGACTGTACGACACAGGTGGAGGCCCGAAGCTATCTGATACCTCGGGCCGCCCCAGAGGGGCTCGTGACGGCTTCCCCAGCTCCCTCGGGAAGGAGCGGGTTGATCATCTGATCGAGTTAGGAGTGCCGAGCTTGGTCCAGCATTTCGACCACAAGAAGGCCCGAGCAGAGCAAGCTGGTTCCTGGCAACAAGGGTAGTTTCACCCCACATCGCGCGGGAAGTTCGCCGTCCAGGAACCCCCGCTCGCCACACGAAGGGAGGCCCCTCATGTCGCGTCTCGCTCGTATCACCGTTGCCCTGGCCGCCCTGTTTTTGGTGGGAGGCAATTCCGTAGGAGCGCCCGCGTCATCGGCACCGAGGCGGGCGCCCACGCCCGAGCAACGACTCGACCGGAAGATTCGGCAATGGAAGGCCTCGAAGACCCAATTCCACAAGGGCGCGAAGCTGGACAACTTCCAGCTTGTCGGGCACACCGACCTGGGAGGAGACATCGACTTCGGCGACGTCTACGGCCACGCGAACTTCGCCTATGTCGGTACGCGGTGCGGAGACGACCACCAGGGCGGCAAGGGTGTTCGGGTGGTCGACATCTCCAACCCGAGGCAACCCGGCGTGGTGAGCACGTTGGAGGGCCCGCCGTTCACCCGATCGGAGGACGTTGTCGTCATCGACGTCTCAACGCCGTCCTTCACCGGAGCGCTGGCCGTGGTGGGTATCCAGGCGTGTTTCGACAGCGGCCATGAGAGCGAAGTCGTCCCAGGCATCCGGTTCTTCGATGTGACCGATCCGGCCCATCCCACCCTTCTGGGCCACTGGGACCTCCCGCAGGGCACCATTGGGTGTCACGAGATCGACGCCGTCCAACGACCGGACGGAATGGTACTGGCCGGCTGCGCCCGGAACCTGGTCGACCACATCAACTCGAATGGGGCAGTGGCCGTCCACTTCGTCGACGCGACCGCCCCGGCGAACCCCACCACACTCTCGGACTGGACGCTCAACCTCGACCCGTTCGGCGGAGTGGGGTGCTTGCCTTTCCAGTTCGCCCACAGCGTCCGATTCCAGGACCAGGGCCTCTCGGCGTACGTCTCCTACTGGGACCACGGTACGGTTCACCTGGACGTGGCCAACCCAGCGTCGCCGGCCGTCGTGAGCACGACCAACATCGTTCCGCCCGACGAGGACGGGGACAACCACTCCATGACCCTGGCGAAGGGTGGGGCCTGGCTGGTCATCAACCCGGAAGACTTCTCCCCCGGTGATTGCCCCGGCGAGTCCGCGTTCGGGGCATGGGGCGAGGGATACGTCTACGACAACTCTGACCCCGCGAACTCGGCATTCCTGGGAACGTTCTCCACCCCGAACTCACGGTCGACCCGCGACGACGGAGCGTTCACCATCCACAACACAGAGGTGGTCGAGAGCGACCAGTTCTTCTCGAGCTGGTACTCCGACGGCGTGGTGTGGTGGACGATGGAGGACCGAGGCGAATCGCATCAGCTTGGCCAATTCGTCCCGCCTGCGAGCGACGCCCCTCCCCTTGTATGGGGGGTGTACCCGGTATCCGGCAAGAGCCTCATCCTGGCCAGTGACATCGTGAGCGGGCTGTGGATCATCAGGCCAAAGGGGCTAGGCTTCTAGACGGCAGCCGGAGAACCGCCTAAGTGAACTCGCCACGTGTTCAAGCCCACGTGTCGATGCAGCTTCGCCCTTCGCGAACATCCGGGTCGCTCGGCGCCCGACGACGACCTCAGCTCTGAGGCCCAGGATCGAGCCCATTTCCGCGCCGGATCTCCCTCCGCAAAAGAAACGGGTAACCGGCCACGCCGATCGTGGCGAAGATGAATCACTGGATCGCGTAGCTGAGATGCGGTCGGTCGCTCAGAGGAGGGAGGGGCACGCGCTGGGGGAGTGCCCCGGGCTGGGCGGGCTGCTGGGTCTGGAGCCACAGGTAGTCGGGGTAGATGGGGTAGGGGTGTGGGGTAAAGCAGTCCATGGCGCCTGCAGCGCCACCCTCGGGCGAGTACAAATGCTGCCGCCGTCCTGAGTCGCCGAAGTTTATTGGCCGGGGGAGGTCGAGGTAAAGCATGGCGCGGGAACCTGCGGGACCCCGGACTGTGCCGTAGGAGCACGCCACACAGACTCGTTGAGCGTCAGGTTCCTCTGGGCGGCGCATCTGTCGGTCCCCGAGGGGAAGGAGGCGCGGATGAGGAAGATGGTCAAGCGGGCGGCCGGACTCGATGTCCACAAGGATCAGGTCACGGCGTGCGTGCGCATCGCCGGCAAGGGCGGCGAGGAGGGGCGGGAGGAGATCCACGAGTTCGGCACCACCACCCGCGAGCTGCTGGCGCTCAGGGACTGGCTTGCCGCCCACCGCGTCGAGCTCGTGGTGATGGAGGCCACCGGGGTGTACTGGAAGCCCGTCTACTACGTGCTGGAGGAGGCGTTCGAGACCTGGGTGGTGAACGCCCGCCACTTCCGAAACGTCCCTGGGCGAAAGACCGACGTCTCCGACGCCCAGTGGCTGGCCGAGCTCGCCCAGCACGGGCTGGTCCGTCCGTCGTTCGTTCCCCCCAAGGCGATCAGGGAGCTCCGGGACCTCACCCGGTACCGAAAGGCCCAGATCCAGGAGCGCACCCGGGAGGTCCAGCGGCTGGACAAGATCCTGCAGGACGCCGGGATCAAGCTCTCCTCGGTGGCCTCAAGGGTCCTGGGGGTCTCTGGTCGGGCCATGCTCGATGCCCTGGTGAAGGGGACGACCGACCCCGAGGCCCTGGCCGACCTCGCGAAGGGGCAGCTGCGCAAGAAGATCCCGGCGCTCAAAGAGGCGCTGGAGGGCAGGTTCTCCCGTCGTCACGCGGTGGTGGTGGGGCAGATCCTCGCCCACATCGACTACCTGGACGAGGCCGTCTCCAACCTCTCCGCCGAGATCGAAGAGGTGGTGGACCCTTTCGCCGAGAAGGTGGAGCTGCTTCGCACGATCCCGGGGGTCGATGAGAAAACGGCGGTGTCGCTTCTTGCGGAGATCGGTCCGGACATGACCCGGTTTCCCACCCACCGCCACCTGGCCTCATGGGCCGGGATGTGCCCCGGCAACGACGAGTCCGCCGGCAAGCGCCGCTCCGGCCGGACCCGCAAGGGTTCGAAGTGGCTCCGGGACGCCCTGGTGCAGGCCGCTCACGCCGCAGACCGGACGAAGGGCACCTACCTCGGCGCGCAGTACGCGAGGCTAAGGGGCCGCCGGGGCGCCAAGAGGGCGGCCGTCGCCGTCGGCCACTCGATCCTCATCTCCTCCTACCACGTCCTCTCCCGGGGCGTCCCCTACCAGGAGCTCGGGGAGGACTGGCTCCTGACCAGAGACCGCGAGGCTCAGACCCGTCGGCTCATCAAGCAGCTCACGAGGCTCGGCCACATCGTCACCCTTCAACCCGCGGAGGTCCCCGCCTAACGCGAAGGGGGTATTTGCACACAGAAACTTGATCGTGGGCGGGGAGCCGCAGCCGGCTTCGGTCCCCCCTGGTTCTCCTAGACGGAGTATCGGAGCTGCATCGTCGAACCCAACCCCGGTGGGCTACGACCGGAACATGGGTGCGGGCAGGGTCGAGGGGAGTTCCAGCCGCCTCTGGGCTCGATGCAGGATTCAGGCAGCCATCGCGGGCCCGTCGCGAGCGCGACTTCCCGGGTGCGGTGGAACCGGAGCCACGGATGAACGCGGCCGGGCGGCCACGGTGGCGATCGGCTGTCTCCCCGGACACACCGGGCCGTCGTGAAGGGTTCGTCACGCTCGGTCGTGACTGGCCACTCGCTGATCGGGGCCGGTGCCTCCTGCGGACCGGATAAGACATGACGCCGCAAAATGGAAACCGCCAGGACCCGAAGGTCCCAGCGGTCTCCATGGCGGAATGTACCAGCCAACTTTTCGGGTGGTCAAGGGGCCGGCGAGCACCATGCGCCGTCTCAGTCGGCCGCGCTTTCTTCGCCTGGGCAGCGCCGGGCGTCGCCGCGACTATCAGTTCCGAGCTTTCGCCCGAGGCTCGCAATGCGAAGCACTGTCTCATCTACCCGATGGTCGGAGGGCCGGTTGAGATGCTTGCCACTTGTTGAGAGGGCTCGCTCGCCGCTGGCGAGGACACGTTGGTACCCCTGGAAGTTGGGGTAGTGGCCCATAGGGGGCGCGGTGAACATCGCGGAGCCGGGCGCGACGGCCTGTCCTTCCTAAGCCAGCTGTTCGATCTGGAGTCCGGGTGGTGATGCATCGCGATTGAGGGCGGCAGCTATCGGGTACGCCGCCCTGCATCCCCTGCCTTAGCCCTCGAAGACTCCCGCTCGCAGGAGGTGTGGGAGGAGGCTTGAGTCCTGAACGTCCGTGTGGCTACATGGCTTCATGATTCGGCTCGAGGGCGTCACCAAGGTCTACAAGCAGTCGTTCGTAGCCGTTGAGGACGTATCCCTCGAGGTCCTCAAAGGAGAGTTCGTCTTCATCGTGGGTCCGTCCGGCTCGGGGAAGTCCACGCTGATCCGACTCCTGCTCAAGGAAGAGGAGCCCACCAAGGGCGAGATCTACGTGGCAGGCAAGCATATCGGCAAGCTCTCTCCGTGGAAGGTCCCCTATCTCAGGCGCAACGTCGGGACGGTATTCCAAGACTTCAAGCTCCTCCCGGACAAGACCGTATTCGCCAATGTGGCGTTCGCCCTCGAGGTGATCGGTAAGCCGCACCAAGTCATCGAGCAACGGGTCCCGGAAATCCTGGAGCTCGTTGGGTTGAGGGACAAGCTCGAGCGGTACCCCGACGAGCTGTCGGGCGGCGAGCAACAGCGGGTCTCGATCGCCAGGGCCTTCGTGAACCGGCCGCTGATTCTCCTCGCCGACGAGCCCACAGGGAACCTCGACCCGGCGACCTCGGTCGACATCATGAAGCTGCTGGACCGGATCAACCGAACCGGGACCCCGGTGGTCATGGCCACCCACGACAACGCCATCGTCGATGCCATGCGCAGGCGCGTCGTCGAGCTGGAGGGCGGCCGCCTGGTCCGCGACCAGCACCGAGGCGTCTACGGCTACGGGGCGTAGGCTCGGCTCGGTCGCGGTGACCCAGGCAGACGCCTCCGAGCTTCGAATGCTCGGAGCATTCCTCCAACACCTCAACCCCGGAACGATCGCCGTTCCGGGGTTACGGTAGAGGACGGGAGTCACATCTTCTCCGAGCCACCGGCAATGGAGGGGTCTGAAGACGGAGGGAGCGGGGTGCTGCTGAGGAGAACCTGAGTCTCTCCTTTTTGAGGACGGGAAGGCCCCTTGGCTGAGAGCCAGACTGCGCGTTCGCGGGCCTGATCAGTACAGGGCCTGGAGCCCCCTCAGGTCCCCCCACCCAAGCGTCTTTTCGGAAGACTGACAAGCCTTGATCACGGGGCTCATCGTGAGATGGGGATGCAGGCTCTCGGAGACGTGCGCCATACCGAATGCGTGGCCGAATTCGTGGGTCGCTGCCGCCTCGACGCTCCACTTGCGGGTGCAGCCCGAGGGACGCTTGATGTACCAGTGGTAATAGGCCTTGTTCAGCTTGATGTCGGCCTCGATGATGCGACCGTTGTAGGTCCACCAGCAGGTCAGGGCGAGATACCCCGGTGGGAGAGTGCCGAACCCCACCACGTTGTACCCGTCC
>WNGE01008766.1_pt1 | contig 12204 bp, 12 predicted proteins | sample 5400651 | NCBI WGS metagenome assembly WNGE01 (sample SAMN13153370, study PRJNA577476) | soil metagenome | isolation source: 60 cm soil or saprolite under grassland replicate 2 | place: USA:California | collected 2016-06-15 | reverse complement strand
ATAATCGAAAAGATCCTCGTTTTTCAAGGAAAAAGTGAAATCGCGGCCAAGAAAGTAAGAAGGAGCGTTGCGTTCGTCAGCAATATCCTTTAGTAGGGCTGCGACGTCTGTCGGTAGCGCGCCACAAACCGCAGGAATCCCCTGCTTTATGATTCCCCCTTTTTCCCGCGCGATAGAAAGCACGTCGGATCCGAGATAAGCCTCGTGGTCCTTGGAAATGGTCGAAATCAATGACACCACAGGCCGCACGAGATTCGTTGCATCTAATCGACCACCTAAACCGACTTCAACCACCGCAACATCGATCTTTCGCCGGGCAAAGTAAATAAAGGCCATGACCGTGACGAATTCGAAGAAGGTCAGCGAAACATTAGCGGCTGCCGTCCGGTCCCAAATCTCTTGTGCCAAAGCTACGACTTCGTTTGGCGCAATCTCTTCAGCTCCGACGCGTATGCGTTCTGTAAAGGATACAAGATGGGGAGAAGTGTAGAGAGCGACGCGATAACCGGACTGAGACAGGATGCGATGCAACATGGCCGCGGTAGATCCCTTGCCGTTGGTTCCGGCGATATGAAACGAGGGAAACTGCTTTTCTGGGTGGTCAAAGAGAGCTAAAGCCTGGTTCATGCGATCCAGACGCAGATCGATCACTCCGCCGCGCAGGTTATAGATCGTGTTGAGAGTTTCTGAATATGAATCCATGAGGACAAGTTGAAGGGACCGCTTCCTGGCTTATGGGGCGACCTCTGAAGAACTCGCCCGAGCTCTAAGATTTCTTGGCGACTTGCTTCATCGCCCGCTTGAGCTCGGACACGAAGGCGCCGGCGCACCGCGCTTTCTCCGCGCCTCCCTTTGCTTTTTCGATTCTTTCGACTAATGCGCTGCCGACCACGGCGGCGTCGGCAAAGCCGGCGATCCAGGCAGCCTGCTTTGGAGTCGAGATTCCAAAGCCGACTCCGACGGGCAGCGACGTGGCCCGGCGTACTCGCGCGACTTGCGAGCGTAGTTGGTCATCGAGTGCTTGGCGCGCCCCGGTGACACCGGTCACGGAAACGTAATAGATAAATCCTCGACCCTTTCCCGCCACAAGCTGCACCCGATCCGGCCCGCTGGTAGGGGATAAGAGAAAAATGAGATCCAGTCCTTGGGCATCGGTCCAGCGCTTGAGCTCTCCACTCTCCTCGGGGGGTAGATCGACGCAGAGTATCCCATCGGCGCCGGCACGGGCCGCCGCACGACAAAAGCTTTCCACGCCGTAGCGAAAAATCGGATTGAAGTAACCGAAAAGGACGATGGGCACTTCTGACGTACGACGAAACTGGCGGACCAGCTGAAAAATTCGCGGCAATGACAGCCCGTTTTTTAAGGCACGCTCTGACGATCGCTGAATGGTCGGCCCGTCCGCAGTGGGATCGGAGAAAGGGATGCCCAGCTCAATGCAGTCCGCGCCCCCCTTTTCCAGCGCCCGAAGGATCTTAAGCGTGGTCGTAAGGTTGGGATCTCCCGCGGTAACAAAGGGGATCAGCGCCGCCTCCCCTCTCTTCTGTAACTCGGCTAATTTGCTTTCGATACAGCTCATGATTCAGACAGCAGCTTCAAGAGTTCACGGTTCCAACGGTTCAAAGCAAAGAAAATCCTTCAACTCTGAACTTCTCAACCTTTGAACCAAATTTAGAGTCTCACTCCCAGATAATCCCCTACTGTAGTCATATCTTTATCTCCCCTTCCGGAGAGATTGATAATGACGGTGCGATGTTTGGCCAAACGGGGCGCGAGTCGCATGACGGCCGCAACGGCGTGGGCGCTCTCCAATGCCGGGATGATCCCTTCCACCTCCGCCAGGAATTTGATCGCCTCAATGGCTTCACTGTCGGTGGCTGAAACAAACTGTACTCTACCGCGATCACGTAGATAGCTGAGTTCCGGCCCCACACCGGGATAGTCCAGACCGGCGGCAATCGAATGCGTCTCGCGGATCTGTCCTCTCTCGTCCTGCAGGACGTAGCTTTTGCTGCCGTGGAGCACACCGACCGCCCCGGCAAGGATAGACGCGGCATGTTTGCCTGTGCGTAAACCTCTTCCAGCTGCTTCAACACCTAGCATTCTTACCTTCGGGTGGCGGATGAAGGGATAAAAAAGCCCCATGGAGTTACTGCCGCCACCAACACAAGCAACCAGGTAATCGGGTAATCGCCCCTCGGCCTTTAGAAATTGCCTGCGCGCCTCTTTCCCGATTACCGATTGAAAGTCACGAACCATCATCGGATACGGATGCGGACCGGCCACAGAGCCGATCAAATAATAGGTATTGCGAACGTGGGTCACCCAATCCCTCAGTGCCTCATTCATTGCGTCCTTTAAGGTCTGGCTGCCGGCTTCCACGACCCTCACCTTCGCGCCAAGGAGTTGCATGCGAAATACGTTCAACGATTGCCGCGCGACGTCTTCCTTGCCCATGAAGATCTCACACTCCAGGCCGAATCGCGCAGCCACCGTCGCCGTAGCGACTCCATGCTGCCCCGCGCCCGTTTCCGCGATGATTCTCTCCTTCCCCATTCTGCGCGCTAGGAGGATTTGGCCAAGGGTGTTGTTGATCTTGTGCGCGCCGGTGTGGCAGAGATCCTCGCGCTTGAGGTAGATTTGCGCGCCGCCAAGTTTCTGGGTCAGCCGCTCGGCGAAATAAAGAGGCGTTGCTCGTCCGGCGTATTGATGAAGATAAAGCTGGAACTCTTTGCGAAAGTTCGGATCCCGACGTGCCTCCGCATAGGCTCGCTCTAGCTCAGTGAGCGCAGGCATGAGAGTCTCCGCCACATACCGGCCGCCGTAGGGACCGAAATGACCGCGCCGATCAGGCACCTTTGGCAGCAAGAATGAATTCCTTGAGCTTTGCATGATCTTTAATACCCGGGCGCGTTTCCACGCCGCTGCAGACATCGACACCATAGGGATGGATCCGGCGAATGGCCTCAACGACGTTCTCGATGCTTAGACCACCCGACAAAATCAATTTTTCAGTCTTTACTCCCTCGAGCCATTCCCAGGAAAATACGGCACCTGATCCGCCATATCCCGACGACCACGAATCCAACAAATAAAAATCCGCCGGAAATCGTTCCATGCCTTTCAAGGATTTTTTTTCTCTCACTCGAAACGCCTTAATAACTTTCATCGACCAGCCTCGGCAATACTCCTGGCTCTCTTCACCGTGGAATTGTAGAGCGCTATACGCCTGTCGTCCGTTGGCGAGTTCCCCGTGAGCGATAATCTCGCGAACCTTCTCCTTCGGCTCGTTGACAAAGACCGCAATGTTACAGGGCCCTTCAGGCAATCGCTGGAGAACCGCGCGCGCCTCCGCTGGCGCGATGCACCGGGAACTCGGCGGATAGAAGTTAAATCCGAGGGCATCCGCGCCGAATTCGAGTGCCTTCTCAGCGTCCGCCAAATTCGTGATGCCGCAGACCTTGACCTTAGTCATGGTGATGAAATTTCAATAGCCGAAGATTGAGTGCTACCGCTCCAATAGCTCGCGCAGCTTTTTTCCAGGCTGAGCCGCCCGCATGAGCGATTCACCGATCAAAAAGACGTGTATGCCCAACGTCTCGACGCGCCGAATCTGCTCCACACTATCGATACCGCTCTCGCACACCGCCGGCATGCCGACAGGCACCAGCGGGGCTAATTTCTCCGTGGTGGCTAAGTTCACCTCAAAAGTCTTGAGGTCTCGGTTATTGATGCCGAGCAACTGTGCGCCGGCCTTTACCGCAGCGTTGAGTTCCACTTCGGTGTGTACTTCGACTAGTGAATCCAACGCCAGAGCCGTGGCTTGTTCGCGTAATTCCTGTAGCAAACTCGGATCGAGCAAGGCCGCAATAAACAAGACCGCGTCGGCCCCATAGCTCCGCGCTTCGGTCAACTGGTAGGGGTCAACGATGAAGTCCTTACGCAGCAAAGGTATATTGACCGCGCTGCGAATCTGCTCCAGATATAAAAGGCTACCCTGAAAAAATCGCTCCTCCGTGAGGACCGAGATCGCGCTAGCTCCGTGACTGGCATAATCTTTGGCGATCGCTACGGGATCACAATGTTCCCGAATTAACCCTTTGGAAGGGGAGGCTCGCTTTACTTCTGCTATAATCCGCCGCGAGTTCCCCGTTAGACTCTCGGCAAATCCACGCCTTGGCGTGTGAAACAGCGGCCGCTCGCGTAAAACCGACGCCGGCATCTCCCGTCGCTGTTGCTCCACTTGGTTCTTAACGTGGTCAACGATGGTGGCTAGAAATTCCGCCATTGAAGTTAAGCCGAGGTCGTCATCTGCACCAACCCCTCAAGCTTCTGCCGCGCCTTGCCACAATCGATCGACTCGGCTGCCAACCGCATGCCCTCCGTAATGGAAGCGGCGCTACCACTGACATAGAGGGCCGCGCCACTATTGAGCAGCACCACGTCCCGCGCAGCCCCTTTCGTCCCCTGCAACACCGAGCGCACTACAACGGCGCTCTCTTCCGCGCTGCCGCCACGGAGATCCTCTAGGCGACATCTCGTAAGTCCCAGAGCTTCAGGCTCGATCACGTACTCTTTAACCTGTCCATCGCGAAGCTCGGCGACTTTGGTTGGACCACCGAGGGAGATTTCGTCCAACCCTTCAACACCGTGAACGACCATGGCCCGAGCGCTACCGAGGTTCTTCAAAACATGAGCGATGGTCCCGACCAATTCGCCACTGTATAGACCCAATAGCTGATGCGTCGCCATCGCGGGATTCGTCAATGGCCCCAGCAGATTGAAGATCGTACGAATACCGATATCGCGCCGCGGCTGCACAGCATATTTCATCGCTTGGTGAAGTAAGGGCGCGAACAAAAATCCGATGCCGATCTTGTCGATGCAGGCCTCCACGCGTTCCTTTGGTGCATCCACCTTGACCCCCAAAACGCCCAAAACGTCGGCGCTTCCCGATTGGCTCGATACCGAGCGGTTACCATGCTTGGCAACACGGACCCCTGCTCCAGCCACCACGAAGGCACAGGTTGTAGAGATATTAAAAGTCCCTTTCTGGTCTCCCCCGGTCCCGCAAGTATCCAAGACGGGTTTAGACGGGACGTTGACGCGATGAGCTTTCTCCCGCATCACGCGGGCAGCTCCCGTAATTTCCTCTACCGTCTCGCCTTTCATTCTGAGCGCAGTGAGAAAAGATGCCACCTGTAGAGGCGTTGCTTCCCCGGTCATGATCTCGTTCATTACGGTGATCGTTTCGTCTTCGGAGAGATTGACCCGGTTAACCAGCTTCTCGATTGCCTCTCGAATATTCATCTTGGCCTGCAACTTTACTGACGGGTGGCAAATGCCTTGGGAAAGTTCTCCTTAGATTTCAGGATATCCGCTATCCTTTCCGCTTCCTCGCGTGAACTGAACTCGCCGACGCGGACACGGTACCAGAGTTTCCCATTGTTTCGCGCTTCCATCAAATAGGCGTTGTAGCCCCTATTTTTCAGCCTATCAACCGAGACTTTACCCGCTTTCTCATCGGGGAAGGCATTGACCTGCACATACCAAGCTTTGCCGGATTCTTCGACAGGATTTGACAGGTGAGCCGCATTCGACTTTCCTGCGGGGGGTTTCTCTTCCGCTCTCAACGACACCGGAGCGGATGCTTCCCGCCTCTTGGCTTTGACTTCTTTTCTTTCCGACTTGACCGCCTTCTCGGGTGGTTTCGGCTCGCTGCCTTTTTCATCGAGCGAGGATCCGCTGTTGGATGATTTGGCGAGCGTGTCGTAAAATGTCAGCTCTTCTTTTGCCTGACCGGCAGGTCCCGTACCGCTACCTTGCGCCGATGGGTTTACGGGAATTTTGATTAGGGGTTCCTCCGGCCTAGCCATTTTTCGTTCTTCGATTCCCCTACCAACGACAATGCCCAGGAAAAAAATAATCAGCGAAGCTAGCGTAAATGCGCCACCGAGCAACACCAACTGCCCACGACTAAAGTAAAAACGCTTATCCCGATCTCTTCTATTCTCAGCCATCGAAACGCTCCACGATTGACCAGCCGCCTCAGGAATTCAGCGAATCTTCTTCCGAACGTGAGGCCATTTTCATCGGCGCTTCAACCCCCAAGATTTCCAGCCCTCGGCGAATAGTTGTTTGCACGTTCTGTACCAGGAATAACCGCGCGTGACTCAATCCTGGATCATCGGAAATCACTCGAAAGCGATTGTAATAGCGATGAAACTCACCGGCCAATTCAAGCAGATAGAAGATCATGCGATGGGGTTCGAGCTCCCGCACGCTGTCTTCCAAGACATCGTTAAATTGAACCATCTGGCGAATCAACTCCAACTCCTCCCCTAGCTTCAATCGCTCTAGCGCAACCGGGCGATCATCCCGAACGACACCGTCAAACATGCCGCTTTTGCGCGCCTGCTCAAAAATGCTAGCGACGCGCGCATGAGCATACTGCACGTAAAAGACCGGATTATCGCTTGACTGTCGCTTCGCGAGCTCTAAATCGAAGTCGAGATGGCTATCCGATTTGCGCATCAAAAAGAAAAACCGCGCCGCGTCGCGCCCGACCTCCTGCAAAACTTCTTCCAGAGATACGAACTCGCCGGTTCGTTTGCCCATGCGCACCGGCTCGCCGCCGCGCGTGAGCTGCACCATCTGGACCAGGACGACGTGCAAGATGTTTGGGTCATAGCCCAGTCCCTGCATCGCCGCTTTCAAACGCGGTACGTAGCCGTGATGATCCGCACCCCAGACATTGATAAGCTTATTGAACTTCCGCTCGAACTTGTTTCGGTGATAGGCGATGTCGCTGGCGAAATAAGTAAGCTCACCGTCGCTTTTGATCACGGTGCGGTCCTTGTCGTCGCCGAACTCCGTCGACCTGAACCATTCCGCACCGTCTTGTGAATAGATGAAGCCCTGTGAACGCAAGCGTTCGATAGTTTCGACGACCTCGTTCCTCTCGCGGAGCGCCTTCTCGCTAAAAAACGAATCGAAGTGGATGCCGAATTCTCCAAGCTGATTTTTTATCGTTTGCAGCAACGCATCGCCCCCGTATCGGGTAAAAAATTCAATGGCGGCGTCCTCCGATACGGCGGTAAACTTGGAGCCGTTTTCACTCTTCACTGCTTGGGCAAGCTCCTTCACGTAATCGCCGGGATATCCGTCTACAGGAAATTCGGACGGCACCCCCAACAACTCTTGATAACGCGCGTACAACGATCGCCCCAAATTCTCCATCTGTTTACCCGCGTCATTGACGTAGTATTCGCGCTCGACCTCGAAGCCGACGGCCTCGTGCAGCCGCGCCAACACATCGCCCATGACGGCCACACGTCCGTGACCGACATGGAGGGGACCAGTCGGGTTGACACTGGCGAACTCGACTTGCACCTTGCGGCCTCGACCGATATCGAGATTGCCTTCCTTCCCCTCCGTAAGTTCCCTCAATCGTTGGTAGTAAAACTGCGACGAAAAGGTAAAGTTCAAAAATCCTGGACCCGCGATCTCCTTGCGCGCGAGAAGACCGTGGGGATCCTCGAGATTCTTGAGGATCATCCCCGCGATAACCCGTGGCGGTTTTTTGGCCTTTTGCGCCCACAACATCGCGATGTTAGTTGCCAGGTCGCCAAACTCCCGCTGCTTGGGCGGCTCAAGAAGCAAAGGGGGGAGCTCTGTTGAATTCAGCTCTCCCCCCTTCGCCGTTTTCTCGATGGCTTGGGTTAAAAGCTCCCTAAGGTGACTTCGCATTTCTATTCTGGTTTATTCTGAGCGTCTCTAGGCATGTGCCCCACCAGTACCCAAATAGCTTTTTCATACAATTTTTGCGGGAAAACTCGTTTGTAGCAGAGGTAATTAGGTATTTATAATGGCTTTTTACGTCTGAAGCAAGCGGCCGCTGAAGCTGCCTAGGTGGATTGACGAGTAGCAGGAATCGATTTTTTCAGGGCAAATTTATTATTCGTCGAACGTGGATAGTTCGAACCTCGCTCACACAGGGTCCTTTGAACGCCGCCCGCCGGGAGCACGTTCAAGCCTATCCTCAATCTCCCCGATGTAAGCGGCAAGAGTATTTCCGGACTGCTCCACCACCGAGCGCAGCTCGCGTTCAAGCGCTTCGAGTTTCGCCAACACAACCACCTTCGATTCCTCGGTTTTTTCCCCGAGCCTACGCAGCTCGCTTTCCAAAAATGAGCGCAGTTGGCTGATACGAGAGGCTTCCGCCTGCTCGGCGAGTTCCCGCTGCGCTTGTAGCTCGCGCGCATTGCGCCGGTTTTCCATCAGGACAGAGGACTGCAAATAGACCACGTATAGTAGAAATAACAAAGTGAGCAAACCGAGAATGGCCAGCAAAATGAGCCCGAGCGGCGCCTCCACAGTGGCGAAAACCACTGACAGCGTTGTCGGTGCCATGAACGCTTTCCAGTTGATGGCCGCGAAAATAGCCACGGCTCCGATTACAATCAGGATGAGTAACGTCCGCAAGTACATACAAACCTCCCTTCACGGACAAGCTTCGTTCACCGTCTCAAGTCTGGCGGCTCCCAGGCTCTACGAGTTAATTGCCCGATCGTGTTCTGCGTAGCGAAACAAAATGAAACATAGCACCGACGATATGATTAAGCTGCGGCTTCGCTGCGCCTCCAAATCGCTTGAACGGAGAAGCTCATTTTTTATCCAACGAGGCCGAGATCCACCGGAAAAGAATGACCGTAGTGGCGCGGACTCTGCCATCTTTTAATTCGAAGCGTCGCTTGTCGGAACCGATGACCACAGCGCACATTTGCTCCTCAGTGACTTCCCGAAGCCGCTCCCGTACTGTGTCGACAACCTCGCCCCACGGGGCAAACCCGTGGCGGTCAAACGCGATCGGATACTCCTGCGGCCGATGGCGTAAGAGATAGCTAAGAAAACGCGAGATGCGTTCCGGGGAAACAATCTCCCCACTCCTTAGTAGCCCTTTTTTTGCCCCGTAATCAGATCGAACACGTTGCAGGCAATGCCGGTGGCCTCGTATCCGTCAAGGCCGGTGGCCTGGGCGATAGAAAACATCTGATAAGCTAATGCGGTGAAAGGAACCGGCACCTCCATCTCGCGAGCCATGTCGAGGCCGAAGCCGACATCTTTGGGCATCCACGACTTGCGGGGTTTGTATTTTCGACTCACAACAATCTCGCAGATACGGTCAATAGCTTCGGAGCTCTGATGGGAATTCTGCAAAACGGTGTAAAAGGTGTTTTCCGTCACACCGCCTTTCTTGAGCCAAGAGAAAATCTCTGCGAGCCCCAAGTGTTGAATTGCTGCGAACATCGCCATGGCGTTTTTCACCAACTTGGCGTTGCCGAGCTCGCCGACGTGGAGGATCTTTTTGCCCATCGCCTTAAAGACAGGCTGATGTTGATCAAACAGTTCTTTCGATCCCGAGATCCAGAGCGACAGCGTTCCCGCTGCTGCTGCTTCTTCGACACCGCCGGCAGAGCCGTCGAGAACAGTCCACCCTTTTTTTTCCAACTCAGCATTTACCCCAACAATCGTCTGCTTGTCGATACTGCTGAAATCGACCCACAGCTTGGCGCCGCTAGCGGCTTCGTGCAATCCGCCGCCACCCAGTCCGACCGCTCGAACCGCTTCATTGTACGGCAGCATCGAAAGCACCATCTCACAGGACTCGGCAACCGCTCGGGGCGATTCCTTGAACGCTGCCCCCTGACTCTCCAATCCCCGCGCCTGCTCCCGCCGCAAATCATTAACGACCAAGCTGTAACCCGCTTTGATCAAGTTTGCCGCCATGCCACTGCCCATCCCGCCCGTACCGATAAATCCCAAGGTTTTCATAAACCCTCCCGTCGTTGATTGTTCCTGTTCAATCTACGATGCGCACCCCTTCGGGCCATAGCACTAATACTACCGTATCGCCAACTGCCCGTGGCGTATGCACCGACTGCGGATCCAAAAAAACCAGGTCGCCTTCCACATACTCTCCGGTCTCATCGGCGATTTTGCCTCTAAGGACAAGATAAAACTCGCCGCCAATGTGTTCGTGCTTCAGAAACGCGTCTGAAGGGGCATGGGCGGCAATTCGATAAAGAATCAACTCCCGTTTCCCTTCCCGCGCTAATCGGGACATGGAAAGACCCTTGCCGAAGTCGCGCCACTGGAGCTGATCCAAAGCACCGACGTTTAAGTCAATGCGTAAGATATCGTTGAGCGATCGACGCAGGAACCCCATCGCCTTTCCTTTCCCTCGTGCCTCATATCACGACCGTCCGCCGAACAAAAGCTATCGGTTCCTCATGTTCACGCGAGGATTTTCACGCTGGCGATAAATACGCACCTGACAATAAAAAAGCCGGCAGCTAGGTGGAACAAACAAAACACCTGGCTTCGGCTCTTGTTTTGCTTTGGCTGATGCCCTTCCTCGACTTCGTCTTCTCCTTCTCCCGGACGGAGCTTCAACCGCATTCGCCGCACTGGCTACTAATTCTATCAACGAAATCGGCGCTGCATCTCCACGCCGCCGACCGATCTTGACGATGCGGGTGTAGCCGCCAGGACGATCCTTGAAGCGTGGCGCGAGGGTGTCGAACAGTTTGCGCACGGTCGCTTTATCACGAACGATTTCCAGGGCCTGACGCCTAGCATGCAAGCTGCCTCGTTTGCCTAACGTAATAACGCGGTCAGCCCACCGTCTCACCTCTTTGGCTTTCGGGTCTGTGGTTTGAATCCTCTCATCGCGTAGCAAACAGGTGATGAGATTGCGCATTAAAGCCCACCGGTGACTGGAAGTTCGACTAAGTTTTCTGCCTGACTTGAGATGGCGCATAGTTTATGCCGTTTCCTTCTCACTGGCGCGCCGGCGGTTTTCAATCTCTTCGCGGGAGGGAAAATGATCGATCTTCATGCCCAGTTCCAGCCCCATCTCACGAAGAATTTCCTTGATCTCGTTGAGCGACTTGTGGCCAAAATTCTTCGTCTTCAGCATCTCTTGTTCGGTCTTCTGGACCAGCTCACCAATGTACTTGATATCAGCGTTTTGAAGGCAGTTCTGCGAGCGCACGGAAAATTCCAACTCATCGACGCTGCGGAAAAGATTATCGTTCAATGGAATCGTGGGTCCATCTTCGCGTTTCTCCTGACGGGGTTCGTCTTGGAAGTTCACGAAGATCCCAACCTGGCCTTGGAGAATCTTTGCCGCATAGGCCACGGCGTCTTCCGGCTTGACGCTACCGTCGGTGTAAACCTCAAACACCAAACGATCATAATCGGTCCGTTGGCCCACGCGAGCGTTGGTCACATTAAAGTTCACCTTGTGGATGGGTGAAAAAACCGCGTCGATAAAAATCGTATCGACTGGCGCCCCTTCTTCTTTATTCCTCTCTGCAGGGACATAACCGCGACCGAGTTTTGCAGTGATCTCCGCTTCCAATTTGGCGTCGCGCGATAGGGTGGCTATCTTATGTTCAGGATTTAAGATTTCCACGGTAGCGGGAGCGACGATATCTTTTGCCTGCACCGTTCCAGGCCCTTTGGCATCGATTTTAAGCGTCTGCTGCTCGCCATCATTGAGCCGGAGCCGCACCTCTTTCAGATTTAATATGATATCGGTTACGTCTTCCGTAACCCCGGGAATGGTTGAGAATTCATGGAGAATCCCTTTGATACGAACGGCGACAATGGATGCGCCCATAAGCGAGGAAAGCAGGATTCTACGCAGGGTGTTACCGATGGTCTGGCCAAAACCGCGCTCAAAGGGCTCCGCATAAAACTTTCCATAGGTGGAGGTTAATGACTTCTCTTCGACTTCCAGTTGCTTGGGTTTGATTAAATCCGTCCAATGCCGATACATCGTGGACATAGCGTCTCCCACATTCGAAAATTACTTCGAATATAATTCTACAATTAATTTTTCGTTAATGGGCATCGTGATGTCGCTGCGTGCGGGCATTAATTTGACCCGCCCGCTAAATGCATCCCGGTTGACTTCCGCCCATTCCGGCACACCGCGACGCTGTGCGCCCTCCATCGCCGTCAAGACCCTCGCCATCTGCCGACTATCCTCTTTGATAGAAACTTCGTCGCCAACACGAATAACATAAGACGGAATATTGACTCGCTTCCCGTTAACCAGAATATGCCCCTGCCGAACGAGCAATCGGCCTTCTGCTCTGGAACTGGCAAACCCAAGCCGATAGGTCACGTTGTCGA
>WNGE01024358.1_pt1 | contig 12211 bp, 16 predicted proteins | sample 5400651 | NCBI WGS metagenome assembly WNGE01 (sample SAMN13153370, study PRJNA577476) | soil metagenome | isolation source: 60 cm soil or saprolite under grassland replicate 2 | place: USA:California | collected 2016-06-15 | reverse complement strand
TGTCGCTCGTCGCCGGCAAGGGCGAAGTGTCGGGCACCGTGATCAAGGACAACCTGCGCGCGGTCTCGAACCCGCCGGGAACAGCCGTCTACTCCTTCGCGGAGGGCGCCAAGGCCATACAGGCGGGCACGAAGATCAACTACGAGGGCGCCTCGGGCTCGTGCGACTTCGACGCGATCGGCGACATCCTCTCGGCTCCGTTCAGCGTCCAGCAGGTGCGAAAGGGCAAGTCCGAGCCCGTCGCGATCATCAATCCCTGACGGCCGCGAGGGATGCCGCCCATCGCGCAGTATGTTTTCAACGGGCTCGTGACGGGCGGCATCCTGGCGCTCCCCGCGGTCGCCTTCTCACTCCTCTGGCGGCTGCTGCGCTTTCCGAACTTCGCCGTCAGCACCTATCTCACGGTCGGCGCCTACTTGGCCTTGGCGCTGAACCACGGCCTGCGCGCGCCCATCGGGCTCGCGTGGCTGGGCGCGCTGGCGGGCACCGGCGCCGTCGCGCTGGCCGTCGACCGTATCGCGTTCAGGCCGATGCGCGACCGGCGCCCGTTCTCGCTGGCCATCGCCTCGATCGGTGTCGCGTTCGTCCTCGAGAACGTGGTCCGCTTCATCTGGAGCAATGACTTTCGCAGCTATGACATCCCGGTGACGCGCGCCTGGCGCAGGCGTATCTCTTCCGGACCCGCCTCGGCATCGCGATGCGGGCGACGGCGGACAACCCGCTGCTGGCGGCCGTCAAGGGCGTCCCGACGGAGCGGGTCGTCGCGGTGGCGACCCTCGGCGGCGGGGCGCTCGCTGGCGGCGCGGGCGTCTTCCTCGGGCTCGACGCGAGCATCGATCCGCTGATGGGCGCGGGGCTCATCATCTCGGTCTTCGCCGCGGCCATCCTGGGCGGCGTCGGCTCGGCCCCGGGCGCGCTTCTGGGCGCGCTGATCGTCGGCACCGTGGAAGAGGTCGGGACCATCCTGATCCCGCCGACCTACAAGAGTGCCATCGGCTTCGCGATCATCATCGTGGTGCTGCTGATCCGGCCAACCGGCCTCGCGGGCGCGCGCGCGTGACCTCCTACCTCGTCGCCATCGCCATCCTGGTCGGCATCCGCGCGCTGCTGACGCTCGGGCTGAACGTCCAGTGGGGGCTAGCGGGGCTCGTGAATCTCGGCGTGGTCGCGTTCTTCGCCATCGGCGCCTACACCTCCGCGCTTCTCGCCGTCGGCGGCGTGTCGCTCGCTGCCGCATGGCCGGCCGCTATCGCGCTGGCCTCTCTGGCGGGATGCGGGCTCGCGATGGTGGCGCTCCGCCTCCGCGAGGACTACCTTGCCATCGTGACGCTCGGCTTCAGCGAAGTCCTGCGACTCTTCCTCCTGAACGAGTCGTGGCTCACGCGAGGCGCCAACGGCGTGACCGGCATTCCGCGGCCGCTCCACGCGCGCTTCGGCGGGCACTACGACCTTTTCTACCTGGGCCTCGTGCTGGCCGCGCTCGCCCTCGTCTACTGGGCGCTCGAGCGGCCCGGTCTTCCGGTTCAAGGTCCAGGCTTTCGCGCTCGGCGCGGGCGTCGCGGGGCTGGCCGGGATCTTCTTCGCCCACTACCTGGCCTACATCGAGCCCAACATGTTCCTGCCGCAGGAGAGCCTCTTCGTCTGGCTGGCGCTCATCCTGGGCGGCAGCGGCAATAACCGCGGCGCGCTGCTGGGCTCGGCGGTGCTGCTGGGACTCCTCGAGGGCAGCCGGTTCCTCAAGGACGTAATCCCGTTCCTGACGGGCGTTCAACTCGCCGCCGCGCAGCAGATCCTCGTCGGGGTGGTCCTGGTCGTGCTGATGATCCGCCGGCCCGAGGGCCTGTTGCCGGAGCGGCCGGGCGCAGACTAGAAAAAAGGAGAGGACGCGATGCGTGTGGGCTTCATCGGCTTGGGGAATGTAGGCGGGCCCATGGCGGGCTTCGTGCGCGGCGCGGGGTACTCGCTCATGGTCCACGATCTTCGGCGCGAGGTCGCGGCGCCGCTCCTCGCGAGCGGAGCGACGTGGGCGGACTCGCCGCGAGAGGTGGCCGCGCAGTGCGACGTCGTCTGCACCTGCGTGCCGGGCCCGCCTGAGATGGACACGGTGATGCGTGGTGCGGGTGGCGTGCTCGAGGGCGTGAGGCGGGGCGCGGTGGTCGTCGACCACACGACCAATGATCCCGCCCTCGTGCGTGAAGTCGGCGTCACGCTGGCGGAGCGCGGTTGCCACCTGCTCGACGCGCCGCTGGACGGTGGCCGCGAAGGCGCGCTCGAGGGTCAGCTGACGCTCTTCGTCGGCGGCGAGGAAGACGTCTTGCGACGCGTGAGGCCGGTGCTCGATTCGTTCTCGCGGAGCGTGGTCTGGGTCGGCGCACTCGGCGCGGGCTCGATCACCAAGCTCGTCCACAACGCGCTTGCGATGAGCATCGACCTGCTCCTCGCGGAGTGCCTGACGCTGGGCGCCAAGGCCGGCGTCGCCGTCCCGCGCCTGGTCGAGGCCTTTGGCGAGGGGTGCATCGTGGGCGGCAACATGACCTTCACGAAGCGGATGCCGGCCACCCTCTTCAAGGGCGACTTCGCCCCGCGCTTCGCCCTGGCGCTCGCCCACAAGGACTTCCGCCTGGCCGGGGAGCTCGCGTCGCGGCACCGGGTGCCCACGCGTCTCCTCGACCTCTGTCAGCTCGAGCTGCTCGAAGCGATGAATCGCGGCTGGGGCGCGGAGGACCGCCTGAAGGCCTCGACGCTCCAGGAGGAGCGCGCCGGGGTGCAGCTCCGAACCTAACGCGGCCTACCGCGCGGAGATGGTCCCGGGCACCGTGGCGCGGCGCGCTTCCTCGGGCTCGGGACGCGCGACGGGCATGCCCCGCCGGCCGAGCTTGGATTTGTCCATGCCGTAGAAGCGCAGGCTGTTGTCGAGCAGCATCTTGCGCTTGGCCGAGTCCGGGACGTCCTTCCGGCCGAGCAGCGTGGCGACCGTGCCGGGATATGGCTGGCCGTCGTGCCCCGGCTCGCCGACGAAGAGCGCGTCGAAGTGCAGGTAGTCTGACGCGAAGAGCATCGCGTCTTCCCCGACGTGGTCGATGAAGAACGGAATGAACTCGTCGCCGGGCTCGCAGCTGAAGAAGACGCGGCCGCCCTTGATGTACTCGCTGGGCTTGGCAGAAATATGGGCCCACCGCTCGGGCGCGACCTCGTTGTACTCGTCCATGCGGTGCATCCAGTAGGGCACCCACCCCGCGCCCGCTTCGAGGAACGCGACCTTCAGATTGGGAAACCGCTCCATCACGCCGCCCGTGATGATGTTGGAGCAGGCCATCATCTGGGCGAACGTGTGCGCCATGTGCGAGACCTCGAGCATGTGGTCCGGCCGGTTCAGGTCGAAGTAGCTCCGGAACAGCGACGGCAGCGCCGGACCGTGCACGGCGATCGGGACGTTCAGGCGCTCGGCCTCGGCCCAGAAGGGGTTGATCCGAGTGTCGCTCAGCAGCGTGTCCTCGCGCACGGTGCACCCGATCTGGATGCCGACCATGTGCAGGCGGCTGACCGCGCGGCGCATCTCCTCGATCGCTCCGTCCACGTCCTGTAGCGCGACCAGGCCGATGCCCTTGAGCCGCTGCGGGCACACTTCGCAGTAGTCGTAGAGCCAATCGTTGTACGCCTGCGCCCGGGCCGCGGCGAAGCCGCCGTCGAGCGTGACCGTCAGCGGCAACTCGTCGGTGGGATAGATCACCGCCACGTCGATCTGGTCGCGGTCCATGTCCGCGAGGCGCGCCCAGGGATTGTAGGTCCCCATCCGGCGGTAGTGGATGGCCTTGCCCTTCGGCGGGCCCAGGTTGCCGTTGACGCCCACGAATCCGCACTCGGTGTCGGGACCCCACACCTTTCCGTCGACGAGCCTCACGATGTAGCCCTTGGAGGCCTGGGTGTACACGGGGCGCCGCTCGCGGTACTTCGGATCGATTCGCTCGTAGGTCTCGTTGACCTCGATCACATGCCCATCGCCGTCGATCACCAGGTCGGGCCGGTCTGTCATCGCTTGCTCCTTTTCGTGTCGAGCCGGTGCTGGAACGCTCCCGAACGTACCACAGAATCCGGCCGCCGGAAGGCAGGGGAACGTGCTATGACCGTTGACGTCCCAAACTCCTGGGAGGCCAAAAGACGTTGGAGGAAAGAAGCTTGGTCCATCAGGTATTGGCGGTCGCGCTCGCTGGCGTGGTCTTCCTGGCGGGGTGCGCGAGCGCGCCGTCCGGTCGCTACGCCTTCACCGAGGCCGCGCCGGAAACCCAGTGCTTCCCGCCGGTGGACGAGGCGGCGCCACCCTCATGGGTGAGCAAGGTGAGCGTCGGCATTGCGGGCGTGGCGCTGGGCGCGCTCTGGGGAGCATCCGAGGGCCTGAGCTTGGCCTTCCACTCGGGTGGGTCGACCTCGCAGTCCACGTGGATAGGAGCTGCGGCCGGCGCCGGGCTCGGGCTGGTCGTCGGCCTCGTGTCGGGCGCGGTCGAGGGCGGCGGCAATGGGTTGCCGTGGCGCAAACCGGCGGATCAGTCGTGCGCGGCCCCGGACACACGGGCCAAAGCCACGCCGGCCAAGGCCACGCTGGTCCAGGCCGAGAAGGACTCGTCCGAGGCGGACTGACCGGCGCATGCGGCTTTCGGGCAAGGTCGCGCTCGTCACGGGCGCCCAGCAGGGAATCGGCCGCGCCATCGCCATAGCGCTGGCTCGAGACGGAGCCGACGTCGGCGTCAACTTCCTCGACGACCCCGCGGCGGCGGAGTCTGTCGCCAAAGAAGTGCGCACTCTCGGCCGTCGCGCGGCCGTCGTGAAGGCGGATGTCGTGAAGGCGGCTGAGGTCGAGGCCCTGGTCTCAGCGGTTGCAAAAGAGCTGGGCCCTCCCGACGTTCTCGTCAACAACGCGGGCGTCTTCCCCCGCTCGGCCTTTCTCGAGATGACCGAGCGCGAGTGGGATCACGTCCTGAGCGTCAATCTCAAGGGCGGCTTTCTCTGCGCCCAGGCCGTGGCGCGGGCGCTCGTGGCAGCCAGCCGGCCGGGGGCGATTGTGAACATCGCGTCGTCCGCGGTCCGCGGCGACCCGCGCGGAGTTCACTACTCGGCGAGCAAGGCGGGCGTGGTCGGCATGACGCGCGCGATGGCCCTGGCGCTGGCGCCTCACCGGATCAGGGTCAACGCGATTGCGCCGGGTCTCACCGACACGATGCAGCCGCGCTACGGCAACACCGAGGAGCAGATCGCCGAGCGGGCTCGCGAAATCCCTCTCGGGCGCATGGCCAAGCCCGAAGAGATCGCGAGAGTCGCGGTGTTCCTGGCGACGTCGGACGCAGAGTGGATCACGGGCGAGCTGATCCACGTCAACGGCGGTGCCTACATGGCGTAGCGCCCGACGTCAGACTGTCAGACGTCAGACGGGCGGCCGGCGCGTATGCCACGCCGTCGCCTGCTCGTAGGCGTGGCCCACCCGCAACACCGTACCCTCCTCGAACGCCCTGCCCGAGAGCTGGAACGACAGCGGCAGCCCGGACGACGAGAAGCCGCACGGCAGCGCGAGCGTGGGCGAGCCCGTCAGGTTGAACGGGGCCATGTTGCTCCGCGGAAAGCCGAAGTCCGGGTTCTGCGCCTGGGCGAACGGCGTGGCCGACTTCACCGCGGTCGGCGTTACGCCGTGACGAGCGCGCCGGTGAGAATCCGCTCGCGCAGGACTTCTCCGTACAGCTCCGGACGCTGGCGAATGTCGCGCTCGTGATAGGCGTAGGCCTCGGCCATCAGGATGAGGAGGAATGAGGGCGCGCCGACCATGCTCGGGATCTGGACGTCACGGACCTCGGCGCCAAGCTGTCGCAGAGTCCCCAGCGCGTCTTCAAAGGCGCGCCCGACCTCGGGGTCGACGCCGTCGAAGAAATAATTGCGCGGCACGCCGATCTTCACGCCGCGGACGTCGCGGGCGAGCGGCGCCAGGTAGTCGTCGACGGGAGCGCGGCTCGAGGCCGGATCGGCAGGATCGTGACCGGCGAACCCTTGCAGGAGATACGCGCAATCCTGAACCGTGCGAGCCATCGGCCCCGTGTGATCGAGCGTCCACGACAACGACAGGACTCCCGCGCGGCTCGCGCGCCCGTACGTCGGCTTGAGCCCGACGATGCCGCAGAAGGCAGCCGGACCGCGTATCGACCCGCCCGTGTCCGAGCCCGTCGCGCCAACGACGAGCCCTGCCGCCAGCGCCGCGCCGGAGCCGCTACTCGACCCTCCAGGAATATGGTCGAGATTCCACGGATTGCGGGCGGCCGGGAAGCGGTGCCCCGGCATCTGGAGACCGAACGCGAACTCGTGGGTGATGAGCTTGCCAAAAAGCACGGTGCCGGCCTCGCGCCAGCGCGTCACGCAGGTGGCATCGTCCTCTGGAATCCAGTCGGCATACAGAGCGGACCCTCCCGTCGTCCTGATCCCGCGCGTGAGGTAGATGTCCTTGTGGGCGACCGGTATGCCCAAAAGCGGGCGCGAGTCGCCCTTGCCAAGCGCTTCTTCGGCGGCCCGCGCGTCGGCCAGCGCGCGGTCCGCGGTCAGGGTGACGAAGGCGTGCAGGATCGGGTCGAGCTTCTCGATCCGGGTGAGCAGCGCCTGCGTCACCTCGACGGGCGAGAGGTCCCGCTTCCGGGCCGAGCTCGGCGATGGTGGCGTAGGCGATCTCGTCACTCATCTGCCGCCTCCGGACTCTGGGGGCCCCTCGCGGCGTGCCGTGAACTTCACGGCAGGCTCTACGGTCTTGATGGCGCGCGAGTCCAGCGCGCGCACGGGCGCGAGCGCATCCGCCAGCAGCTTTCGCACCATCGCGAGCCGGTGCTCCGCGATGGTGACGCCCGCTGCGCGGACGCGCTCCCGCACCTCTTCCAGCGTCAGCTCGTGAGGGTCGCTCACGCTCTACTGAAGCGGAGAGAAGGACGACGGCATCATGATCTTGTTCTCCTGCGCCAGCAGCTCTTCCCCGCCGCCCGGCGGCGGCCACACGCCGGCCTTGCGCGCCTGCTCGCGGACTTCCATTCTCTGGTTCATGGACTTGTACGCCCAGATGTGGATGAACCGGTTGGCCTGGCCGAACTCCACGCCGCCGGCCATCACGACGGGCGACAGCTTGGTCCGCTCGGCGATCTTGCTCTCCCACCGGCTCGCAACTCCCGGAAGCGAGCCGGGCGTCAGGCTGTAGCAGCGCATCTCGAAGATCGGGCCCACGGTGCCGGGCGTGATCTCGGGGATGAACGAAAAGGGCGTGACCAGCTCGACCTGCTGGTGGACGACGAAATCGCGGATCTTGGGCGGCCAGTTCGCATCCTTGGCTGCCTCGGCGCGGATCCTGGCGCGCTCGGACAGGTCCCGGTACGGCCAGACCTGCACGATCTCGTTGAGCGGGCCGATCTCCGTGTGCCAGAAGGCCGCGAGCTGCGAGTACTTCTTCCGGTACTCGTAGGCCTCGCCGTAGCGCTTTTCGACTTCGGCCAGGCTGCGGGTCTTGAGGGTGTAGGTCCGGATCTCGTAAATCATGAAGGCCTCCCTGTGGGGGTGACTCGAGAGCACGGCATTCGTCGATAGGCGGTGAGAATCCCCCTTAAGAGCCGTCGCGTCAAGTGCCCCTTGGTTGCGGCAGTGCATCCGTTTGGCCCGTCATCTGACGTCGGTATTCTGTGCGGCGACCACCGCCCACTGGCCGTCTCGCTTTATGAGCACCTGCATCATGACGCCATTCCGGGGGCGGCGAGGGGTGCCGTCGGCATCCTTGTCTCCCCTCATTCCCCACCTGCTGTGAGCGACGGCAATATCAGGAGTCAGAAATTTAATGTCCGTGCTCGCGACGGTCCTCACGCTCTCCTTAAACTGCATGGCATGTGTTCACGTCTGCAGCTTCTCGAACTCGCCGCGCCCATTCAGAACAATTCCCGCCACGTTCACGAAGCGGACGTCTTCTTCGACGAGCGCGCCGAGCGCCTTGATGTCATGCCGATTCCACGCATCGTCCCAGAGCGCCTGTACTTCCCGAATCGCCTTTTCATCATCGGCCGGGGCGGCCGAGACAAAGCTGACCAAAGCGCCAGCCAAAAGCGCCAGAATGATGCCGGGCAGCCATAGCCTCATATCCAGTGCCCCCCTCTCAGGCCGAAATCGCCGGGGCGCTTCGGCCCGGCCATGGCGGGAGTATCGCACGGGGGCATCCGGGTCCGAACACTCCGGGTTGCCTCGGAGTAGCGCGGCCGTGGTATACCGGGCCCATGCGCTTCGGCGTCTGCGTCATGGCCAACATCGACGAGATCCCCTTTTTCGGCCATGCCGAGAGCCTCGGCTACGACTCCGTCTGGGTCACCGACAGCCAGATGCTCTTCTCCGACTGCTACGCGGTGCTGGCGTTGGCAGCCACGCAGACGCGGCGGCTTCGCCTGGGCCCCGGCACCGCAATCTGCGGCACCCGCATCCCGCCCGTGCACGCGGCGGCCGTGGCGACGCTCAACCGCCTGGCGCCGGGGCGCGTGCATCTCGGCATCGGCACGGGGAACACGGCCATGCGCACGATGGGGCAGCGGCCCATGCGGGTCGCCGAGTACGCCGAATACCTCCGCGTCCTGAGCGCGCTGCTGCGCGGAGAGGCGGTCGACTACACCTACAACGGCGTCACGCGTCCCATCAGGATTCTCATGCACGACAAGGAGTACATGAACCTCGAGCCGAAGATTCCGCTGTACGTCTCGGGCTTCGGGCCGCGGGCGATGGAGCTGGCGGGCCGGTACGGCGACGGCCTCGTGTTCGCCATCCCGCCGCGCGGCGTGCCGGTTGCGGAGGCGCTGGGTCACGCGCGCCGGGGCGCTGAGAGCGCCGGCCGCGCATTCGATCACTTCGTCAACTGCGCGCTGACCAATATCGCGCTGCTCGAGCCCGGCGAGCCGGTGGATTCCGAGCGGGTGATCCGCACCGTCGGCCCGAACGTCATGGCGAGCGTCTACTACTTCTATGACGAGGTCCACGAGCGGGGAGTCGATCCGCCGCCCTTCCTGCGAGCCGTCTGGAAGCGGTATTGCGCGCTCGTCGAGCAGACCCCGCCCGAGCACAGGGCCTTCCGCACCCACGAGTTCCACTACACGCGGCTGCATCCCGGCGAGGCCGAGCTGATCGACGCCGACCTGATCCGCGCCACGTGCCTGGTCGGTCCGGCGGAGGCGCTCGTCGAACAGATCCGCGACCTCGAGCGTCAGGGCCTGCAGGAGCTCATGTTCGCGACGGGAGTGGACGACAAGTGGCGCTTCGCCGAGGACTTCGCCCGACAGGTAATGGCACGCGTGTAATCACTTCTTCAGCCGAAGGTCCTCGTAGGGCGCCGAGTATGGATGCAGCGCGATGAGCCCCAGACCGGACTCGTCCACACGTGGCCCTACCGCGTTCAGGAAGCCCAGCTCCCAGAGCGGCGCCTGCATGACCCGTTCCTTCGCCAGGCGCTGGATCTCGTAGAGAAGGGCCTGGCGGCGCCTGGGGTCGAGCTCCCGGGCCTGCTGAATGAAGAGGTCCTCCATATCCGGATAGCCGCCCCAGGAGTAGAGCCCGTCTTTCACGAAATAGTTCTGGATGCGGGTCGCGGCGTTGCCATGCCCGCCGGCGCCGGCCTGCAGGATGGATCGGATCTTCTTGTCTTTCCACTGGCCGAGGAAGGCAGCTCGCTCCATCGGACGCACCTTCGTGCGGATCCCCACCGCGGCCAGGTAGTTGGCGATCGCCTCGGCCACGCTCGCGTACGACGAGTCGCACGCGTAGTCCCCGGCGTCGAACCCGTTCGGGTACCCGGCCTCGGCCAGGAGCTTCTTCGCCTGGGCCGGATCGTACGGATAGGGCGGAATTGCCAGGGCGTATTCGAAGGCCGAGGGAATGATGCTTCCTGTTGGCTTCGAAAATCCGAGCGTCTCAGCATCGTTGATCGCGCGCCGGTCGAAGGCCAGCGCCGCAGCCAGCCTGACCCGCCTGTCGGACCAGGGCGATTTCGGATCCCACTGGAGCGGCCCGAAGTCGAGCCACTGGGTGGCGTTGCCGACCGGGGCGACCAGCTTGAGTCCCGGCGTGCGCCTGGCCTCCTCGCCGAGGGCGCCGCGGAGCGAGTATGCCACGTCGACCTCGCTGCGCTTGAGCATCGCCAGCCGCGTGATCTCCTCGGGCACGACCTTGAACACGAGCCGCTTGACCGAAGGCGTTTTGCGCCAGTAGCGATCGTGCGCGGTCATGACGAGCTCGACGCCGGGATTGAACACGGTCAGCTTGTACGGCCCCGCGCCGACGGGCGCCTTCCTGTATCCGTCGTCGCCGACCTTCTCGACGTACTTCTTGGGCACGATCCAGCCCGCTCCCGTCGCCGGAGAAGCGTAGAAGGTCATGAAATCGGACCACGGCTCCTTCAGCCGGAAGCGGACGTGATAGGGGTCGACGATCTCGACGGCCGCGACCTTTTCCTTGAGAAGCTTGGAGGCGGCGCCGCGATAGCGCTCGAAGGAAAACTTCACGTCGTCGGCGGTGAAAGGGTCGCCGTTGTGGAAGACGACGCCTTTGCGGAGGACGAACTCGTAGGTCAAGCCGTCCTTGCCCGCCGTCCAGGATTCGGCCAGCGAGGGAGCCATCGGATTGCCCGGCATGGGCTTGAGCATGGCGTCGTGCAGCGCGTACAGCACCATCATCAGCGTGATGATGCCGGTGTGCTCTCCCGGATCGAACCAGACGGGAGCCAGTGACACGTGCACGGCCCACGTCATCTGCGACGGCTCAACGGCGGGCGCGGAACCGGCGAACAGGGTCAGGACGAGGACTGCGGTCAGGAGCAGGCGCCTAATCTTCATGGGACGCTCCTCTCGGTGAGGTAGGGCGCGAGAGTCTCCCTTAAGGGACGGCCCGTCAAGTGCCCCGGGACGCGCGCGCCCACACCGCGTAGAGCGGATCGCCGTCCTCACCCGGCCAGCGGTCTTCCTCGGTGATCTCCGTCCAGGGGCCCGCGGCCTCGAAATACGCGCGGACGAGGGCCACGTGCTGCAGATCGTCCGTGCCGAGCCAGACGGCGACGGCCTTGGTGGGGAAGCAGCGATTGGAAAACGACACCACGAAGGGCGCGCCCGGCCGCAGCACGCGGCTCACCTCGCGGAAGAGCGCCGGAGGATTCGTGGCGTACTGGATGGAGACCGCGCACATCGCCCCGTCGAACTCGAAGTCGGCGAAGGGCAGCCGCGGGTCGCGGTTCAGGTCGTGGACGATCGAGCGTGTCAGCTGCGGGTTCTCGGCCATCTCGTCGGCGTTCATGCCGAGCCCGATCACCTCGCCGTAGCGCGCGCCCTCCGGGAGGTGGCTGCGCCAGCTGCTCATGAGATCCAGCAGGCGTCCGCCGTCGGGGAGGATCTCGGCATAGAGGCGGCCGAGCGCCCGGATGGCGCCGGCATCGATGTGGACGACCCTGCGCGGGAAGCTGTAGAAGCGGTCGTCCGGAGACTCGTCCTCGCGCGCGTACGCTTCGGGCGGGGGCAGTCTCAGCGGCGCTGCGCCTCGCCGGTCTCGATATCCATGACGGCCCGCTTGGGCCCCAGCGTCTGCATGGCCTTGAAGCCGCCGTCGGCGAAGTTGTCGCAGTAGAGCTCGACGCGGTTGCCGTCGGGATCGTGGAAGTAGATGCTGCGGGTGACGTTGTGCTCGATGGCGGACTCGACGGGGATGCCGAGCGCGCCCAGCTCGCGATAGGCGGCCTGCAGCTCTTCGAAGCTGCCGAGCTGCCACGCCGTGTGATGCAGCCCTGGCTGAGCCGCGTCGGGCGCCTCGCCTGTCGCCAGCTGGAAGAGCGCCAGGTCGTGGTGCTGAGCGCCGAAGCTCAGGAACACGGCTCCCATCTGCGGGGCATCGTTGGCCACCTTCAAGCCGAGGGCGCGCATGTAGAACTCCTTGGACTTCTGCGCGTCACGCACTTTCAACACGACGTGGCCGAGCTTGCGAGCCTGAATCATCACGTGTCCTCCCGCGCCATCGGCGCCCAACGGTTCCAGCAGCATTCGCTTGGCCCCCAGTATACCCGGCTCGGAGTCGTGTATGCTTCCCGCCGTGACCGACTACGACGTTATCGTGGTGGGAGCGGGCAATGCCGCCCTGGCGGCGGCGGTGTCCGCCCGTGAGCAGGGCGCCGGGCGCGTCGTGGCGCTGGAGAAGG
>WNGE01014957.1_pt1 | contig 12212 bp, 13 predicted proteins | sample 5400651 | NCBI WGS metagenome assembly WNGE01 (sample SAMN13153370, study PRJNA577476) | soil metagenome | isolation source: 60 cm soil or saprolite under grassland replicate 2 | place: USA:California | collected 2016-06-15 | reverse complement strand
CCGCCCGGCCGTGGCGGCGCGGCGGGGCGCTGGTCGACTTCCCCGGCGCGCTGGAGCACGCCGCCGAGCAGGCCGGGCTGGTGCTGGTCGAGCGGGCCGTGGCGCTTTTGGCCGGGCTGCGCGGCGACCGGCTGGTCCCCCGCGCCTCGTTCTTCGCGCTCGACAACACCCGCAAGGCCCGCGCCGGCGGGCTGCCCGTGCAGGTCATCGCCCACGAGGACGTCCTCGCCTTCACACCAGACACGTGAGCCGGCCGACCGAGCCGGTGCCAGAGGGCTGGTCGGCGGAGCCGGACGGTCCAGGCGATGCGGCCGGGGCCGCCGCCCGCCCACCGGGCGTCCAGCCGGGTGGGCAGGGTCCTGTCCGCCGTGGTCCTGCCATGGCGCTGACCAGCACAAACAGCGATGACCCTAATGACCGATTTGACATGCTCGATGGTGCTCGTGCGTCCTATAGCCAGGGGCGACGCGGACCCCTGACCCTCACCCTGGAAATCCAGTGGGTCGACGGTCCCGCCGCCGACGCGCTGCGCCGCACCCAAGCACGGGTGCTCCGGGACCTCCTCGCCGCCCTCACCCCCGGCCCCCACGCGGGCCACGACCCCGAGGACGAGCAGGAGGCACCCCCATGAGCGACGACCGGTGGGCAGCGTTCCTGCGCTGCTCCAACGAGGAACTGCAAAACCCCGAGCTGTCCCTGGACCGCCAGCTCCGCAACTGCCAAGCGGCGGTGGCGCGCTGGGGCGGGCGGATCGTCGCGGCCTACTACGAGATCGAGACCGGCACCAGCCGCTACGAGGACCGCGGCGCCACCTCCGCGGTCGCGCTGGCGCCCATTGGCATCCCCCGCGCGGGCGGCCTGCACGACCTGGTCGATGACGTCCACCGCAGCGCGCGCCCGTTCGACCGGGTGGTGTGCGAGTCGATCAGCCGGCTGACCCGCAGCTCCCTGGTCGCCTTCCAGCTCGAAGACGAGCTCACGCAGCTCGGCATCGGCCTGCACTGCGCCGACGAGCCGCTGGAGGAATCGTTCGGGTCGATCGTGCTGCGCCACCTCAACATCGGCATCGCGGTCGGCTACCACCGCAACCTCATGAAGGCGTCCCGCGAAGGCTACGAGACCGCCACCCGGCAGGGCTGGCACATGGGCGGGGTCGCCTGCTACGGCTACACACTCGTCCCCCACCCGCACCCCAACCCCCACAAGGCCCGCCGCGGCCAAGTCCGCCACACCCTCGACCTGGACCCGGTCCGCGCCCCGGTGGTGCGCCGCATCTTCGACGAGTACCTGCACGGCACCCGCGGGCTGACCGAGATCCGCGACCTGCTCAACCGCGACCCCGAGCGGTTCCCCCCACCCACCGCCCCCGACCCCACCCGCGCGCTGGGGGTGTGGAGCCGCGCCAGCATCTGGGAGCTGCTCCGCAACCCCAAGTACACCGGCTTCCAGGTGTGGAACCGTCGCGCCCGCAAGCAGGGCCGCGGCCGCCACAACCCGCCCGAGCAGTGGGTCTGGTCCGAGCAGCCGTGCCACCCGCCGATCATCAGCCGCCAGGAGTACGAGCAGGTCCACGCCAAGGCCGCCCACAACGCCCGCTCCCGCCGCGACGACCAAAGCGGCGGCCCCGCCCGCAAGAAGACCGAGTACCTGTTCCGCGGGCGGCTGGTGTGCGGCTGCTGCGGGCTGCGGATGTGGGGCAGCCGCCCCACCCACCCCTACTACCGCTGCCTGGTCGCCCACCAGCGCGGCGCCAACATCCCACCCGAGCACCCCCGCACCGTCAACCTCGGCGAGGGCATCCTGCGGGAGGCCACCACCACCTTCCTCGCCCAGGCGGTCTACGGCCCCGACCGGCTCGCCTACTGGACGCGGGTGCTGGGCGCCGCCGACCAGCCCGACCCGGCCGCCCCCGTCCGCGCCCGCATGACCGAGATCGAGCGCGCCACCGCCGACAGCGAACGGCGCCTCCGCAACCAGGTGCTGGCCCTGGAAGACGACCAGATCACGATGGCGGCGCGGCGTCGCATCAGCGACCGCATCGCCGAGCTGGAGCAGGAGATCGCCGGCCACCAGGCGTCGCTGGGCAAGCTGCGGGCCGAGTTGGACGCCACCCCGCCGGACGCGCCGACCGTGGCCGACGTGCTTGACCGACTACCCGTCTTCGGCGACCGGCTACAGGAATTCTCGCAGCCACGGCTGCGGCGGCTGTTCGACAGCCTGGACCTGATGATCACCTACGACCCCGTCCGCCACGGCGCGCGGGTCAGGATCAGGCTGGTCATCGACGCCGGGGGATTGCGAGGAACTGGTCGGTGCCCCCAACTTGCCACAATCCGAACACCCCGCCAGCGGCAATACCCCTGGTAGATGGCCCTGTGATCCGTTTGCCAGGGCATCACGGCAAGGTCCGCCGCGTCGGTTACAGCGCAGAACGGCCGTGATGGCTCGGCAGGCATTCGCAGGTTCGGATCGTGGTACATGCCCAGACGGCCGAGGTTGGGAGGTGCAGCCAGGCTGTCATGGCCGGGGCTCTCCCACCTGCCGCAGGACTGTCGCACCGAGCCAATGACTTGCGAGCAGGGCCAGTTCAACGTGCAGGCGGTTCTCGTCGATGGGACGACCGAGGCCCTCCTCGGCCTTGCGTACCCGGTACTGGACGGTGTTCTTGTGCAGCGTGAGCCGTTCGGCGGTGGCTTTGAAGCTGCCGTCCTCCTGCAGAAAGACGCGGAGGGTGTCGCGTAGCCTGGCGTTGTGGTCGTCGTCGTCGGCGAGCGACCCAAGCGTCTCGATGACCCAGGCCCGCATGAGCTCGACCGAGTTCGACATCAGGGCCAGCGGAGCAACATCCCTGAAGCTGGTCATGAGCTGTCCCGCTGGACCGGCGGCCAGCGCGACAGCGTGGGCGCCTAAAGCCTGCCTGTGGGTGCGGCGGAAGCCGGAGACGCCAACGCCAACAGCGCCGAAGGCGAACCGGATCCCGGGTTCTGCCCCGCCAGCGCCGGTGCGCGCAGCCCCAACGGCGAAGGTGTCCCTGGCGCCGAGCGGGAGCCAGGCCCAGGCACTGGACTCGTCCTGGGGAAGGAAGATCGGCCGCCCCTCGCACTCCGCCCGGCGTGCCACCTCCGCGGTCGCGTGTTCCAGCCGCGCGAGCGCGCCACTGCCTGCTTCCGCCTCGCCGACCCAGCACACCACAGCGACGTGGTGCTGCCTGAGCCGGTATCCCAAGATCGCCTCGGAGGAATCGACATCAACCCGCTCGCCTTTCAGCAGCGCCCGGACGCGGGCGGCTCGGGCCGCGCTGAGGTTGCGCAGCCAGTTCTCCTTCTCGGCTTCGTAGGCGGACACGACCTCTTCCGACACTTGGTCGATGTAGAGGGCGGTGATCTCGGCGATGCGCAGCCCGGCTGCGCTGACGATGGATGCGTTGTCGGTGCGCCGCCCGAGTTCTTGCAGGCACCAGTCCTGGAATCGGGCCGAGCCGATGCGATAGGCACGCAGCAGCGCGGCAATGGGTACACCGCGTTGCGCCAGTCGGCGGGCATATTCCTCGGCGGCCGCGGGGACGCGCACATGGTCGATGTCGATGCCGTGCTGAAGGACGTGCAGCAGCGTGGCCACGTTCTCCCCGACACTGGCTTCCAGCAGCGTGAGGACCCGGCTATCGGCACGCAGCTGCGGGATCTCCCGCACGATCAGGTCGTAAATGTCCGTGGACAGCTCTGCGGCGCGGAGGGCAAGCGCGCCGGAGACGTCGGCGGCGCTCTGTGTCACGGTTGGACTCGATCTGTCCACCGACGGATCGTACGCCGCCGGCTCCAGAGCTGCCCCGTCACGGGGATGGCCAAATCATCTCGGTTCGCTCATGTCGATTCCACGCGCGTCGTCCAGGATGCCGAGCCGCCTGCCGGAGTCGTCGATCGACCGGGCGGCACCTCATCGCCAGCCGTAACCGCAGCGTAAGGACGCCGACGGCACGCGGCATCGTGGCGCGGGCACGACAAACGTTGCCCGTGACGGCTCGGGAGGACAACAAGCCAGCAGTTGCGTCGCGCGCGGCTGTGCGTGGGGCACCACGCGGGTCGGCTACTTCGTGACGCGCGCCCAATGGCAGGACTGCGCCGCGGCCCTACCGTGGGGGGCATGACGGAAAGGGGTACCGCCGTGACTGCAGCCGCCATACCAGAGGAGCGGGCCCTGCGCGATTCCCCGGGAGCATGCATCGCCGATGAGCGCCAGGAACTCGACGACACGCAGTTCGCCCAGACGGTGACGGCGGTGGCAGGCGTGTTCGTCGCGGCGGGCCTGGGCTTCGGCGATGTGCTGGCGATCATGTTGCCCAACCGGGTCGAGCTCGTCACGAGCATGTTCGCCGCATGGCGGCTCGGCGCAGCGGTGACCCCCGTAAATCCGTCCCTGACCGTGCAGGAGGCTCGCTACCAGATCGATGATGCGGTGGCACTGATCGTGCCCGGCGACGCGTCGGCGCAGAAGCTGGGCGGCGGTCGGCCAATCATCTCGGAGGAGGTGACCTCGCCGCCTGGCACTCGGCCCGGCACTCGGAAGTTGGGGCTTGTCATCTGTGGCGCCGCTCCGATGCCACGCGAGCTGATCGGCGAGTTCGAGCAACGGCATGGCGGCCGGGTGGCTGGCGAGGATGTCGTGCCCTGTTCGGACGTGATGCGTGGCTCCCTGCGCAGGCCGGATGAGTCGGCCTAGACCTTGGGCGAGCGGCGAGCGATGCTAGCAGCGAGAACGGCAATCGGGCCAAGGCAAGGAGGAAGCATGGACTTCTCCGCAAAACTCGACGCGCTCCAGCAGCGCGCCGCGGAGGCCAAGTCGGCGGCGCAGGCTGCGGCCACCGAGTCGCGTGAGCAGCTCAGGCAGCGGATCGACCAGGCCCAGGTCGACATCAACCTGGCCGTCAAAGACGCACAGCAGCAGGCCGGGGAGGCCGCCGCCGGCGCGCGGAGCAAGTGGGCGCAGATGAAGGCCGACGCCGCCGCCAAGATGGACAACGTCCAGGCGAAGATCGACAAGCGGGCCCAACAGCTGGACGCCAGGGCCGCCGCCAGCGACGCGGACTGGGCAGAAGACGACGCAGCCTCCGCCATCGACTACGCCGAGTGGAGTGTCGACAACGCGCGGCTGGCCGTGCTCGACGCCATCGACGCCCGCGCCTACGCCGACGAGCGCGCCAGGGCTGCGGGTTCCTAGCCCTCGTCCCCGACCTCTGCGGCCGCGAGCCCGGCGGTCAGGCTGACCACCGGGCCGTGGCTGCTAGCCGGCCATCGGGCCACCGATCAGCTGGCATGACACAACAACGGAGCGGCAAGGGAGGTTGCCATGACCAGCGATGCGACACCTTCGGGCACACTGCGGGACACGATGCGGGCGGGCGTTCGGGACCTGTCGGCGATCTGGTGGTGGTTTTTGACCCTGGGGGTCCTGTGGACCCTGTTCGGCATGTTCGTGCTGTCGTACCGAGTGGGCAGCCTGTATGCGGTGGCCGCGTTCGTGGGCGTGGCCTTCCTGTTCGGTGGCGTCACCCAGTTGGCGGTGGCCGGCCGGGTCGAAAGCTGGCGCTGGCTGTTCATCGTGGCCGGGATCCTGGGGGTGGCCGCCGGGATCATCACCTTCGTCTGGCCAGGGATCACGCTGTATATCGTGTCGATCTTCGTGGCCTGGTACCTGATCATCTTCGGGATCATGCACCTGGTCGGCGCGCTGGCCGGCCCGAAGGTGGCGTGGTGGTGGACCCAGCTGCTGCTGGGGGTCGCCGAGCTGGTCCTGGGGGTGTGGGCGGTCCGCTCCTATCAGCGGTCGCTGCTGACGCTGGTGACCCTGGTGGGGGTGTGGGCCATCTTCGGCGGGGTGAGCGAGATCTTCGCCGCGTTCTCCCTGCGCGAGGCCGGCAAACGGGTGGAACAACTCGTCCGCTGATCGCCGCCTGACCGGGCAGCGGAAAGGCCGATCATCGACTCGCACATGAGTACCAGGAAGGCAGAGAGAAGGGAATGAGCAGTATGGCTCGCTTGTCTGAGCAGCTGGCCAACCTCTCCCGGCGTGCCAAGGCTGCCGAGGATGCCGCGGACGCGGCCCGGGCCGAGACCCGCGAGCAGCTGGCCGCTCGAGTCGACCAGGCCCGCACCAACGCCGAGCAGCGCGCGAACCAGTTGCGCGACAGGGCCGCTGGCGCGACCCAGGATGCCTCCGACCGGTGGAGCGAGATCCAGGACCGCTGGAAGGACCACGTGAGCGCCGTACGCGCTCAGGTCCAACAGAAGCAGACCGAGCGCGACGCCAAGCGCGCCGAGCGACGCGCCGAGGACGCCGAGGACGACGCCGCCTATGCGATCTCCTTCGCCATCGCCGCCGTGGAAGAAGCCGAATACGCCGTCCTGGACGCCACCTTGGCCCGCGCCGACGCCGACGCCGCAACCGCCTGACCCTAACCCCAGAGCCGCGGGCCGAACCAGGGAGAACGCCATGACCGACGCAGAGTCGAGCACCACGGCGAGCGACAAGTCGATCACCGAGCACGAGCTGGAGCAATGCGAGCGCGCGAACCAGACCGGCCGTCAGCCGGTGGTGTTCGTCCACGGCCTGTGGCTGCTGCCCAGTAGCTGGGACCGCTGGGCCAAGCTGTTCGAGGACAACGGCTACGTGGCGCTGACACCGGGATGGCCCGACGACCCCGACACGGTCGAGGAGGCCAAGGCGCATCCAGAGGTGTTCGCCGGCAAGTCGATCGGCCAGGTCGCCGACCACTTCGAGGAGATCATCCGCGGGCTCGACAAGAAGCCGGCGATCATCGGCCACTCCTTCGGCGGGCTGCTGACCCAGATCCTGGCCGGGCGCGGCCTGGCCGAGGTGTCGGTGGTGATCGACCCGGCCCCCTTCCGCGGCGTGCTGCCACTGCCGATCTCGGCGCTGAAGTCCGGGTCGCCGGTGCTCGGCAACCCGGCCAACCGCAACCGCGCGGTGCCGCTCACCTACGAGCAGTTCCGCTACAGCTTCGCCAATGCGGTGAGTGAGGAGGAGGCCAAGGAGCTCTACGAGACCTTTGCCGTGCCTGCCTCCGGGAAACCGCTGTTCCAGGCCGCGACGGCCAACCTCAACCCCTGGACCGAGGCCAAGGTCGACACCAAGAACCCCGACCGTGGCCCGCTGCTGATCATCTCCGGGGAGAAGGACCACACCGTGCCGTGGGCGATCGCCAACGCGTCCTACAAGCAGCAGCAGGACAACCAGGGCGTGACCGAGATCGCCGAGATCAAGGACCGCGGCCACGCGCTCACCATCGACCACGGCTGGCGCGAGGTCGCCGACACCGCGCTCGCCTTCGTCCACCGCTTCATCTAGTCGGCGGTAATCCGTGGCGCTGTCGCATGCGTCCTTTAACCCGTCCAATGCTGATGCGATCCAAGCTACTGACCTGGTGCGCCGCTTTCGGCGAGGTCGAGGCGCCCATGGCGGCAGCTTAACCGAAGTTACGTGAGCTGCCGCTCGGTTGGGCGACGCGAAGCCTACCGCCTCCGGCGCGCAAGCGAGTGAGCTTCGTGTCTACAACGAAGTGCCTCCGCAGGCCATTTTGGCAGCTCAGAGGGCATATTAAGTGTCACAGCTCACGTAACTTCGGCTTAAAGATCGAGGAGCCTCGACCATCAAACGCTGCCGCCGATGCAGGCGGGCATCCGGGTGGGAAACCGCATCGTCCCGTCCAGGCGAGCTGGTAGCGGCCCGCCGCGTCCCCTCCGACTGTGCGGCGGATCCTGGCGCGCGCTCTGCGATGAAAGGATCTTCGGCGATAGCTCAGGCGAGCCACCCATGGAAACGAGCCACCCATGGAAATCGCGGGGCACCCACCATGACGAACCACGACCCGAGCATCGAGGTCGGTCAGGCCGACACACCGACCCGCACCCCCGCAGCGGTCAGCTTCGTGACCACCGAGCACTTCACCCTCCAGGTGACCGCTCGTCCACGATCGGCGAGGCCACCGGCCGGGCCGAGCGTGTTCCTCGGCACGGTCAGCGGGGCCTGGTCGCCCTCGAGCTGGTCGGCTACCTGCTCAGCGTCCCACCGGCGCAGCGGCTCAGGATCCAAGGGCTCCGCGGCGGGCGCTGGCAGAAGTTCGTAACGGTCGCGGGATGGTTGGCGTGATCACGGCCGTGCTGGCCGGTTCGGCCGCCGGGTTGCTGGCCGCCGTCGTCTTCCAACATTCGCTGGTCGCGGCGCTCGTCGCCGGCGTCGTGGTCGCGGTCGCTGTCTTGGTTGGGCTGCTGCGCTACCAGGCCTCGGCCTGGGAGCAGGTCAGCGCGGCGCCGCTGTTCGCGGACGAAGAGGCAAAGACATCGTGAGCGGCGCCCGAGTAGTCTGCCGCCTGTCTTCCACCACGAGCCCTCCGATGCACCTGGGCTGGAGTCAGCGACGATGAGCTGCTCCGTAGTCGGGAGGCCAGATATCCATGCCGCGCTCGCGGCCCGACCACCAAAAGAGCGGGCCAAGGACCAGCCATAAACCAAAGGAGGACGCGTGAGCGCAAGGCCGCTACCCGTACCAGCTTGTTGCGGAAACCCGAGTCCGCGCGGTAGGCCACCTTGGGGTTAGGACTCGAGAGCAAGTCGGACTCGGGGCCCTGAGCCCAGAAAGAGTCGGCCGAAGATGCCCGATGACCGCTTTCCCGCGATGGCCTACTGGGCCCGCGTCACCCTGACCGTCGCCGGCGCGCTCGTCCTGCTCGCGGCGGCCTGGATGGTCCGGAACATCCTTTTGCTTGTGCTCGTCGCGGCGGTGCTCGCCGTGGGCCTGGACCCGCAGGTCCGCTGGCTCCAGCGTCGGCGCCTGTCCCGCGGCTGGGCGGTGACGATCATCCTCCTACTGAGCGTTGGGCTCCTGGTGCTCTTCGCCTGGCTGGTCATCCCCTCGGCTGTCCGTCAGACCCAGGAGCTGGCAAAGCACACCCCCGACTACCTCAATCGACTGCAGCATGCAACAGGGTTCCTCGGGACCCTGCAGAAGAAGTACGACCTCGCGCAGCGGCTCAGGGAGACGACGGCGCGAATCCCCGCGTTGGCGCTCAAGAAGATCCCGGGCATCACGGCGAGCGCCGGGAGCGTCATCTTCAACGTGCTGACCGTCACGGTTCTCATGATCTACTTCCTGTTGGGACTGCCGCGCGGCCAAGAGGTTGCCAAGGCATTGATGGCTGGCCAGCACGAAGACCGCAACATCCGGATCTTGGACGAGTCGCTCGCACGAATCGGCGGCTACGTCTCCGGCAACCTCCTCATCTCGATCATCGCGGGGACGTTGGCGTTCGCTGTGCTGGAAATCCTGCGAGTGCCTTTCGCAGCTGCGCTCGGGTTCTGGGTGGCGATCGCCGACCTCATTCCCAGCGTCGGCGCGATGCTTGGCGCGGTGCTTTGCGTGATCGTTGCGCTGTTCTCCTCGGTCGCTGACGGCATCGCCGTGGCCGTTTACTTCATCGTGTACCAGCGGGTCGAGAACTATTTCATCCTGCCGAGGATAATGACCAAGGCAATCGACTTGTCGGCTCCGACGGTCATTATCACCCTGCTGATCGGGGCGAGTCTGGCGGGGCTCGAGGGCGCGCTGATCGCGCTGCCGATCGCCGCCGCTGTCAAGGTCGTGATCCGGGAAGTCTGGCTGGTCGGACGCATGACCTCCGCGACCCCGTCGCGAGCCGCCAGCTCCGATGACGTCCATCCTCCTGAGGTTCCTTCTCCTACCCCCGGCCACGTGCCGCCATCAGATAGTCCCTAGGGCGAAGAACGCGACGACGACGCCGCCGCGGGCCTCTGCGCCGAACATCCCCAAGTTGGCCTCGATGAGCTGGTAGAGGAACCACGCGCCGAGGAAGAACCATGCGGGATCCGCACCAGGAACTAGAGCACGAACGTGGTTATGCACGAGTCGGGGTAGAGCACGAAGTAGGCGCCCAACACCGCTGCGATGGCGCCGCTCGCACCGAGATTCGGCACTTGCGCATCGGGGGCGCTACCGAAGAGCAGCGTCATCATCGTCTGCGTCATCATCGCGAAGAAGCCGCCGGCGAAGTAGAAGGCGAGATCGCCAAGCGATGCGCGGTCGGTCATTCGCTGCGACACTCACGGCATGGGTCACGGTCGTGCACGGGAGCCGGGACGCCCACCCGGAGAGCCCTCCTCGGGCGGCGTCGCATGGAGGCAGTACGTCAAGTCTGGCGTGCTCCTGCTGGTTGCAGCGGTATCGCTCTACGTGCTGCTGCCAACGCTTCTCTCGGTCTTCGCGTCGTGGCGGTCGCTGTCGCACCTCGACTGGTACTTCGCGATCCTCGTGTTGGCCTGCGAGGCCGTGAGCTACGTGTGCTTGTGGGAGCTCGACCGGATCGCGCTGGGAACAAGCGCCTGGTTCCCGATCGCATGCGCGCAGCTGAGCGGGAACGCCGTCGGCCGGTTCGTGCCGGGCGCGCCCACGCCGTTCACAGTGGGAATGCTGCGCAGGGCCGGGGTCGACACCGGCGAGGCGGCAGCGGCGTTCACGGCGTCGACCGGACTTCAGATCGCGACGGCGGCAGCACTGCCGGTCTTCGCGCTGCCGGCGATCGTCTTGGGCGCGCCGGTCAGCCGCGGCCTTGCGACCGCGGCCTATCTCGGCGTCGCCGTGCTCTTGTTGCTCGTCGCAGCCGGTGCGGCGGCCTTTGCGACCGATACGCCGCTCGAGCTCGCGGGCCGCTCCATCCAGTGGCTGCTCAACCACACCATTCGGCGGCGTCGCCCTCTGGACGGCCTCCCGCAAGAGCTGCTTGCCGATCGGGACTTCATCCGCACGACGCTCGGCGAGCGGTGGAAGGCAGCCGTGGTGGTGGCGGCGGCGAACACGGGATTCGACTATCTCGCGTTGCTCTGCGCGCTCAGGGCGGTCGGGGCCGCCCCCCGACCGTCGCTGGTCCTGCTCGCCTACACGGCCGCGGACCTGCTCGCGCTGATGCCGTTCACGCCCGGCGGCCTCGGCTTCGTCGAGGCGGGGCTGGTCGGCACGCTCACGCTCGCCGGTGTCCCCGGACCTCGCGCGCTGTCCGCGACGCTTCTGTACCGGCTGGTCGCCTACTGGCTGCCCATTCCCGCCGGCGGCGTCGCGTATCTCCTCTTCCGCCGCCGCTACCACTGACGCGATCCGGGTTGCGGAGTTCCGCACGCGGTCGGCGCACTCGCCGATTCCCTCGAGCGCGAGCTGCCACGTCGCGTCCATCAGCCTCTGCCGAGCACCTTCAGCACGACCACCGCCAGCGCCAGCACTCCCACCGACACGACGCAGACGGTCGCCACGGCCCGAACACGCGCCGGTTCGCCGCATCGCCGAGGATGCTTCGCCCGTTGGCGAGGACGAGGACGAACGGCGGTGTTGCGTTCCGCGAACCCGAGGCATCGGAGGTCCTGGCGCGCGACGAACAGGTGACAGATGGGGCGATGTGGCGATCACAACCGATCTCCTATGCATCAACTTCTGACGCTGGAGAACAGCCTCGCGGAGCCACCTGCCCGGGCTGCCCGCGATGTCGGTCGACGTCATCCTCTGGGGTTCATACCCTAAACCGTTTGGCCCGCGTCCGGCGGACCAGGATCGGAAGGAGGACAGCGTGAGCATTCGGGCGCTTCCCATGCCGCGCAACCCAGCCCTGCTCCAGCATGCCGAGCAGCGAGCACAGAAGACCGAGAACCGCGTTGCTGACGCGATCACGCGGTTCGCCGGATCGATGCCGTTCGTATACATCCACGTGCTCTGGTTCGCCGCGTGGATCGGCTTCAGGATCGAGCGCTACCCCTTCGGGCTGCTGACGATGATCGTGTCGCTGGAGGCGATCTTCTTGTCGACGTTCGTGATGATCAGCCAGAACCGCGCCGACGAGAAGCGCCAGGTCCTGGCCGACCACCAATGGCAGACGGTCCAGGAGGAGGAGCAGCAGAACGAGGAGCTGCTCCACCTGTCCAACCAGATCCTCGAGCTCACCAAAGCCATCCACGCGATGAGCGCGGCACGGGCGCCTGCCGGCCCGGCCGAGTCGGGCGGTGCCTAGCGGAAGTTTCCTGGCTATCTGTTGATGGGTTGGTGAGGGCTGTCGGCGTTGGTGGCGGACAGGGTCCTGGCCTGCGGTGACCGTGGCTGGAGTTCGCGTGGATGGCCGCGATGTGGTAGTACCTAGAATTATG
>WNGE01007460.1_pt1 | contig 12212 bp, 8 predicted proteins | sample 5400651 | NCBI WGS metagenome assembly WNGE01 (sample SAMN13153370, study PRJNA577476) | soil metagenome | isolation source: 60 cm soil or saprolite under grassland replicate 2 | place: USA:California | collected 2016-06-15 | reverse complement strand
ATTGAGCTTTGCTCAAATGATTGACGGCTCGGAAGCAAGTGTCGTCGTCCCTGCGCAGAGCCTGCCCCCGAGGACTGTAATCGGGGGCGGGGACCCAGCGACTTTTCGACCGAGAGTCACTGGATTCCCGCCCCCCGCCTACAACATGCGGGGGCAGGCTTCGCGGGAATGACGAAATCGAGGTTCGTTGCATCATGCGATTGCTTAAGTCTGGGGATCGACGCGTATGCCGCCGCAGGCCGCGGCGACTCGCGCGTATTCCTCCGGCGAATCGACCTGCCGCTGGCGCTGCTTGATCTGCCGCGCGTTATCGTCGAGCAGCGTGCCGAGCTGCTGGCTCAACGCCCACTCCATCTGGCGCTGCCCTTCGGCGCGGTTGCTGAAATAGAAGACCCGATTGTCGTAAGTCCTGACGAGCGCGGCGCGCACTTCGTCGCCGACTTCGGCCAGCCGTTCCCGATAGACAGCGACATGCTTGAGCTCGTGCTCGAGAATCGTCGCGGCGCGGCACGGATCGTCGGTCACTTCGCGGCTGACGTAGACCGTCATCGGCGTCATCGCGAGCTCGACGCGGATCGCCGGTCGCACACACGTGCGGCCACTGCGCGTGTCTTCGATGCCGGCGGTCTCGAGCGAGGCGTGGTGCGAGATCTCCGCGGTCGTCAAGCCGAACGCATGGACCGCGGAGCTCGTTTCGCCGCTCATCTGGGTAAGCTCGGTGTAAGAGCGATCGCGATTCGTTTCATATTCGATCGGGGTCGCAACGATGTCGATCGTCGTCTTCGGCAACTTCCGCTCGCAACGTTCCTCGAAGCTCACAAGGCCCGCCCGCGCGGCGACCGACGTCGCGGTGTCGCACCCCGCGCAGAGCGCGATGACGGCCAGTGCCAGCAGAAGCCGCAAGCGTGGGGGCACACCTTCGCGCCGCAGGGCCGCCCCAAGGCGCGAATTACTCCCCCTCGGGGGGCAGCGCAGCGGCGACTGCCGCAAGCGTGGGGGCACACCCAGCTGCATCAATCGCTCGCCACGGCCGGGAGCTTGTGATGTCGTCGCACCGGCGACCAGACGACCGCGCCGACGGTCAGCGCAAGACCGAGCACGCCCACGGTGAGGAGCGTCGTGCGCAGCCCCACCGCCGTCGCGAGTGCACCGCCGGCAAGCGAACCGAGCGGTGCCGCTGCCACCGTCAGGAAGCGCATCGTCGCCGTCATCCGGCCGAGCAGCCGATCGGGCGTGATCGCCTGCCGCAACGACAGGTAGTTGATCGCGTAGATGATCGCGCCGAAGTCGAACACCAGCATCGCGCAACCGAGCGCGAGCGTCGCGACCCACACCGGGCCCGATACGAGCCCGAACGCCTGCCAGCCGAGCGCCGTGAGAATCAGCCCGTGGACAATGACCGGCCCGATACCGAAGCGCGCGGATAGCCGCTCCGCCGACGCTGCCGCGAGCACGCAGCCCACGCCGCCGAACATGTACGTCAGGCCGATCGCTCCGGGGGATAGACCGAGATCGCGCGTCGCGAACAGGATGAGCACGGCGATCTGCATGTGATGGAGGATCTGCCACAGCCCGGCGAGCCACGCGAGCGCCTGCAGCGTCCGGTTGTTCCAGACGAGCTTCAGGCCTTCGCGGATCTCGGCGCCAACCGAGGCGTTCGGACCAGACTTCACGACGTCATGTGCCGCGCGCACTCGGCGCAGCATCAACGCGGAGGCGAAAAACGCGAGCGCGTCGAGCAGGATTGCGAAGGGCGCCGTGAGGAGCTGGATCAGGCCGCCCGCGAGCCCCGGTCCGATGAGCGCCGCCGAAGTCTCGCCAAGGATGATTTTCGCATTCACCTCGACCAGCCGCGTGCGGCCTGCCAATTGGGCGAGCAGCACCTGGTACGCCGCACCGCCGACGACGTTCTGCACGCCGCAGACGAAGCCTACGGCGAACAGGATGTTCATCGAAAGGACGTCGAAGTATGCGGCGATGGGAATCGCCAGCAACGCGGCGCCCCGCCCGATGTCGGCGGCGATCACGATCGGCAGCTTGCGCACGCGATCGATCAGCACGCCCGCGTGGAGGCTCACCAGCGCGAACGGCAGCGTCTCCAGCGCGACCAGCACGCCCATTTGCCACGGCGTCGCGTGCAGAAGCACCGCGGCCGTCAGCGGCAACGCGAGGTTCGTGATCTGCGCGCCGAACGACGTGACCGTCAGCGAAGCCCAGAGCTTCAGAAAATCGGGGTTGCGCCAGAGGCCGTCGAAGACGCGGCCGAAAGTGTGTCGAACGTAGGTAATCATGCCGATGCCTGTTTCTCTTTCGTCGTTACCGGCAATGCCGGAACGTGCCGCATTGGGCGGCAACGCAAAAAAACAGGCGGGTGTTGCTTGGGGTCCGGTTCCCGCCTGCTGCCTGGCGGGAGATCCGGCCAGGCGATTACCGCGAGACGCCGCGGTGGTTCAGGAGAATCGCGTCGAATTTGCCGATACGACTCGCCATGTCCGGCAGCCATGCTGCCTTGCTGCTGCAGCGGCTGCCGACGCGCGCGTCCGTCCCGGCCGCGGCTGCGGTCGTGAGCGGATGAGGTTTGCGTGCGCTGGTCATGGGATTCGCCTGAAACATTGTTGAGTTGTTATGGCGATTGAATGATACGCGGCGGCCGCGGGCGCGGCAATGCGCCGCACCGCATTTCGGCGCCGGGGATCGACCGCCTGTCGCGCGAATGCAACGGCGACCCGAAAACGAATCAACGTGGCCCCTGCCGCGTGCGGCCGACGGCCGGCTATTTCCCCGCCTTCAGCCGTGCGAGATCGATGTCGTAGTACTTCCACGCGTGTTCGTTGTAGATGTGTTTCTTGTAGCCCAGCACCCACGGTCGAACGAGCGTGTTTTCGTAGCGGTAGACGCCGAAGTCCCATGGATTGTAGGCGGCGACGATCTCGTCCATCTTCGCATAGAGCTTCTGCCGCTCCGGACCGTGCGGCACTCGCGTGCTCTTCCGGTACAGCTCGTCGTAATCAGCGTTGCGGAAGCGGCCCAGGTTATTTTGACCCGAGTTCGGTCCGTAGAGCAGTTGCATGAAGCTATCGCCGTCACCCGACGTCGTGATCCAGCCGACCGACCACATCTGCAGCTTGCCGGCGCGTGCCATCTTGAGCAGATCGGGCCACTTCTGCTTGACGAAGTCGATCCGCAGGCCGATCGCGTTCATGCTCTTCTTCCACAGCTCGTCGCGCTCGCGATCGCGGCCGCTCGGGATCGAGCCCATCATCAGCGTCAGCGGCCGGCCGTCGGGCAGCTCGCGGTAGCCGTCGCCGTCGCGATCCTTGTAGCCGAAGCGGTCGAGCAGCGCCTTCGCGGTGGCCGGATCGTGCGGCGCGTGCACGGAGACCCCTTGAACGTAACCCTGCACGTCCGGCGGAACCGGCTGCGTCGCTACGATCGCCTGGCCCTGGTACCAGACGCGGATCAGGTCCGGCGTATCGAAGCCCATGACGATCGCGCGGCGCAGCGCGACCTTGTCCGGCGTATATCCACCGACCACCGGATCGTCCATATTGAAATATGAATACGAGAGCGAAGGTTGCGTCGCCCGATGCAGCGTCACGCCCGCACTCGCATATTCGGGCAGCAGCCGGTTTTGAGGATCGAGCGCCCTTGGCACGAGGTCGGAGGGAACGTTGGCGTAATCGAGCTCCTTGGAGTTGAACGCGAGGAGCTGCGGGTTCGACTCTTCGATGATCGCGATCTCGACCCGGCCGACCTGCGGCAGCCGCTTGCCCTTCATCTGCGCGGCCAGCACTTTGGTCGCGTCGTCGGCATTGTCCGGCGCCGCCGGGAAATACTCTTCGCGGTAGCCCGGATTGGCTTCGAGCACGATCTTCTGGCCGCGCCGCCATTCCTTGAGCCGGTAGGGCCCCGTTCCGACCGGATTCGCCATCACCCAGCCGCTGGCGTCGCCGTAGGCTTCGACAACTTCGCGCGCGATCGCTGCCATCGGCGCCTGGGTGAGCGAATCGAACAGCGGATAGTCCGGCTCCACGAGCTTCAAGCGGATCGTGTAGCGGTCGAGCGCGCGCAGGCCCTCGATCTCGCTGTCGTAGTCGAATTTGCCGTTTGCCTTCGCTTTCTCCGCAGTGGCATCGAGCCCGACCACCTTGCCGGCGACGTAGTACGCGTTGGGCGAACGGATCTTCGGATCGACGAGTCGCTTCCACGCATACACGTAGTCCTGCGCGGTCAATTCGCGCTTCTTCCCGTGAAACACCGGATCGTCGGCGTAATAGATGCCGGGCTTCACGCGAATCGTCCACGTCGTCCCGTCAGCCGAGATCTCCGGCATGCTCACCGCCGTGCTCGGCACGTTCCGGTAGGGCCGCGCCAGGTAGTCGGGCGCGTAGAGCGTGTCGAAGATCCCGCGCATCACGAGCGAAGAGTAGTAGTCCTGCGACGCCTGCGGATCGAATCCCGTCTCGGCGATCGGGAACATCACCCGGAGCGTCTTGCTCATGTCGGCAGCCGCCGCTGCGCCGGCGATCACCAGACAAACGACGCCCGCAACGAGCGAGATGATCGGCGTCCACCGCAGTGACGATCTGAACATGAGGATCGCTCCTACTTGCCCGCGCTCCGTCGCTGCGCGACGTCGACGTCGAGATACATCCACGGATGCGAGTCGAACGTGTCGTACTTGTAGCCCAGCACCCACGGATGCACGACGATGTTCTCGATGCGGTACGTGTGCAGCACCCACGGCGCGTAGGCCACGACGAGCCTCGACATCTCGCGATAGAGCTTCACGCGCTCGGGACCGTTGGGCATCTTCTTCGCCCGGTCGTAGAGCGCGTTGAACTCGGGCAGATCGAAGCGTCCGAGGTTCGACATTCCCTTGTGCGGGCCGTAGAGGAGGTCGAGAAAGCCGCTGGCGTTGTCGTTCGTGTTGGTGTTGCCGAGGCCCCACATCTGCAGCTGCCCGGCACGGCTCTGCTTCAACGTGTCGGGAAATTTCTGCTTGGTGAATTCGATCCGGATGCCCACCGCATCCATGCTGCGCTTCCAGAGCTCGTCAAACTGGCGGTAGATCGCCGACGGGTCGGACGCGAGCGTGAGCTTCAGTGGCTTGCCGTCCGGCAGGTCGCGCCAGCCGTCGCCGTCACGGTCGACGTAGCCGAACTTGTCGAGGAGCGCCTTGGCGCCCGCTACGTCGTAGCGTGCAGCCCCCTTGAAATCGGGATCGTGGCCGACGACGTTGGGCGGGATCGGCTGCGTCGCCGGCATCGCCTGGCCGAGCCGGATCACCTTGATCTCGTCCTCGTTGTTGTAGGCCATGCTGATCGCCCTGCGTAGAGCGATCTTGTCGTTGCCGTACCCGCCGACGACGGGGTCGTCCATGTTGAAATAGGTGTAGACGACGGTGGGCTGCACACCGCGCCCGAGGATGATCCCCTTGTCGGCGAATTCGGGCTTCAGCTTGTCGCCGTTCATGACTTTCGGCACGAGGTCGGTCGGGACGGTGATGTAGTCGAGCTCGTCCTTCTCGAACGCCAGCAGCCGCGGGTTCGATTCCTCGATGATGCTGATCTCGACGCGGCCGATGATCGGAACCTTCTTGCCGCGCATCTTCGCGAGCAGCGCACGATCCTCGGGCAGCGTGCTGTCCGGATACTTTTCGTCGCGGAAGGTCGGATTCGCCTCGAGCACGATCTTCTGGCCCCGGCGCCATTCCTTGAGCCGGTACGGCCCGGTGCCAACGGGATTTTCCATGACCCAGCCGCTCGGATCGCCATAGGCCTTGACCACTTCGCGCGCGACCGCCGCGGTGGCCGACGAATTGAGGTCGGTGAGCAGGTCGTAGGCAGGATAGGTGAGCTTCAACCGCAGCGTATAGCGATCGATCGCCTGGGCGCCTTCGAAGCGCGCGTCGTAGTCGAACGCGCCCGACTTGGTCGCCGCGTCGATGGCTGCCTTCGCGCCCACGAGCCGATCGTCGAGGATCTGCGCGTTGTTGGAGCGCAGCTTCGGATCGATCAGCCGCTTGAACGAGTAGACGTAATCCTCGGCCACGAGCTCGCGTTTGCGGCCCTTGAATGCCGGGTCGTCGGCAAAGTAGATCCCGGGCTTGATCCTGATCGTCCACGTCAAGCCGTCAGCGGAAATTTCCGGCAGCGCCGCTGCGGTGTTCGGAACGATTTTGTAGGGCCGCGCGAGATGGTCGTACTTGTAGAGCGGATCGAAGATCTCGCGATTCACGTACACCGAGTAGAGGTCGCTCGCCGCCTGCGGATCGAAACCATTCTCCGGGGCAACGAACGCGACATGGAGGACCTTGTCCATGTCGGCGCCGCGCGCCGCGGGAACGATCCCCGCCAGCAGTGCGACCGCGATGATCGCGAGAGATCGGAGAACGATCATTGCGCGACGGGCCGGCGCGGCATCTTCATGTCGATATCGTAATACTGCCACGGGTGCGCCTGGAAAACGTTGTGCTTGTAGCCGATGAGCCATGGGTAGCGGACCACGTTCTCGTAACGATAAGTATCGAAATACCACGGAGCGTAAGCCGACACGATGGCTGACATCTCACGAAAGATCTTCGTGCGCTCCGGGGTGTCGGGCAGGCTGCGCGAGCGGTCGTAGAGGCGATCGAAGTCCGGTTGCTTGAACCGCGCCAGGTTCGACAACCCGGCGTGACCGCCATAGAGGAGGCCGAGAAAGCCGTATCCGTCGGTGGTGGTGCTGATGTTCCCGAGATACCACAACTGCAGCTGTCCGGCGAGCGCCATCTTGAGAAGCTCCGGCCATTTCTGCTTGACGAATTGCACCTTCACGCCGATCGCATTGAGGCTGCGCTGCCACATCTCCTCGTACTGCCGGCCGCGGGCGTCCGTCGTCGTGCCCATCGAAATCACGAGTGGCCTGCCGTCGGGAAGATCGCGCCATCCGTCACCATCGCGGTCGACGTAGCCGAACCTGTCGAGCAGTGCCTTGGCGCCGGCGACGTCGTAGCGGACGTGGCCCTCGAAAGTCGGATCGTAGCCGGTGACGCCCGGCGGGATCGGCTGCGTCGCGCACTCCGCCTGTCCCTGCCAGAGAATGCGGATCTCCTCCTCGCAGTTGTATGACATTCCGAACGCGCGGCGCAGCGCGATCCGGTCCTGCGTGTACCCGCCCACGACCGCGTCGTCCATGTTGAAATACGTGTAATTGATTGCGGGCTGGACGCCGCGCGCGAGCTTCACGCCAGCCTTTGCGAAGCGCGGCGCGAGGCCGCTGCCGAGGTCGGTCACGTTGGCGACGAGATCGCCGGGAACGGTGAGGTAATCGAAGTCGCCCTTCTCGAAGGAGAGCAGGCGCGGATTGCTTTCCTCGACGATGCTGATGTCGATCCGCCCGATCAGCGGGATCCGCTTGCCTTTCATCGCCGCCATGATTTCGCGGTCCGCCGGATCGGCGCTTTCCGGGTAGGTCATCGTGCGAAAGCCCGGGTTCGCCTCGAGCACGACCTTCTGGCCGCGGCGCCAATCCTTGAGCCGGTAGGGCCCCGTGCCGACCGGGTTCGCCATTGTCCACGTGCTCGCGTCGCCGTAGGCCTCGATCACTTCGCGTGCGACCGCTGCCGTCGGTGACGTGGTGAGGTCGGACTGGAGGCTGTACGCCGGGTGCGTAAGGCTGAACTGCAGCGTGTACCGGTCGACCGCGCGGAGCCCCGCCAGCGGAGCGTCGTAGTCGAACTTGCCGGTTTCCTTCGCCTTCGCGACCGCCGCATCCGCGCCGACGAAGAGCTGGTCGAAGACCTGCAGGTTGGCGGAGCGAACCTTGGGATCGAGGATTCGCTTCCACGAGTAGACGTAGTCCGCGGCGACGAGCTCGCGCTTCTTGCCCTTGAACGCAGGGTCGTCGGCGAAGTAGATGCCGGGCCTGATCCTGATCGTCCAGGTGAGGCCGTCGGCGGAGATGTCCGGCAGCGCCACGGCGGTGTTCGGGCGGATCCTGTACGGCCGCGTCAGGTACTCGTACCGGTAGAGCGGATCGAAAATCGCCGTGTTGATGTAGTCCGAATACGCGTCGACCCACGCCTGCGGATCGAATCCCGTTTCGGCGACCGGAAAGACGACCCGCAGCACCTTGGTCGCATCGGACTGCGCGGTTGCGTCGCGCGGCGGGACCGCCAGCGCGCAGAGCGTCAGCAGCGCGACGACGAGACGGCCCGGCCCGCGCACGTTACAGGATCTTCTCGATGTCGCCGGCGATGCTTTCCGGCTCGGTGTTCGGCGCGTAGCGCTCCACCACCTTGCCGTTGCGATCGACCAGGAACTTGGTGAAGTTCCACTTGATCGCCTCGGAGCCCAGGAGCCCCGGCTTCGTTTTCTTCAGGTGCTTGTACAGCGGGGCCGCATCATCGCCGTTGACGTCGATCTTGGCGAACAGCGGGAACGTCACGCCGTAATTCACCTCGCAGAACGACTCGATCTCCTCTTCGCTGCCCGGTTCCTGCGCACCGAACTGGTTGCACGGAAAGCCGAGGATTTCGAGACCCTTGCCGTGGAGCTTTTCGTACAGTGCTTCGAGGCCCTTGTATTGCGGGGTGAAGCCGCACTTGCTCGCGGTGTTGACGACCAGCAGCACCTTGCCCTTGTAGACGTCGAGCTTCACTTTCTGGCCGTGGATGTCGTCGACGCTGAAATCGTAGATCCCGGTCATGTCCGTTCCTCCGTGGAAATGACGGCGATTATGCCCCTGCGGCGATCCGCGTGCGACCCTACGTCACGGCGACCCGAAGCCCCCGCCGCCCGGCGTCTCGATCACGAACGTGTCGCCCGCCTCCATCGCGACCGCGAACGTCGCAGCGAATTCCTCGCACCGCCCGTCGACGCGCTCGACCCAGTTGCGCCCCAGCGCGCCGGCGCCGCCGCCCGCGACGCCGAACGGCGCCACGCGGCGATGGTTCGCGAGCATCGCCGCCGTCATCGGCGCGAGGAACCGCACGCGCCGCACCGCACCGTCACCGCCACGCTGTCGTCCCGAGCCGCCGCTGCCGCGACGAATCGCAAACGCTTCGAGGCGCACGGGAAAACGCCATTCGAGCACTTCGGGATCGGTGAGCCGCGAATTGGTCATGTGCGTCTGGACCGCACTCGCGCCGTCGAAATCCGGGCCGGCGCCGGCGCCGCCGGCGATCGTCTCGTAGTACTGGTAGTCGGCGTCGCCAAACGTAAAGTTGTTCATCGTGCCCTGCGACGCGGCCAGCACACCGAGCGCGCCGTACAGTGCATCGGTCACCGCCTGCGATGTCTCGACGTTGCCGGCCACGACCGCGGCGGGATAGCGCGGCGCGAGCATCGACCCTTCGGGGATCACGATCTTCAGCGGCTTCAGGCATCCGGCGTTCATCGGAATCTCGTCTTCGACGAGCGTGCGGAAAACGTACAGCACCGCGGCCTTGCATACTGCTGAGGGCGCATTGAAGTTGGTCGGCTGCTCCGCGCTCGTCCCGGTGAAGTCGATCGTCGCGGAACGTCCGGCCTTGTCGATTGCGATGGTCACCGCGACCTTTGCGCCACTGTCCATCTCGTACTCGAAATGCCCGTCGGTCAGAACGTCGAGGACGCGCTTCACGGCCTCCTCGGCATTGTCCTGCACGTGCTGCATGTAGGCGCGCACCACCGGCAGACCGAAATGCGCGACCATTTTCGCCAGCTCGAGCGCCCCTTTGGCGCACGCGGCGACCTGCGCGCGCAGGTCGGCAATGTTCTGATCCACGTTGCGCGACGGATACTTGCCCCCGCCCAGGATCGCGCGCATGTCGGATTCCAGGAAGCGGCCCTCGGCGACAAGCTGAACGTTGTCGAGCAGCACGCCTTCCTCGTCGACATGCGTCGAATCGGGCGGCATCGAACCGGGCGTGATTCCGCCGATGTCGGCGTGGTGACCGCGGCTCGCGACGTAGAACTCGGGCCCCTCACCCGCCCTTCGGGCACCCTCTCCCCCGGGTCGGGGAGAGGCAGAATCCGAGGCTCCGCCAACGCTACTCGCTCCCTCTCCCCGCGCGCGGGGAGAGGGGTGGGGTGAGGGGAGAAACACCGGCGCGATCACCGTCACGTCGGGCAAGTGCGTGCCCCCGTTGTACGGGGCGTTGAGGACGAACACGTCGCCGTCGCGCATCGTGCCGGCGCGCCGGTCGATGATCGTGCGGACGGATTCGCCCATCGAGCCCAGATGCACCGGCATGTGCGGTGCATTGGCGATCAGGTTGCCGTCGCGATCGAACAGCGCGCACGAAAAATCGAGGCGCTCCTTGATGTTGACCGAATAGGCGGTGTTGGCGAGCGTGACGCCCATCTGTTCGGCAATCGCCATGAAAAGATTGTTGAAGACCTCGAGCAGCACGGGATCGGCGGTGGTGCCGATCGCGTGCGTCCGGCGCAATGCTTCGACACGGTCGAGCACGAGATCGCCGCGCTCGGAGAACGTCGCGCGCCAGCCCGGCTCGACGACCGTCGTCGCGTTGTCCTCGCGAATGATCGCGGGACCAGTAATGACATCGCCGGGCCGCAGTGTGTCACGGTCGTAAACGGCGGCATCGCGAACCGCGCCGTCGGTGTAGATCCGGTTCGTCCGCAGCGGCGCGAGCGGACCTTCGCGCGGTGAAAACGACAACCCCGCATCGGTCGCAGCGTGCGCCCTGCCGACCGCCTCGACAGCGACAGCCTCGATGACGAGCGGCTTGTCCGGCATCAGGAATCCGTACTGCTGCCGATACTTGCGCTCGAAGTCGGCAACGATCGCCGGAATCCCGTCGATCGCGGTCTCGAGCGTCGTGTCGGTGCCTTCGTATTTGAGATGCAGCGTCCGCGCGGCCGCGATGCGCTCGCGCGCGATGCCCTGCGTGGCGACGTCGTCGCGGGCCCTCGCTTCCAAGGCGATCGCAACCGGCAGCACCTCGGCCAATGCTGTCTCGGACAATCGCGCCTCAACCGCCTGCTGCCGTAACGCACGCACGTCGGCGAGCCCCATCCCGTACGCCGACAGCACGCCCGCCAACGGATGCAGCAGCACTCGTGTCATCCCCAGCGCGTCGGCGACCTGGCACGCGTGCTGCCCGCCGGCGCCACCGAAGCAGCAAAGCGTGTATTCGGTGACGTCGTAGCCGCGCTCGACCGAGATATGCTTGATCGCATTCGCCATGTTCGCGACGGCGATCTTGAGAAAACCATCGGCGACTTCTTCCGGCGTGCGTGGTTGCCCGGTCCGCGCGCCGAGCTGCGCCGCGAGCGCCGCGAACTTGGCGCGCACGATTTCGGCGTCGAGCGGTTCGTTGCCCTCCTTGCCGAACACTTTCGGGAAAAGAGTGGGATCGAGCTTGCCGACCATCACATTGCAATCGGTCACCGTGAGCGGCCCGCCGCGCCGGTACGATGCCGGTCCGGGATTCGCGCCCGCCGATTCAGGTCCCACACGAAAGCGCGAGCCGTCGAACGCGCAAATCGATCCGCCGCCCGCTGCGACGGTATGGATCCGCATCATCGGCGCTCGCAATCGCACGCCCGCGACTTCGGTGACGAACGCACGCTCGTACTCGCCGGCATAGTGGGTAACGTCCGTCGACGTCCCGCCCATGTCGAAGGCTGTTCCCCCTCCGGGGGCGAGGAAGTACGCGCGGCGGCGCCGTGCGCCCGCTGTTCCCCCTCCCCCGCGCGCGGGAGAGGGCCGGGGTGAGGGCCGCCTCCGCGCAATTCGGACTCCACTTGCATCACATAACGTCGCAGAATCGGCGACAGGTAGGCGTCGACGACGGTCGTATCCCCGCGCGAAACGAGCTTCATCAGCGGACTCACTTCGTGGCTGACCGAGACTTGCGGAAAGCCGATCTCGCGCGCGAGCGCGGCGAGCGCCTGTTCGTGTTGCGGGAAGCGATAGCCATGCATCAGCACGACCGCGACGGCATCGATGCCCGCATCCCGCGCCGCATCGAGATCGCGGCGCGCCTGCCCGAGGTTGAGCGGCCGCACGATATCGCCGCGCGCGCCGATCCGCTCGTCGACTTCGATCACGCGCTCGTAGAGGAGCGTCGGCAGCGCGATTCGCCGCACGAAGAGCTTGGGCCGATTCTGATAACCGATCCGCAGCGCGTCGGCGAAGCCGCGGGTGATCACGAGCGCGGTCCGCTCGCCTCTGCGCTCGAGCAGCGCATTGGTCGCGACCGTCGTGCCCATCTTCACCGC
>WNGE01007158.1_pt1 | contig 12212 bp, 15 predicted proteins | sample 5400651 | NCBI WGS metagenome assembly WNGE01 (sample SAMN13153370, study PRJNA577476) | soil metagenome | isolation source: 60 cm soil or saprolite under grassland replicate 2 | place: USA:California | collected 2016-06-15 | reverse complement strand
TCAACAATGGTTAGGGCTTCCGGGCGAAACCCTACCAGAACATCTTCCCCGGGCCGCGCAGGTTCTCTGATACCCAACCGGCCAATTGGCGTTTCCGCCAGAGACGATTCAACGATCTTCCCTTTGAGCCAGTTAACCGATCCAAAGAACTCCGCTACTTCAGCTCGTGTCGGGCGATGGTACAGTTCCATAGGACGGCCGACCTGGAGCAGCTCGCCTGATTGCATGAGCGCAATCTTGTCCGACATCGCCATCGCTTCGATCTGATCATGGGTCACGTAGAGTACGGTTGCCCCGAGCTGTTTCGCCAGTTCGCGGATTTTGCCCCGGACCTCTTCCCGCAGGCGGGCGTCGAGATTGCTTAGGGGCTCGTCCATCAACAGAATGCGCGGATTCACAGCGATGGCACGGGCGAGAGCGACGCGCTGTTGTTGCCCGCCGCTGAGTAGTGTCGCGGGCCGGTCTGCCAGTTCATCCAGCTGGACGAGTCGTAAAGCTTCCCGGACGCGGCTCGCGACTTCTTTCCGCGCTATTCTCTGTGAGCCTTCGGCCAAGGGTAGAGCTACGTTATTAAAAACCGTCAGATGGGGCCACACAGCGTAGGATTGGAACACCATCCCTAACTGCCGCTGTTGAGGCGGCACCCAGGTGTGGGGATTGTCGGACGATACAACTCGGCCGGCGATTCGAATCTCCCCGGCGTCAGGAGTTTCCAGGCCGGCGATGCAACGAAGCAGAGTGGTTTTTCCGGAACCGCTGGCGCCGACGATAACGAAGATCTCGCCTTCGGCGATTTCCAGGTCGAGGGATTTGACCGCGGCAACCGCGCCGTCGCTAACGTTGAAACGTTTATGCAAACGGCGGATGGAAATCATCGCGTTTATGGATCCATCGGGCGCGGCGCTATGCCTTCTCTTCTCCCATAATTGGGAGAAGACTAAGGTGAGGTTAAATAACCGCTCATTTTAATCTTCACTCGCAAGGGCAAGGAACCAACCATCACTTTAGCGAAATGGCGATCAATGACCTACTGCATTCGAAACGGTACTGGTAAGACCGATCTTAGTTGTATTCAGCGCCGGGCAGCGGATTCTCGACCGCTTCTTCGAGAGTGGTGGCCCGTTTCCATTCATTAGCAGGGCGGCTTTTGCCGTCGGTGCCGATTTGGTCCATGGCAGCGTAGATCTCGATTTTGTAGCCGTCCGGATCGTAAAATTCCACGCCCGGATTGCCCCCCGGGCCGCGACGGCCCTCGTAAAAAATTTCAACTCCCTTGGAGCGAAGGAAATCGCGAATCTTGAACAGCTCCGAAACGGTCGCCACCTCCAGGGCCATATGATCAAAGCCCACTTGACCACGTTTGGGCAATTCGTTTTTCTCTTTGGCTTGAAGCAGTGCAACGGTGTGGTGATCCGTCGCATTGCGGAAAAACACCATGCCGATTTCGTTGCGATCGGAGAATTTGAAGCCCATGATTTCGGTCCAGAACTTGGTGCTGCGCTCAATATCGCTGACGTTGAGCACCACATGCCCGATCTTCTTGATCTTGATGGGAGATTTTTCTTCAGCCATAAGGTCCTCCTTTTTGGATCGCTAATTGGTCCTCAAAACCAACAGTTAATAATGCCCGCCCAGACAGCCGGTTGTCTATCATGGAAACGGGATCAAGGCAAAACGTGGAAGATTCCTGACATAGTTACTTTGCGACAACACCTGCTTTTTTATCCTGTTAGGATTGTCAGAACCGGCGGGAAGAACCGAGGCAAACGATATCTCCTCAATGGTGACCATCGTTCCGCTTTCGTCGGTGCGAGGACGAGCGGCGGACCGTCTGGTGATCAGCAAGATCGAGGGATCGCCGCAGGAACTGGAAGAAGGCGAATATTGGCTGGAATTGCGCGCCGAGTCAGGATTCTACCCGGAGGAAAAATTGATTGCACTAAAGAAAGAATCGGGCGGTGGCGGATCCCAAGAGAAGGGAGGAGTGTGAAGAGCCCAGGGTAACTCTATCTTTTTAAGGTAAAACGGAGTCCGAGATCTGAGACTCTTTGTTGGTCGTTGACCAACGCCGAACTGGTACGATCCGGAGTGCGGGCTGCCGAAAGCAATACGATCAAGGAGAAGAGGATGAAAGCACTTGCCAAAAGGATCGTCGAAATATCCTTCATAAAGCCCTCCCCAAGCTTTCGTTTGGATACGCAGAACTGATAGACGTTTCTGCTACGAAAAGGTTAACGGATTCTGGAGGGGCGGCGGAGCTAACTACGACGGTGTGTTTTTGAGAAGCGAGAGCGGGCGACGCTTGTTCTTCCGCCGCTGGATCATTATCTGCAGTTACCGTCCCGCATCCCCAAATCAAGAACAGGAGAACGGGCACGAAAGGCTGGTTTCTTGCCACGACGTCTCTCTCTGTAAAATGGGAGCAAATCCTAAGAGAGCAACTGATATGCCTTGTTAGATCCTGCGGACAAGAGACGAAAATGGGCGCCGTAAATGTTCTTTGCTAGTCGTTTCTCCCCAACCGGATGAACACAAATGTTCATTAAATGGACCGAAATTGCCGAGCCCTCGGAGTAGGTCCACAAATCTCTCCTGCACCGCAAGCGCGGTCACGGCTCACGCCTTTCGCCTTCCTCCTCCATCAAAGGTTTTGACACAGATGACGTGGCGCAACGAATTCAAGGTTGACGTTCACCAACGATGCGGAACTCTACGTCCAACTGATTTCCCGCTTTTAAGAAGAGAAGTGTGGGGACTCTTATTATATGGTTGCCAGCGCGAGATTGGGAAAAGGACATTTTCGTACGCCGGTGTACGCACGCATGCTATTCTTGCCGTCCTTCTGTCGTCTATTGCGCTGTATGCGACTCTTTTGTGCATCTTAGCCCGCCGCCGTTACGTGAGGATCTTAGAGGCACGGTCATTGCTGAAGATATTCTTCGCGGTGACCCGTGCAGCGTTCATTTCCAAGATCAGCTTCGTTTGCCAATGCCGCCGTCTTAGAGTGGCGGGTGAGCGCCTTGATACTAATGGCAGCGTTGTCATCAGTTTCTCAAGGTTGTGGAATCATTTCAGATGGACCTAACCGGCCGACGTCGACGAGAGCAGTCTTACCGCCGGAGCCTCGGACCGGCAACCCTTCCATCGACCAGCCGCAGACACATACCTTTCCCCGTGAGATTCCGCCAGTAGCCAAAATTCCCTCCTCTCCGGAAACGGATGAGGCTCCACCACTCGCAAAGATCCCCGCACCTTCGCAACCAACCCTGGTGGAGACCGGTCTGGCCTCGTGGTACGGGCGAGGATTTCACGGTAAGCTCACCGCGAGCGGAGAAGTTTTTAACCAGGAGAAATTCACGGCTGCTCATCGAACTCTCCCCTGGGGTAGCCGAGCGAAGGTCACCAATCTAGCCAATGGAAAATCGGTTGAGGTGCGGATTAATGATCGCGGACCGTTTGGGAAAGGTCGCATTATCGACGTCTCTCGGGCTGCGGCAAGGGTCCTGGGCATGGTGGGATCGGGAATAACTACCGTCCGGGTCGAATGGCTTTCTGATTCTGAGAAATCAAACGAACTGGTCTTGCAGGACAAATAGAGACCGTAATCTACGGGCTAGTTCCCGGTCTTTTTGAGGAGCCTTTCTTGAATCCGATGGGGCGCCGCTCGCTCTATCGAAATCTCGTAGCGTCTGACTTCTTCGTCTCGACTATCTGTATCGAATATCCCGGTGCCGTTTACCATTTGATTTGTAGAGGCAACAATCGTGAGAAGATTTTTCAAGACAATCTCGACCGCAAACGGTATTTGGAGAAGCTCATTTACTATTGCGAACTCCAAGAGGTCTTGCTTCTTTGTTACTGCCTTTTGTCGAACCATATCCATTTGCTAGTGGAAACCCCGCAGGGAAACCTCTCCAAGATGATGCAACCGTTTCAGACGAGCTGCACATTGTATTTGAACCGGCGCCATCGTCGCAGCGAGCATGTGTTTGAACAACGGTATAAGGCGCTGTTAGTAGACAAGGATAACTATATATTAATATTACAGGTAAGCCGTTACATTCATCGGAACCCAGTAGAAGCTAACCTGGTCGAACCGCCCCGGGACTATCGGTGGAGCAGCTACGGAGCATACGTGACTGGCAAACGGGTGCGGGGGCTGACGACATAGATAGTTTTGGAACAGTTGGGAGGCAAGCAACGCGAACAGATCCGAAGTTACCGCGAGTACGTGGAAAGCACCCAGGAGGGGGGCGTAAGTGAGGAGCCACCGCCGACGGTCAAGCAGGTGGTCATCGGAGATACGGAGTTCGCCGAGCAGGTTAAGTGAGCGCCGCGCGTTGGCGTTGCCATGGAGCGCACTTATAGTCTAAGCGAAGTGGAAGAGGCAGTATGCCAGATGATGCGGATTGGCAGACAGGAATTAATGAGGCCGCAGCGAACGCCAGCGGTCAAGCGAGCGCGGGAACTGTTTATGTATTTTGGACGGCGCCGTACCGGTGCGAGTTTGCGTGAGATAGCAGACCGACTGGGGGTCCCTGACATATCGACGGTGAGTCACGGGGAGAAGCGGGTCACCAACAGCTTGCGGAAAAGTAGTGCCGAGGCGAAAGAGTTGAAGCGGGTCCTTAATAAGACTTATTCACTTGTTCAAGCCTGACACTAGAAACGGTGTTAACAGTGGTCGGAAAGGCCGTTGAGCGCTAACCCGCTTTGAGTCATCTTGGCAGACGTTTTTTAAACACAGTACGGGAAAACTGAAAAACGGCAGAGGTAAACAGAAATGGATCACGCGGAAAATGAATTGCTCACCAGGGTCGGACCAGGGACTGCCGCTGGTGAAGCTCTCAGGAAATACTGGTTGCCTGTCGGACTATCGAGCGAGATCAACTCGCGTGCGCCGAAACTCGTTCGCTGGCTCGGCGAGGATCTAATGCTCTTTCGCGACGAGTTCGGGCGGGTTGGATTGACCGAACCCACCTGCCCGCATCGGGGTGCCTCTCTCGACTACGGCTGGATCGAGGCCGGCGGCATTCGGTGCTGTTATCACGGCTGGGTTTTCGACGTGAATGGGCGCTGTCTAGAACAACCGGGTGAGCCGCCCGATAGCAGCTTTAAGGACAAGATCAGGCTGAAGGCGTATCCGGTGCGAGAATTGGGCGGTCTGTTGTGGGCATATCTGGGATCGGGTCAACCGCCGGAATTGCCCAACTATCATTTTCTCGTGCGCGACGACGGCGAGCGCCGTTTCTCGGGTTACGTGCGCGAGTGCAACTACATGCAGCAGTTGGAAAACGCGCTCGATCCGGTCCACGCAACGATTTTGCACGGCCGTCCCGTGCACGGCTTTCCCGCCGCGCCGGAATGGATGGAAACGCCGGATTTCAATGTTACGGCGACAGACAGCATGGCCTATTACGTGGCTCGGCGGAAAGGGCCGGAGTCAGGCACGGAATGGCATCGCGAGGTCGCCTATGTGCCGCCAATCATGGTCGTTCATCACGGCGGTTCTTTACCCGGTGACTCAGTGACGGAAATGGTGGATGTCGCCTGGCGCATGCCGATTGATGATTACAACACACGCACCTTCACTCTGAAATTTTTGCCCAGCGCCATGGGCAAGCGCGGCAATGAAGAGAAGCAGCCCCGGCCCAAACCGCCGCCGCTGATGCGAGGCACGCGCCGGCAATGGGATATGGCGACGATCGATGGACAGGACAATGCGACGCAGGTGAGCCAGGGCCCGATTGTCGATCGCACGCGGGAACATCTCGGTCATTCGGATCGGGGCGTCATTCAAGTGCGAAAACTTTGGAAGAGCGCGATTGAAAGGTCACTGCGAGGCGAGGAACCGCCAAATTTAATTCGCGACCCAGCGCAAAACCGTTTAGTTCACGTCGATGTCGTGGAGCGATTGGTAAAATTCGGAGAGCTTAGAAATCATGTGCCGAATATTGTCAATGTTAGCTAGTGAAGGCCGCGGCTGCTCATTGTCGCTAATGAAACATTGGATCATCGGAAGTTTACTATGCGCATGGTTCGTTGCCAGCGCTGACGCCGCAGAAACAAAACCGGCGTGGCAGCAGCAGTGGGAACAAATCGTTCAACGCGCGAAAAAGGAAGGTCAGATCACGGTTTACGTCCATAGCACTTATGCCCCCGCGCTTACTTCCGGTGCGTTTGAAAAGACCTTTCCCGGCATCAAGCTTGTAGTTGTCAGCGGCGTTGAAAATGATCTGGAGCGGCGCTTTACCGCCGAGCGTCGCGCCGAAAAATATTTAGCGGATGTATTCATGGTGGGCGTCCTACGGAGCAATGATTTCAAGCAAGCCAAGCATTTGGATCCCATCAAGCCGATTTTGCTTCTGCCCGAAGTTGCCGATGAATCCAAGTGGTGGCAGGGAAAACATTATTACAGCGATCCCGAGAAACAGTATCTCTTCAGATACGTGGCGTCCGCTCAGCTCGGTCAGATTTCTTACAACACACAGTGGGTCCAACCAAAGGAGTTCACGTCGTTTTGGGATTTTCTCAATCCAAGATGGCAGGGAAAAATGCTCGCCCGCGACATTCGCTTGCCGGGAACTGGCGGTAGCGCGATCCGTTTGTTTTACAACAGCCCGGAATTGGGTCCGGAATTCGTACGTAAGCTCTTCGCGGAAACCGACATCACGCTCTTCCGCGATCGGCGCCAAGGGCTGGATTGGTTGGCGGCCGGGAAATTTCCCATTTGCTTTTGGTGTGAAGGTGTCGAAAAGGCACACAGCCAAGGACTTCCGGTTGATGTGTTTGGTCGGATGAAAGAAGGAGCGGGGTTGAGCGCGGGACAGGGAATTCTCACTTTGGTCAACCAGGCGCCGCATCCCAACGCTGCCCGGGCTTTTATCAACTGGTTTCTGTCCCGCGATGGGCAGCTCAATTTTCAGAAGGCACTCGGCAAAGCCGACGAAGGCTCGCCAGATTCTATGCGCATTGACATACCGAAGGATGATGTCGATCCCAAGAGCCGTCGCATCGACGGCGTAAAGTACGTCGATACCGAACAGTGGCAGACGATGAAGGCAATACTGGCGCTCGTCGATGAAGCACTCGCGGAAGCGATAAAGAAATGATCTCCAGAAAATCAACTTTCCAGCATTCAAGAAGCTTCTATGGGATCTTTGTGGTTTTTTGCGGTTAATGTCCTTCAGTTGAAATTGGGCCCGCGGTCCGGGGTGATTGGCCATAGCAATCATTACAATCTTTGATTTCTTGTATTCACGTAGTGTCCAGTATTTCCGAAGAGCAGATCGGTTATTTGCATACCAGAGCGACTGAGATGTTTCGTCGTGTTAATCTTCCCGCGCGGATCCCTGGAAAATTGTTGCTGCACAGCATGCCGGGTCGATTTGAAGCGATCGAGAGGGCTTGGCAACAGGTGAAGAGCGAAGCGGTCGACGCGATCGTCTGTTTAGCGGAGCAACACGAAATCCGCCTGAAATCCTCCGCATACGCAGAAGCCCTGGAAACCGGGACCGTTCCCTGTTCCGTGCTGCCTTTGGAAATTCGTGAAGGAGGCGTGCCAGAAGACCGGAATCGCTTCTGGGCGCTGGTGAACGAGGTAGCGAATCGATTGCAGTCAGGGGAAGTGGTGCTGATTCATTGCGCGGGCGGGCTCGGCCGCACGGCCATGTTTGCTATCTCTGTGCTCCTTGCGTTGGGCGAACCGATGAACGAGGCAGAAAGCGTGGTCTCGCGGGCGGGGTCCTTGGTGGAAACAATGCCGCAGATCGAAATGCTTTCCTGGTGCGCCGCAAAGATGAGCAGCAAGGCGTGATCGTGACCCTTAGCCGATGCGCTTAGCATTACATTTCGTGAAAAAACCGTGGTCACCAATTATTAATAGTTGAACGATCGCTATCAGCCGGAGGATGCTTTTATGGCAAACGAAAAGTATCGCAGAATTCTAGGGAGCCTGCGCTGGGGGTCAGATTATGAGATGAGATTTGGGGTCTGAGATCTGATCTGATTCTGATTTGGGGTCAAATCTGGAGTTGTCTAGTTGCGCCAAGCCCTCCAGAGAATATGCTTTCGACCCCGTACTCGTCATATGAGGTCGCTAACTCTCTTTCGTCGTCGCCGCGGCAATCGCGCCATCCACGCAAGGCAATATGACTTCTCTAATCAGATTCTCATCACTCGGATTGGCCACTTTGATGCTTGCGAGGAACTTTCGCAGATAGTCGCATATGGCCAGCATCGTTTCTGCCTCCCGATGGAGAGGACAGAAAACGATTTTGTCTTGGGCTATTTTGCAGTAACACTTGATCGATGGTATTGCGGCCACGGTTATTTCCAGAACTGTCCCGAAAGCCAGAAATTGGCGTTCTTTCTTTGGCCCTCATTGCGGCAAGATTCTTAGCCAGATACTGAAATTATTTTTAGGTTCTGTCAAGCAACAGCCGATCTTATCATCCTGTGAGCTTTATGAGTTACGAAAGGGGTCTTTTGTTTACAGTTGGTTCAACTCCACTGGGTGAGATCTTTCAACCAGAGATGACCCCTTCACAAGGCGGAAGAAGAGTTAACCCGATCCGACATTTTTGCAGGACGAGAACGCTTCTCGGAGCCGCTTCCAGTGCAGACTGCGAAGCGCTTTTGAGTCGATAGGAAAGTCACCACCGGTGAGAATAACATCGAAGTCAGCTGAATTATGCTTAGCCTTACAGCATCGCAGTGAACACCACGTTCAACCTGTACCTTGCAAGCCATCGATGGGTATCCTACTTGGAGGCGACAAAAGGGTGCCTTCCATTGCGCGTCTGTACCCCAAGAGCTAGAATCAACACCGGCGATGTCAGAGGGGTTTTTCCTGGACGGAGGAATTTCTTGAGTCAATCATCAAAACATATTGCACTTTGGTTGGTTTTGGCACTCGTTTTTGTTGTAATTTTCAGCGTTTTTAACAAACAATACCGACGCGAACCGGAAATTATTTTCAGCGAATTTATGGGCGGCGTCGAGCGCGGCGACGTTCGAGAGGTCGTGATCCAAGGACATCATATTCAGGGCAAATACAAGAACGGTGAGCAGTTCAGAACGTTTGAGCCGGATGATCCGGAGCTGGTGAAGTCATTGCGGGATAAGGACGTGAAAATCGCTGCAAAGCCCGAGGACGAGTCGCCGTGGTACATGGTGCTGCTGCTTAACTGGCTTCCGATGTTGCTTCTGGTTGGGGTGTGGATATTTTTTATGCGCCAGATGCAGGTGGGCGGCGGCAAGGCGATGTCCTTTGGCAAGAGCCGCGCAAAACTGCTTACTGAGAATCAACACCGCGTAACCTTTAGCGATGTCGCCGGCGTGGATGAGGCCAAAGATGATTTGCAAGAGATCATCGCATTTCTCAAAGATCCGAAAAAATTCACGAAACTTGGCGGCAGAATTCCCAAAGGGTGTTTGCTCGTGGGAGCCCCGGGAACTGGCAAGACCCTGTTGGCTCGTGCCGTCGCGGGCGAAGCCGGAGTCCCGTTCTTCAGCATCAGCGGTTCCGATTTCGTAGAAATGTTCGTCGGTGTCGGAGCTTCCCGAGTCCGTGACCTTTTCGTTCAAGGCAAAAAGAACGCGCCTTGCATCATCTTTATCGACGAAATCGACGCGGTTGGGCGTCACCGCGGAGCCGGCCTCGGTGGCGGCAATGACGAGCGAGAACAGACGCTGAACCAGCTGTTGGTCGAGATGGATGGATTCGAGTCCAACGAGGGAGTCATTCTCGTCGCTGCTACCAACCGGCCTGATGTATTGGACCCCGCGTTGCTCCGTCCAGGGCGATTCGATCGGCACGTTGTAGTACCACGGCCGGATATCAGAGGGCGAGAAGGTATCTTGCAGGTGCACATCCGGAAGGTTCCCTTGGCGACGGACGTGGACGTGAGCATACTGGCGCGATCCACGCCCGGGTTTACCGGCGCGGACTTGGAGAATCTCGTAAACGAAGCGGCTTTGTTGGCCGCTCGGAATGATAAGGAAAAAGTCAACATGCTCGACCTCGAGCTGGCCAAAGACAAGGTCATGATGGGTGCGGAGCGGCGCAGCATGATTATCAGTGATGAAGAAAAGCGCAACACGGCTTATCATGAAGCCGGGCATGCATTGGTGGCGAAGCTGCTCCCAGGCGCCGATCCGATCCACAAAGTGACGATCATTCCACGCGGCATGGCTTTAGGGCTCACGCAGCAACTGCCGATGGACGAAAAGCATACTTATCCCAGGGAATATCTGCTCACTAATTTGGTCATCCTCTTCGGTGGCCGAGTGGCCGAAGAGCTTGTGCTCGAGCACATGACGACGGGTGCGGAGAATGATATCGAAAAGGCAACGGATCTGGCGCGCCGGATGGTCTGCGAGTGGGGCATGAGCGAAAAGCTCGGGCCAATGACTTTCGGCAAGAAAGAACAAGAGATTTTTCTGGGAAGAGACTTTACTCAGAAAGTGGACTATTCAGAGAACACGGCCATTGAAATAGACGCCGAGGTCAGGCGCATTATCCAGGAGAGCTACCACCGGGCTAAGGACCTGTTAAACACCAATCTTCGTCTGCTACATAAAGTTGCCGAGCAATTGCTCGAAAAAGAGGTTCTGGACGGTTCGGAGATTGACGCCATAGTCAGAGCTTTCGGCGGTAAAGGTGGAGATCCGTTCACGCCATCGAGTGCGGCGGCCATTGCTTAAGGCGCGGTCACAGAACCTATATAGGAGGGCAGACCACAGATGTCGTCGATCCGTCCAAGGTGCTGGGGGACTTTTTGGAGGCGGAGGGCGGTATCCTCTCCTTGAGGCGCGTGCCGGCCGCCTACACGATGTATCGAATCATCAGCGTTGCACCCTCCCCACTTGGAGGCTCGTTTACAATCGAATCACCGGCGCGCATCATTTTTCTCATCACTTCGCAGCAGACCGGCATCCTGTGGTTAGAGTCTGGATGCTCTCCCACTTGCGTGTGAAGATGACCTGATTCCACATCGATGTGAGGTTTCCCGCTTTGGCGGGCCGCATTTAGGATAGCCATGAGTTGGTTTTGAAAATCCCATGCAGTGGGTTGCATGATTTCCTCCTTTTTGATTTGAGCGCGAATTTGATGCTATCAACGTACTCTGGCCGACGTTGAAAAGCTAGAGGGACCGTTGGGTCATATTCCGTTCAATTCGGCCAGGCGTTCCGGAGCATTCCCACCAGTCATTGCGGCCAGGGGTCGGAGCGAAGCCACGCTGGAGTTTTTCTCTTAGCACCTCTGCCGTTACCATCCATTCCTGGGGTAGCGTCTCCTCTTGGATCAAAGGAGCCGAATGAACTTTTTCTCTCACCACATATGGTCTTTGTTTCATCAAAACTGCAGAGAGCCGCGCGCTCAGTCTGTGCGCCACCGGGTTTTGTCTAGAGCGTCCTGGCGCCGGGCTAGGTCGCTTTCTTCCTCCATCCGTATCCCTAACCACTCGGTGTCGGCGGTTAGTTTTTGCCAGTCAAGATCTTTCCCGGAGATCATTGCCAAGTCACTTTGAATCGCCGAGCGGATATCCCGGTCTGGGTCCCAGAACTGTCCAATGGAATATCGCTGGGCTTGATTGATGTAATCCAGAAAACTGTTAATGCCTCGCATCCCGCCTTCGATTTCCTTTAAGCCGCGTTGTCGATCGCCTTCGCGGGCCAAGGTCAGACCTAAATAAAGCCGGGCAATATCTTCTTGTCGATTGGCGGAAAGCGCCCGTTCCAAAGTTTGCCGGGCTTGGGGAAATCTGCCGGTAAGATACTCTGAGCGTCCGACATAACTCCAAACACCCTGCTTGGGAGAGCTCCCAGTCGCATACACGTAATTGGGGTCCTTCTGGGCGGCGCTGTAAAAATAGCCGAGGGCGGCTTCATTCTTGCCCTCAAGCAAAGCCTGCCGTCCATACTGTAGTTCGCCGCCGGTCTGGAGACTCGTGCACCCCGCGAGGAAAACAAACAATGAGAACAACGCCAATGAGCTTTTTGTTTTCATGGCTTCCCCCTATGTTTCGTATCCTCCAGCATAGTCGTGGCCACTGGGGAAAACAATAGTAGGAGGGCCGCCGCGCTCTAGGAAGCCTAGACAAGCGGTTATGCGTAGAAGGCGAGGATACCCAACGAGGGTTAATGTCCAGCGTTCAGTGCGAAAGATTGATCTGACCGTATGAGACACCGCGAAATAGCCTGGTCCG
>WNGE01017943.1_pt1 | contig 12214 bp, 7 predicted proteins | sample 5400651 | NCBI WGS metagenome assembly WNGE01 (sample SAMN13153370, study PRJNA577476) | soil metagenome | isolation source: 60 cm soil or saprolite under grassland replicate 2 | place: USA:California | collected 2016-06-15 | reverse complement strand
GGGAATTCTTCATGAATCAACTCAAGAAGGGTCTCGTGATAGTGAGGAACGACACTGAGGAGTTGGTGGAGAGTTTGCAGGCGCGGATTCGACTCACCATTCGCCCAGCGCATCAAGGTAATTGTACGGACGCCCAACTCACTTGCGATGCGTTGTCGCTCCTGAGGGTCTCGATTAATGCTTCCCAGCAGTTAGCGCCTGGTGGGTGGTTTTTGCATATCTCTAAACCCGCTGCTGTAATTGCTCATCCGTCACCTTTCTTAACAGATGATACCAGTTGATGCTCCTCATGTCAACCACGTTGAGGAGATGGCATTATTCTTTTCCCTGTTATCATTACGATAAAGGGTTACACTTCAGCGGTTACAGCCTCTTCTCACGATAACAGACAGGGAAGAAGGCAGGTAAAGGTACTTCCCTGGCCCGGCGCACTTTCGACGCTGACCTGCCCACCATGCAGCTCGACTATCATCTTGACGATGGCAAGCCCTAAACCTTGCCCGGCGGACCGGCCAGAACTTGCCTGGGGAGCCTGGTAAAAGCGTTCAAAAATGCGCTGCTGATGCTCATGGGCAATTCCAGCGCCTGTGTCAAAGACCTGTAATTTCAACAGTTTACCCTCGGTTACCTCTGCTGATGAGGCTACTTCGTCATCACGCGTTATGGATGCAGAAATCGTGACATGCCCGCCTGAAGGCGTGAACCTCAGTGAATTACTTACGAGGTTGCGCAACACTTGCTGCATGCGTACAGCGTCGACATAAATTGGTGGAAAATCATCGGGAACCGCGATATTGATGGTGATGGCATTGTCAATTGCCATTAGTTCTAGCTCTTCAACAGCATTAGCGACGATTTCCTGGAGACTGGTGACCTCACGATTCAAACGAACTTGTCCAGAATCTGCCCGTGAGACAAGTAACAAATCTTCGACCAGAGCATACAGGTGTTCGCTGCTGGCACGCGCTCGCTGCACAAATTCTCGCTGTTGCTCATTGAGGTCTCCCGCGATCCCGGTCAAAGTCAGGTCAAGGTAGCCATGTATAGCGTTGAGTGGTGAGCGCAGTTCATGAGTAATCATTGAAAGAAAGTTTGCCTTCATACGGGTGGCATCCCGGATGGCAGTCACATCTCGTGCTATTATTAAGCAGAGTGGCATATGTGTTGTGGAAACAGGAGTAATGCTCAATCCAACGGAACGTGGTGAGCCTTTGATTGAGAGATCAAGCTCTACATAGGACAGGGCTTGATCCTGCTGAAGAGCCTTTTGTACCATGCACAGGTCACGACAACACCCCTGCGAGCCTTCATCTTCGCAGCAAAACAGTTCCGTACATTCCATGCCAGCCACTTGCTCTGGGTCTATGCCAAAGATGCGCCCAAAGGCAGGGTTGGCTTCTATAAAGCATTTATTGGCCCCTATAAAGGCAATACCATCCGAACTGGACGCCACGATCGTCCGCAACTGCTCCTGGTCAGTACGGACCCGGTAAAAGAGCTCTACGTTCTCCAGCGCGGCGGCAGCCATATTACTGAGATTGCGTACGATGCGTAACTCTTCGCTCGTGAAAGGCGCTTGACGCTGGAGCGCCACAACACCGTAGAGGACATGCTTTGAGACCAGGGGGGCCGCCATTTCCGCGAGGCTGAGGGATGATTGTGGGGCGGTATTTTCGTCCTGTGTTAATTTGGCAGGGGCGCGTACTATAGGATGTCGATGAACTCCCGCCCACGCCGTTGCTGAGACCGTACTATACAGGCTAATTTTTTCCTGCTGTATATTTTTTGTTTTTACTGAGTAAGCACTTTCCTCTTGCTCACAATCAATCGACGAGGAGGAATTCTGGATGAGTTCTGCTACAGGATACAAATCCTGTGTCTTGCTATCATGCTTATAAATAATAGCGTTCTCACAGGAAACCAGGCGGCGAATATCGGTCAGAATGGTACGATACAAGGAATCAGCATCTAAGCGCGTGGTAATGCCTCGCGAGAGGTCCAGCAGCATTTCAAGTTGATTTGCCTGGTGCTGGGCTAACTCGGCGTGTCGTGCATTGGTAATTGCCAGCACCCCTTGCTCGGCCAAAATCGTTAACATCTGTAGCTGGCGTGTGCTGAAAGCATTAATACCGGGGCTACTGGCTGTCAGCGTACCAATAAAATTGCCACTCTCAATGAGTGGTACGCACATCATAGAGCCAATGGGATTACGTCCCAAACGTTTGAAACGTGCATCAAGGCTCACATCATTGATAATAAGTGGTTCACGGTGCTCGGCAACCCAACCAGCCACACCTTCGTTGAGTTTAAAGCGCGTATGACGTGGTTTATGCCCATTCTTCTGGAGAGCAGCCAGAGTGACAAGTGCAGTCCCTATTGCATCGAACAGTGCCACTGAGCAACTTTCGACTTCTAATAATGCGCCCGCGTTTTGCACAATTTTCTGGAGTAAACCCGCCAGTTCTTGTGACTCGTTCTCTATAGGGACTGAACTATGCACAAAGTGGCGGTTATTGATAGAAGAAATTCTGGCAGTCATATGCATCCTTTAATCACAGAATAGGGTGCCCCTATTTGGGGGCAAGCATTTTTCGCGTCTGGGGCAGTTATTATCCCTTCTCCTATTTTCTCCTTATCGGCTTGTGGGGCAATTTAGTTGAGCCTTTGCATGCAGAAAAGTATAGCATTGTCTATAAAGACAGTCGAATGAATAAGCAAGATGGGCTAGTGGTCAGTCCAGATAGGTTTGTGAGGCAGAAATGTAGTGGCAGCCCTTGCGGCTACCAGGCCCCACCCCTTGCGGCTGCCAGGCCCCACCACTATTGAATTGGCATGGTGATAGCGCCACTGATGGATGTAGGCGCGGAAAAGCCCAATGGCAGGGCGAAAACAAAGCGGGCTCCACTACCCGGCACATTCTCAGCCCAGATGCTTCCTCCATGAGCTTCAATGATTGCACGCACAATCGCCAGGCCCAGACCACTTCCACCGGTGATGGCCTGGCGCGAGGAATCGGCGCGGTAAAAGCGATCAAATACTCGCGGCAAAGCACCGGTGGGTATACCCTCACCACTGTCTGCAACGGATACTTCCAGGTAATTATCGCGTTGTATAGCATCGATGGTTACCGTTCCTCCCGCGGGCGTATGACGCAGCGCATTATCGCAGAGGTTTGAGAAAACACGAGTTAACATATCGGGGTCTGCCTGGATCGGGGGGAGGTTATAAGCGATGGAGTTGACCGGTTCCACATTCACACGCTCAAACTCCGTTGCCAGCGCGGCTAATACCTCGTCAACCAGCGCGGCCAGGCGCACGGCTTTCCACTGGGGTTGCATGGCCTCGGCTTCTACCTTTGCCATCATATGCAAATCTTTGACCAGGCGGCGCAGGCGTAATGTCTCACGCACAACAATGCGCCCGGTTGCCTCATAGTCTTCACGGCTCTGGTTGACCCCATCCACCAGCGATTCTCCCAAACCGGCGATGGCGGTCAAAGGGGTTGCTAAATCATGGGTAATATTCATAATCAGTTCGCGCCGCAAGAGTTCTTGCCGGCGCAGTTCATTCATGTCATTTGCCAGTTTGGCCGCCATCTTGTTAAACGTGTTGGCAAGTTCATCTAGCTCACCATATGCCTTGACGGTGACTTGCGCGCTAAAGTCGCCAGAAGCAAGCTCATGTGCTGCGTTCGTCAGCTTTGCAAGGGGGCGAGTAATCGTACGTGCGAAGAGAATTGCCGCTAGCGCTGCCAGTACGGCCACGATAGCAGCGGCAATCAAAACGACTTCACCTACAGCTGCTACAAATGGAGGAATGGTATTCTCTGCCGCTGAACGCGAGACGATGACGAGGACACCGACGACGGGCGCATTACTCTGACCCCCTAAAAAGATCGGTTGCACAACAAATGGTCGAGGAATAATTCCAGGCGCTCCCTGGCCAATGTTACCGACAGAGGAGATGCCCTTCTGGCCATTTCTTATGGCACTGCTCAGCCCGGAAAAATCACTCCTCTGTAAAGAAGGATCGTCCAGCGCCACTATGAATGCCCTGACCACGCTCTGCAGAGTGGGATAATGTGGATAGATGGTTTGATTTCGGTGATTGAGCACGATTAGAAGATACTGTTCGCCTTGAAAACTTTGAACCAGCCCATGGGGCAAGGTATTGTTCGCTGCTTGATAAAGATTATCGTTGCTCTGAGTATAGCTTTCGCCAATGCTTTCTGCTTTATCAGCGGCAAGACTGGTCAGCCGCTGGCGCTGGTCAACGCCATAATAATAGATGATTGCCAGTATCACTGATAGCGTCAGGAGCACAGTCGCAAGCAGTGCCACTAGCATGGATCCTAATGCTAATCGCCAACGTATGCTTTGCCACCAGCGTATGCGCATGACCTTTTCCTCATATCATTATGTCGCGGTTGTCCGCGTCTTAACTTCGAATCTATAACCTACGCGCCAAACGGTTGTGATGTAGCGTTGTTCAGAATTGGCTTCTAGTTTCTTACGCAGCGCACTGATATGGACATCAATGGTATGTCCATCACCTAGGTAATCGTAGCCCCAGACCTTATTCATCAGTATTTCACGGGTAAATACCCGCCCCGGTGACCTGGCCAGTAAGGCCAGCAGGTCGAACTCGGTTGGGGTTAGTGCTAACTCGGTACCATTTACCTCGACTCGACGGGCAGGTATATCAACGGTTAGACCGGGGAAACGCAGTATGCTCTCGGCATTTGCAGCAGATGAGGAGGCATTGGAAGGGGCACGTGTCTCTCCCGCTTCGGGAGTTCCGGCCCTGCGCAAGATAGCTCGTACTCTGCTGACCAACTCCCGCGGACTAAATGGTTTCACGAGATAGTCATCCGCACCCAACTCAAGACCTGAAATGCGGTCGTCTTCACTGCCACGTGCCGTCAACATGAGGATGGGAGTATTCGACCACGCGCGTATACGGCGGCAGACTTCAAAGCCATCTAGTGCTGGCAGCATGATATCCAGGATGACCAGGTCAGGACGTTCACGCGCATGTAAGGCCAATCCATCCGCGCCATCTCTTGCCACTACCACGTCATAACCTGCGTCCTTTAAATAGAGATTGAGCAGGTGGATAATACCCTCTTCATCTTCAATAATAAGGATTTTTTGAGACATATACAGTACTCCGGCACATACAGCATTTCATTTGTATTAAATAGTATCATAACATCGTAACCAGAAGGACCTTCCAGGCATGAATTAGCAACCCTCTCGCAAATCTTGAGCAAATCTTGAATTCTACCTTACAAATCTTTCATATCCGTAAAGTATAATCTAGGTGTCAGACAGGAAGACACCTCGGTCAAAGTAAAAGTAAGTAAAGTAGACACCCTTCCTTCTTCTCTCTCGTGCCTCTAGCAATTCCAGCAGGACTCCGTTAGTTCCCCTGGGATGGAGAAAGATAGCGCGTCCTTCGGCCGCGATACGCGGCCGTTTATCGAGTACGGGGACACCTTTTTCTTGGATTTCTGCCAGAGCGGCATCGATATCGGCTACTTCCAGGCAGATATGATGTAGACCTTCACCGCGCTTCTCTAAAAACCTGGTCAGGCTGGAGTCGGGGGTGGTTGGCTCAATCAATTCGATCTCACTCCCGCCAGGACCACCCATGGGGAGAAAAGCGATACGCACTTCCTCCGTGGGTACTTCTTTTATTTCGCTTGGAGTGATACCCAGCGTATCGCGGTAAAATACCAGTGCTTGCTCGATATTACGTACGATGATAGCAACGTGGTCAATGCGCCTGGGCATATCAAACTACTCCGTTCTGCCTTTGCGCTAGCTCTTTTCGCACTTTGCGAGGTGAAAATCCGTTTGAAGAAGCAGGTGTGGAATAGTCGCAAAGAGACCGAGGCTGAGCTGGATAGAGCTTGTTATGCTGCGCATAGCCATTAATGCTCCAATGCGCGTCTCTTCACTATAGTGCAAGAGATCGGCCATTTGCTCAAACTCTGCTTGAGTGAGGATTTCATATGTTTGATCTGGCTTGACAAGAATGCTTAAATCCAGGTCCACATAGGATAGGCCGCCTATTCCGATACTGGGAGGTTGAATAATAGAAGCATACGTATGCTTCAGGATACGATCTTCATAAAAGGCACTGAGCGTATACCAACGCTGTGGCCAGTAAAACTGTAAGCAATTATAGGCTAGCGGATATGTTCTGGTCGACCAGTGCATGAGTGTACCGGCAGGCAACCAGAGTTGTATACAATCACCCGATACTTCTGCCAACAATTCATCGCTTAGCTGCGTTTTCTCATGTAGTCGATAGGCCTGCCACGATCCACGCACTAGCTGATCGTAACTGCGACTCTCCACTCGAAAGTCTGATTGCATGATTATTCTCCCTTCCGTCAGACCACATAGTACGCAAATTCGCCGGTGCCGTCAAGAGTGGCAATAAATAGTCCCATAGCGACTGCCAGGTATATAACCCATACGGGGCTGGCTGCACAAGCCCTTCTATGTACTCCCTACTGAGAAAAACGATTGGAACCTCTCTCTTTTACCATTATCGTGTTGTACAATAGGATAAAGGATAGGAGTGGGTACCACAGGGGCATCCTACATTTCCTACAGATATAATATCAGGTAACCAAAAATGCGTTGTCCTTACTGTCAAACCGAGAATCCACCAACAGCAAAGTTTTGTCTTGAATGCGGCAAGCGTTTTGGTGTCTGCCCGAATTGCGGCACGGTCAACCCACCCACGGCTAAATTCTGTATCGAATGTGGTACAGCCCTGTTGCCTTTGGTAACGAGCGAGAAGCCGTACCAGTCGACGCAGCGCAGCGAGAATGGACAAACACAACCCCTTCCTGAAATCCTCACTCCTCGCGAAGAACGGCGTGTTGTAACTATCATGTTTGCCGATATTACAGGTTCGACGCCGTTAGCAGACCACCTTGACCCCGAGGATATGCGGGCCATACTCATCGGTTACTTCAATCTGATGACGGAGCAGATACACAAACATGACGGTACAGTTGAGAAATATATTGGCGATGCTGTGATGGCCGTATTCGGGGCTCCCATAGCCCATGAAGATGACCCTGATCGTGCTATTCGTGCCGCGCTGGATATGCAGGCTGCACTTGCTCAATTTAATGAGCAGCGACAGGCGCAAGATCCGCAAGCAACACGCTTGCAGATGCGCATCGGCATTAACACAGGCGAGGTTGCCGCTCCCGCTCCGAGTAACTCACACTTTATCAGGCGCGACTTTCTCATCACGGGTGACGCGGTCAATGTTGCCTCCCGGCTACAAGCAGCTGCCATGCCCGATACCATTCTCGTGGGAGAACGCACTTACCTGGCAACACGGGGAGTATTTGATTTCCAGCCATTAGCCCCTTTGCGCCTCAAGGGGAAAGCAGAACCTATATCCGCCTGGGTTGTACTCGGCTTGCACAATGACACATCTACCATCACCCAGCATCCCCGGGGTATCGAGGGCCTGCAAGCCTGTTTCATTGGACGCCAACTGGAACTTGAGTTGATGCATGCAACCTATGCACGGGTCCAGGCGGAAAAACGTCCACATCTGATTACCCTGCTTGGTGCGCCAGGTATCGGTAAGTCACGCCTGGTACGCGAATTCATTGCCCGCGAGCAAGAGAAAGTTAAAAGCGCTTCAGCTGTTGATAAACTTATTCTTCCTAAAGTGCTACAAGGACGATGCCCACCCTATGGCGAAGGAATTACGTACCGGCCATTGGTCGAGGTTCTGAATTCCTTGCTCCAGGTACAAGAAGATGAAAACTACGAAACCGTGCAGGAGCGCTTTATTGAGTTTGTACGCCAAATCCTGAACAATGCCAGGAGCAGTGAGGATGCTACGGAGGTAGCCAATGCCATTATCCGCAGTATAGGTAGGAGAACCGACGAGACAAATCTTGCACAGATACGAACTCATGCCGAGGGGCGGGATCGTCGCAGTACTACTATGCTGGGTAAAAATACAGAACAGGTCACTATTCATCTGGCCTTGATGCGCGCCTGGCGGATCTTCCTGGAGGCATTAGCGCTGCAGCAACCACTCATTATTGTGATCGACGATCTCCAATGGGCAGATGAAGCGCTCCTTGACCTCTTAGAATATCTAACGGACCGCATCGCTAATGTGCCTATTCTTTTCCTTTGCCCTGCTCGTCCAGACTTTTTCGAGCGACGACGCGATTGGGGAGGTGGACGCCGCAACTTTACGACACTGGCCTTGGAATCACTTTCTAATGAGGAAAGTAGCGAACTGGTGGATGCCTTGCTTAAGACAGAAGAGCTTCCTGGCGTGCTGCGATACACTATTCTCACTCGGGCAGAGGGGAATCCCTTCTTTGTTGAAGAGATTGTGCGCATGCTTATCGACCAGAAAGTGCTTATCAACGAAGATGGTTGCTGGCGTACCGGTGAGCAAAATGAAGATATCCTCAACGAGTTAGCAACTCCTGCCGCACCTCCTGACGATACGTTGATCGACCTGCACTATGTCTTTCCGCTCCCACGTGTACCTGATACCATTCAAGGAGTGCTTGCAGCGCGTATCGATCTGCTCAGCCAGACGGAGAAGCTTGTTCTTCAGCATGCCTCCATTATTGGTCGCACTTTCTGGCTTTCAGCCCTCTTTGAATTGGCCGCCAATCTCACTCCCCCTGTCCTTCTCGAGACAATTGACTCGCTCATCAAACGCGACTTTATTGTCGAGACAGAAAAACAGGCACGTAATCCGGTAGAGCATGACCGCGAGTTTGCCTTTAAGCATGTTTTAATACGCGATGTAGTCTACAACAACATACCGCGTATTCGTCGCTCACAGGAACACGCCCAGCTGGCTCACTGGTTAGAAGAAAAGACAGCAGGCGATAGAGAGCCGTTTGTTGAACTGCTGGCCTATCACTATCAACAAGCATTAACTACCTGGTCGACGGGTTTTGTGCCAGGCCCTGCTGTTACCAGCAACAGTTTACCTGAACCAACTCTTCCTCCTGCACGTTTGACGCGACCTGAGTTACGCCGCCGTGCAATCACCTATATAACAATGGCGGGTGACCAGGCGCTGCATAGCTATTTCACCATTCGTGCCATCCAGGCATACAGCGAAGCATTGGATTTATTGATCGATAGTAATGCCGGCCCTCTGACGCTGGCCGAGATGCACGAAAAACTGGGGCATGCTTATACGCAGCGTGGAAATCTTGACGATGCCTGGCAAGAATACCGCCGCGCTCTTCAACTCTTGCTAGCAGAGCCAGGAGTAGAAAGTGATCGCTTGATTTACCTCTACAACCACCTGTCAGAGCTGGGATCACGCTGGATCGGACTGTTCAACAGTAATCCTGATATGCAAGAGGTACGTACCTACATCGATGCAGGCCGGAAATTGCTAGATGGACGGCCGGTAAGCCGCCAGGATGCTGCATTTCTCACCTACCAGGCGTTCTGGTATGTCTTTCAGCAATTACACTCGCCAGATACGCAGCAGAAAGCCCGGTTTGCCGAGCTGGCGCTGCAAAGTGGACAGGAGGCGCAGCGCATTGCCGAGGAACTGAACGATAGCAGGGCACTCTGGCTCGCATTGGACGCACTGGGCTATATCTACCGCTGGCAACATAAATATCACGAGGCACATAAAGCCCAACATTATCGCCTGACACTAGCCGACCAGATAAAGAGCCGGGAAGAGCTCTTCGATCTCTATTACTCACTGGGCTGGGTACATGAAGCCGTGTGTGATTATCCTACAGCAGCCAGGTGGTTTGGTCAGGCCTGGAGTATTGCCCAGACGATGGAAAGCCCTACTTTGCTATTGAACTGTATGATTGGGCGTATGTATGTCTGGCACCGCTGGAATCGCTGGAGCGAGTCACAGGAAGCGGCGCAGAGCGTATTACAAATGGTCGAACAATACCAGCACAATGAACAATGGCAGATAGATGCTCTCCAGTCTCTGGCGGTCATTGCATACCGTACTGGGCAGCAGGAAGAAGGCGATCACTATACGCGCCAGTACAAACGAGTGCTGGATCAATACTGCTCTCAGACAGAAAGTACAACCTATATGGCGTATATTTATCTTGCGCGTGAAGATTGGGCACGCGCAACGGCAGCATATCAAGAGAAACTGCAAAAAAATGAGCCATTTCCTTCTCCTAACATGCTGGCATCATTGGCTGAACTTCTTGTAATCACGGGTGAAAATGTAGAGATACAGGAGGTAAACTGTGAGCGAGCGGTCACTGTCGCTGAGCAATCCGGTGGGCGTAGAAGCCTGGGAATTGCCCTGCGCGCCCGTGGCAGGATGCATCTGGAACAACACAACTGGGAGACAGCCGAGGAGGACCTGAAACAATCTCTACGCAAAAGTGAAGAGCTCGATCTTCCCTGGGAAAGAGGAAAGACGCTGTATTGCCTGGGACTCTTTTACCGCCGCCGTGCTGATGTCCTTTATGCAAATGAGCCCGATAAGCGCAGCGCCGACCTTGGGCGTGCCCACTTCCACTTCGAGCAAGCCCTCGGTTTTTTCGAGTCACTCAATGCAGTACGCGATGCAGAGCGCGCTCGCCTGGCCCTGGCACAGGATAATCAAGCGCCGGTCTAGCTTTACCAACGCATCTTCCACAAAGAAGGACTTTCGTACAAAAAGAGGAAGATATGACAAACATATTCAAACAACGCATTTACCGGCTTTGTATAGTAAGTGCTACCAGCTTCCTTGCCGCATTCCTTCTGTACGATATGGGAGATGCAGGAATAGTCAGAGATCGACTCTACCTGCCCTGCTACGTACTGCTATTTGCAGGAATACTCTTTGCTTTTAAAGCTCTTGATATCTGGAGTAGCTGGATTGAAGATAACAGCGAAGACACGGACATAGGGCAGAATGGAAGCAACACTTATCCAATCACTTTTTATACAGAGGCTGTTCTTGTGACCCTCAGTGTCATTTTTCTGCTCGCTTTCACAATCATCAGGAGCCGACCAAGCATAGACGAAGAGAGCATTTTAGCCCTTGCCCTGTTTGTCGCAGGAGCCTGTATGTGCCTGGCCCGCCTATCCAGCAGCTTAGACTAATTGTCGTTGCACCTACGTTCCTTCTACCACTACAAGTTGAAATACAGTACAATAGGGGAAAAGTGCACGAGGGCTACGACATGGCACAGGACGCGACAAAGGATTTTTTCATCAGCTACAACAAAGCCGACCGCCCGTGGGCCGAATGGATGGCCTGGCAACTGGAAGCGGAAGGCTACACCACCGTGCTGCAAGCCTGGGACTTCCTGCCGGGCTCGAACTTTGTTCTCAAAATGCAGGAAGCAGCCAGCGCTGCCGCGCGCACGATAGCAGTCCTCTCACCCAACTACCTCGACGCCCTCTATACCCGGCCCGAATGGGCTGCCGCTTTCGTGCAGGACCCTACCGGACAAAAGGGCACCCTGCTCCCCATACGGGTACGCGAATGCACATTGACAGGCATCCTTGCTCCCATCGTCTACATCGACCTCCTGGGCCTCGCTGAGGGAACCGCCCGTGAGACCTTGCTTGCAGGTATCCGCCGTACCCGTGCTCGGCCCTCACAAGCGCCAGGCTTTCCTGGGAATGCCAAACCTGCCACAGCGGCCAAACCTCAAACTCCAAGCTTTCCTGGGGGCTGGCCGTCCGTCTGGAACGTGCCCTACCGGCGCAACCCCTTCTTCACCGGGCGTGAAGCACTCTTATCACTCCTGCATGATAGCTTGACCAGGAGCGGCGCCACGGCCTTAACACATGCGCAGGCCATCAGCGGGCTGGGCGGTATCGGCAAGACGCAGACCGCCCTGGAGTACGCCTATCGCTATGGCCATCTGTACCATTACGTCCTCTGGGTGAGTGCCGCCACGCCCGCGGCGCTGCTCTCGGATTACGTGAAGCTGGCCACCCTCCTTGAAGTGCCAGGGCGAGATGAACAGGACCAGCATAAGACGGTGGAGGCGGTCAAAGCCTGGCTGTCCAGGCAGCGCGACTGGTTGCTCATCCTGGACAATGCCGACGACCTGGAGTTGGTCGCTGATTATCTGCCAGGTGGCAACAGCACCAATGGGCACATTCTCCTCACGACGCGTGCTCAGAACGCCGGCGCAGTCGCTGACCTGGTCGACGTGGAAAAGATGGGTAAGGACGAGGGAGCCCTGCTG
>WNGE01016349.1_pt1 | contig 12214 bp, 8 predicted proteins | sample 5400651 | NCBI WGS metagenome assembly WNGE01 (sample SAMN13153370, study PRJNA577476) | soil metagenome | isolation source: 60 cm soil or saprolite under grassland replicate 2 | place: USA:California | collected 2016-06-15 | reverse complement strand
GCGCGCGGTTTTCAACGGCAAAGTGTTCGTGCGTCACGGCGCGCAGCAAACCGATGCCCGGCAAACGAACAAGAATCTGCTGCTCTCGAATGAAGCGCGCGTCGATACTAAGCCGCAGCTCGAAATCTTTGCCGATGACGTGAAGTGCGCGCACGGCGCGGCCGTGGGGCGACTGGACGAGGACGAGCTTTTCTATCTGGAGAGTCGAGGCATTCGTCCAACATTAGCTCGGAACATGCTTACTTACGGCTTCGCTGAGGAAGTAATTGAGAAGATCAAAGTTGACTCGATCAGGCGCGAACTGGACGAAGCGGTCTTGCACAGGCTGCATTCGAATCTTGAGTTACGTTAGATTGTATGACGACATAAAGAAATGGCAACGGCAGAAGAACTAATCACGATCAGGCCCAAGCCCGCTGAAGTCTGGGACGTTGAGCGGATTCGCAAAGACTTTCCCGTCTTAAGCCAGACTGTGAACGGCAAGCCGCTCGTGTATCTCGACAATGCCGCGTCCTCGCAGGTGCCGCAAATGGTGATCGAGCGCGGCAGCCAATACCTCAAGTATGAACATTCAAACATTCATCGCGGGGTGCATTACCTCAGCATGAAAGCAACGACCGCCTATGAGGGCGCGCGCGAGAAAGTTAAGCGGTTCATAAATGCGCGCGCTCCGAAGGAATGTATCTTCGTGCGTGGGGCCACCGAAGGCATTAACCTGGTGATGCATGGCTATGGCCGGAAGTTCATAGGCACTGGCGACGAAGTTATCATTTCGGCTATGGAGCATCATGCCAACATCGTTCCGTGGCAGATGCTCTGTGAAGAGAAAAACGCCAGGCTGCGAGTCATTCCCATGAATGACGCGGGCGAGTTGCTACTGGATGAGTATGACGCGCTGCTGAACGAACGAACGAAGTTGGTCGCCGTTGCACATGTTTCGAACTCCCTGGGTACAGTCAATCCGGTGAAAGAAATGATCGACCGCGCACACAAATACGGGGTGCCGGTCTTGATCGATGGCGCGCAGTGGGCCCCGCACATGCCCATTGATGTTCAGGATCTGGACTGCGATTTTTACGCCTTCTCGGGACATAAGATGTTCGCGCCGACTGGCAGCGGCGTGGTGTACGGCAAAGCTGAATTGCTGGAAAAGATGAATCCGTTCCAGGGCGGCGGCGACATGATCAAGAGCGTAACATTCGAAAAGACTACCTATGCCGATCTGCCGAACAAGTTCGAAGCGGGAACCCCGGCGATTGCTTCCCAAATCGGTTTGGGCGCGGCGATTGATTATTTAAACATTGTCGGTCGTGAAAAAGCTGCCGCCTACGAAGAAGAATTGCTACGCTATGCCACCAACCGTCTCTCAGCGATCGAAGGTGTGCGGATTATCGGGACCGCACGCGAAAAGCTGGGCGTGCTTTCTTTCTTAATCGATGACGTCCATCCGCATGACATCGGCACGATTCTCGATCAGGAAGGCATCGCCGTGCGCGCAGGTCATCACTGCGCGCAGCCGGTAATGAAACGATTCAACATTCCGGCCACGGCCCGCGCTTCGTTTGCTTTCTATAACACTCACGACGAAGTCGACACTCTGGCAAGTGCGATCGAGCAGGTAATAGAGGTATTTGGCTGATGTCGGAACTGAGCGAGCTTTACCAGCAAGTCATCCTCGATCACAACAAAAAGCCGCGGAACTTTCATAAGCTGGAAACGGCGAACCGATTTGCCGAAGGCTTCAATCCTCTCTGCGGCGATCAGCTCAAGGTATATCTTGATCTTGAAGATGACCGCGTAAAAGAGGTGAGCTTTGAAGGATCGGGCTGCGCGATTTCGAAGGCTTCGGCGAGCATGATGACCCAGGCCGTGAAGGGGAAAAGCAAGCAGGAAGCCGAGCAGTTATTCAATGAGTTCCATCGCATGGTTACCGGTCAGCTTGACGAAGAAACCGAGCCCAATAACCTTGGCAAGCTAACGATTTTTGCCGGTGTGCGTGAGTTTCCCGTACGCGTAAAATGCGCGACGCTTTCATGGCATACGATGCATGCAGCCCTGCATAACCAGCCCATCGTTTCCACTGAATAATTAGTTGTCCAAAGTCTTAGGATAAAAAGACCGAGCAAGCCATTAGCCTGCTCGATTCTTTTCGTTTGGGCCGGTGACTATCGCCGATTGTTCGGTATTGTCACTGTCTTCATTGCTTCGGACCAATGACAGGTCCGTCGCCGATGACAAAGTAGTCAGGGGGCGGTGCGCCTGCGTGAGTCTGCGCGTAAGACATTGCCGCCGCAGCCTGTGCGTTCACCGAATCGATATTGGCTTGTCTGTTGTTCTTCGGCACTACCACTGTATGGTAATTGCGACTGATGTTGCCTGATGGATCAGTTGCGGTAACGATGATTAGATACACGCGTCCATCGTTGGCTTCGATGCGCTCGGCACGGAGGCGCAAGGTATCGTTCGGCCCGATGTCTTTCGCGTCGGGCGAGTGAACGGTGTCGTCAACCGTCGGTGTTTGGTCATCCTCATCACCAAAGACTGCAACTTGAATCGTCACAGGCCCGCCGCTGTTGTCGGTCGCGCTCGCGTTCAGTCCGACGTTAATGAGATTGCTATTGGTGATGGAAAGTAAACTGATAGCCGTAAGCGTCGGGGTAACGGTGTCGTTGACGGTAATACTTACAGTTGCTGCATTCGAATAGTCTGTGCCGTCGAAAGCGCGGTAGCTAAAGCCATCCGAGCCCGTATAGTCCAAGCTCGGTGAGTAGCTGAATGAGCCGTTCGCGTTCAAAGTTAGCGTCCCGTGATTTGGCCCACTTCCCGAAACTAATACGCAGCTGATAAGGCCGCCATCGATGTCCATATCATTCAACAGCACGCCAGGCGCCGGCACGTTCAGGGTTGTATTCGAATTCGTGCTGTAGCTGTCGTTGCTGGCAACCGGCGGATCGTTCACTGAGTTGACTGTGACGTTAACAACGCCCGTCGCACATTTCGCATCGGGAGAGCCATTAGTCGTCCCGTTGTCGCAGACGTGATAGTCGAAACTCGCAGGACCGTTATAGTTTGCATCCGGCGAGTAGATGATTTGACCAGCACTCAACCCGATGCTGCCGTGCGTGTTGGGCGTAGAGATGACGGAATCAACTGTCAGAGTTTGACCGCCTTCGTTTGGGCCGGGCGAATCGTTGCCAGTGAGATCACTTGCCGGGAAATTCAACGAGGAATCCTCGGCGGTCTCTTTGTTGTCACTCACTGCAACCGGATCATCGTTGACCTCTGTGACGTTAATGGTCACCGCGGTGGTGTTCGAGTCAAACGCTCCATCGTTGACTTTGAAAGTGAAGTTGTCCGGCCCATTGTAATCGCTTGCAGGCGTGTAGCTCACGGCGGCTGTGCAGTTTCCGTTCGAGCAGGAAGCCGCTCCCACAGTTCCAAGGCTGCCGTGACTTGGCCCACTCACGATCGTGTACGAGAGCACGTTGTTGACGTTAAAGTCAGAAGCCGTAAGATTAACTGTTTTGCTATCGTCCTCTGCAGTATTTACTAACTGGCTGTTGGCTACAGGGGCGGTATCGTTGGTGGCATCGAGTCTGGACTCGATTGGAGCCTGAATCTCAGGCGCGACGTTCGAGAAGAAGTCATCGTCGGTTAAGGCTTCAACTTGATCAACTGTCGCAAGATACTTGCGCCAGTCGTCATTACGAATGCCTTGCACGTTCGGCATAATAACGGCGAAGGTTCGGGTGAAGGAATTAACTCGCGCAACGTCATCCCCATCGGCGTTGGACAATACCATCACAACTTTCCAGGTAAAGGCCGGCACTGTAACATTTCCGTCGGTGATGGTGTTTCTTTGGCCATTGGACCCGGTGCCGCCGATGCCTTGTCCACCAGAGATGATGTAAAGTTCGTTACCCTGGCTTACCAATGCGCGAAGATCGTTTTCGAGATCTGCCCACGGTCCCTGATTATTGTCAGGCGCCTGAGGCACCATATTAGTCATTAGGAACGTGGCGGAGTTATCTGGAATAGACGAGGTTCGGTCTGCCGACGGGCACATATGCCCCCGATCAAAGCCGGAGCCGGAAAAGTCCGTTCCCTGCACGTGATACCAGTCGGCTGGTAGCGTATCATCCGCGCGAAAGTCATCTTGACGCGGAGCGCTTCCCAACCAGGTGCTGTCCAGATGCCAGCTTACCCAATTTGGCCCACCCCTATCCCTATTATAAGAGAGGGCATATTGCAGCTTTGCCATCAGATAGTTGGTGGGAAAATTTGTATCGGTCGTAGCCCCCGTCGGATTACCCATCACCAGGTGCTCAGCCGGATCACGAAGGTAAGCCGTACCAAAGCTCCAAACGAAATCGAGCGCCATATTGTCCGGAGGATCGTCCGTATCTACGTCGGTGACCTGGCTTGCTAATACTGTGACAGTGCACTGCTCGCCATAGAAAAAGTCGGTCCCTGGATCCAACGTGAAAGTGGTTGGCCCACCCGTGAAGGTCGCAGAATGCGAGCTGCTGTTCGTGCAGGAGATCTGGAACCAGTCTGGTGTTACGTTCACCGCCTGATCGAACGTAATGGTGATATTGGTATCAACGGGGTTATTGACTGAGCCGCTAGCGGGGGAGGTGATAAACACCTCAGGCGCTTCATCGCCCGGTGGACACACGTTCGTCGGTGAGGAACTATTGCGTGGATTTGGTGCGACCACGGTGAAGTTAGCCGCGTTGTAATCCGTATCTTTGCATCCATTGCGCGCGCGAATGTCGGCCGTCGTATTGCTTAACCCGGGCGCCGCACCGGCGCCCTCGAAACAAGCCGCCGTGCCATAGCCTACCAAGTCAATTAAGTTCGGATTACCGCCAGGACATCCAGTGGAGAGAGTGATGTTATTCGATACGAGCGCAATGTTGACGTTCGTGGCACTCATCGCTATCGTGCCTGCGATGTCGGGAGTTGGCAAAGCGACCGAACCACCACTGCCGGCTGCTTCCTGAATAAGATAATACTGGCCCGGCGCCAACAATCCCGTTAGCGGGGTCTTTACCCACGCGCTGGTAGCGGCCGCTGAGGCATACTGCACCGACCATCCTGATAAATCGATGGTTGAACTGCTGCGGTTGAAGATCTCAATAAAGTCATTCTTGTATGTGGCTCCACTGTTGCCGCCTCCACCATAGATCTGGCTTATTACAACACTACCGGGAACTCCGGGAGTCGGTGTTGGTGTCGGAGTCGGTGTTGGTGTCGGAGTCGGCGTGGGCGTCGGAGTTGGCGTGGGCGTCGGAGTCGGTGTGGGTGTTGGTGTTGGTGTCGGTGAGGGCGTAGGACAGGAATTCGTTGCTGATGCCGTGTTGCGCGGAGTTGGTGCAGCCGCGGCAAAGTCTGTTGAGTTGTTGTCGGTTTCAACGCAACCTCCGCCGTTTCGTATATCGGCTATGGTCGTGCTCGGCGCTGGAGCCACAGCTGTTTCGAAACAACTGGCGGTGCTGCCGTAGCCAATCAGATCCACAATGCTAGCGCTTGATGGACAGGAACCGCTCAGTGGGGATGTGTTGTCGACAAGAGCAACCTTGGCCACCGTTGCACTCATGGCGATTGTGCCAGTTGCGTCTGGAGCTGGAATATTGTTTACGCCATTGGCGCCGGAACCCTCCTGAACCAGATAATACTGGCCAGGCTGGAGAGTGAAATTGGTCAGACTCGTGACTTGCCAAGTTGTGCCCGTCGCTGAGGCGTATTGCACCGACCACCCATTCAAAGAAATAGGCGAACTCCCACGATTGAAAAGCTCGATATAGTCATTTTTATAAGTTGAGCAGCCCGCAGTGCTGCACCCGGCACCACCGTAGACCTGACTAATGACAATTCCAGTTGAGACTGCCTGCACAGTCCGCGCTCGAAACATTTGGAGCGCCAGGACGAAGAAAGCTAATAAGACTGCTGTTAGCAATAGAACAAGACGAGACCGCGCCACGGACCGGGGGGCAGGCTTAGACATGAAACATTCCTCTCAACCTTTTAGTTAAGCTTTTCTACTCTTGGTGAAGCATTCTTTAGGGCGGAAAACGGCGACTCGAGCCGGGACAGTTGAGGTTCATGCCCCGCTACGCCCCGAACCCTGCTACGGCGATTCGGATAGTGCGATCTGTTGTATAACCGGTAATGCAACTATTGCTAAAACGCGTTCTGCTAACGAGATGGGCAACGTCCCGAAGTGAATGAATGCTTTTACCAGCATTTGGCAGGCAGGTCAAGCAAGTTGATATGGTTCTTGCGTCGGGTAATCTTATGGACGGTACTGAATTCAAGTGATTAGCTGGATTCTTGCATTCGTATCCTTGAGGTGAGGCTGACAAACCGAAGCGAGCACGGGCATAATCGCTGCTCGGATAAGTTCTGCATCAATGATCATCAAAGCGATTGAACTGATCGAAATACGCCTGCCGCTGATTCATTTTTTCGAAACCAGTTTCGGCCGCACTACTGAGCGTCACATTATCCTGGCGCGAGTGGTAGATAGTAACGGCACCGAAGGCTGGGGCGAGTGCACTGCGGGCGAAGGGCCCTTCTACTCTGAAGAGTGGACTGAGACAGCATGGGCAACTTTGAAGGATTTTCTCGCGCCGATGGTTGTCGGTTATGAAGTGGATCGGGCGGCGGCCAGCTACGATCTGATGAAGAGAGTGCGTGGACACCGGATGGCGAAAGCAGCGATTGAGACTGCGTGCTGGGATTTGGAAGCGAGAAAAGGGAATGTGCCTTTATGGAAGCATCTGGGCGGCGTGCATAATGAGATTTCATGCGGTGTATCGATAGGCATTCAGGACTCGCCCGAATTGCTGCTCCAGAAAATTGAAAAGGAATTAACCGCCAGTTATCAGCGGATCAAAATCAAAATCAAGCCCGGATGGGATCTTGAGATTGTACGCCGTGTGCGTCAACGTTTTCCCGAAATTCTTTTGATGGGCGATGCAAATTCCGCCTATTCCCTTGCGGATGGGCCGCTCTTCAAAGCTCTCGACGAATTCAACCTGATGATGATCGAGCAGCCCCTTGCGCATGACGATATGTTCGATCACGCCGAGTTGCAGAAGCAGATTAGGACGCCAATATGCCTTGATGAATCCATCCGCACTCCTGACGACGCGAAACACGCAATCGAACTTGGTGCTTGCCGTATTATTAATTTGAAACTCGGACGCGTTGGCGGTCACGCGCAAGCGAAACGCGTTGATAGTATTTGTCGTGAACATAAGATTCCCGTCTGGTGTGGCGGGATGTTGGAATCAGGCATTGGCCGGGCTCATAACATCGCCATGGCTACGCTGCCGGGATTCACGTTGCCGGGCGATGTTTCCGCGAGCGCCCGTTATTGGCAGGAAGACATCATCGAACCTCCTGTGACAGTCACTTCGCGCGGGACTATAACTGCGCCGGAGAGGCCCGGAATTGGATTTGAAGTCGACCGCAGACGAATCGATCAGTTAACGGTCCGACAGGCAGAAATCACATCCTAACGAAAAAATGCCGAATCAACTGACAAGGGAAAAGGCGGTCGCACTGCGCGACCATTTCATCGCTCGTCAGCACGAGTTACTCGCGTTGACATGTGCTCTGGTTGAAACTGAATCGCCCTCAGGCGACAAAGACGGCAGCAGGGCGGTCGTTTCTTTGCTGGCCAGTGCTGCCGGCAGCATTAGTTCCATCAAATCAGTTGAACGAATTACGAGTGATGAGTTTGGCGAACATCTGCGCATACGAGCCTTTGCTGAAAATGCTGACGCGCGGCCAATCGTAATTCTTGGTCATACGGACACGGTTCATGCGCGAGGTTCAGTTAAGGAACGGCCGTGGCGCACGGAAGGAAACAAAATTTTCGGCCCGGGCATTTTTGACATGAAAGCAAATTGCGCGCTGGCGCTCGAGACTTTGCGCGCGTGTGAAGCAACGGACACGGGGCCGAACGCTCCAGTCACAATTCTACTGACCTGCGATGAAGAAAGTGGCAGTCCCAGTGGTAGAGCTTTGGTCGAAGCTGAAGCCAAAGATGCGCGCGCGGTGCTGGTGCTGGAACCGCCGGCGAGCGGCGGCCGAGTCAAGACGGCGAGGAAGGGAACTGGAATGTTTACGATTGAAGTTCACGGTCGCGCTTCTCATGCCGGTCTTGAGCCCGAGAAAGGGGTGAGCGCCGTGCTTGAATTAGCGCGACAAACTATTCGTCTACACAATCTGAACGATCCGGCATCCGGAACCACCATTACTGTGACGGTCGTGCAAGGAGGCACTCACTCGAACGTTGTGCCCGCCAGTGCCCAAGCTCAAGTCGATATGCGCTTTACCTCAGCGGCCATTGGCAGGCAAGTCGAAAGCACCATCCTCGGGCTGAAGCCGTTCGATGAACGCGCGCAACTGATAGTTAGCGGCGGGATCAATCGCCCGCCGCTTGAGCGCAACGAAAAAGTTCAGAAGCTATATGAACACGCTCGTCAGATTGCCGGTCTGTGGGACTTCGATTTGGGAGAAGCCAGCGTCGGCGGAGCCTCTGATGGAAATTTCGTGGGCGCTTTAGGTGTGCCGGTGCTTGATGGATTAGGTATCTCCGGCGACGGCGCGCATGCGTCGCACGAGCACATTATCGTCGATGACATCCCGCTGCGCGCCTCGTTGCTGGCGGGGCTGATCGCTACCTTGTAGGGGCAGGGCTTGTCCCTGCCCGGATTCGATTATTGAAACGCGGGCGGGGAGGAGCCCCGCCCCTACAACATGAAAATCGCCACCTGGAACGTCAACTCGATCATCGCGCGCTTGCCTCACGTTACACGTTGGCTCAAGGCGGCTCAGCCCGACGTTCTTTGCATCCAGGAAACCAAGTGCGCTGACGATAAGTTTCCTCTGCTTGAGTTGAAGTCAGTCGGATATGATTGCGTCATTTTTGGCCAGCAGAGCTATAACGGTGTCGCGATTATTTCGCGCGTGGGATGCGCCAATGTGCAGCGCGGCTATCCCGAAGACGATGCGGCCAGCCACGCGCGGTTGCTGGCTGTCGATATCGCCGGCATTCGTGTCGTCAATGTTTACATTCCTAACGGTCAAATTGTGGGTTCGGAAAAATATCAATTCAAGCTTCAATGGATGAGTCGTTTGCGGGAGTTCTTTGACACTGGTTATGACTCGAGCGCGCCGGTATTGCTTTGCGGTGATTTCAACGTGGCGCCTGAAGAGCGGGACGTGCATGATCCGCGTCTGTGGCAAAACCGGATCCTCTTCAGCAAGCCCGAACGGGAAGCATTAGAACACGTCAAAGAATGGGGATTCACAGACACCTTTCGCCTGCACAATCAAGAGGGTGGCTATTACTCCTGGTGGGACTATCGTGCCGGCGCGTTTCGTCGCAACCTCGGCTTGCGCATTGATCACATCTGGGTAACGGCACCGCTCTTGGCTCGTAGCAAATCTACGTGGATTGATAAAGAACCGCGCGGCTGGGAGCGACCTTCGGATCACGCGCCGGTTGGAGCTGAGTTTGATTAGGACTGGCACCGAACTCTGGAGCGTCCAAGTGGGCAACCGAACACCCCACAAATTGCAGAAGAATAAAGGGCAGCGGCATCATTTCAAGCCCTGAATGATTGATAGCGACAACTTCCGTTGTGATTTGCTCTGCTTTGAGGTCTTCTTCAGCGTGTATAGAGATTGTTTCTAGACTCCCATTCTTGAGTTGCGCTTCGTATCGCTGCAGCGCTTGATCGGTGATCCAGCCCGCTTTCTTAAATATCGGTAGTCGCTCCAAGAGGTATTTGCTTTTTTCGGATGGAGAAAGAGTCTTCAAATATTCCACGGGTCCAATGGTGTATCCATGAGGAAACTGTTCGTAGCTCGGCAACAAATCCTCTAATTCCCCAGGCATATCCTCGTCGACACCCTGTAATGTTAACTCGCCTCCTGTTACACGACATTCGACCAATCCCGGCGGTGCTGAGGAAGCCAGCTTCACTTCAAACGTTCGCCCGGGTGTTACTTGGGGCTTGTAAGTTGAAAGAGGCGCAATGGAAATCCACTTGCCCTCCTTAAACTGTGGAATGACATTTGACATTTCGCCGAAATGAACCGCAGTCTCTAAACCACGTATGCCTGTGAAATTTGTGGACCGTCCATCAACTTCGATCGGTCTTGTATAGCTGGCGAAGTTCTGAAGGATAAGGTGTGAGATATGACTGCCGCTCGACGGCAAATTGTCGGCATCATAAGTGTACACGTATTTTCCATTCGCTGTTTTTGAGACCATCGCCTTTACGATAACGTCGATCGCGTCTCCACGCTGGTAGACGACCGTCTTTTCTTTGCCATCATACCCAGTCCACTTTAATAGGTATTTTCCGGCCTTAGCATCAAGAAGCTCAACGCGAGGTTTATGATCGTACGCGATCGGCTTCCCAGTTTTTGGATCATATCCGAGCTCGCGCGGCGCGTAATTGACCGGGCTCTTTAATTCCCATTGTTGCTTTTCCAGAGGTACACGTTGTGCCCTGCTTTGCGCTTGCTGTAGTGGAAAGAAGGAAAAGGTGATGAGTGGGAACGCGAGCGCAAGTACTGGTCGCAATCGTCTCATTTCAAGCCATGAATGATTGCGAAAACTTCCGTTGTAATCTGCTCTGCTTTGAGATCCTCTTCAGCTTCCGCAGAGACTGCTTCTAAATTCCCATTCTTGAGTTGCGCTTGATATTGCTGCAGCGCTTGATCCGTGATCCAGCCGGCCCTTTTAAATACTGGCAACTGATCTAGAAGGTATTTAATTTTTTCGGCCGCAGAAAGAGTCTTTAAGTAATCGACGGGGCCGATCGTGTAACCCCAAGGCCAGTCGTCATACCCCGGCAACATATCCTCTAGAACAGCCGGCATATCTTCATCTGCACCGCTTAGCTCTAATTGACCTCCCGTCACGCGACAACCAACCACGCCTGGCGGAGCGGTTGAGCCTATGGTAACGGTAATCTGCCTGCCTGGCGTGGTCTCACGCTCGAAATACGTCGCTCCAAAGTAAATCCAATTGCCTTCCTTAAATTGAGGTATGACACTCGACATCCGACCAATATACCCACCCCGAGGCATAACGGCATTTGCGTCCGAGCTAAAGTTCTGAATAGTAAAGCCGGAGAGGTAAGTTCCGCTCGACTGTAAATTTTGCAAATTGTAACTATAGGTATATCGACCGTCCGACGTTCGGGAGGCGTTAGCGGCAATAGTGACTTCGATTGCATCGGCACGCTGAAAGACTACGCGTTTTTCTTTGCCATCATATCCAATCCACTTGAACAAATATTTGCCCGCCTTGGCGTCGACCAGCTCAACGCGAGGCTTATGATCATACGCGATCGGCTTTCCAGTTTTCGGATCATATCCGACCTCACGAGGTGCGTAATTAACCGGGCTTTTGTATTCCCGCTGTTGCTTTTCCAGCGGCGTGCGCTGCACCTTGGTCTGTGCTTGTTGCACTCGCGAACAGGCTACCGTACTTATCAACAACCCCAGAAAGAACATTAGAACAACACGCTTGGTTTCCAACTGGTAATTCATGATTAGTAATAAACACACCGGCATATATCGTAGTCCCAATCACCACCAAGTTGCCAGCACTTGCTGAGCTGAGAATAAGTCGGATTACACGGTTGATATACACTCCAACTTAGATAATCGACGTTTCCTCCGCTGGCATCTACAACGATAGTCATCACATGCTGACCCGCGTCCAACGGGATGTTGTTGACGCTCACAATTTGGTAATTGTCAGACGATCCGGTGTTCGGGATGTAAACAGGGCCGGTTTTATTTACTCCATCCACTTCCACATGAAATATTGAACCGGTATATGCTGAGGCAACTCTAGCATTCAAAGTATATGTATCACTTGAGACGATGTTGACGGTGTATGCGGTCCATTGACCAGAGACCGACATCAGAGCGGTACTGCCGTCGCTTGCATCGTACGTTTCAATGTCAGAGGCGTCGTCGGTATTCGGATCTGCGGGTGGAGGCAGAAAATAGGCATTACCATAATCGCCGATGTCGTATTCTTCAGCCTGAATTTGTCCCGGCACTGTCGCTGGTGTACCATTATATGGACTGAGGATCTCCAGTTCCGCAGCTTGAGCACCAAACTCAAACCTAAGATGCCAATGACGTGGATTCGTTTCATGTCTAGTTC
>WNGE01031988.1_pt1 | contig 12217 bp, 11 predicted proteins | sample 5400651 | NCBI WGS metagenome assembly WNGE01 (sample SAMN13153370, study PRJNA577476) | soil metagenome | isolation source: 60 cm soil or saprolite under grassland replicate 2 | place: USA:California | collected 2016-06-15 | reverse complement strand
TCGATCTGGCTGGAACTTCCCAGATCAAGGAACACCTCGTTAATGCCAACCTGTTTTGGATGCCTCTGGAGAGTCTGGTTATTTTGACAGGGTTCCGATATACCCACGAGAACTTTGATGCCGATTCGGCTTTTCTTGCCGAAGAACCCGTGCGAAACACTCCGCCGTTTACGCCGACCAATCCGCGGAACGGATTTCATTTCGGCCCTCCAATACCGGCGAATGGCGCAAGGATGGCAGATTACGACCGCTTCGCTCAGAGACTCGAGTTACGTTTCACCGGTATCAAGGATTGGCTTTTTTATGCTGAAGGCGAGTGGGAAGAGGAGTATGGCCAAGTCAATGAGTTTCAGACAATAGACGAAGCAGAAGAACCTTTGGATAAAAATACCAATTCACTCGGGCAAAAATACACGATCGGTTTCAATTGGTATCCGATGATGAGACTGAATCTGTCGGGGCAGTACTATTACAGAATTGCGTCTTATAATGAAGATATCATAACCGGAGTGTTTCCGAGACTGATTAATCAGGACTGGAATATCGATGACTTCAATTTTCGAATCACATTCCGCCCGAAGCTTCCAGCTTGTATGGGCACGCTTGCTCTGGTTACTCGCTACGATTTCGTCCACACGACAATCGATAGCCAATGGTTTCATGAGGGCGAAGTATTGGCCGAAGAGCAGACTGGCGTAATTAAAAAGCATGTGATCAGCGAATCGCTGACGTGGAACCCGCTGGCCCGCTTTTTTCTGCAGGCAAACTTTTCCTACGTTCTCAATCAAACGGACACGCCCGCGAACAACATCGAATTGGTTCCTGATCACGGCGCGACTGTTGTGAATTTTAGGAACGATTACTGGACGGTTACCAGCGGGTTTGGCTATATCATCGATGACAAAACTGAATTTCTCGCTGATTACTCGTTCTATTGCGCAAATGATCACTTTAAGAATGCTGCCGTTGCGATGATCTATGGCTTGGGTGCAACAGAGCACACTGCCTCAGCGACTCTCACACGCCAGCTAACCAAGCAAATGCGGCTGCTGCTGAGATACGGCTATTACAATTACCGCGACGTGACCTCGGGCGGTCACAACAATTACATGGCGCATTCGCTTTATTCTGGTCTCCAAGTTCGATTCTAATCTTGTCAGTAGTACAGAAAGGCAAACATGAAGACGACCATCATACTTATGATCAGCGTTCTGATCGCCGTGCCGCTGTCGGTGCGCGCGGCGGACGCAAAAGCAAACTGGGCTAATAACTGCGCGCAATGTCACGGCCCTAGCGGCAAGGGGGATACCAAAATGGGGAAAATGGTAGGTGCCATGGATCTAACCGATCCGAAAAAGCAAGCGTCCTTCACTGACGCAAAAGCTACCGATGCAATCAAAAACGGTGTTAAGCAGAACGGCAAAACGACAATGAAGGCCTTCGCTGGTAAACTTACCGACGACGAGATCAAAGCACTCGTCGCCTACGTGCGCACGCTAAAAAAATAATCCGATTCGAGCTGTTCACGCGTACCAGTGACGTGATGGTTCGGTTCCTTGCAGAGGGCACGTGGCAAATTGACCTCTGCAAATGAAATTCGCCGTTAATCGGCCGCTTTATTTAAGCTTCTGATGTAGGCGACGAGCGCCTTCAGGTCTTCGTCGCTGATATCTACTGGTTTCATCTCCCCTTCGATCATCTTTGCCGTCGGATGTCGCAGAAGATTCGATAATTCCTCGGGTGATTTCTGTGCAATTGCGCCGGCGAGTTTTGGTCCGGCCGCGGTGCCAACGCCGTTTTCGCCGTGGCATGCGTCGCACGATTCGCTGTCGTAAACTTTTTTTCCCGCCGCCACGAGCGGGTCGACGACTGTGGCAACAGGCGCAGATAGCGAGGTGGCCGCCCCTTCTGGTTCGAATGGTTGGCGCATAAATTGTTCAACCTCGTCGCGCTGTTTCGCGACCTGCGTAGCAATACTCGGGTCGCGGCGATCATCGCGAACGCTCATGAACCCCATGACGACGAACGCGCCGAGAATGAGAACAAAAACGCCTACCGCGATTGGCCGGCGCCACGGTCGCCGCTCCAGGCGGCGATCAATGAACGGAACAAGAACCAGTAACGCCGCGGTGATTGCCGGAATGACAACGATCCCGATAATGGTGTAAGGTCCGCGCCAGTACTTGAGCCACTGAAAAATGGGCAAGTAATACCACTCCGGCCGCGGGATGTATTGTGTGTCTGCCGGGTTAGCTCTCGGCCCTAGTTCGGTTGGCGCAAAATGCGCGAGTGATCCGAGAATCAAGATCATCACCAGCGCCACGACCGTGTCCATTACGACCTGGCGAGGGTAAAACCGCTGAGTCGGGAGTTTTGGATTGATCGGGTCTGCCGTCGTTGGTCCCGCCGCGCCAGCTTTTCGAAAAAGATAAACATGCGTCGCAATAAACGCGATCAGCACCGCGGGAAGGATGAAGACATGCGCGACAAAAAATCGCGACACGGTCAGCGTGCCCATCTCGTCGCCACCGCGCATGAAGCGTTTCAACCATGTCCCTATGAAAGGAACGTCCGACGCCATGTTCGTCCCAACAGTCGTAGCGAAGTAAGCCTTTTGGTCCCACGGCAACAGATATCCCGTAAACGCCATCGCCAGCATTAAGCCGAGCAGGATGCATCCGGAAATCCAGAGGAGTTCTCGGCGACCTTTGTACGCGCCATAAACATAAGTTTGTGTGAGATGAAGGAGCACCACGATGACGACCGCACTCGAACCGTAGGCATGAAGGCTCCGCAGAAACGAGCCGCCCGTTACTTCTTTCACGATGTAGGCAACAGTCGTGTGCGCGCTGGTGGCCGATGGCACGTAATACAACGCAAGGACAACCCCGGTGATGGTTTGGGAAATGAAAAGGAACAACAAAACCGAGCCGAACACGTAAGCCCAGCGCGCGCCGCCGGGAATTGGTTCGTCCAACGCCTCGTGCAGAATTGAGCCGATGCCGACGCGAACGTCCAACCACTTATACAATTGATGTCGAAAGGTGGCGCGCTGCGGCTGCTCAGTGCGTTCCGGCTCGGTCCCGTTTGGCATTGTCGATGTTACGAGAGCGCTTCTTTGGTCGGGATCAGCTGACGGAAATACTGGTAACGAACCTTCAGCATTCCGTCCTCGACTTTGCTGTCGAGATCATCCATTGAGCGCGGCGCGGGGCCAGAGATTTTGGCGCCGTCCATTGCAAAGACTGCCACATGACACGGACAGATGAACTCCTGCTTTGCTTCGTTCCACGGAATCGAACATCCAAGATGTGGGCAAATCGGTGACAGAATCCGCACGGTCCCATTCTTCGGCGGCAGCACGTAAATTGCTTTCTCAGAAATAATTTTTCTCCACGCATCGCGCTGCTCGACTTTGATCAACCGTTTGGCCGGGACAGTAAGGGACGCGAATTCATCGATTTTCCCCACGTCCGACCAACGGATTTCAGTCGTCTTCGCAAGCAGGGGGTGCAGAGCGAAACGAATGAGCGGCACTGAAAGAGCCGCGCCCATCACTACCGTCCCAAAGCCAAGCAGCACGCCGAGAAAAGAGCGCCGCGTCACGGAGTCTTTCTCTCGCGAACTTGCAAATGCTTGGGCGGTCTCACTCATTGGAACGACCAGTCGCTATCAAAAATAAAGATGCATGGCAATTCACTCGAAAATATTTTCCGTAAAAATGCGTAGTCCGCGCCGGCGACTTGGAATTAGGGGACAGTGCGCAGTAATCTCCTTCGTAACCAACAAGAACGACCGATGGATCTGACGACCAATTATCTCGGACTCTCGCTCCGTTCTCCTCTGGTGCCATCCGCTTCGCCGCTCTCGGAGAAGATCGACAATGTCCGTGCGATGGAACAAGCGGGCGCTGCCGCAGTGGTTTTTCATTCGCTGTTCGAAGAGCAAATCGAAGCCGTCACACCGGAGTTCCGCGTCGACCCCGCGATGTATCTCGAGCACATCGCACAAGCCAAGCGCAACGTCGGTATCCCGGTCATAGCGAGCCTCAATTGCACAACGCTCGGAAGTTGGATCAGCTACGCGCGACGAATCACCGAACACGCGATCCGAAGTCACCGGCAGTACGATCGAAGACATTTATATCGACACCGTCCGCAGTGTTCGAGCTGCGACCAAGATCCCGCTCGCGGTCAAACTCAGTCCGTACTTCAGCAGTTTCGCAAACATGGCGGCCAGCTTGGACACGCTCGATGTGGATGGCCTCGTGTTGTTTAATCGATTCTATCAGCCCGACATCGATTTGGAGAAAATGGAGGTTACACCGAATTTCACACTTAGCGTACCCGCTGATATGCGCTTGGCGTTGCATTGGATTGGAATTCTTCATGGAAAAATCCGGGCCAATCTCGCAGCGACCACTGGTATTTATCAGGCGCATGATGTGGTCAAGCTGGTGATGGCGGGTGCCGATGTCACCATGTTGTGCAGTGCGCTGATGCGTCATGGCATCACACACATCCAGCGAATGGAAATGGATCTGAACGTTTGGCTGGAGCAGCATCAGCACAACTCACTGCGCGAGCTCAGGGGCGTCATGAGTCAGCAGAATTGTCCGGACCCCACCGCATTTGAGAGGGCGCAATACGTTCGCGGCCTTTCCAGTTACACTTCGTTGTTTCCGATGCGGCGCTGAGCTATCTCGCTGCTGATTTCAGAGCGGCAAACCTTCGTTTGTTTCGGCGATAATCTGATCAACCACCGCTTTCATGTCCTGAGTGCGTTCCCACACGATCAGTTGCCGGTCGGCGCCAGTGCCTTCGCGCATGATTCGTTCGATGTGCGCAATTTCTGCCTGATTGCCGAGCTCCTCGGTTTCAGTAGAAACAAATTCGAGCATTTCGTGCAAGAGATCGCGCTCGTCGATCTCGCAGCGTCGACCGAAATCAATTAATTTGCCGTCTAACCCGTACCGCGACGCGCGCCAGCGATTTTCATCAAGCAAACGTCTTGGATAGCTGCGAAAAGTCACATTATCGCGGCGCAGTTTTTGCAGCTTGGCGACGATTGCCTGCATCAGCGCTGCCAGCGCAATAGTATCGTCCACGCGTGTCTGAGCGTCGCAAATGCGAAACTCGATCGTATTGAAAAACGGATGCAACCGGACGTCCCACCAAATCTTCTTCGCGTTATCGATGCACTTGGTTGAGATGAGCAGGTTCAAGAAATCTTGATACTCGCTGAGGCTTTCGAACGCCTCGGGAATGCCGGTGCGCGGAAAGCGCTCGAAGATCATGTGGCGATATGCTTTCAGGCCGGTGTTTTCACCCAGCCAGAATGGCGAGTTAACCGAAAGTGCGTAGAGGTGCGGGAGGAAATAGCGCGCCTGGTTCATAATGTCGATCCCCTTCTCACGATCGGGAATTGTTACGTGCACGTGCAAGCCAAAGATGAGACTCGCACGTGCAACCTGCTGCATGTCTTGGACAATCGTTGCGTAGCGCTCGTGCACAGTAATGAGCTGGTCCATCCAGTGCGAAAACGGGTGTGTACCCGCGGAGGCGATTTTCAGCCCGTGCTGCCCAGCCAGTTTCGCCAGCTCGGTCCTAAGACCGACGACCTGCTTCCTGGCAACACGCGCATCGCTGCAGACCTCAGTAGCCAATTCCACCATGGATTGATGCAACTCGGGTTTGACGCGTTCCTTCAAGATCAATTTGCCGCCTTCGAGAATCTCGTGGATATGCGATCGCAGCTCACGTGTGTCCGGATCAACGATCTGCAATTCTTCTTCGATGCCTAGTGTGAAAACGTGATCACGGGTGCTCATCTCGGTGAATGTAACTGTTTTAGATGGCAGACACTCCCTTATTTGGCGGGCACGAGGAAACGGGGCGATGAATTTGGCAGCGGTGAAGCACTTGAAAAGATCAACGCCAAAGGGCACGATTTCATTCATATCGACGGGCCGTATGCAGAATTTTCCTGCGTCGATTGCCATACCGGCGGACCTCAGAAATAATTTTTGCTTGTGAAGACTGGCGCGGTTAATTCGCCTCTCCCTTTTCGCAAAGGGGAGAGAATGAAGGTGAGGGGATTTTTCGAGTCGGCGCGATTTTGCAGCCTGCTCGTAATTTGTCCTGCTTTATTCGCGGTTGTGCTCACGGGTTGCGAAAAGAACTCGGAGATCAAGGTGTATCGCGTCTCCAAGGCGCCGCTGGAAGAATCGGCGTCTCAGCAGCAAGACGCGCTGCCGACCAACACAGCCGCGCCGCGCATGCCCGGCGGCCTCTCGCCGGCCGCCGAGACGGCGATAGTAACGCCGCCGAATTGGGAACCACAACCGCTCTCGCAAATGCGACAGGCGAGTTTTCTTGTCAAAGGCGATAACGGTGCGGTCGCAGATATTTCATTTGTAAGTCTTGGCACTGGCGCCGGAAGTGTTCTCGATAACGCGAACCGCTGGCTTGATCAGCTTGGTCAACCGCCGATCACCGAAGAGAAGCTTGGCGAGACTGCACAGCGACTGCGCACTTCTTTGGGCGACGCCATCGTTGTTGACCTTGCAGGACTCCCGAAAAATGCCGACCCAGCGAGAGATGGTAGAATCGTTGCTGCAATGCTGAGCACCGCTGATTCGACGCTGTTTTTCAAAATGCGTGGCAACGCAGATCTGACTGAGGCGCAGAAAGGCGATTTCATCAAATGGGTGGTGGCGGTTTGCAATGCCCAGACCGAAACCAGATCGCCCCAAATGGCAGCGATGCCCACGGAGGAGGCAGCCGCGACGCGGATCAAATGGGAGACGCCGGAAGGGTGGACAGAAGTTCCGCCGTCTTCGATGCGTTACGCCAGCTTCAGCGCGTCTGCCGAAAACGGCGATAAGATCGACATTTCCGTCGTTACTTTCGCTGGCGAAGGCGGAAGCGACCCCGACAATGTCAATCGCTGGCGGGGACAAATTGGCCTGCCGCCGCTTGATGCAAACTCCGTCGCTTCGCAGATCACTGCAGTGAAAACGGCGGACGCAACTTTCTCAACCACCGACATTGTCGGCGCGAAGGCCCGGACAATCGCGGCGTGGACACATCACGACGGCCGCGTTTGGTTCTTCAAAGCAACAGGGCCAAGCGCGGCAGTTGAAAAGGAAAAACCGAAGTTCGTAAAGTTTGTCGAATCAGTTCGATTCTGAAAAACCATGCTGCGCAAAATTGTTGATCTCGTAACGTCGTTGAAGCTGACGATTGTTTGTCTCGCGGCGGGAATGGCGCTGATTTTTGTCGGCACGATCGCGCAGGTGCATCTCGGGATTCACGAGGCGCAGCAGCGTTATTTCCAGAGCATGTTCGTGTGGTGGCCGCCGGAAGGACGAGGCTTTAAAATTCCCATTTTCCCCGGAGGCCATTTGATTGGCGCGGTGCTGCTGATCAATCTCATCGCCGCGCACGCGAAACGTTTCCGGTTGACCTGGCGCAAGCTCGGCATCCATCTAACTCATGCCGGGTTGATCATCATGCTCGCCGGTGGCCTCTTCACCGATCTCTTCGCAGTGGAGAGCCACATGCGGCTGGCGAATGGCGACACGAGAAATTACTCCGAATCAAAATTCGCGTCTCAAGATGTTGAGCCAGGCGGGAGAAGGCGCGCGACCGATCGCCAATCAGGGGCCGGGCGCAATGATTGCCGTACAGCCGGCGCCGCGCGCGATCGCTCCCGATGAGCGCGACGTTCCGAGCGCTGCAATCGAAATTCTGCCGAAGGACGGCGGTTCGTTAGGCACGTGGCTCGTTTCGGATGCGTTTGGCGCGCCGCAGACATTTGCCTGCGGCGGCCGCACCTGGATGATCACACTGCGCCCGTCGCGGTATTACAAACCTTACAGTGTCACGTTGCAGAAGTTCACGCATGAGAAATACGCCGGCACGGAAATCCCGAAGAATTTCTCAAGCAAAGTCACATTGATTGATCCGGAACGCTCCGTGAACCGCGACGTTTTGATTTACATGAATCATCCACTCCGTTATCGCGGCGAAACGTTTTATCAGGCAGGGTTTCAACCAGACGATTCCGCGACAATTTTGCAGGTCGTGCATAACCCGAGTTTCATTGCGCCTTACGTGGCGTGCGTGATTGTCGCCGCCGGTCTGCTGGTGCAATTTGGTTTTCATCTCGTCGGATTTTCGCGACAACGAAGGAACGCAATCGCATGAAACGGTCTTTGCCCTGGATTATTTTGGCGATCGCTGCTGGCTCGATCGCCCTCAACTGGCTGCCGCCCAAAACTGCGAAGGACGATTTCGATCTTACAACGTTCGGAAAAATTCCAGTGCTCGTGGGCGGTCGCGTTAAACCGCTGGACACCGTCGCGCGGAATTCGCTTTTGATCATTCACGGCAAACAGGAACTGCGCCTCGAAGGTGGAAGGCGACTAAGCGCGATGCAGTGGCTCACGGATGTTCTGTTCAACGCTCCCGTCGCCGATCGATATCCGTTATTTATCGTGCAAAACGCCGATGTGCTCGGCTTGTTCGGGTGGGAACAAAGCGACCGCAAATATTTTAGTTTCGCTGAGTTTACGCCGTTCCTCCGACAGATTGATGAACAGGCCGCCCAATCGGACAAACACGAAGCGGTCCAGCGTTCGGCTTACCAGAGCGCGATCCTGAATCTGCGCAATGGGCTCTCGCTGTATCAACGCCTCAAGAACAGCATTCAGCCCGAGGGGGCACAAAATTTCGCGGGAGAACTGCACGCGTTTGAAAGCAGCGTCCCCGACGCGGCGAGGGCAGCGCGCGAGCGCGAGATGGGCGAAAATTTCGATCAAGCGAAGTTGAACGAGGTGGCCGAACTGGTTCGGCGCTACGTAAGATTATCGGGGATGGCATACATGCTGGCAGTACCGCCGGTTAACCCGCCGGGATCATCCACCTTCGCTAAAGCTACGGCGGACAGGTCGATCCCGGCTACAGCGAACGGCGACTGGCGCTCCGTTGGGGAAAGCTTGCTGCATTCCGTCGCCGCCGGGGAAATTTATCCAGTCGTTACCGAATACGCCATTATCGGCGATGCCTACCGCGCGGGCGACCGGTCGCTCTTCAATCAACATGTGGATCTCATGGCGAATTGGTTCGCCAAAGAAGAGCCGGACGCCGCCAGGCGCACATCGTTCGAATTTTTGTTCAACCGTCTTGAGCCGTTCAGTCAAAGCATGGCGTTGTATGTGCTGGCATTCCTGCTGGCGTGCGCGTCATGGCTTGGCGGGAGTGCGTTGCTGAGACGTTCGGCATTTTATTTATTGTTGCTCGCGCTTGCGATTCACACGTTCGGTCTCGTTTCACGGATGTGCCTGCAGGAGCGTCCGCCGGTCACTAATCTTTACTCGTCCGCAATTTTCATCGGCTGGGGCGCGGTGATCGTCTCACTCATACTCGAACGGATTTTCAAGGACGGAATCGGCGCGGCGTGCGCCGGTGCGATCGGCTTTGTCACGTTAATTATCGCGCATCATCTGGCAGGCAGCGGGGATACGCTGGAGATGTTGCAGGCGGTGCTCGACACTAACATTTGGCTCGCGACACATGTGGTCGCGATCACCACCGGTTACTCAGCGATGTTTCTCGCTGGCATGCTCGCCATAATCTACGTCGTGCGCGGCGTGTTTACGCGGTCGCTGAAAAAGCCAACGGCCGATTCACTGGCGCGCATGACTTACGGTGTGGTTTGTTTTGCCACCCTTTTGAGTTTTGTCGGAACAGTCCTCGGTGGTATCTGGGCCGATCAATCGTGGGGACGATTCTGGGGGTGGGACCCGAAGGAAAATGGCGCAGTGCTGATCGTGCTTTGGTGCGCAATCATTTTGCACGCGCGCTGGGGCGGATTCATCCGGCAACGCGGGCTGATGATCATGGCTATCTTCGGCAATGTCGTCACCAGCTTCTCGTGGTTCGGCGTGAACATGCTCGGGGTCGGCCTGCATTCATACGGCTTCATGCAAAAGGCATTCCCCTGGCTCGTCGGCTTCATGGTCAGTCAATTTGCGTTGATGTGCGTGGCAGCAATGCCGCTTGAGCGGTGGCGAAGCTTTCGAACAGCGAGTACTTCTTCTCCTCGTGAACAGCCGCAAATTTCATCCGCGATACCCGCTGGCCAGACCCCAGGCCAGTGACTGCGACCGCAGTCCGATCTTTAGCCACCTTTTGCGGCCTGTTCTAATGCGGCGATGTCAATCTTGTCCATTTTCATTATCGCTTTCATGACGCGGTTCGCCTTCTCGACATCGCGATCTGCCAACATATCGCCGAGAAAGCTTAACCGCCTCCTCTCTGAACCCTCAACACTCAACTCCGTAAAAGGGGCGTGGCTCGTACGGCGCTTTACGCTCTCAACCATCCTGCGCTTGCTATTGGCGTCCGACGCACGAAATTTACGCCCCGAATAGCAAAAACCGATTCGGCGTAATGAACAAAATTGATTTCGCAGTCGGCATTGGCGGTGAGAACGGCCAGGGGATCGCTTCCACTGGGAATATTCTCGCGCTTATCTTTGCGCGGCGAGGACTGCATCTCAACGCCTACAACGCTTATCAGTCGATCATCCGCGGCGGCCATACTTTCCTGACAATTCGCGCGAGTGACGGGCCGGTCCGCAACATGGGTGACAAGATCGACGTCTTCATCCCGCTCAATCAAGACACGATGGATCGGCACCTGTATCTTTTGAAGAGCGGCGCGTGCGCGATTTACGACAAAGATAAGGTCACGCCCGGAAAGGCGGCCGACGGCGTCCAACTCTGCGCGATGCCGATGAAGGAGTTGACCAAGGGCAACAAGCTGGCGGTCAACACTGCCGCGCTCGGCGCGACGCTCCAATTGCTGGGGATCGAATCGGAACCGCTTGAGACAGTCATCGCGCGCCAATTCAAAAAGAAAGGCGACGCAATCATCGCTGAAAACCTGGCGATCGCTCGCGCAGGCTACGATTACGCGGCCCAAAATTTTACCGCCTTTTCCTGGAAAGCGCCGCGAGGAGCCAAACCGCTCGGAATAATTACCGGCAACCAAGCCAGCGCCATGGGCGGCGCAGCGGCAGGCGTGAAGTTTTACGCTGCGTATCCGATGAGCCCGTCCACCGGCGTGTTAATGTGGATGGCGGCGCACGCGCGTGATCTCGGCATCATGGTCCGGCAAGTCGAAGACGAGATCGGCGTGATGAACATGGTGATTGGCGCAGCTCACACCGGTTGCCGCGCCATGTGCGCAACCAGCGGTGGCGGGTTTGCGCTGATGACTGAAGCCGTTGGGATGGCGGGAATGATTGAAACGCCGATAGTTTGCATTGATGTGCAACGCGCGGGACCGGCGACAGGCGTGCCAACCAAGACCGAGCAAGGCGATCTCTGGCAGGTGCTCGGCGCTGGCCAGGGCGATTATCCGCGCATTGTGGTCGCGCCGACGAATCAGCTCGATTTATTTCACACGATTCCGGAGTTGTTCAATCTCTGCGACAAATACCAATGTCCCGGTCTGGTCCTGTCCGATCTGCTGATCTCCGAAGGAACCACGAGCATCGATCCGGATGATCTCGACTTCCAAGTGAAGATCGACCGCGGCGAATTGATTCTGTCTAACGGCAACGGAAACGGCGCGAATCCCGCCAGCGGCTACAATGACAACACGTATCTGCGTTACAAGAACACGCCGAGTGGAATTTCTCCGCGCGCGGTGCCAGGCGTGCCCGGTCACATTTTTACCGCTGCGACCGACGAACACGATGAAGACGGCACGCTCATCAGTGATGAATTTACGAATCCGCAAAAGCGGCGGATGATGGTGGAGAAACGCGCCCGCAAAATGCAGGGCGCGATCAACGACATCACGCCGCCGAAACTCGTTGGTCCGGAGCAGGCCGATGTCACGCTGGTGGGTTGGGGCTCGACCGCGGGCGTAATCCGGGAGGCGGTGGAAAAACTGGCAGGCGAAGAAGGCATCGTAGCCAATCAGCTCGCCATTAAATGGATTGTGCCGCTGCATGCGGCGGAAATCGGGAAAATTCTCGGGCGCAGTAAGAATGTGATTGTAATTGAGAACAATCAGAGTGGCCAGTTCGCTCGTTATCTCCGAAGCGAAACCGGTTTCGCCGCGCACGGTCACATCCGCAAGTACGACGGCGAGCCGTTTATGCCGCACCACATTGTCGAAGCAGTAAAAGCGCAACTGGC
>WNGE01007154.1_pt1 | contig 12217 bp, 8 predicted proteins | sample 5400651 | NCBI WGS metagenome assembly WNGE01 (sample SAMN13153370, study PRJNA577476) | soil metagenome | isolation source: 60 cm soil or saprolite under grassland replicate 2 | place: USA:California | collected 2016-06-15 | reverse complement strand
GAGTGCTATCGAAGCATATCTTCGCGCCCAGCTTCATGAGCTCTATTTTCTGTTGCAGACAGATGGGGCAGCAACGGCTGCGCCCATCAGCCAGGAGATTCTTGCGGTTTGAGGATACTAACTGGTAGAAACAATCTTGGCCTCATTCTTTGCCCGGTAGAGCACTATCAAACTAATCCCGCAAATAATCATTGCCCCACCGATTAGCGTACGCCAGTGCAACTTTTCTCTAAGCACCAGCATGCCCAGGGTAACTGCAATCACCGGCGTCACCAGCGCAATTAACATTGTCTTGGTCACGTCCATTTTGCGCATGAGCCAGTAATACAACAGAAAGGCGATCACCGAACCTACGATCGCCAGATAAAAGAGCGCGAGCAGGGCCATAGGTGTCCAGCGAAAGTTAAGAGGATTTCCTTCCAGAGGGATTCCGACCACGAAGAGTGGAATCAATCCGAAAAACATCTGGCCGGCTGATAGTATTGCGGGATGGAGGCCCTTCCCGCGGGCCTTCACCAATACATTGGAATAAGCGACGAACACCGAGCTGAGCACCAGTGCCGCACTTCCCGCTAATGCTCTCGGCCCAGCCACACTGAGCTGGTTCGAAAAGATTACGCCGACTCCGGCAATGCCCATCACTACACCGAAGATCTTCGCCGGTGTCATCTGTTCAGCCGGCAGATAGAAGTGGGCAATGATGAGGCCAAATGCTGGAATCGTAGCTTGCAGAAGCGCCGCCAGACCGGAAGAAATGTATTGTTCTCCCCAAAACAATAAACCGTAATTCAGACTAAACGCGAGGATTCCGGTAATTGCGAGAAGCAACCAGTCGGAGCGGCGGCGTGGTAAAGGAAAGCGGCGGACCGCAATGATCCCGAACAAAATCGCCGAGGCAATAAGAAACCTGATGCCTGCGAAGGTGAGGGGTGGCAAGTCTTCCAGGCCAAGTTTGATGAAGAGCCAGGTCGAGCCCCAGATGCAGCAAAGCAGAAGCCAGACGAGGCGTGATTTCATCGCGCGGTTAACTCCGAAGGAGTGCCAAAGACACTCCAAGTCCCAAGTCACCTCCAGGTCCGGAAGGGGACCCTGTCCCCGCCGACCTTCGTAACCACTCACCTGCAAAGAAGCCTGGTCTCGTACCTGGGCGGGGACAGGGTCCCCTTCCTGACCCCGAAATGTAAGCCGCTTCATGCATCCCTGGAAACCACACCTTCCTCAGACTTCGAGCTTCGAATCACGAGCGCTAAAACACAGACTGAGGCGAGCAGGGTTATAGCGGTAACAAACATTAAAACGCGCGGGCCAATCGACTGAAAAAACTGTCCAATGATCAAAGGAACAGTCATCGCGCCGGCGCTCGATGTGAGAACAAACCAGCCCGTAACCTGGCCCGTCATGCTCATTCGCCGCCCGGCAAATGAAAGCGTAGTGGGGAAGATCGAGGCCATCGAGAGGCCGAGGCCCGCGGTCCCCAGCATGACGACAGCGAATGAGCGCGGGATCAAGAGCATCAACCCTACACTGAAAAGACATCCTGCAAGACTGCCTGTCAGGATCGATAGCGGTCTAAGACGAGCCGCCAATGGTATTGTCGCTATTCGTCCAAAAGTCAGAGCGCCCCAGAACAATGACGTCAGATATGCCGCCGTGGTCGCCCCGCTGAGCTTGAGTTCTAATGTATAGGTGAATATCCAGCCGGCGAAACTCGCCTCCGCTCCGACGTAGAAAAAGAGAAAGAACGCGATCAAAAGTACCAGTCGCGCATTCGTAACTGACGAGTCCTCCTGTTTTTCTGCGGCGGCAGAAACCGGACTCGGCAGTCGCAGCGTGTAAGCGGCAACCGGCAAAAGTAGCAGGGCCACGACGAAATAACTATAAGTAGTCGGGTAGTTGAATGATGCGGTTTGCGCCACCACAACTGGAGCGATGAGTGCGCCTACACCAAAGAACGAATGCATTGCGTTCATGAACGGCGCAACTCGCACTCCGTGTACCCATCCCACCAGCGTATTAGCACCCACATCAAGGACAGCCTCAGCGGCGCCTAGAATGAGCATCACGGCAAGCAGGAGTGAGAGTTGAGGCTCCAGCGGCACTAGCGCCATCAGGATAGACATCGCCACGAGCATCGCGGCCAACAGAGGGTTGCCAGGTTTGCTATCAAACAGCTTTCCCGCTCGCACTGCGCCAAGCGCAAACCCGATTGAGCGAGCCGTGAAAAGATAACTGATCGCGCTCAAGCCAACGTGCGTTTGTTCCGCTAAACCAGGAAGAGTCGGACCGAGCGAACCAACTGTGAGACCAAGCGAGATGAACGCAGCAAAGTAAGCGGCAGTCAGCGGGAAGGTCCCTGCCTGGCCGCATTTCAAGCGAACAGATACCACTGTTGAACTCATGAAGTTCACTGCTTGCTCAGCTTTGCCTACTTGCGTGGCGTTCGTGGGAAAGCGAATCACCAAGAGTCCAGATGATAGTTGAAGTAGCCTGCATGCTGATTTCGCTTTTCATGTAGCTCCATTTCGATAATTATTGCTTGCTCCATTCTAGCGCCTCGAGAATTCACGCCAACAGCTCTTTCTGTTTTGTCTCCACTAAAGATGGGTTACTAGCCTTGAAGTTGCAGCGGAAGATACACCGCTTGTTGTTATGGTGATGCAGTTTGGCGCAAGCTACTGCGCTGTTCGTTTTCACTCGCGTGTAGAGTTCTGCCGCCAGCAGCATTCCGAGTGGCGGGGCTATGAAATAGATCCACAATGCAGTCCAGAAGTGAGCGACTGCTGCGGAGCCGAATGTGCGAGCCGGGTTCATGCTCATGCCGGAAATTGGCGATTCAATTGTGATGTAGATCGCTATCAGTGCGCCGGCAAACAATCCTGTCCAACGTGCAAGATGCCTTGTGTTTGACACTGTCAGGATCACCAACATGAGAATAAAAGAGATCACAACTTCGGCGACAAATGCGGGCACCGGTCCGCTCGGCCCGGGAACTGTGGTGCTGTAGTTAACTGACGAATGCGCAACCAGGCTGCCCAGAGTCAAAGCTGCAACGACCACGCCACCAACCCCGCCGATGAATTGAAACAGTGTGTAGAAGGCCGCGTCCCAGGGCTCGATTTTGCCGAGCCGGAAGTAGGTCAACGTCACGGCGGGATTGATGTGCGCCCCCGATCTCTTGCCAAAGGGCGAGAAGATGATTGCGATTGCTGTTGCAGCCATCGCGATTCCCATGAGAGTTCTTCTGACGGGGTCACTGGCAACGCTCCGGGTAATAGGCGATGAAGGATGAAAAAGGATCACGCCAAAAAAACAGGCCGAAACCATGAAGATGCCGAGGCCTGCCGCCTCCATCACGTACTCGGGCCAATGAGCTCTTAGTGCCTTAGTCATGCTCGCGCTCCATCCGTTGTCTTTTGGCGACTCGCTGAATACCCACCAATCTGAAGTCATCATTTTCGACATCAGATACTGGGGCGTAACCGTTGGATTTCCTGGATACATCGTCCTCGTAGTCCTTCACTTTATCCTGGCAACTTTCTATCTGCTAAGGAATTCAGGTTATCCAAAAAAGGGATCGGTTAGACCAGCGCTCAGCAGACAAAAGTTGACCGTTATGCGGGAACGGCTACCTCTGCTTTCCCGTTTGTTTAATCTAGTGCTTCCCTTCAACCGGCGAACTCGAAGTCTTTTCTTGATCAGTAATCTACGCCGCATGGTCTTTACCCCCTTTCAATCCTTTGCTCAGAGACTCATTGATTTAGTCGTGAGCGACTTGCGATCCTTACATCTACCGTTGAACGACACATATCATTTGACCAGCTTTTTAATGTGAGGATCGATGTGGTCTGTTGTTGAAAGGGAACAGTAAAGGATCTCGATACGGCGTGCATGAAACGGATCAGGCGGAAAGGGTTTGCTCTAATACTCACTACCTGACAGGTTCGCGCAACACTGACGCCGCCGCGAGGGCCGCGAGGTGAGCCGCTTCCGGGTGCGCCTTTTTTAAGCCGGAAATTTGCAGAAGGGCCTCACCGGTCCGTGACAGTATGCGAAAAAGATCTCCTTCTTCGGCGCGCGTTTCGCGCACTAGTACGCTCCAGGCGGCGCCCTTGGCCCATAGCGCGGCAGCTCCGGCGGCAGAAAAGTTCAATTCGGGGGCCGGCTCAACACCCTGCTTCCATTCCTCCGACGACACGCGAAAGCCTATATCTTCAAACTGCGTAAGACTGCTCACGAGTGTGTCCTCCAGTTCAATTTCGCCATAGTCGCGATCTTCGTCTGCAGTCAGCGCAGCGACGATCGCCGACATGCGAGTAACATCGAGCGATTTGAAAACTCCACTCTCCAGTGCTTCACCGATAATTAGCGGTCGATCGATGTGCAAATCGGCCAACCAGCGCCCACGTTCAGTGACTTTCTCGGCTTCGAAATCGAGATAACCGAACGTAGAGAGTACTCTGGCTCGCCGTTCGAATGGTTGCCAGACCTCCTCTCGTAGGATTTCACTACGCTGAATAGCTTGCTGAATTGCTTCGGCATCGTCGATTGAGGCCCACAACGCTTCAGCGCACCTTACCTTCTCGCTACCGCCTGAGGTCATTGCCTCAATCATGTTGTCAATCATGTTCAACGCATCGGACTCTTCGTCGCGTACATCGCGTAAACGAGGCTCCACGACGACGAGCTCTTTGCCTCGAGCGTGTATTTCGTCAAATGCGGCTTCGATAGTTTCCTCCCGCAAGGGGTAAATTGGCTCGTAAACCCGTCCTATTCGTTGTACGGCGAAGCTCGCGCTCCGTCCGTCTTCGCGGATGCCCAGGACGTTTCCTTCGCTCCGCTGTGTGACCATTACCAGGCGCCGTCCACTACGACCAATACCGACCACGCGTCCTGGCTGGACCACCTCGTCGAGCCAGCGAAGCAAAACTTCGGCTCTCGTTTGGGGTTTTGCCTCCTCAAGTCTGCCGCGCGCGCTGACTAAACGCTCGAGGCCAAGAACGGATGAAAGCGGCATCGGACAAGCGGCGGCTTCCAGCTTCATTTTGATTCTTGCTTGACGCTCAACCAGCTCCTGTTCCATTCGCCTCATCTGACGCGCCGCATCGCGATGAGCAAAACTCTTTTCCACAATTTCCCTCACTTGGGCAAAGTTTCCGTAGGCATCGAGCAGGTTGAGCAGAGTGGAGTAGGTCGCGCGAAACTGGCTTACGAGCGGATCGGGCTTTGCTCGCAACAACTCTGCTATTTTTTGCGGGTCCTGATGTAAACCCGGGGCAGCAACAATAAAGCCAACGCGATCGCGACCGCGCCTTCCCGCTCGCCCGGTCATCTGCTGTACTTCGGAAGCAGTCAATTGCCTCCAACCGCTTGCTGTGCGCGCGTCTGATCCGGTCAACACAACAGTACGCGCCGGAAAATCGACACCGGCCGCTACAGTGGCAGTCGCAAAGATCGCATCCAGCAATCCGGAGCTCATCAACTTTTCTATTACCAGTTTCCAGGCGGGAATGTGTCCCGCGTGATGCGAGGCAACGCCTCCTGTAATGATTGTGTCCCAATGTCGATGGCCGCGAACTTCAGGGTGTTCTATGACGAAGCTCTGCATGAAATCGCGGCGTGCCTCTCGGCGCGCGAGATCAGGATCGCGCCTCATGAAAGCAGCTTCCGACGCTGCCTGATCGCAACGCCGGCGCATCGGGAGAAACACAATCGCGGGAAGCAGGTTGTAGGAGTTGAGCGCCGTTAACAAAGTTGCCGGCGGCAGCTCGGGCATACTTAGTTTCAATACCTTCTCCAGACGTTTCGAAAAGCAGTAGGCGTCTCTCGCCAATTCTCCAGTTAACAAAGTACGGGGCGAACAATAGTTTGCCTCGCGGCTTCAATACCAACTTTTTCGTCTTGACCGATCGCGCTCCTCGCGAGCACTCTCACCCATGCGTTCAATCTCTGGATTTAGTCTTCCTGCTTCGTTCAGTAGAGGTACCAGTCGCTTGTCAGGAAGTAGAAGCGCCGCGCGCAGCGGCACAGGGCGCGCGCCCGGTCGGGAAACTACACCGCAACGCACGCCACGAACTTCTTCAATCCATCCGGCAAATTCATCGGCGTTGCCGATGGTGGCCGATAACAAAAGTAGGCGAATACGCGCCGGTGTCAGAATGATCGCTTCTTCCCAAACGTGGCCGCGATCTTCATCGGCGAGATAGTGAGCTTCGTCCAGAACGACAAGGTCGGCGCGCACTTCATTGCCACCACGCAGCGAATCGAATAACTGATTGCGGAAGATTTCCGTGGTGCCGACTATCAATGGTGCGTCGGAATTCTCTTTGCGATCACCGGTGAGTATTCCCACCTGTGCGGCCCCGAATTCGTCGCTGAACTCTTGATACTTCGAATTCGTGAGAGCCTTGAGCGGGGTCGTGTACCAGGCGCGGCGCCCGGTTGCTATTAATCGGCGGATCTCTTCGCGCGCGATCCAGGTCTTGCCGCTGCCCGTCGGCGCCGTAACCAACACGTCTTCAAATTCCAGGGCCGCTAGCGCCTCAAGTTGAAAAGGATCAGCTTTGAATGGAGTTACGGGAGGAGTGCCAATTCCTTCGAGCAATTTTCGTACTTCCCGCGACTGAACGAGCCCCCTGGGTGCAGCCGGTTGCTGGCCTTCGGGCGTTGGGCCGGCTCTGGAGGGCGTTCCGGTTCTCGAAGACTTATTGTTGCCTCTGCCACGCTTACGCTTTCGACCTCTGTCTTGCCCCCGTCTCATTGAGCCATTCTAACCCAATGGTTTGCGTCAGACTGCAGAGCCCGGGCGACGGTGTCCGGCCTGCTATTTGCTGGAGAGATACACCCTCGGGTGCTAAGGGATCCGAGTACTTTTACTCGAATGAGTTTTGACAAAGGTTCCCCGATCCCCCGGTCCCCATAATTGCTATGAAAAGCGCCTGTTTGAGGGCATTTAAGCAAAGTGGTAACGTATGTGTGGCGTTTTGGTCTCTTCGCAACCGTTGCCGGAGCGAGTAGCGTCTAATGCGGAACCGGGCCGGCCCATTGGCCGTTTGAATTAGCGTATGGCTGAACTTTTTGCAGACTCTTTAATCAACCGTGAGCCGCGCTGGCCAGTGCTCTTAAAACTGACCGGCGCCTCGCTTGCGGTACATATCGCCACGCTGGCAATCCTGTTTTACGTTCCGGGCGTTCGAGATGCTTTCAATATTGCAGCGATGCTCGCAAGTGCGGGGTATGTTGATAAGCCTTACGACGACACGACTATCAACGAAGACGTGAGAATGGTGGCGCTCGCTGACAAGTTTCACTATCCGCCAGGGTATTTCGCTCCTGACTTACCAATCTCGCCCGCGCCGCCCGAGCAGTTTCCGGTGATAAATTCAAGTCCCCGGCGAGTGAAGCCGGTAAGCACCCCGACTCCAACGCCGGAGCCATCGCCCGAGCCATCGCCTTCACCCGGGCCTTCAACTTCACCGGTTGCATCGCCGTCGACTACGACGTCCAACGCAGCAACTAATGGTTCTCCCGCAGCGGACGCGAAGGACCGGGAAGCAGTGGAGCAGCAACTCAATAAGATTGCGACCGAGAATAGTGTTGCCCGGCCAAACGAAAACGAGATCAATACGCGGCCGCTTAAGGACTGGTTAGCGCGCGCGAACGCGTTGCGGGACAAAGGGGAGCTGGATCTAACCTCCGAAGTAGAGATTACCATTGCGGCGAAGCTCAACACCGACTGTAAACTTAGCGATGCGAAGGTGATTCAGAAGTCCGGAGATACCCGGCTGACTGAGGTTGCCAAAGACATGGTTGCGGCGATCGGCGAAAGCGGCATGCTTTCGTTTCTGCGAGATCCGCAAAAGGTGAAAGATCCGGGAGTATTGGGCTGCGATGAATTACCGCTGCAACTGACTATGAAACTCGACAAAGCTGAGATCAGCGCCAGAGTGGAATCTCAAGCTGACTCCCCGGAGCGAGCGGCACAGATGGCAAGGGGTTATAACGGCTTGCTGACGGTGGGGCAACTGGTCAAGCAAGGTCGTGATGAGGAGATGGTCTATAAAAACACCAGAGTTACGGCTGAGGGCAAACAGATCATTGTGAGTTTCACCATGCCTCGTCAGACCGCCAGCGACATGCTTAAAAAGCAACTGCCCCCTGCTGGTTGATTTGAAAATCAGTAACACAATACGCCTCGGTTTGCCTCCCTTAGTGCAGTCCTTTAAAATCACAAATTGAGCTTGGTGTGAAATATATTCCTTGCCTGTCTTAATAGAGATTAGACGCAAATTAGGCTAATTACGATGATCGACAAATTTCTAACTAAAGTATTCGGCAGTAGTAATCAGCGCTATCTAAAATCGGTTCAGCCCCTGGTTGTGCAAATCAACGACCTCGAAGCCTCTGTCAAGAAACTCTCCGACGAGCAACTACGTGCGCGCACCGGGTTCTTCAAAGAGAAGGTCCAACGGGCCGTCGCGGACATTAGGGACACGGACGAGCTCAAGCGGGCAGAGCGAGAGATCCTTGACGAACTCCTGCCGGAAGCGTTTGCGATAGTGAGAGAGGCCAGTGTACGCACCACCGGCATGCGCCACTTCGACGTGCAGTTGATTGGTGGCGTCGTTTTGCACCAGGGCAGGATCGCCGAGATGCGCACAGGAGAAGGCAAAACGCTCGTGGCGACCCTTCCTGCTTATTTGAACGCGCTAACTGGCCGTGGTGGTGTTCATGTCATCACCGTGAACGATTATCTCGCGTCCCGCGACGCTGAATGGATGGGCCAGATTCACCGCTTCCTTGGTCTCGAGGTCGGTTGCATTCAGAACGACATGGATGATTTCGAGCGGCAGACCGCCTATGCGGCCGACATCACCTACGGAACCAACAATGAATTTGGTTTTGACTACCTCAGAGACAATATGAAGTTTGACCTCGCAACGTGCGTGCAGCGCGGTCACTATTTTGCAATCGTTGACGAGGTCGACTCTATTCTGATCGACGAAGCGCGAACGCCTTTAATTATTTCCGGGCCGTCTGATGACGCGACGGACAAATACTACAAAGGTGATGCCATCATCCCTCAGCTTAAGCGAGGTGAGGATCAGGATGGCGTCAAGACCGGAGAGTACATCGTTGACGAGAAGGCCCATACGGCCGTGCTCACGGAAGAGGGCGTCGACAAGGCTGAACGCCTGCTGGGCGTGGGCAATCTCTACGATCCCTCAAACATGGAACTGCTTCACTGCGTTGAGCAGGCTTTAAAGGCGCACACGCTATACAGGCTGGACCATCAGTATGTGGTGCAGGATGGCGAAGTAATCATCGTCGACGACTTTACCGGACGCCTGATGAAGGGCCGTCGCTGGTCGGACGGTTTGCACCAGGCCGTGGAAGCCAAAGAGGGCGTCAAGATCGAGAGAGAAAACCAGACGCTGGCTACGATCACGCTGCAAAACTATTTCCGTCTGTACGAGAAGCTTTCGGGTATGACCGGTACCGCGGAGACCGAAGCCGCGGAGTTTCAGTCCACGTATAAGCTCGACGTGGTGGTGATCCCGACGCACATGCCCATGATTCGAACAGATTCTTCTGACGTGATTTACCGCACGCTGCCGGAGAAATGGGATGCCGTCATTGAGGAAATCAAGGACTGTTACGAGAGAGGCCAACCCGCGCTGGTGGGAACCGTTTCTGTTGAAAACTCCGAGCTAATAGCGCGCCGGCTGCTGAAAGAATCCGTGCCTCACAACGTTTTGAACGCGAAGTATCACGAACGCGAAGCGGAGATTATTGTCCAGGCCGGACGCAAGGGCGCGGTGACCATTGCCACGAACATGGCGGGCCGCGGAACTGACATCCTGCTAGGCGGCAATTCCGACTTCATGGCCCGCGAGTTTTTGAAGAAGGAAGAAATAGACCCTGACGAGGCGACCGAGGGGCAATGGGCGAAGGCTTTCGCTAGTGCCAAGCGGATTGTTGAGGCGGAGCATAAAGAGGTAGTAGCAATTGGTGGACTCCACATCGTCGGTACAGAACGCCACGAATCGCGTCGCATCGATAATCAATTGCGCGGGCGCGCGGGAAGGCAGGGCGATCCCGGGTCATCCCGGTTTATTCTTTCACTCGAAGACGACCTGATGCGCATTTTTGCGGGCGACAAGGTCAAAGCGCTGATGCAACGTCTGGGGATGGAGCAAGGCGTAGCAATTGAGTCGAAGATGGTTTCGAAACGTATTGCCTCGGCGCAGAAGTCAGTCGAAGGTCGCAACTTCGAGTCGCGCAAACACCTGCTTGAATACGACGACGTAATGAACAAGCAGCGCGAGACCATCTACGGTCTGCGCCGGCAGTTGATGGAACAACCCGACCAGCGTGATTACCTGCTCGGCGATCCGCCACAAGCGGGCGTTGCCTACGATCTGCTTTCCGATCTTACCCGCCAATATCTCAATCCTGATGTCGCGCCAGAGGATTGGGACCTGGATAACTACAGACTTCAGATCAAGACCATCTACGATCTGGATGTTGATGCTGAACGCATCGACTTCGAGCAGCTCACTTCGCAGGAAGTGGCTGATACTGTCTGGGGGAAGGCCCAGGCTAAGTATGCAGCGAAGGAGCAGCAGATCGGTGTCGAAGCGATGCGCACTTACGAGCGCATTATCATGCTCAATATCATCGATGCGCAGTGGAAGGACCACTTGCTCTCGCTCGACCATCTAAAACAGGGAATTGGTCTCGTAGGCTACGGCCAGAAGGATCCGCTGGTTGAGTATAAGAAGCAGAGCTTCGATCTCTTCCAGGAGATGCTCGATCGCATTGATACGAGCACCATCCGCTCGCTCTTCAATCTCCAGGTTGTTTCGGAAGAACCACCTGAGGCGTTACGCCAGCGTCGGCTGCCGCGGCGTTCCTCAGTCCTTACTTTTACCGGCCCCAACCAGGGCGCGGCTCCCGCGGGTGAAGAGGCCGGCAAGGTCAAAACCGTGGTGCGTGATCAGCCTAAGGTTGGTCGCAATGAACTATGCCCCTGCGTCTCCGGAAAGAAGTACAAGAAATGTCACGGCGCGGCAGTGTAGGTTGGTCTTAGCCCAACTGACGAATCCTCATATGAAGTAATATGAAGGTTGTTTTTTGTCTTATCCTATTCGTTTCCGCAATTAGGATGTTCTGCGCCGATTCAGCTTTTTGCCGGGTTCAGGATCCAAACCAGCGAAGCGAACGGGGAATTACTTCTTACGAAAAAGGAGCTTACCAAGAAGCCGTAGATGAATTACTTGAGGCCACGAAGCTACAGAAGAACAACTTGACCGCTTGGCATTACCTTGGCCTCTCACTGGAGAAGCTCGGACACACATCGGAAGCAATGAAAGCGCACGAGAAAACGGCCAAGTTAGCAGAGTCTCTGCTGGTAGCTCAGTGGAGCAAACCAAAAGGATCTAACTATGTAGCGCTTCTGACCTCGATTAATCCCCTAATGAAGTATGCGGCTAGGAGTTCGCAGAAATTCTTGGAGTTAAACTCGAAGCTTTCACGCTCAAATCTTGAGGAATGGTCACAGCGTTCAGACTACTTCAGCGACTTGGCAGAGTTATTCGATCCCGGCAAATCGCACCCTGATAAGGTTTTCTCCGGCACGGAAGTAACGACAAAGGCACGGATCCTTAGCAAGCCTGCACCGCAGTACACTGAGGAAGCGTTGCAGACCCGAACAACCGGGACCGTTAGACTTGGCATTATCCTCGCTAGCGACGGTCGGGTTCGAGCTATCTTTCCAATTAGATCGCTTCCGCATGGCCTTACAGGCAGCGCCATTCGTGCCGCTCGTCAAATAGGATTCACACCAGCTAGAAAGGATGGCGAACCGGTTTCGCTGCTCGTCGTCGTCGAATACTACTTTGAGTCCCATTGAAAAGAACATGGACAAGTCAGAGATTCGCATTGGCTCTTTCTTGGTTGGTGACATCAGGCCAGTCCGCATCGGTGAAAGCTGAAGAGTACGAGCCTGGCTTAAATCTTTATCGGATGTGAGGTAAACTCCGAATTCCCCCGCTCCTGTCTACTGGCCGGGTTGCATTCCTGAATGAGCGTATCCACATCAAGCAATCCCGTGGTTCAGGCAATCCTCAATGGCACTGCTCCGCCAAGGGCGCGCCTGGCGGCAGCGCGTGGATTGTTACCGCTGCCTCAAGCCGACCTGCTGGAAGTGCTTGTTGGA
>WNGE01022789.1_pt1 | contig 12218 bp, 10 predicted proteins | sample 5400651 | NCBI WGS metagenome assembly WNGE01 (sample SAMN13153370, study PRJNA577476) | soil metagenome | isolation source: 60 cm soil or saprolite under grassland replicate 2 | place: USA:California | collected 2016-06-15 | reverse complement strand
AGCATCCAGGGACATGTCTGGCAACCGTTCTCGTCCGTCTTTCAACAGACCTATCAGGAGATGCTCAGGATAACCGCTCGTCCCATGATGATTGCAGAAACGGCCTCAACTGAACAAGGTGGCAATAAAGCGAGTTGGATAAGTGATGCCTTTGTCACTCAGCTCCCGCAGCACTTTCCGAGCATTCGTGCCGTCACCTGGTTCAACGAAAACAAAGAGACCGATTGGCGCATTGAGTCTTCTCCGACGGCGCAAAACGCCTTTGCGACCGCGATCCAATCCAGCCTCTACGCCTCGAATCAGTATTCCTCTTTAGCAGCTTCGCCCATCCCTCCCCCCTGATTGGACTCACATTCGCTTATTTTGATGTGGTCCACAGGCCCGTTCCATTTCCTCCACCCGGGGGTGTTAAGCCAAGATGTTGATATGTCGCAGGCATAGCTATGCGCCCACGTGGTGTACGTGCAATGAAGCCCAATTGCAGCAGGAAGGGCTCATAAACGTCTTCGATTGTCTCCGGGTCTTCGCTGGTGCTGGCCGCAAGGGTATCCAGGCCAACGGGACCACCACCGAACTTCTGGATAATGGCGAGCAGGAGATTACGGTCGGTCTGGTCAAGGCCGATCTGGTCGATCTCTAACCCGTCCAGGGCCGCATTGGCTACATCCCTGGTAATAATGCCGTCGGCTTTTACCTGCGCGTAGTCACGCACGCGCCTGAGCAAACGGTTGACAATACGAGGGGTGCCGCGGGCGCGACCTGCAATCTCCTCGATGCCGTCCATCTCGGCCGGCACTTTCAGGATGCGCGCGGAGCGAAGCAAAATCTGTTTGAGCGCGGCCTGGTCATAGTATTCCATGCGGTAAATGGCTCCAAACCTGTCGCGTAGAGGAGCAGTCATCGAGCCGACGCGCGTGGTGGCACCTACGACAGTGAAGGGTGGCAGCGAGATGCGCAAAGCCCTGGCTCCTGGGCCCTTGCCGATCATAACATCGAGAGCGAAGTCTTCCATGGCGGAATAGAGGCGCTCTTCAACGGCGCGGGCGAGGCGGTGGATTTCATCGATGAAAAGAACTTCGCCGGGTTGGAGCGCGGTCAGGATAGAGGCCAGGTCACCTGCATGTTCAACAGCCGGCCCGGAGGTGGTCTTTAAGGAAACGCCCATTTCGACGGCGATGATGTTGCACAGCGTGGTTTTACCCAGTCCTGGCGGGCCATATAAGAGGACATGATCGACCGATTCATTGCGACGGCGAGCAGCTTCCAACAAAATACTCAGGTTCTCTTTGATTTTCTCCTGTCCAATATATTCCGACAAGCGGCGAGGTCGCAGGCTACCCTCGATAACCTGCTCTTCCTCGCTCATTTTTGGTGAGACGAGCCGGTCACTCATGCTGTACTCCTGCCTGGGTGAAACTAGTGTTCTATAAAGTTCTGTTGTCATTATAGCAGAATTGAGCACCGAGGTCGAGAGGGAAAATCTTCCTCTGAAGACAGCTCTTTGCAACCTGAGGCTAGAACATGATATAGTAACTTTTGGATTTTGGGTTAAACTGTGCCTTTGCTTACCTGGAACATAAGATGCTGTGTAACTATGCGATTTGGTGGAATAGGGTACCATAGTAGCATAGTAACTGCAGCAGCATGGTAAGTGTAGATGTAGTTGTTGTTTTTAGTTGTATGTACCAACATATGCTCTCCAGGAGATAAGAAATGAAATTGAAAGGTAAATTACTCACGACAGGCGTGGTTGGCGGTGTGCTGGGCACCCTCACAGTCGTGAACAAACTCACAGAGTCGATGGCAGGCGAACTCAATACTGTGCTGACAGGTGAGGAGCGGCGCTATCCGTGGAAGTACGGCGACATGTTTTATGAAGTGAAGGGTGCTCGTGACGCAAAACCGTTGCTACTCATTCATCTGATTGCCCATCAATTGATTACACTGCGGAGACTTTCACCGACTTGATTAGTGATTTCATCAGAGAAGTGATTGGCAGGCCAACTATCGTTGTCGCCCATGGTATCACCTGCGCCTACGTGGTTGCAGATGCTTATCGCTATCCAAGGCTCTTTGAGCGTCTTGTACTGGTGACACCTTTGCCAACGATGTTACAGGAGCACATGACCGGGCCGCTCAATGCCGTTCGGAAGTTTGTACTCCGCACGCCGGTACTCGGCCAATTTATTTACAATTTGCTAACGTCGCGGCCGGCTATTCGCGGCTATTATGATCGCCAGGGATATCATAATCCAGGCCTGATCACCGATGACCTGGTAGAGTATATCTATACCAGTGCGCACCAGCCCAATAGACGCTTTGCCATGGCCTCGTTCCTCAGCAATTACCTGGCCATGGATGTACACGAGGCTTTTGCCCGCTTGCAGATGCCGATGGTTGTCGTACTGGGTCGCGAAGGGGCGTTGACACCCTCCGAGGTGAGCGATGCCTTTAAGCGTGTGAATTCTCGTATCGATGTGCGTATCCTCGACAGGTGCAGCCAGAACCCACAAGATGAGCAGGCTACTAATTTCAACAGCCTGATCCGCGAGATCGTTGGCGCACCTGTTACGCAATAGGCGAACGTTTAAGACATTTTTGAAAATGGGCATAGGAACACCGTATGTTCTTAGGCCCATTTTCATGTAGTTAACAATCCTGGTTGCATATACCGAATATATAGTATATACTGTATATGAGAAAGGAGAATGATCGCAATGTTAATGCAGAAATTACGCAAAGTCGGCAATAGCTTTGTAGTAACCATTCCTAAAGAGGAAGCCGAACGTCAGAATTTGCAAGAGGGCGATATGGTGGGTATTGAAGTGCGCAAGGTACATCTCAAACCTGAGATGTCACCAGAAGTGAAGGCAGCTTTTGAGCGTTCGTGGAAGGCTTACGAAGCTGATTATCGTTACCTGGCAGAACGGTAAGTAAAGAGTACGAATGTATCAATATCTTACTGTTATGGATACTATAGCTATGAACGAGGTCATTATGGAGCGTATGGGCACTATGTCGTTGTTGCGTGACGAAGGTGCCCTAGAAAGTGCAATGATGCGTCCGCAGATGGCTGCACACTATGAGGAAGCGGATTTGGTAACCCAAACCGCGGTGCTCATAAGTGGTATTGCCTTAGCCCATGCGTTTTTGGATGGCAACAAGCGCACAGCTCTTGCGGCAGGTACGACTTTTGTTCAACTGAATGGGCATTGGATAGAAAGCGAACCAGAGGAACTTGGTCGACAGATCGAAGCTCTCGTAATACATCCTGACAGCGTGGGAGAGGCTACGACTCGTTTCGTATCATGGCTATATTCGCATATCCAACCTCTTTAGGACATAAGAGAATGGTAGAATTATATTACCTCAGGTTCCCCAACAATGCTCGTGCAATTACAATGCGCTGGATCTGATTGGTGCCTTCGAAGATCTGAGCCGCCTTCACATCGCGCATATATCTTTCAACGGGATAATCCTGCACATAGCCAGCCCCTCCCAGAACCTGCACCGCGTTTGTCGTCACCTCCATGGCGGTATCGGTGGCAAGGCATTTGGCCATTGAAGCGTATATACCCACGCTTTGCTCTTGATCGAGCTTGTAAGCGGCTTCATAGACCAGCAGGCGGGCGGCTTCAATTTTCATGGCCATATCAGCCAGCATGAACTGGATGCCCTGAAACGCGCCGATAGGATGGCCAAATTGTTCCCGTTCACGTGCATACTTACAGGCCACTTCAAATGCTGCCTGTGCCACGCCAATGGCTATTGCTCCTATGTTGATACGGCCACCGTTTAGCGACGAAAGAGCAATTTTGAAACCCTGTCCCTCTTCACCCAGGCGGTTAGCGCTAGAAATTTTACAATCTTCAAAGATGAGTTCTCGCGTAGGTGACGAGTGTAAGCCCATCTTGCGTTCGGTCTTCCCAAAGGAGAAACCTGGCGTCCCTTTTTCAACTACGAAACAGGAAATGCCTGCTGAACCTTTACCGGACTGGGTGCGGGCCATCAGCAGATAAATATCGGCCTCACCACCGTTTGTGACCCACATCTTTGAGCCATTGAGAATATAGTGGTCATCGCGGCTTTCGGCGCGGCATTGGAGGCTGGCAGCATCCGAGCCTGACGCGGCTTCGCTGAGGGAGAATGCCCCTAATAGTTCACCAGCAGCAAGCTTCGTTACCCAACGTTGCCGCTGCTCCTCGTTGCCAAAACGCGCAATGGAGCCGGTGACCATGTTATGCACAGAAAGGCCAACGGAGGTGGCCATCTCCCCTTTAGCCAATTCCTCGTAGACCAGCACCCCGGAGAGACGACTGAGGGCACTACCTCCATACTCTTCAGGGGTGGTCATACCCATCAGGCCCAGCCTGGCCATCTCAGAGTAGACCTCTCGTGGGAAGTATTTATTCTCGTCCCACATGCCGGATCGTGGGACGATTTCTTGCTGAGTGAAGCGACGTACCATTTCACGAATGTCTGATTGCTCTTCGTCGAGATCAAATATCACTGCGCTGCTCCTCTGAGGCCGGGTATCCACGAGCAATTGGGACCGGGCATCCGCAAGGGATGCCCCAAAATCATCAACACGGTTAACTCATCGGTATATGTCAAGCAATTGGGACCGGGCACCCGCAAGGGATGCCCCTACATGTCACACGTCTTGTTATAGTGGTAACATATTGAGACATGTTAGCGCAAGGGGAAATGATCTTATAGTGTGCAGAAAGCTGCTCTTAGCTTCTTACGGTTGGTGCTGTCCATATCTGTATAGTCTTGTCAAAACCCCCAGAAGCGATGAGCGCTCCATCGGGTGACCATGCTACAGCTTGTACCTGTCCGGTATGGCGTGAATAGGTATAGATATGACTTTCTTTACTGGCATCCCAAATTTGCACTGTTTGATCCTGGCTTCCAGAGATGATGTACTTTCCATTGGGCGACCATGCCACAGAATATACTTGTTGACCTGGCTTACCCCGATAGGTCGGTGTGTTTTCTCCCGTAGTGATATTCCACACTCGAACCGCATCATCAGGATTATCATCCCCAGAAACGACATACTTGCTATCAGGTGACCAGGCTACGGCACCCACCAAGCTGTTATGCTGGAAAACATGCAAAATATTGTTGACATTGCTGGCATCCCAAATTTGTACCTTTTGATCTTCACCAGCAAAGGCAATATACTTGCCATCAGGTGACCACGCTACAGCATATACTTTCATAGAATGGCCATTATAGATTTGAGTGAAGTTCTGACCGCCAGTGGCAGCATCCCAAACCTGTACCGTCTTATCAAAGCTAGCAGAAGCGATACTTTTACCATCAGGTGACCAGGCTACGGATTGTACTCTAAGACTATGACCAGTATACGTATAAATTTCCCCTGAATGGGGGCTCCACACTTTTACTCTCCCATCATCATCACTAGAGACGATAGTTTGTGCCTCTTTGTCGGGTGACCACGCTACAGAGCGCACTACCGCAGTATGGCCAGAATACTTGTAGAACAGCTTTCCAGTGCGGGCATCCCAAATTTGTACGGTTGTATCACTCGCTTGCTGATATTGGTCACCACCAGCAGAGGCAATGTATTTGCCATCAGGCGACCACGCCACCGCAAGCACATAGTCGGAATGACCTTGATAGGTGAGGATGGTAGTGACCAAAGGAGTAGTTGTAGGAACAGGTGTAGCAGTAGATATGTTCGTAGACTGCTGTGCCTCCATAGATCCTAGTACATTGGCTACCAGATAGGCGATCGAACCCCCTGCTGCGACCAATCCTAATCCTGCTCCTATGCGTATGAATGTCCGTCGCGAGATACCGGGTTTGGGAGGCGTAGCCCTATGGGGTGAAACGGCTACCGTTGCTGGCAGTACCCTTGGTAAGAAAACTGCCTCAGTTTCTTGTGGTGTACTGGCTGGCTGCAAAACTGGTACAGGTGGTAAGAACAGCTTGGGGGAAACTGACTGGCTGCATCGCTCTAAAGCTTCGGCGAATGCCTGCACACCTGGGAAACGCTGCTGTGGGTCTTTAGCTAGAGCCCTCATCACTACTTGCTCAACATCCAGTGAGACCATAGGCATTCTTGTTCTTAAAGAGGGAGGAGGAGCATGAAGATGAAGATTATAGAGTTCAAAAAAGGACCCATGAAAGGGGGTATCTCCGCACAACCACTCGTAGACGACCGTTCCTAAGGCGTATTGATCGCTGGCAAAGCATGGTTTGCCCAATAATTGTTCAGGGGCCATATAGACCCCGGTGCCAACTACATTTTGTGTAATGCGAAAGAACGAGCTGTGAGCTATGAGAGCAGCGCCAAAGTCACTCAGTAGTACCTCATGATGTGAACCGAGCAGCATATTTGCTGGCTTCACGTCGCGGTGGATCAACCTTTCATCATGGGCGTAATAATGCTGCCGCAAGGAGCCATTGGGGGCATACTCCATCACGAGAAAGGGTGTATGACTGTCTTTCTCTACGCCAAAGTCCAGGACTTGTACGATGTTGGGATGCCTCAGTCGAAAGGTGCGGGCTTCATTCAGAAAGGTGGGCAAATCGTCATTGTCCAGTTGTGGCAGCACTTTGATAGCAACCGGAGTCTTGTGATACACATGTTCGCCCAAATAAACTGCACCAAAGCTTCCTGCTCCTAGAAACCTGACAAGGCGATAGTTATCAAGCTGTTGTTCCGCGTGACCTGCCATCGGCGTTTCTCCCATTAGTAAGCGATATGTTTACACCGCTCACTTGCTTAACAAAGCCAATGCTACAGAAGGAAGAGGCTCATGCTGAAAAAAACATGTTCTAGTTTATTAGAGTTGCGTTAATTCTGGTCTGCAACTTAAATCACAACTATAGTTAGAAGATTGCGTTGTTAGAGCTGTCATCACACTCCAAAAATGTAGTGTACCTTTTGCGACAAGGCTGTTACATTTGTCACAAAAGGAAGGTGATTCTCCTCACAACTAAAGAGACGCTATTTTTCTCTCATTATCAAATCAATGTGTAGCTTATTCATTTATGATAGATGTTCGCTTATTGTTATAGTAAATACGTTCTAAATCAATGTTCTATCGAAAGAAGGAGGGCAATGGGGATGAAAATTTACACGAGTACTGAATGATCCCAGTTAGCGGAAGCACGGAGGTTATGCTCGAAGAAAAGCCGTATTGAAACCCAGTTCTCTTCAATGCACAGCAATAAAAATATTTCCCCAGTCGATCGGCGACATCTGGGGTGCCGGGTTATACGGGATACTTTTTACGTAGGGTTTGAGCAGGAAGCTTGTGTTTGCTTGATACATTGGTAGCCAGGCGACATCGTTAACCAGTTGCTGCTCCGCATCCTGATACGCCTGAATGCGAGTATTAAATTTGGGGTCGAGATTGAAATTGGCGTCAGCGGCTTCCAGCTGCCGTTGTATCGCTTGCTGCTGAATGTGATCAGGTGCATTGTTCTGACCATAGTTCATGTTGTTGTAGGGTGAACTATTATCGAACTGGAGCGTTGTCCAGTCCTGCGCATCAGGGTAGTCCGCGCTCCAGCCGGCAGCCCAGAACTGTAGCCCGTGCGCATTGTTGGTTGCAGCAGATATTTCTTTGTGTAATGTGCCAGCCAGGACAGGATTGGCTTTGACATTTATCCCCAACACACTTTGCCACATTTCCCGAACGGCAATTACTTCTTTGTCGAAAGTAGGCGCAGCGCTTGCATAGGTAAATGTGATTGGCGGTAGCTGTGTAGCGCTTGACCAACCCTCTTCTTGCAAGCCTTGCTGTAGCAGGGTTTTAGCCAGGCTCGGATCACCAGCAGTAAGCTGCTCTCCATCAGGGCCTGTGAGCATGGGATTATAGCCTGTCATACCCTGTGGCACAATATGATTCGTAGGGAAATACTTACCTTTCCAAACAGCATAAACAATTGTATCCTTGTCGATAGCCAGAGCGAATGCCTGGCGGATATGAATATTGTCGAACGGCTTCACCAGGTAATTCATGGCATAATAGTAGGTTGTCAGTTGGGGTACCTGGCGGAAATCGTTGTGCATTCTCTCCTGGGGCAACAGGGCTTCGGGAATAGCTGTAGTATCGATCTGGCCGGCTTGATAGGCTTGAAAGCTTGCCTCTACATTTTTATAAAACGGCAAGATGGCTTTCTGCAGCTGGGGGTGAGGACCATAGTAGTTGGGATTAGGCGCAAAATCAAATTCCTTACCATGGATATAGCGTGACACCATAAAGGGGCCATCTCCACCGCCCTCGTTCAGATGATCAGTAAATTTCTGAGGGCCATACTTCTCAATCAGCCTTTTCTCAACAACATAGGAGCTTGGGTAAGCTAGAGCTTCTAGAAAGTACGCGGCGGGCTTACTTATAGTGATTACAATAGTATTAGCATCGGGCAAGAGGATGCTGTCGCCAATAATGGTGCGAATCTGGCCCGCGTGTAGCTTATCCGAGTCCTTGATAAGTCCCAAATAGGTCAGGCTTGTGGTGGACCTTGTAGCAGGCTGCAAGGCACGATCAATGCTGAAGGCTACATCCGTAGAGGTTAGTGGGGTACCGTCACTAAACTTCAGATGGGGGCGAAGGTAGAATGTCCAATGTAGACCATCTGCTGACACATTATAAGTAGTTGCAAGCTGAGGCTCTATGAGACTATCATTCAGGGTTATCAGGCCTGTGTAGACCATGTTAGTGGCGTTGATCGATTGAATATCTCCGGCAAGGGCAGGATCGAGCACTGTACTATCTGTAATACCCACCAGGGGGCTGCGGTATATTTGCTGACTGAAGGGAGCCGGCAGTGGTCCAGAAGGCGCGCAACTACAACCTGCCCTGAATCTCATAAAAGAGGTAAAGAATGAGCAACTTCCCACAACAAACAGTAGCGCTAGTCCGGTCAGGATCACGTTTGTAATAAGTCTTTTGCTGATTATAGCTGCCCATGGCAGAAATATACCCTTTCTGGCAGTCACACCGCTTGCCCCCTGAGTTGAGGGAGCGACCTGATTGGAGGTAGTCGAAGGTTGCAGCGCGTACAGCGCTCTAGATTGTTGGAAGGCGATCTGCTCTAACTCCTGTTTGACGATGGCCATGCTTGCAGGTCTTTTGCGCGTATCTAAGTCAAGCATTTGCGCGACGAGTGCCTCGAGTTCAGCGGGAAGTGATGCATGAGTTGCTCGTAACGCTGCCAGGCGAAAGGGATTTTCCGAGGGATCGTTTCCCGTCAAGAGTTGATGGAGTGTAACGCCGAGGCTGTAAATGTCGGACTGCTGGGTCGTCTGTGCCTTGCCATACTGCTCAGGGGCGGCATAGCCAGGGGAGCCAAGGGCGATAGTATCTCTGGCTTGCCCCGGTTTGAGGTGACGGGCCGTGCCAAAGTCGATCAGGTAGAGATGGCCCCTGGGCGTGCGCATGATGTTAGCCGGCTTGACATCACGAAAGATGATCGCTGGTTGCCGCGTGTGCAGGTAATCCAGCACGGTACAAAGCTGGATAGCTATGTCCAGCACGTTGTGCAGAGGGAGGCAGCCATCTCGGGTTTTTTGTAGATACTCTTCTAACGTTTCCCCCTCGATGAAATCCATCACAAGGTACCAATGTTGCGGGTCGGTGAAGTGATCATAGAGCTGAGGCAGGTTGGGGTGTGTTAACCCGGATAAGAGCATGACCTCACGATTGAAGGTATCGGTTGCTTCAATCACTTCCTGCGGTTTGAGGCCTTGCAGATTGATTTCCTTGATAGCGACCAGCCGGTCGCCAGATTGGGTGTCTTTTGCCTTGTAGACGGCTCCAAAGCCGCCCGTACCTACCTGACCGATTATGAGATAGCGCAGATTGAGTAGAGAACCTGGGATAAGAGGACCAGTACTGGGATGAAGCTCTGGTTGTGCTGCCTCTGCAAGCAAAGGCTTACCGCAGGCGAAGCAGTTTTCTGTGCCTGTCCGATTGGCTGGATTAGCCGCGCCGCATTTTTCACAGAAAAGATGGGCAGTTTCCATGTGATCTCATCCCTATGGCTGTTAAAACAAGCAAGGATATGGCAATATATTAAGCGGAACACTAGCATAGGACAGTTTTATACAAAGGTATATACGAAGTAGGGGGCTTATTCATCACAGCGTCTGCCACACCTGCACGGTGTGATCAACGCCGGCGGAGGCGAGGCGTGTACCATCAGGAGACCAGTTTACAGCGATCACATAGCCATGATGACCGAGGTAGGTGCAAAGGGAGTTTCGTGTAATGGCGTCCCAAACCTGCACGGTCTTATCGTTGCCACCGGATGCGATACGCCTACTGTCTGGCGACCAGGCCACGGTATTCATGCTAAAGGAAGGATTACGATTGATAAAGCCTAATCTGCCATTGGTCGCATCCCAGATCTGCATCGTCTTATCACTGCTCGTGGAGGCAAGACGCCTGCCATCAGGCGACCAGGCTACGGATGTTATTTTTTGGGAATGGCCCGGGTAGATATAGGTACTGCGATTAGAGGAAAAAAGATTCGCAAAAAAATTAGCCTTGCTATCTTTTGCATACTCCCACACATGTACAGCATGGCTGCCAGAAGCAAGACGCCTGCCATCAGGCGACCAGGCCAGGGCAAAAACAGGAAAGGAATGTCCTCGATAGGAGAAAAGAGTGCGACCAATGCTGACATCCCATATCAGTACCGTTTTATCCACACTGGCCGAGGCGATGTGGACACTATAAGGCGACCAGGCCACGGCAGTAATCTTATTTGCGTGTCCACCGAAGGTGAAGAGAGGTTTTTTTGAAGCTACATCCCAAACCTGTACTGTACCATCATCACTGGCTGAGGCGATGCGAGTGTTATCAGGTGACCATGTGACCGCGTTGACCCGGTCAGAATGGCCGCGATAGATCTGCATGTTATTCCCGTTGGCCGCGTCCCATATGCGTACCGTCTTATCATAGCTGGCTGAGGCGAGTCGTTTGCCATCAGGCGACCAGGCCACGGCAGTCACGCGGCTGGTATGGCCGGAACAGATATAGAGTGTATTTTTTTGAGGTCGCGGTAGATTGGATTGTCTCGGCCGCGCAGGTTGGGGTGGCAATGGCGGTAAGGTGCCCGCCTGTGAGGGTAAGAGAGCACCTTGTGGGTATCCTTGTGCTGGACCTGTTCCCACGGCCCGGTAGCCAGGCGGAAGGGTGGATGGCAAAGGGTTCGTCCGCGCGGCGGTATAGGAAGTAGCAATTTGTTGTAGTTTTTGCTTGACGTCGGCTACCCTGGCAGGTCTTTTGCTGATATCGATCTCTAACATTTGCATAAGCAGCGTTTCGAAGTCAGCCAGCACTGGGTGTAATCGCAGTGGTGCGAAGTGGAATGGAGTATCTGAGGGGTCGTTTCCGGTCAGCAGCTGGTGGAGCGTGGCTCCCAGGCTGTAGATGTCGGCGCGGGGAGTGGTCTGCATCTTGCCATATTGTTCCGGCGCCGCATAACCGGATGAACCCAGAGCGGCAGTATCTTTGGCCTGGCCTGGTTTGAAGTGGCGAGCGATGCCGAAGTCAATCAAGAAGATATGGTCGCCTGCGGTCAACATGACGTTGGCGGGTTTGAGGTCGCGGAAGATAATCGATGGCTGGCGCGTGTGCAGGTAGTCGAGCACAGAGCAGAGTTGTATGCCGATATTGAGTACTTTCTCGATTGGCAGCTTGCCTCCCATTTTGTCCAGGTACGTTTCCAGAGTTTCGCCTTCGATGTAATCCATGACGAGGTACCAGCGGCCGGCATCGTTAAATTGTTCATAAATCCGCGGCAGGTTGGGATGAGTCAGGCCGGCGAGGAGGAAGGCTTCGCGTTTGAAAGCTTCGATGGCTTCGCTGAGTTCTCGTGAGGTCAGGCTGCTCTGGCTCATTTCTTTGATGGCCAGTAGTCGATTGCCAAACTGGGTATCCGCGGCTTTATAGACGGCCCCAAAGCCTCCTTTACCTATCTGGCTGAGGATGCGATAGCGCTGCTTGAGCATGTGCTGCTGCGTGAGCAGCCCGGTGAGGGTGCGGCTAATTGTTCCCATGGCGGCATTATGCAGCGGGCGTCCGCAAGCGGAGCAAAACGCTGCCTGCGCCCGGTTGGCTGCGCCACAGGTATCACAGAAGACGGTTGAAGAAAGTGCCATGCATCCTGTTTTCTAAGTCTCTTAGACCGGCTGTGTTATTTTTGTACATTAGTACAAAAGTACG
>WNGE01010744.1_pt1 | contig 12218 bp, 14 predicted proteins | sample 5400651 | NCBI WGS metagenome assembly WNGE01 (sample SAMN13153370, study PRJNA577476) | soil metagenome | isolation source: 60 cm soil or saprolite under grassland replicate 2 | place: USA:California | collected 2016-06-15 | reverse complement strand
TCCTGGTCGGGCAGGCCGATGACTCCCCTGCCGCGAGCATCGCGGCCCGTGAGCCGGTCGCGGTCCGCCGCCCGGAGAAGGGGACCAGGCCCAAGCTGTTCTACCGGGGCGCGACCCAGGCGACGCTGGATCCGCTGGCCGCCCGCCGGCCGGCCGGGGACACCTTCGCCTGGAGCGAGATCCAGCGTGGCCCGGGGCTGGTCGTTCCCGGGAATCCCGGCGGCGGGAACAGCAGCGCGGCGGTGCTGCTGTCCTACGACATCGGTCACCGGGTGCCGTGGGACTGGCGGGTGAGCCTGTACACCTGGGCCAAGGGCGTCGCCGCAGGCGCCTACCTGGTGGCGGTGCTGGGGGCCCTGGCCGGGTACCTGTCCTGGCGCAGCGCGCTCGCCGTGTGGGCCGCGCCGCTGATCGGGGCCGTTTTCCTCGCGGTCACTGCTGGCCTGCTCATCGGGGACCTGGAGCATCCTGCGCGGTTCGTCTACATCCTGACCCGGCCGCAGTGGCGCAGCTGGCTGGTGCGGGGCGGGGTCATCCTGGCCGGATACGCGGCCGTGCTCGGCGTGCACCTGCTGGCCGGAATCACGGCCAGCCCCGGGTTGCGGCAGGCGGTCGCGGTACCGGGGGTGCCGTTCGCGGTGCTGGCAGCCATCTACACGGCGTACCTGTTCGCCCAGGCGAAGGCGCGTGATTTGTGGCAGAACCCGCTGCTGCCCGTGCACCTGCTGGTCCAGGCCGGTGTGGCAGGGTCGGCGGCGCTGCTGCTGGCGGCCGCCTGGTGGCAGCCGGCCGCGGCCGGCTGGCTGGGGTGGGTGCTGATGGGCACCTGCGCGGTGCACGTGCTGCTCGTGCTGGGCGAGGCGGGGATCAGCCACCCGACCGAGCATGCCCGGCTGGCGGTCCATGAGATGACCCGCGGACGGCTCGCGTGGGTGTTCTGGGCCGGGTTCGGGCTGGTGGCGGCAGGGATCACCGCGCCGGTGGCCGGTGCGTGGGCGGCGCCGCTGGCCCTGGCCGGCCTGGCCGCCTACGAGCACGCCTACGTCCAGGCCGGCCAGTGCGTGCCGCTGGCGTGAGGAGGTCAGGGTGAACCTGGAGGCGATCAGAGCCCGGGTCAGTGTCGCCCGCGCGGACACCATGGCCCGTGGTGAGACGTTCTACCCGGGAGCGAGCCGGATCCATCTGGCCGCGTTCCCGCCCCGGGAGCGCTGGGACGACTGGGCCTACCTGGACTCCAAGCGGGTCGGGCGCCGCACCATGCTGGTGCCGACCACCTGCTTCAACTGCGAATCCGCCTGCGGCCTGCTCGCCTACATCGACCGCGACACCCTGGCCGTCCGCAAGTTCGAGGGCAATCCCGAGCATCCCGGCTCCCGCGGGCGCAACTGCGCCAAGGGACCCGCCACCTTGAACCAGGTCACCGACCCTGACCGGATCCTGTTTCCGCTGAAAAGGGCGGGCGGGCGGGGCGAGGGCCGGTGGGTCCAGGTGAGCTGGGATGAGGCGCTGGACGACATTTCTTCGGTCATCAAAACGGCGATCGCGGAGAACCGCCCGAACCAGATCATGTACCACGTCGGCAGGCCCGGGGAGGACGGCTTCACCGAACGGGTGCTGGCAAGCTGGGGGGTCGACGGGCACAACTCCCACACCAACGTGTGCTCCTCAGGCGCCCGGGCCGGCTACCACTTCTGGATGGGCATCGACCGGCCCAGCCCCGACCACGCGGGCGCCGACGTCATCCTGCTGGTCAGCGCCCACCTGGAATCCGGCCACTACTTCAACCCGCACGCCCAGCGGATCACCGATGCCAGGGCCCGCGGCGCGAAGGTGATCGTGTTCGACACCCGGCTGTCGAACACCGCCACCCATGCCGACCACTGGCTGGCGCCCCATCCCGGCTCTGAGGCGGCGATCCTGCTCGCGATCGCCAACCACCTCATCCAGACCGGCCGCTACAACCGCGAGTTCGTCCGCCGCTGGTGGAACTGGGCGGAGTACCTCGCCTGCGAGCACCCGGGGACCGGGGCCACGTTCGAACGGTTCGAGGAGATCCTGCGCGACCTCTACCGGGACTACACGTTCGGTTTCGCCGCGGCCGAGTCCGGCCTCGATGCGGCGGTCATCGCGGAGGTGGCGGAGGCCATCGCCGGGGCGGGGACCCGGCTGTCCACCCACAGCTGGCGGTCGGCCGCGGCCGGGAACCTGGGGGGCTGGCAGGTCGCGCGCTGCCTGTTCCTGCTGAACTGCCTGCTCGGCGCTGTCGCCACCGAGGGCGGCACCTACCCGAACGCATGGAACAAGTTCGTGCCCCGCCCGATCCACACACCTGGTCACCCGCACACCTGGAACGAGCTGACCTGGCCGCCGGAGTTCCCGCTGGCCCTGAACGAGATGTCGTTCTTGCTGCCGCATTTCCTCAAGGAGGGCCGGGGCCGGCTTGCGGCGTATTTCACCCGCGTCTACAACCCGGTGTGGACCAACCCCGACGGGCTGAGCTGGGTGGAGGTTCTCACCGACCCGGAACTGGTCGGCCTGCACGTCGCGCTGACCCCGGTGTGGAACGAGACGGCGTATTTCGCCGACTACATCCTGCCGATGGGGGTCGGTTCCGAGCGGCATGACCTGCACTCCTACGAGCAGTACGACGGGCAGTGGATCGGGTTCCGCCAGCCGGTGCTACGCGCCGCCCGGGAACGGCTCGGGCAGACGGTCGCCGACACCCGGCAGGTGAACCCGGGCGAGGTGTGGGAGGAGAACGAATTCTGGATCGAGCTGTCCTGGCGGATCGACCCGGATGGCTCGCTTGGCATCCGCCGCCACTACGAGTCCCGGGAGCGGCCAGGTGAGAAGCTGACGGTGGAGGAGTACTACCGGCACATCTTCGAGCACTCGGTGCCCGGCCTGCCCGAAGCGGCCGCGGCGCAAGGGCTGACACCGCTGGAGTACATGCGCCGCTACGGCGCGTTCGAGATCTCCTCCAGCGTCGGGGCGGTCCACGAGCAGCCGGTCCCGGCTGCGGAACTGGCCGGCATCGCCGAGGACCCCTACGGCCGCGTCTACACCAGTGCGGCCGCGCCGGCCTACCCCAACGCGGTCCCGGTGGCCACGCCCGAAGGAGACCCGGACGGCCGCCGCCCGGCCGGGGTCAGGATAGACGGGGTCGTCCGGCGCGGGTTTCCCACGCCCAGCGGGCGGCTGGAGTTCTGGTCCCGCACGCTCGCCGAATGGGGCTGGCCCGAGCACGCACTGCCGGGATACATCCGCAGCCATGTTCACCCCGCCGCGCTCGGCCCCGGCGAGATGGTGCTCATCTCCACCTTCCGGCTGCCGACCCAGATCCACACCCGGGGCGGAAACGCCAAATGGCTCAACGAGCTGGCCCACACCAACCCGCTGTGGATCCACCCGCGGGACGCGCGGCGGCTCGGGATCGCGGTGGGCGGCCTGGTGCGGGTGGAGACCGAGATCGGGTACTTCGTGGTCAAGGCGTGGGTGACCGAGGGCATCCGGCCGGGTGTGGTGGCGTGCAGCCACCACATGGGCCGCTGGAAGCTCGCCGGTGCGGCAGGCGGTAGCTCCGCTGTCGGCGTGCGCGGTCCGCGGCAGGTGGCGGCTACCGTCGATCTCGCCGCCGACGGCGGCCGGTGGGGGATGCGGCGGCGCGGCGGCGTGCGGCCCTACGACTCGGCCGACCCCGATACCCGGCGGATCTGGTGGGGCGACGTGGGTGTGCACCAGAACCTGACCTTCCCGGTGCACCCGGACCCGGTCTCGGGCCAGCACTGCTGGCACCAGGCGGTGCGCGTGCGGCCCGCCGGGGACGGCGACGCCTACGGGGACATCGCGGTCGACACCGGCAAAGCTCATGAGGCGTACCGGAGCTGGCTGCGCCGCTGCCGGGGAGCGGCGCAGCACTCCCCGGACGGGACCCGCCGTCCGTACTGGCTGCTGCGCCCGCTCAAGCCCGGCAAGGATGCCTACCGGCTGCCTGAGGAGCCCGTGGTTCATGCCCGCCAGCCCTGACCTCTTCCGTGCCCTGGGCGCGCTGTGCGAGCCTCCCGATCGCGCGCACGCCAGGCTCGCCGCTGCCCTCGGGCTTCCCCCGCCCGCGGACGCGGCCAGCTTCACCGACGTGTTCGTGTTCCAGCTTGTGCCCTACGCCGCGCCCTATCTGAGCCCCGAAGGGATGCTCGGCGGTGAGGCCGGGGATCGCGTCGCGGGTTTCTGGCGGGCGCTGCGTCTCACCCCGCCGGCTGAACCGGACCATCTCGCGGCCCTGCTCGGCCTCTACGCCACCCTTGGCGAGCGAGAGAACGCCGAGAACCGGCCCGGCGGGGCGGGTGTGTGGCGGGAAGCACGGCGTGCCCTGCTGTGGGAGCATCTCCTCACCTGGGTGCCTGTGTACGCGCAGGCGATGATCACGCTCCCTTCCGGGTTCCACTCGGCGTGGGCGCGGCTGCTGCGCAAGGCGCTCCTGGATGAGGCGCGGGCGCTGGCACCGCCGCCGTCTTGGCCGCTGCACCTGCGGGACGTGCCGGAACTGCCGGATCCCGGGTCGGGCGACTTCGCCCGCGCGCTGCTGGCGCCGGTGCGCAGCGGGCTGCTCATCACCCGAAGCGACCTGGCGAACGCCGCCGCGGCCACCGGCCTCGGTGGGCGGGCCGGTGGGCGGGCCTTCGCGTTGCGTGCCCTCATCGAGCAAGACCGCGCAGCCACCTTCGGATGGCTGGCCCAGTGTGCGGCCTGGTGGACGCAGCGCCACCGGGCCAGCATCCCATCCCTCGCAAGCATCGCGCAGCACTGGCTTGGCAGGGCACAGGCCAGCCTGCGCGTGCTCGAACAGATTCCCCAGCATGCCTGAACCCGGCCCGACCCCTGGAGGCTCAACATGACCAGCGACACCGGCGTCATCACCGAAGAGGACATCCGGCGGATCGTCCGCGACGAGGTGACGAAGGCCTTCGCCAAGGACCCCGCCACCCGCAAGGCCGCCATCGTGGCGTCCAAGGGCACCCTCGACTGGGCCTACCCACCGCTGATCCTCGCCAGCTCCGCGGCGGCGATCGGCATGGACGCCTCGGTCTTTTTCACCTTTTATGGCCTGAACATCATCCACAAGGACGCGGCGAAGAAGCTGAAGGTCGACCCGGTCGGCAACCCGGCCATGCCGATGCCGGTGCGCATTCCCGACATCGTGTCGTCGCTGCCGGGCATGGTGCCGATGGCCTCGGCGATGATGCGGGCCAAGTTCGCCAAGAACAACGTCGCCCCCATCGGCGAACTCCTGCAGACCGCACAGGAGGCCGGTGTCCGGCTCATCGCCTGCCAGATGACCGTCGACGTGTTCGGCTACCAGGCCGGCGATTTCATCGACGGCGTCGAATTCGCCGGCGCCACCGCCTACATGGCTCAGGCCCGCCGGGCTCACGTCACCATGTTCATCTGATCAGGAGATACCGATGCACGACATCGCCGAAGACAAGCTGGTCGACGCCCGCGATCTCATGTGCCCCATGCCGGTGATGGCCGCGACCAAGGCCATGCGCCGGCTCACCCCAGGCCAGGTGCTCAAGGTGATGGCGACCGACCGCGGATCCGTCGCCGACATCCCGGCCTGGGCCGAGGCCAACGGCGACGAACTGCTGGAATCCGGGGAGGACAGCGGTGTCTTTGTTTTCTACGTCCGGAAGACCCCCGGCGAGTGACCCGCGTGGCCGGCCGCCGTCTTCCGGACGCCGAACGGGCAGCGGAGCCCGGGGCTGGCGCTGCCGGGCCCGGCGATGGCACTGAACCGGATGCCAGGTTCACCTTCTCCAACGAGCGCACGTTCCTGGCCTGGAACCGTACTGCGCTGGCCCTCGTCGTCGCCGGGCTGGCCATCGCCCAGCTGCTGCCACCGTTCCCCGGCGTCCCGTGGGGCCGGCACCTGCTCGCCGTCCCGCTCATAGCGCTGGGCGCCATCCTGTCGGTGGCTGGCTACCTGGAATGGCGGCGGAACCAGCGGGCACTGCGCCGCGGCCAGCCGCTGCCCCGCTCCCCCCTGCCGCGGATCCTGGCCGCGTCGATCACTACGATGGCGGTCGTCGCGACGGTGCTAGTCCTGCTATCGGCAGCGCTGAGGTGACGCCCGCCCACGGGGGCGCTGACGCGGCGCCCGCCGAGGACATGGAAGACACCGATCCCGGGCTCGCCCGGGAAAGAACCGGCCTGGCCTGGACCCGCACCGCCATCTCCTTCGCCGCGCTAGGGGGTGCGCTGCTCAGGGCCACACCCCCAGCCGGCGTTCTCGTCCTGGCGATGAGCGCGCTCGTCTGGGGCCTGGGCCGCCTATCCCGACGGTACGAGCGGCTTACAGACCTCCACCGGAGCCGCCTGCTCATGCTGATCACTCTCGCTGTGACCCTGGTGTCGCTCGTCGCGCTGGTGCTGGCATTGCCCGCGGGCAGGACTCCTCTCACGCCCCGGTGAGGTACGGGCGCCATCGCCGCCCCGGCCAGGACCGATGCGGCGATGGCGGGGCGGGGCCTATGCCCATACGTGAGGCTCGATGGGCCTGGCTCCGCACTCATGACCTTCACCGCACTTGGCGGGCCACCCACCCGCCAGCACGGTCATCAACGCGTCGGGACAGCCACATTTAGGCGGCGAGCCGGTATCCCTCACCACGTACCGTTTGATCAGGTCAAAGCCGAGATTGGAGCGGAGCCGCCGCACGCAGACGTCGACGACGTTTGAGCCAGGGCCGAAGTCGTACCCGCACACCGAGGCGAGCAGCTTGGCCTTGCCCACGGACTGGCCCGGGTGCTCCATCAGTTGCACCAGCGTTAGGAACTCAAGCCGGGTGAGGGCCACGGTCGGCCACCAGTGCGGCCAGGACGGCTGCCGCGACTGCGAGGCCGGTGCTGATCATCCTGGCGCCGCGGCGCGGCTCGGACATGATTCCGCCTGGTCGACTCCCGCGGGCCAGCTAGCCATTGCCTCTCGTGCGGGCCGGACCAGTTCCGCTGTTCCTCGGTTACCTGCTCATCACCGTGGGACCTTCGACACCATTGAGAGCCGCCTTAGGGCCCTGGAGTTCCTGTCCCGGCCGAGGGACCCTGGCCACGCGAGCAGGGGCAGGTGAGGAGCATGACCGCGGATGCCAGCCAGCGGGGGGTGCCAATCCCGGCCGATCAGGTCGACTACCTGATCGCCACGGCGGCCCGCGCGCCGTCGGTGCACAACACGCAGCCGTGGCGGTTCCGGCCAGGCCGCTATGTGATCGAGCTGTATGCCGACCCGGGTCGCAAGCTGCGGGTGGATCCGGTCGGCCGGGAGATGCTGATCAGCTGCGGCGCCGCCCTGTTCGGGCTGCGGCTGGCGGTGCGGTCGCTGGGGTACCTGCCCGTCGTCAAATTGCTCCCGGACCCGGCCCGGTTGCGGTTGCTTGCCCGGGTAAGAATCGGCGCCGCGGAGCCGATGACCGCCAGGGAGCGCCAGATGCTGGAAGCGCTGCCGCACCGGCACACTCACCGTGGCCCGTTCGCCCCCGGCCCGCTGCCCGCCGGGCTCCTTGCCGGACTCCAGCATGACGCGCTGGCCGAGGGGGTGACGCTAGCACTCGTCGACCCGGCCCTCGCCTACCAGCAGCTGGCGGACATCGTCGGCGCGGCCGGCCACAGGCAAGGTCTGGATCCGCTGGCCCGGGCAGAGGTGCGGCGGTGGAGCCGGGGTCCGGCTGATCCCGCTCGCGACGGCGTCCCCGCGCACGCGTTCCCCGCCGAGGCCGGCCGCCAGCCCGGGCGGCTGCCGCAGCGTGACTTCGACCTAGGCCGCGGCCTCGGGCTGCTGGCCACCGGCGGGCCGCCGCCCGCCGCCACCGCGGTGCTGCTCACGCCCGGTGACGGCCGGGCCGACTGGCTCCGCGCTGGCCAGGCGCTGCACCGGCTGCTGGCACACGCTGCGAGCAAGTGGGTGTTCGCGAGCCTATACACGCAGCCGCTTGAGGCCGCCGCGATCCGCGCCCTGATCCGGGACCGCCTGGCGCTCCCGGGGGCCCCGCAGATGCTGCTGCAACTGGGACCCGCCCATACAGCTCACGCCACCGCCCGCCGGCCGTCGGCTGACCTGATCGAGCCATGAGATCGGCGATGTGCCCGGCGGAAGCAGGGTGACTGCTCTGTGCTGCCGCGTTGGTGAGGGACCTATAGGTGGCCAGCGCCGGCTTTGGTCACTTCTGGTAACGAGCTGCTGATCAGTTCACTGGAGGGCCATGGCGGCATCGGTGTTCGTCTCAGACGAGAGGGTGCTTGACGTCAGCATCGGTGTTGCGGAGTCGCGGCTGGCAAACCTTGTTCAGGGTGACTGGCTGAGCGGAGCTTCGCAGGTGGGTTATCAGGGCGGCATTGATCACCTGGTGCGGGCCGGTCCATTTGGTGACCTGCCGGGCGCGTCGCGGCTGGTGCAGGTCCAGGTTGTGGATCCGGTGTACCGGGATGGCGCCACGACCCTGGGTGTGCGCTGGGAGGCGGTCGGTGTGACGGGCGGATTGTTCCCCGTGCTTGATGCGAACATCAGGCTCGGTGGCGGGTTCCAAAAGTCGGCCTACACCTGTGACCTGGGACGAAGGGCGAGGCATGGCCGTGGGGCATGATGATCAGCCGTGCCCCTTCGCCTGCTCTACCTGATCTTCGTCCGGCTCTGCAGCTGGCTGGTCCAGCTCGGCCGTTCGTCAGCCTCCAAGGATGCCGGGCTGCTGGTACTGCGGCATGAGGTCGCCGTGCTACGCCGGAGCAATCCGCGCTCCCGGCTGGACTGGGCCGGCCGGGCGGTGCTGGCCGCGCTGATCCGGCAACTGCCCGGAAGGCTCCGGGCGCACCGGCTGGTCACGCCCGGCACCGTCCTGCGGTGGCATCGCCGCCTGGTCAGAAAGAAGTGGACCTACCCGAACCACACGGGACGACCGCCGGCCAGCGCCGAGATCACCGCGCTCATCCAACAGCTCGCCACCGAGAACAGCACGTGGGGATACCAGCGCATCCAGGGCGAGCTGCTCAAGCTCGGCCACCGGGTCGGCGCATCCACGATCCGCAGGGTCCTCAAAGCCCTGCACATCCCTCCGGCGCCGAAACGGCACACCGACACGACCTGGCGGCAGTTCCTGCATGCCCAGGCCGCGACCATGCTGGCCACCGATTTCTTCCATGTGGACTGCGCAGTGACACTCCGGCGCCTGTACTGCCTGTTCGTCATCGAAGTCAGGAGCCGCTACGTCCACATCCTCGGAGTCACCGCTCACCCGGACGGACCGTGGACCACCCAGCAGATGGTTCCTGGTCCGCGACCGCGCCGGGCAGTTCACCGACTCCTTCGACGCGGCCCTGGCCAGCACCGGCATCACGGCAGCGAAGATCCCGCCTCGCAGTCCTCGCGCGAACGCTCACGCCGAAAGGTTCGTCCTCACCGCCCGGACCGAGATCACCGACCGAATGCTGATCTTCGGCGAACGGCATCTGCGGCCGGTTCTCGCCGAGTACGCCCGGCACTACAACGGACGACGCCCCACCGAGGCCGCCAGCTCCGGCCGCCCCGGCCCGACCACCCCGTCGCAGACCTCTCCCGGGAGCGGATCAAGCGCCGACCCGTCCTCGGCGGCCTTATCAACAAATATGAGCGGAGCGCGTAGAAGGCTCGGTCAAGACCCATGGCCGAGTTCTGGCACCCCACACGCCGACGGCGCGCGGCCGGGTCGGCTAACTGAGCCCAGCCGACGTGCCTGTTCCTCGGTGATGATGCCGGTCGTGGCGCGGGCACAAGCGGCGGGTCGGCCTGGCGCTCTCGTAGGCTGGCGCGGACTTCACGCCGCAGGTGGTTTCGTGACCAGCTCTGGCTGGCTGCCTTGCGGAGCCAGAAGTCTTGCTCGGGTTCGGGCAGGGCGGCAACTTCGGCGTGATGGCCGAAGCTTAGGGTGTCCCGCCGGCGGGACAACGGGAACCGCCGGGCCACCCAGGCATAGTGCGCAGGGTCTGATAATCCAGCGAGGTCTGCTGGATGGCGTCCCGGTACCGGCTGACATAGGCGGCCTCCCCATAGCGGAGCCAGTCACCCAGGCACCAGGCCGATGAGCTCACGGCAACCGACAGCTGGGCGCCGATGCGCAGCCAAATCTCGAAGCTCAGCTGCCCCGGCAACTCCAGTCCCATCCTGGGCGCCAGCGCGCGTTCTGGTCGCGGCTGCAAGTTCTTAGTCGGCACCTGCCGCAGCGCATTGGCGGCAGGGCGGCCCAGAACGCGGCTGGCATCCTGGCGGGCGATGCTTCCATGCCGCCCCCGTGGCGGGCCGCCGTGGACACCAGGCCCGGACCGCGCCGCATTTCCTGCTGATCTTGCCCCCATATCGGAGGCGTCGGCACCCACAGATTCCGGCATGCTGTTTCTACCCTCTGCCTACATAACATGGATGGGATAACCAGGACGGACGCATGACGCAGCAAGCTGGCACCGTTGCCGGTCAAGGTATGTGGACCCGCGCTAGGTCCAGGCGATGCGTTGCTGGAGTATGGCTTGTTCGGCGGGGTTGGCTGTTAGTTCGAGGGCGAGCCGGTCGGCGTCGCGGGCCTGGCCTGGGTGGCCGGATTCGCGCAGGAGATCGGCGCGGGTGGCGTGGTAGAGGTGGTACTGGTTCAGTGCCCCGGCGAGGTTGTCCAGGTCGGCCATGGCGGCCTGGGGTCCGGCTGTGTAACGCAGGGCGATGGCCCGGTGCAGCCTGGTGACGGGGGATGGCGCGAGGTGCAGCAGCATGTCGTAGAGGAGCACGATCTGCTCCCAGTCGGTGTCGTGCCAGCTGCGAGCTTCGGCGTGGCAGGCAACGATCGCGGCCTGGAGCTGGTAGGGGCCGGGGTGGTGCTGCCGGGCGGCGCGGATCAGCAGCCGGGACGCGTCCGCGATCGCTTCCTGGTCCCAGCGGGACCGGTCTTGGCGGGGCAGCAGCACCAGCCCGCCATCGGGATCGAAGCGGGTGGCAGCGCGGGCGCGGTGGAGCCGGATCAGGGCGAGCAGGCCCGCCACTTCCGGCTCGGCTGGCATGAGCTGGTGGAGCAGGCTCGCTAGCCACTCGGCGTCGTCAGCAAGATCTTGTGACTGTGCCCGCTCGGCGGTAGCCAGGTAACCCTCGTTGAACAGCAGGTAGATCACTGCGAGGACCCCGGTCAGGCGGCCGCCGAGTTCCTCGGCGGCCGGGATCTTATAAGGGATTCCTGCATCTGTGATCTTTTGTTTGGCGCGGGTGATCCGCCGTGCCACGGTTGTCTCGCGCACCAGGAACGCCCGGGCGATCTGGGTGGTGGTCAGGCCGCACACCACGCGCAGCGTGAGCGCAATCTGTGCCTGCTGGGGCAGTGCCGGGTGACAGCAGGTGAAGATCAGCCGCAGCCGCTCGTCCGGATCGGGCTGGACCGGCCATTGCAGCTGGGCCAGCTTGGCGCGGTAGTTGCTCTCGCGCCGCAGGACGTCCAGTCCCCGGCGCCTGGCAGCGGTGAACAGCCAGGCGTCCGGACGCTCGGGGATGCCTTCTGCCGGCCAGTGCTGCAGGGCAGCCAGCACGGCGTCTTGGACCAGGTCTTCCGCAGTGGCGAAGTCCCCGGTCACATGCATGAGCGAAGCCGCCAGCTGGCCCGCGTGCTCTCGGACCACCCAGGCCAGCTGGCTGTGAGACGGATCATCCACAGGTGCGCGTCATTCCACCGGCCGGATTTCCACAACCGGGCAGCCGGGCCAGGTCTTGACCATGCGCAGCGCCTCGTCCAGGTCGAGGGCCTCGATCTCGGCGTAGCCGCTCACCACCTCCTTGCCCTCGACGAACGGCCCGTCAACGATTACCGGCTCCCCGCCGTTCAGCCGCACCGTGGTGGCCGTCTCCGGTGACCGCAACTTGTGTCCGCCCCGGATACTGCCCGCGTGGGTCACGAACCACTCCTGGACCCGTTCGTAGGCCCTGTCCCGCTCGGCCGGGTCCATCGCCTGCAGGTCGCTGGCGAACTGCTCGGTGTCCACGAACAACAGCACATACTTCACGTGCGCCCTCCTAGCTTGAGCTGGCCTGGGTGCAGGCCACTGCGCCGACGCCCGTCTACGCCTGGGCCTGGTTTTGCAACTCGGTCATCCGCCGCATCATCTCCTCCGGCTCGACGTCCTCCACGTGTGTCGCGACGGTCCATCCGTGCCCGAAGGGGTCGATGA